>Ga0163200_1000037_pt1 | contig 63050 bp, 72 predicted proteins | sample PL_2010_200m_FD_113535 | JGI IMG/M metagenome (GOLD analysis project Ga0163200, IMG submission 113535) | Freshwater microbial communities from Powell Lake, British Columbia, Canada to study Microbial Dark Matter (Phase II) - PL_2010_200m | ecosystem: Environmental > Aquatic > Freshwater > Lake ... | reverse complement strand
GATAATGCCGACGGCGGTAATCAAGGAAACCACGCTTTCGTTAAGATGGCCGAGTTTGAATCCCAATGCCGCTAAAATCAGGCTGAATTCCGAAATCTGCGCCGTGGCGACTCCGCATAAAAAACTTGTTCTTTTGCGGTAACCCATCAGCCCCATAATAATCAAAACAATCAAAGGATTCCCGATTAAAACAAAAAGTGAAAGAACGATAATCGGCAAGGTTATGCTGGAAAGGTCCGAGAACATAAGCGATGAGCCGAGAATGACGAAAAATATTAAAACGAAAAAGTCCCTTAAAGAACGCACCCGCGCCGAAATTTGGAAATGTTCGGAAGAATTTGCTAAAGACAGTCCGGCTAAAAATCCGCCGATTTCAATTGAAAATCCGGCTTTTGAGGCCAAAATCGCCACCCCGAAACACCATGCCAAACTGCTTAAAAATAAAAGTTCCTGAGAACGAGCGAATTTGTCAAAAAGCAGGGGAGCGGCTTTTCTGCCGATAAAAAGCATAACCGCGAATAAAACCGCGCCCTTTAAAAGCGCCATTAAAATTCCGGAAATTGAAAAACTCCCGCTTTCTTGGACTCCGGCGAGAAAAATTAAAATTAAAATCGCCACTATGTCTTGGACAAGCAAAAATCCGATGCTGATTTTGCCATACAAGCTGTTTGTCTGCCGACTTTCGGAAAGAAGTTTAACCACGATAATCGTGCTTGAAAAAGTCAGGGCAATGGCGATGTACGCCGATTGCAAAAAATTAAAGCCGAAAAATTGCGCGATATAAAAGCCGGGGATAAAAGCGAAAACAATTTGGCCCAGGCCTACTAAAATTGAAATCTTACCCACCATTTTTAAAGAGGAGTAGTCTATTTCGAGCCCAATTAAAAACAGCAAGAACATCAATCCCATTTCGGAAAGAACGGTGAAAAATTCTTTGTTGATAACGTGCGAAAGCCCGAAAGCGCCGATGATTATTCCGGCGAAAATATAAGCCAGAATAATCGGCTGTTTCAAAAACCGGGCGAGGATTCCCAGCCCGGCCGCGACCAAAATTACAATTGATAATTCAAATATTCCGGTAGACATAAGATTATGTATTTAGTATCTTGTATTTTGTATTTTGCGCGGCCATCGCGAAATCTAAAAAGTACCTATCAAGATCTTCAAGGGTGCTTCCATATTCTTTTCCTCCCAAAATCGTATCGCAAAAAACTTCGCGCGCTCGGTTAATTTCTTTTAAACGGCCGAACCATCGTTTATCTTGAAGGGTTAACTCAAAAAGTTCTAAAGCCCGTTCAACGGCGCCGCTAAAAATTTTTTCGTCTTTGCCTTCCCAATTTCGCGCCCGTGAAACCTCGCTGCCGATATTGCCAAGTTGTTCCATTAAGGAAAGCTTTTGCCACCGTCCGTCCGCTAAATTTTTATGTATGAAAGTCATTTTATAGAATTCTTTATTATTTTTATTTCCATTATGAATTTATTATACTTAAAAACGAGCGGCAAAACAATATATGGGAGTTGAACTTCCATATATTATTTAATATAATTTAAAATATGAAAAAACCACAATTTATTGAAGATCAAATTTACCATATCTATAATAGGGGAGTTGAGAAAAGGAATATATTTCTTAATGACAAAGATTATTTAAGATTCATTCATGACCTTTTTGAATTTAACGATGAAGCGCCAACTCTTAATGTCGCTTATTATTTTAATTCCAAATCTCAAGAGATTGAATCTCAACACATAGAAAAAGAAAGAAATCCTAGAAAATTATTAGTGGAAATTTTAATTTTTACTCTTATGCCGAATCATTTTCATTTGGTTTTAAAACAAAGAAGGAAAGGAGGTATTGTAAAATTCATGCAAAAATTAGGAACAGGATATACTAATTATTTTAATAAAACTTACGAAAGAGTGGGTGGTTTATTTCAGGGAAGATTTAAGGCAGTTCTTGTGAGTGAAGACGCGCATTTTATCAATCTTCCTTTTTATATTCATGCAAATCCTCTAGATTTAATATATGGAAGTTCAACTCCCATAGATTCTTTTATAGAAAATTATAGATGGAGCAGTTTCCCTGATTATATCGGTAAAAAGAATTTTCCTTCAATAACTTCAAGAAAATTTTTATTAGATTTTTTTGGCGGAGAAAAGGAATATAAAAAAGTCAGTCAAGATTGGGTAAAAGAAAGAAACGAAAAATCAGAAGAAATTAAAGAAATTATATTAGAGTAAATAGCAAACTATGGGAGTTCAACTTCAATAGGGCTTAAGATTTACGTAAAATTGACGAAAATCGGAAATTGTTTTATTCAAAACTCGGGAGATGAAAATTATCTTATTTCTATAACTTCAATTCGTTCTTTTAAGGTCTTGTTTTCCGTTTTTAATTCTTCAATTTGTTTCTGCTGATTTTCAATTTTATTGTTCAATTCTTTAATGGCGTTAATGGTGGTGAAAGTGAGAGCGCCAGAATTAAAATTCAATAATTCAGTAGTTGTGGCATCAGCAACGTTTAATTTATCATAATAATTGCTGACTGTATATGGGGCTATTTTCTGAATATCCTGGGCGATAACGCCAATATTATCTTTTCCATTAGCGACAAATCCTCCCTTGCCATTATATTTATACCAAACAGGATTAATTCCTAATATAGTAGACAATCCATCGGTAAATGGTTTTATATCAGTTTTTAACTTTGCGTCAGAGGCGACTGTCCATGTGTTAGTTCCGGGTTTGGCGGCGGAGTCGGTAGAAAGTTGTAATTGATAAGTAGGTCCCGTCGTCCCGATGCCGACGTTGCCGTTGCTTGTGATCCTCATACGCTCTGCTGGGGCCGAACCGTTTGCACGAGTATCAAATCTCAAATACCCACCATATTGCCCATCCGTAGCATTTTCCTTTAATCCATATATTACCGCCATTTGAGCTACACTTGTTCCTGTATATCGAGCTTTAAAAGCCAACGCCCCGCCAGCGTCAGCCGCGATAGTGCTATTAGATGTTAATGATAATGTACCATTTGCATCTCCTGTCGGGCCTACAACAGAGACAAGTCCAGGGCCATCCCCGCCGGTCATTGCGGTGCCAGATAAGAGTTCCAATTGAGCCCCAGACCTCGGCGCCGTCGTCCCGATGCCGACGTTGCCGGAATTTAGCGCAACCAGCGTTGCCCCCGCAAGATTCGTGCCAACACTGCCTCCCAATCCAACATTGCCTGCCCCGTCAAAAACTTGCTCATACTTATTATCAGTAACATTATGAACCACAAAACCGGGACCAATATTCCCTATGCGATAGGTATCCATTGTCGCTCTTTCCCAACGAATACCAGCGCCACTGTCTTGGAGGCGCATACCGCCAACTACATCTAAATTGTAACTTGGACTCGCCGTCCCGATGCCGACGTTGCCAGAATTATAATAAATCGCGGTTGAAGAGGTTGTCCATTGGCTGGAGCCAATATTGGTCCAAGCGCTATTTTGATATCCGCGGAAAATACTGCTTGAAGTATTGTAATAGATAGAACCATTTTGCATTCCACTGGTCGGGTCATTTGCTAATTGCCCCACATTCAAAAGATTGGCGATTGAAATGTTTTTCCAACGTTGGTTGGTATAGCCCATTTCATATTGGTTGTCTGAACCGGGCAAAAGATTTGAATCAAAAGTGGCAGCTGAAACTCTGCCAATTGCAGAAGAAAGCGAACGAGAAACCTGCGAACCGGGATTTGAAGTGTTATACGCCATTGTCATATCAAGCGAAAGCGTGTCATGACCCGGATACTGAACGAATTTTTTTAAATTAAAGGCGCTGACCGTGACTTTTGAGTTTGTCAAATCCGAAGTTGTTGAATTACAATCATTTGCGTTAGGAGAACCTGGTCCTTCGGCAAGCTTTATGACTCCATTAATTAAAGAAATGCAAGTCGGGTCTTTTGCCGAATCTTGCATTCTTAATTTTACGGTTGAAGTGGTTATACCAGCATCAATATCTATATTTGAAGATTCGCTCACTAATTGCTGGAGCCGTTGGAGCACGAAATTCATTTGGCCGGAAACTTCAGCCGTGGCAGACGCGTTTTGATTAACCCTTGTAACTGTTAAAAGAGTTCCCACCGTTAAACCGCCAATAATAACAGAAATACCGGTATAAATAAGAAGTTCAATCAAAGTAAATCCCCTTATATGATATTTACGACTTGCGATGTCGTAAATATCGCTCAAACTATTTTTCATAGTTTTAATTATAGCAATAAAGCGATTATTTTAAAACAACAAAGTTATCCACAATTTTATAAATCTTACGACTTGCGATGTCGTAAATATTAATTATAATAAAATAATTATGAATGAAATATACCACGTGTTAAACAGGGGAGTGGATAAAAGAAAAATTTTTCTTGACGACCAAGATTATTTTAGATTTATTCACGACCTTTTTGAGTTTAATGACGAGAACAGGGTTAATACCACTTTTTACCGTTTCCATAAATCTAACGACATCGCAAGTCGTAAAATTGAAAAAAGAGAAAAAAGACCGAGAAAATTATTGGTTGATATTCACGCTTTCACTTTAATGCCAAATCATTACCATATTTTATTATCTCCTCGCAAAGAGAGAGGAATTTCTAGATTTATGAAAAAGCTTAATATGGGCTATGCTAAATATTTCAATCAAAAATATGAAAGGAAAGGCGCCTTATTTGAGGGAAGATATAAATTTATAATCGTTAAAGACGACTCTCATTTTATTCATCTTCCTTATTATATTCATCTTAATCCTTTGGATTTATTATCTACTGAGTGGCGGCAAAGAGAAATAAAAAGTTATGGAAAATCAATAAATTTTTTAGAAAAATATCGCTGGAGCAGCCATCTTGATTATTTAGGCAAGAAAAATTTCCCGTCGGTAATAAACAAAAAACTCCTTCTGGATTTTTTTGAAGGAGAAGATGAATATAAAAAATCTATATATGGATGGTTAAAAAATTTAGACGTAGAAAAAAATGAAGAATTAAAAGAAATTTCTTTAGAAGAGTAGATAATTTACGACTTGAATTTACGACTTGCGATGTCGTAAATTAATAATGAACGACATCGCAAGTCGAACATTATTAAATCACACATTTTTATATGCTATAATGGTCTCAAAGGTCGGAAATTAATTGCATAATTTATTATGGAACAAAATATTAAAAATGGTTTATGGGTAGCTATTGCCGTGGCTATATTGGCGGTTGGCTATTCTGCCATAAGTTATGTGAATTCCTACGGAAAATCCATCCAGCCGTCGTCATTCCGGAGTTTTTCCGTAACCGGAGACGGCAAAGCGACAGCCATTCCCGATATCGCGGAATTCTCCTTCAAGGTGATTACCGAAGGAGGAAAAGACATCTCTTCTTTACAGACAGACAACACCAATAAGGTAAATAAAACCATTGAATTTGTAAAATCAAAAGGCGTTGAAGATAAAGACATCAAAACTCAATATTACAACATTGAACCGCGCTACCAAACTTATCAATGCGGAATCACCCCGCTTTACGGAACTTCCAGTGTTGAGCCTTGCCCGCCGGCTTCAATAGTCGGTTACACAATTACGCAGTCGGTTGACGTAAAAATCCGCGATTTCAGCAAGATAGGGGATATTATGGCTGGAGTTGTCTCAAACGGCGCGAATAGTTTAGGGTCGCTCTCGTTTACGATTGATGACCCGAGCAAAGTTCACAGCGAGGCGCGCGCCCAAGCTATTACAAAGGCAAAAGAAAAAGCGCAAAGCGTTGCGCAAGCCGGAGGATTCAGGATTGGAAGATTGCTTAATATATCTGAAGGGTATAATCCTTACGCGCGATACGATTATTTATCATCTGCGGTAGGCATGGGAGCAACGAAAGAGTCAGCAGCGCCGACAATAGAAGCTGGTTCTCAAGAAGTGAGCGTGACAATAACAATGCAATACGAAATAAAATAAATTATTTCTAAAATAAAAAACGCCCGATCTTTACGGTTGGGTGTTTTTTATTTGCTGCGGGATTAGGATTCGGACCTAAATATTCGCCTCCAAAGGGCGATGTCCTGCCATTAGACGATCCCGCAAACGTTTTGAGGCTTTCCGCCCTCAACCTGAATTTTAGTGATTTTCAGCTTTTCGTCAATTAAAACCGCTCCTAAAATCTTTATACGCTTCCCGTCTTTCATAGTCCATGTTCCGGGTTCGGGGTTCAAGGCGCGAATTTTGCGTTCCATTTCAATCGGGTTATCTTTCTCTAAATTAATAAACGCATCTTCGGTTTTAATTTTTTTAGTATAAGTCGCTTTGGATTCGTCCTGCGGGACGCCTAAATTATTAATTACGGATTGCGAATTGCGAATTAATCGTGGTAAGAAATCTATTAGTAATTTAGCGCCTAGCTCCGCCAATTTTTTCGAAAGTTTTTCGTAATTCGTAATCCGTAATTCGTAATTCTCCAATTCTTTTTGTGCGAGAATTGAGCCATGATCCATTTCTTCGTCAATCAAAAACAAGCTCACGCCGGTTTTTTCTTCGCCGTTTAAAATCGCGGCTTGAATCGGAGCGGCTCCGCGATATTTCGGCAAAAGCGAGGGGTGAACGTTTACAAAACCGTATTTCGGGATATTTAAAACTTCTTTCGGGAAAATCATTCCATAAGCAACCACAACCGCCAAATCGGGATTAAGTTTTTTTACGATTTTAAAAAGTTCATTTTTATCTTTTGGCTGATAAATCGGTAAATTATGTTTTTCCGCTAAAGCTTTCACCGGCGGGGGAGTAATAATTTGTTTCCGGCCGGTCGGCTTGTCGGGATTGGAAATTACGGCCTTGGGAATAAAATCGGCGGAAATCAATTTTTCCAAAACTATCGCGGCGAATTCGGGAGTGCCAAGAAAAATGTATTTTGTATTTAGTATCATGTATCTTGTATAAAGTATTTTTTAATACTTATTACTTAATATTTTTTACTTTATACAACTTGTCGCATTTATCTATAAACAAAATGCCATTAAGATGGTCGGTTTCGTGCTGGAAAACTCGCGCCAGCAAACTGGCAGCTTTTATTTTTATTTTTCTGCCGTTTTTGTCTTGGCCGACAAGCGTTATTTTTTCGGACCGTTCAACAACGCCGTAAACTCCGGGTACGCTCAAGCATCCTTCTTCAATTGAAACTTTTTTGTCGGAAAACTTGATTATTTCCGGACTAAAAACGGCATAAAACTTCATCTCGCTTTGCGGAGGCATTATTATTTTATTGTCCGCCCCGCGCTTTATCGGCTTATCAGAAATCTGCGCCACAAAAAACCGCATATTTAAGCCAATTTGATTTGCGCTTAAACCAATACCATTACTTTCATACATTATTTTGCGCATCGCTTTTATCAGTTCCGCCAGCTCTTTTCTATCTATTTTAGAAAATTCAAAATCGGCGGTTTTCCTCCGCAAAAACTTCTCTTCTTTTTTATTATTTATTGTCAAAATCTTCATTTTTTATTTTTTGCGACAATCTTCATAAAATACGCTCCCTTGTTTTTTATTCTTTTTCTTTCTGCAACGCCTTTGGCGATTCTTAAAAGTTCGTCGCCGTCGTTTTGGCGCTCCTTCGCCATTTTTATGTAAAGCGATTTATACTTATCGTCTTCAAGAAGTTCCGCGATTAACAAACCGATAAGTTGGTGCCTTTTATAAACCCGCGATGTTTTAGACCGCTCTTTCAGCAATTCAAAATATTTTTTATCTTCCGGCTTATCCATTGTTTAAAACTATCACAAATTCTCCTTTCAACGCGTTTTTATCTTTATTCAGTTGCTCAATTATTTCATCAACGCTTCCGCGGTAAATCGTTTCAAATTTTTTCGTCAATTCCCGACAAACTACAACTTGAAACTTAGAACCTGAAACTTGAAGCGCATTTTTTAATTGCTCCAGTGTTCTCAAAATCCGGTGCGTTGATTCGTAAAACGCGACAGTGTATTCAGCTTCAGCTATTTTTTTAAAAAACTTTTCTCTGCCTTTTTTCGCCGGCGGAAAACCCATAAAAATAAACTTGTCCGTGGGAAAGCCGGAAACGCTTAAAGCGGCAAGCAATGCCGAGGGTCCGGGTAGGGGAATAATCTGAATATCGGGCAAGCGCGAAACCACAAGTTCAATTAATTGGTTCCCTGGGTCTGAAATTCCCGGGGTTCCGGCATCGGTCACAAGCGCCATCTTTTTACCACTTTCAAGTTGTTTAAGTATGTAATCGGTTTTCGCGACTTTGCTGTGCTGAAAATAGCTGATTAAAGGCTTTGAAATCTCGTATTTTTGCAAAAGTTTTATCGTTTGGCGGCTGTCTTCACAAAGGATAAAATTAGCCTCTTTTAAAGTTTCAAGGGCGCGCAATGTGATGTCTTTAAGGTTGCCGATGGGCGTCGCCACGATGTATAAGATTCCCATAAGCCAATATTATATGAAAAGGCATTTTGTTGCAATAAATTCGCTTGTTTGTTAAAATAACGAAATGAAGAAAATAAATATTAAAAAAATAAACGTTAAAAAAATAATTAAAGTATGCTTTTTCGTCGTCATTCTCGCCGCTCTGGTTGGCGGGGCTTTTTATTTCGGCTACAAACAGGGCGAAAAAAATCCGCAAATTAACATTGTCCGCGGAGTGGCCAATATTGAAAATGGCAATTCCGAAGCGGTTGATTTTTCCCTTTTTTGGGACACGTGGAAAGTGCTTAAAGACAAATACGTCGGCACGCAAAATTTAGATAACCAGAATTTAGTTTACGGCGCGATTTCCGGTTTGGTTGATTCGCTCGGAGACCAAAATTCCGTTTTCTTTTCTCCATCCGACGCCAAAAAATTCAACCAAGACATTTCCGGCCAGTTTTTCGGCATTGGCGCCCAGCTTGACGTGAAAAACGGCCAGTTAATGATAGTTGCGCCTCTTAAAGATTCTCCGGCGGAAAAAGTTGGCCTCAAGGCGGGAGACAAAATAATGAAAGTGGATGATAAAGATACTTACGGAATGATTGTTGAGGAAGCAGTTAAATTGATAAGGGGAGAACAGGGAACAACGGTTAAATTGGCGATTTTAAGGGACAGTTTCAAAGAGCCGAAAGAATTTTCAATAGTCCGCGACATTATAAGAGTTCCCACAATTGATTCAAAAATGATAGGTGATGTGGCTTACATTCATTTATATAATTTTTATGAACAATCGCCGTTTATGTTTTATCAAGCCGCAGTGGAAGCAGCGATGAAAAATCCCAAAGGATTGATTTTGGATTTAAGAGATAATCCGGGCGGATATCTGGACGCGGCGGTCAACTTAGCGGGCTGGTTTTTGGAAAACGATTCCACTGTGGTGACCGAAGAATTCGGCTCGGGTGAAAATCAAATTTACACTTCCTACGGTAATGGCTTGTTCAGAGATTTGCCGGTTGTTGTTCTCATAAACGGCGGCTCGGCTTCGGCTTCGGAAATTCTGGCCGGCGCGCTTAAAGACATTAAAGGTATTAAATTAATCGGCGAAAAAAGCTTCGGCAAAGGAACGGTTCAACAGCTTGAAACGCTTAAAGACGGCTCTATGGTGAAAATCACGGTGGCACATTGGCGGATGCCAGGCGGAGGATTAATAGACAAAAACGGCATAGACCCGGATTTTGAAGTTAAAATAAGCGAAGAAGATATCATTGCCGGCCGCGACCCGCAATTGGACAAAGCGCTAGAAATCATTAAGTCTGAAATAGATAAAATGCCTTCAAATATAATTCCGATATTGAACATAAGTATTTAAAATGAAAGTAATTATTCTTAAAGATATCAAAGATGTCGGCAAAAAATTTGACGTGAAAAACGTGAGCGACGGCTACGCCAGAAATTTTTTATTTCCGCAAAACTTGGCGAAAATCGCCACCGAAGAAACGGTAAGAAATCTTGAAGCGCAAAAAGCGGCGACGCTCAAAGAAGATGAGAAAATCAAAAGCGAGTTAATCGCTTTAGCTAAAAACCTTGAAAGTAAAGAGTTTGAGTTTAAAGTTAAAACCGGAGAGAAAGGCGAAGTTTTCGGCTCGGTTGCCAAAAACGATATTGGCGCGCAGATAAACGCAGACACAAACGCAGATTTACGCGAATATTTAAAAGATATCGAAATTGAATTGGAGCGGCCAATAAAAAAACTCGGTGAGCACCGAGTTGAAGTTAATCTTGGGAAAGGGATAAGGACAAGCCTAAAAATTAAAGTTATTTCTTTATAACACTAATAACTTTAACGTTTCTCTTATTGCCGTCAAACTTTGTTTTTATTTTTGAGGCGAACTTAACGGCGCCCGGCTTCATGGCGTATAGGGTATCGTCTTTTCCTTTACCCACGTTTAAACCGGCTAAGTATTTTGTGCCTCTTTGGCGGATTAAAACTTCGCCTGCTTTGACTTCCTGGCCGTCTTGTCTTTTGACGCCCAATCTTTTGGAAGCCGATTCTCTGCCTAATTTAGTTGAACCTCCGGATTTTGTATGTGCCATAATTTTATAAATTTTTGAGCAGAGCGATAAAATTTATCTAAAATTATGAGCATCTCGCCGAAGTTCCGCGTGGCGGAACGTAGGCGGAAGCCATAAGCCCTACTACTAACAATGCTAACAATTTTAATTTATAATTGAATTTATGTCAACTTCAAAACTTATTTTTGACATTGAAACCGTGGGCGCGGATTTTGATTCCTTTGACGAAACCAGCCAAGAATCGCTGACCCGCTGGATTAAAAAAGAATCGGAAAACGACGAAGAATACAGAGCGGCTTTAAAGGGACTCAAAGAAGAGCTCGGTTTTTCGCCTTTAACCGCGGAAATCGTGGTTATCGGCACGCTTGATTTTGAAAAAAATCAGGGCGGAATTTATTTTCAGGCGCCGGGCGAAAACATCGGCGATTTCACGGAAGAGGGGATTAAATTCAAACAAATGACGGAGAAAGAAATGCTTGAATATTTTTGGAAGGAAATAGCTCCCAAATATCAGGAATTTGTTTCTTTTAGCGGCAGGCAATTTGACGGACCGTTTATGATGATTCGCTCGGCGTGCCACGGAATCCGGCCAACGAAAAATTTGTCGGAAAGCCGGTATTTTTATCAGCAGAGAACTTGCGTTCACACCGATTTGGCGGACCAATTAAGCTTTCAGGGAAATTTGAGAAAAAAGGGGAGTCTGCATATGTGGAGCCGGCTTTTCGGCATAAAAAGCCCGAAGGAAGACGGGGTGAACGGAGATGACGTGGCGGAAATGTTTAAAAATAAAAAATATCTTGAAATAGCGAAGTACAACGCCGGAGATTTAAGAGCAACGAAAGAGTTGTATGAAAAATGGATTAGTTATCTCAATTTGTAATTTTCAATTTACAATGACCAATTTTCAATCAATTGTTAAATTATTTAATTTTCAAACACTTGATAATTCATAAATTGATACTTGATTGATAATTGAAAATTGGGAATTGAAAATTTATGACTTGGAAAATAAAAGAGTTAATAATTGAGCATAAGCGCGACATCATAATTTTCTTTCTGATATTCTTAATGTGCTCCATCAGTTTCGGCTTGGGTTATTTGGTAAATCGAGAATTTAATCACGCGCCGATTATCATTGAAAAATGCTCCGATTTGACGGGTTAGTTAAAATATGCTATTTTTTCTTTAAGAACATTAAGTCTTCAATATGGGAGGAGGGACGATGAATACTTTGAGGAAGTTTTTTGCGAAGCGGTTACAGTTGCTCGGGCTTGTCGCAGGCATCATTTTTCTGTCCGGCGGATTCGCAACGGTAAAATTTTTGTTTTAAAAAGGAGGTAAATAACGTGAAAAAAATTATCGCTAAATTTATCTGGCGGCATCCAACAACGGCAGGGGCGCTAAGTGCGTTGTGCGCTATTGCGGCCGGAATTTCGTGGACTGCAACAACAATTTTATACGCCATGTTTCACGGCACAGTAACGTTGGGATTTCTAATCGGAGCTCTGCTTCTCATTCTATCTTTTGCTTTTGCATTCATCGAGCCCGAAAAGAATTAACAGTTTTGTCTCATCGACGACTTACGAACAAGCCCTTTCAGGGACGGGAACCCTGGGGCTTTTTTATACAATCCGAAAATGACAATCCGAATCTACGAAAACAATCCGAACAATTACAAAAAAATATTCGTAGCCATTTGTAGATTTGGATGAATTTGTAGATTGGGATTGCTTTACAAATACCCCGCCATCTTTAAGAAATATTCATTTTCCCATTCCCACAGGCGTTTTGCGCCCAAAAATGCTTTATAATCTTCCTGCCAGTAGGGGAATTCTTTAAGTTCTATTTCTCCTTTTGGTTCAGACCAAATATGTTGACAAGCTTTGGCTTTTGCGGTGTAAGGAGTTTTTATTTTTTGCCGGCCGCCTTTTTCACGCATAGTTGCCCCGCAATTCAAACATTTTCTCCCTTGGTCTATTCTTAAAATCCAACGGCTTTGGAGATTTTTGAATTGGTTTTCAAGCGCCGCCATATAAGCGCTGGTCTGTAAATTGTAATCGCGATAAATCGCTTGCGAAGTTTTGATGTCCAAAACTCCAAACTTGCCGTCTATTAAAGCCAAGGCGTCTAATGTGCCGGCATAGCGGTCGTCAAAATTAACAACCTGCTTTTCAACGAATTCCGGGTCAACTTGAATATTTGTTTTGGCCAGAAATTCAATAAAGGCATCAACTGCCGGTTTGATAATTTGGTCAACTTCCGGTTTTTCTCCGACAAGAATTTTTTCAACCGCTTCGTGAAGCATCGTGCCCTCGGTGGCGGATTGTTTTTTTATTTCTTCGCCTTCGTTAAAACTGCCCAAGTCGCCGTAAAAACGATAAAGCGCCGGCTTGGCTTTAATTTCCACTATTTTTGTCACGCGTGGATACCAAGTGCCGTCAATCTCGTAGCCCGAAAGACTTTTGAAGTTTTCTAAATTGTTGTAATACATAACGCATCATTTTACCAGTTTATCGGTTATCTTGTAAATATCTCCAGCGCCCATCATTATGACGATAGCTTTGAGTTTTGAGTTATGAGTTCTGAGAATAATATTTTTCAGAACTTTTTTGAGGTTTTTTTGTTGGGAGTAGGGAAGATAGACAACAGTTTTGAGTTTTGAGTTATGAGCTTTGAGTTTGCGCTTTATAGCCTCGGCTAATTTCTGGGAAATATTTTGCGTCATTTCGGATGGATTTTCTCTTCCTGTCACCTTAAAAACATCAAGCAAAATAAGGCAATCTGCGTCGAAAAAAGCCCCTGAAAACTCCTTAAAAAGGGCAGTAAGCCGTTTGGTCTGGTGGGGCTGAAAAACGCAAATTAGGGCCCTTTTTGGCCATTTTTGGGCTATTCCAGAGAGCGTAGCCTTGATTTCAGTTGGGTGATGGGCGTAATCGTCGTAAACATCAACTTGAAACTTGAAACCTGAAGCTTGAAGCTTACCTTTATATTCCATCCGCCGCCAGGCGCCATTGAAAGAACTAAGGGTGCCAAAGATATCTTTTTCTTTAATATTCATTAACCGCGCCAATTCATAAACGGCCAAAGAGTTTGAGACGTTATGTTTACCGGTGATTTTCAACGAGGCGGCTAAACGCTTATAAATATTTTTATTCGTTCCGGCGCCGAACCAATGTACTTTTATTTTTTTTCCTTTGGCTATTTTTTTTATTTTATTTTTCAAGCTGAAAAGATTTTTATCGTCTTTATTTAAAACCAAAATGCCGCCGGGTTTCACATTATTGATAAAACCGAGAAAGACGTTTTTTATTTCGGAAAGATTCTTATAATAATCAAGATGCTCGCGATCTATGTTCAATATAATTGCGGCCCAAGGAGAATAATTTGAAAAAGCGTTGGTATATTCGTCGGCTTCTATTATAAGGTATTCGTTTTTGCCATTCCCGCCTTCGTTAAAACTTCGGCGGGCAGGTCTAAAATTTGAACCGTTGAACTCTCTTAATTTTGTGCCGACGATAACCGTGGGGTCAAGCCCCGCTTTTATTAAAACCAAAGACATAAGCGCCGTTGTGGTGCTTTTGCCGTGCGCGCCGGCTATAGCAATAGTTTTATATTGCCGGGTCAGACTTCCAAGCGCTTGAGGATAACTTATTACGGGTATTTTTAACTCTTTGGCCTTCTTAAATTCCGGATTTTCGGGCTTTACAGCCACGGTATAAACCACAAAGTCGATAGTTTTATCCAAATTTGAGGCTTTGTGGCCTATAAACACCTTAATTCCTTGTTTCCTCAATTCTTGGGTTGTTTCGGAAGGGGAGGCGTCGGAACCTGATACTTTATGTCCTTTTGACAAAAACCAGCGCGCGAGAGCGCTGGTTCCAATTCCGCCTATACCGATAAAATGAATTCTTGGTTTCATAAATGACATAATAATATCGAAATTGATGTAAATTAGATAGTAATTGCGCTTTCGTGGTCACAAGTGACATAAAAGGTATATTTTGCGTCACTTGGTTAAGCCCACTTCCACTGTTTCCTCTTACTTTTATATCCTATCATTTCTTCCCGTATTTCGGTTAATCTTTTTAAATCTTTTGGGTCCCAGTTTGTTTTAGAAAAACCTCCACCAATTTTTATATTTAAACCCAATCGTTGATTTCTTTTAAAAAGTTTAACAGCCTCTTTCCATAGCTGAAAATCAAATTTTTTCTTGGCGTGTAATTTGTGTTTTTCAAAAAATGGCACAATTTTTTCTGAAAGGTCATTTATATCCGTAGATTGAAACCTTACGGATCCATTTTTATTTGGACCAGTTACTTTCCCGCAACCTAACGCTTTTTTAATTTTATCTAAAATTTCTTTGTCGTCCTCTCTAAGTACTATCGCGAATTGTATATCCCAATAAAAATAAACGGGCTTGATTCCGCTACGCTTGCCGCGATCGTGCCGTATGTCGCGACGATAATTTAACGCGAAACAACCTTCCCCGTCTACAAAGCCGGCAATATAATCGCCAGACAAATTTTCCATGAGTTAATTATAATTCTGTCGTGAAATAAAAGCAATCAAAAGTTATCCACTTACGTTACCTTATATATTGGATAATCCAATTAAGAGCGTCTATGAAAAATTGGAAAATTTTGATGAGTAGTTCAAGCAGGCCTACGATAAAACCGCCAAGATTGGCAAGAATGTATTGGTCAAACCAATTATTAGCGTATGTAAGAAGTTCGGTTAATTTTTGAAGTAGTTCCATATAAATATAATCCCAATCTACGAATTTATCCGAATGCCCCGAATGGCTACGAAAAACGTTAGCTATTCGGATTTATTTGTAGATTCGGATGAATTTGTAGTTTCGGATTGCTAATTAATTTTATAAATAATCCGCTGGGTTTAAGTCTCCGCCGTAGGGCAATAAACCGCAAGTCCTTGAAGAATCCATTTTAAACGTCTGGCTGGAAAAAACGGAAAAGTGCAGATGAGGGCCCGTGGCGTATCCGGTTTTGCCGGAATATCCAACTAATCCCCCTCTTTCAATTGTATCTCCAACTTTGACTTTTTGCAAAGACAAATGCGAATAAAGAGTAGTTAAATTATTTTCATGTTTAACGACGATAAATTTTCCATACGCGCCCTTGTTACAATATTTATCGGAATTTCCCACGGCGACAACAATCCCCTTTTCCGCGCTGTAAACGGACGTTCCGATGGGCGCGGCAAAATCCAAGCCGTTGTGCCATTTACCTCTATAGCCGTACTTGGCGAAAGCGGTGGCGCCATATTCCTGCGTTATGCCGCCGCTCACGGGTCTTGCCAAAACTCCAGGTCTTTTTGAAGGCAAGGCCGAAGGGTCTATTTTCAACCTTAACTCTTCATCCATAACTTCAATTTCCGAGGCGATTTCAGCCTGTTTTTTTTGAAGTTCGGTCAATGTTTGCTGGTAAACTTTTTCCTGATTTTTTGTTTGCGTCAAAACCGATTGCTTTTCGCTTTTGGTGTCGCCAAGTATCAACTGTTTGTTTTTAAGATTTTCTTTTTCGGTCTGAACGCTTTGTTTTTTACTGCTTGTTTCTTCAAGCTTTCCGGATAAATTTTCCTTCGCCTCTTTCAAATTATTGATTTCAACTGATAACCCGTTGCTTAAATCCGATAAATTTTGCATTTCAAAAACGCTGTCCGCTAAACTTTTATTTTTCAAAAAAATCAGAAAGGGAGTTTCATCGTCCCCTTTTTGGAATTCGCGGAGTATTTGGGCAACGGCTTTTTCTTTCAAAGAAACTTCTTTTTCCGCGTCGGAAATTTCATTATGCAATGAATCCAATTCAAGCCCAAGTTTATCTATTGTCAGCTCGCTTGATTTGATGCTCAAATCAACCTGGTTGATATTTGAATTAATTTTTTTTATTTCGCCCTCAAGAGTTTGGCTTTGACCTTGAACGGCTTCAAGAATTTTTTGATTTTCGTTTATTTTATCGGTTATTTCAAGAAGTTCTTGAGTTTTTTGGTCAATAGAACTCTTTACGTCGGCAGACGAAGCAATTTGGGCCTGAAACGCAAGCAAAAAAATAAGAATTAAAAAAAATAAAAAATTCTTCATAATAAAAATCTCAAGATAATTTTTCCATAGCGGTTTTCAACCGCTTCAGCGTTTCTTCTTTCCCCAAAACTTCCATTATTTCAAACGGTCCGGGCGAAGCTTCTTTGCCGGAAAGAGCCGCGCGTAACGGCCACAATAAATCTCCTCTGCCCCAAACCGCGGTTAACTGCGTTATCGCTTCTTCTATATTTTCTTTGTTAAAATCGGCTTTGAAAATTTTGTCTATTTCTTCCGACAAAAGCTTTAAATTCGTCGATGTTTTTTCTTTATTCATTATAAACTCTTCTCCCGTGGGCCGGGGCCAGGCTAAAAGTTTTTCGTCGTAATCGGGCAATTCAAAAAAGAAATCCGCCGATTCTTTAAAATCGGACAATTTTTTAATTCTTTCCTTTTCGAGCGAAATCGCTTTAATCAAAATTTCTGTGTTGTTTTCATTGAGCCACGATTCGGGAATGAAATTTTTCATTCTTTCAGCCAATTCTTCCGAAGAAAGCGTTTTGATATATTGGCCGTTGAGCCACTCAAGTTTTTCAAGGTTAAAAACCGCGCCGGCTTTTTGCACGCGTTTTAATTCGAATTTTTTAACCAACTCCCCTATTTCCAAAATGTCTTTGTTTTCTTTCGGGTGCCATCCCAAAAATGCCAAAAAATTTATAATTGCCTCTTTTAAGTAGCCATCTTTCACATAATCTATCAATGCCGTTTCAAGATAGCGCTTTGACATTTTTTTTCGGTCGGGAGTAAAAATCAGCGGCAAGTGGGCGTATTGCGGAGTTTCAAAGCCAAGCGCTTTTTGGATTAAAATTTGCTTTGGAGTGTTTGAAAGGTGATCCTCTCCCCTGATAACGTGGGTTATTTTCATTTCGGCGTCGTCAACGGCGTTTGAAAAATTAAACAACGGCGAACTCAAGTTTTTTGCGATAACTATGTCGCCGATAAGCGAAGCGTCGAATTTAACCTTTCCGCGGATAATATCCTGGAATTCAACTTCAATTTCGGGAACTCGGAAGCGGATAACCGCAGGCTCTCCCGCTTTTGCCCTTCTTTCAGCCTCATCTTTTTTAATATGTCTGCAGCGACCGCCGTATTTTGGCGCCATGCCTTGAGACAGCATCGCCTGCCTGTCGGATTCAAGATCTTCTTTAGAACAAAAACAATAGTAAGCTTTTTCTTCTTCTATAAGTTTTCTTAAATATTTTTCGTAAATATCAAGCCGTTCGCTTTGTCTGTAGGGACCGTAATCTCCAACGTATTTTGGAAATTGTAATTTGGAATTTGGGATTTCCCCTGCCGCGGCAGGGGTGGGTCCCTCGTCCCAATCCAAACCAAGCCATTTCATTCCATCAATAATGTCTTTTTCAAAATCAGAATTTGACCGTTCTATATCGGTGTCTTCAATTCTTAAAATAAATTTACCGTTGTTTTGCTTGGCGAAGAGCCAGTTAAAAAGCACGGTCCGGGCAGAACCGATGTGGAGAAAGCCTGTTGGCGAAGGCGCAAAACGCGTCCGAACCGGTTTATTTGGACTTTCAGTCATTAATCAATTATGCCACAAATTAAGGAAATTGTAAAAAGGAGTTGGGCTTAGACATATAAATTTATTCTCTCAATCTTTTCAATATTTTATCTTCTACTTCCTGGCGGTCCCGGCCGTATTTTTGCCGCGACATTTCTTTCAAGCGCTCGCCCGTTTCCAAACTCCCCGCTTCGGGAGCGGCCGTTCTTATGTTAAACGGTTTTGATGTCTGGCCGTTTATCAAAATTTTCGCGTAGGCATTAAAATTATCTATATTCATCAAATCGTTTTCATTGAACGTCGGGCTGAATTGCTTCGCCAAAAATTCCGCGTCTTGCGGACCGACCCTGAAAGAAATTATTGAACCCACGTTGCCAAAAATGGAATCCCTGATTTTTTCCGTTAATTGCGCGATAAACTGGTGCGCGACCGTTAAATTTAATCCATATTTTCTGGCTTCCGATAAAATGGTTGAAATGGAATCTGTGGTGAAATTTTGGAATTCGTCTATATAAAGATTGAAGTCGCGCCGTTTTTCTCTTGCCACATCGGCCCGCGACAGCGCGGACATCAAAATTTTTCCGACAATAACCATTCCCAAAAGATTGGCGTTAATATCCCCTATCCTGCCTTTTGAAAGATTGACTAAAAGAATTTTCCCTTCATCCATTATTTGACGGAAATTGAAAGCGGATTTTGGCTGACCGATAATTGGCCGCATATAATCATTAGCCGTAAAGTTGTTGAATTTGGAAGTTATATAAGGTGTCATGTTTGAAAGCGCCGCTTCGCCTCCTGCCTTAACCGCTTCTTTGCGCCAGAAATCAACAATTACGGGATTTGAAGCCCGCGAAAGTTTTCTTTCCCTAAATTCAGGGTCCGTAAAAATTCTCGCCACCTCCATTAAAGTCGCAGGTTCGGAAGAATCTTCCATCAAAAGAAGAAGCGCGTTTTTCATATATTGTTCAAACATCGGCCCCATTGTTTCCGCCAAGAAAAGTTTGTTGAAAATCCCCTGCATCTCGTTGGCGATGAAAGTTTTTTCTTCCGGCCGGTTAAAATCGTATTCAAGCATATTAAGTCCCAGCGGCCGCCAACGGTCCGAAGGGTCAAAAATTATAACGTCTTCAAATCGTTTTTCCGGGATCAAGCCTAAAATTTTTTCAATCAAATCGCCGTGGGGGTCCACAACCGCCATTCCTTTGCCTTGGCGAATATCTTCAACTGCCATATTAGTCATAAGAGTGGACTTTCCAGTGCCTGTTTGGCCGATAGCGTAAACGTGGAGCCGACGGTCGTCTTCAGAAATGTAAACCGGTTTTCTTTCGCCGCGGAAAAGGCTTTCCCCTATAAGAGTGCCCTTGTTTGGAAGATTCGCCGGCGGCGGAGATTCTTTCGATTTCAGCCAATTGATTTTCGGCACTTCTGTTGAAAACGAAGGCAGATGAAACATGCTTGTCAGTTCCTCGGTGTTTAAAATCATCGATTGGGAATCGTCGAATTCCCTGAAAGAAAATTGGTAAATTAAATTGTCCAAATCGCGGGGCTTTATGATTTTTAGTTCCTGCCGCGAAGGCGCGGAAAATTGCGAAATTCCTCCGGAAACGCCTTCTAAAATTGCGTCGGTCTGATATTGGCTCGGCGAAGAAACTAAAATTCTGAAATTCACCGCCAAAAGCGGCTTGCTTATTTTTGATTCCAACGCTTTAATCGCTTCACTATCTATGATTTTTTCCTCTTTTTTAACTTCTCCGGAAACGGCTTTTTGTATGTCTTTCATGCCAATCGCGCCGCCCTTCAAAACGCTTTCAATCCTTTCTCCTTTTTTTAAGCGTTCAATCGCCGAATAAATGGTTTTTTTCGCGGAACCAGGCGCGGCTTTTACCAAAATTTGAATTCCTGCTCCCTCACCTATTTCATTAATTTTTGAAAGGCCGCTTAAAATTGTGGAAAACGTGTCCATATTTGCTTCCACGTAGGTCCTTATCGGCAAAACATAAGAAGATTTTTGCTTTAAATAAACTCCGGAATTGACTCCGCTCGGATTAAAAATATTGTAATCGTTTACCGTTTCCACCTTGGCCTCGCTCCACAAACCTTCTATTTGTCTGCTGGCGAATTCAATTGAATCTTTGGGCGCAGCGATATAAAAATGGATTTCTTCGCCTATATTATGAACCGCCGCTTCCAAGGCGAACGGCGAATTCAACCCCGCCAAAGCGCCAAAAAGCTGTGAGGACAAATTCATTTCTCTCAAAAAATCTTCCTGAGTTTTTTGCTCGGATTTTTTTTGCGGCAAACGCACCAAAAGGATTTTAAGGTCCAACGCTTGCGAGAGCCTTTTCTTTTTTATTAAATGGCGGCTGAAGAAAAAAGCGACCGCGGCAAAAACAACTATTAAAACGGCGAAGATAATGAAATAAATTTCCATAGTCTAAATTAATTTTCTTGCCTTTAACTCGTCGTAAAGCTTGTCCGTTAAGGCATCGTGGAAAGCGTCTAAGACAAAAGCGTTTGACGAAACGGCCTTCTTCACCGTTTTTTCAAGGCCGTCGCTAAAAACAGACTTAACCAATTTTTCCACTTGAAGTTTGGTTTCCGCCGGCGAATCTTTAAGATAATCGGGCAAAACCGTTTCTTCGGCGTCAGACGCACTTTGAGAATTATTGACTGTTCCTGCTGCCTGACGTTTCGTCTGCAAAACTAACGGAGTGATTACTTGTTTTATTAATTCCCTTTCAGGAGTTTCTTTATGCTCGGGGATATTTTTCTTTTCCGCGATTTCTCTGCTTAACTTTTCAATATCTTTTTCCAATGTGTTATAATTAAACATATGTTTAAAAATTCAAAACTGATAATTTTAATTATTATTTTAATTATAGCCGCTTTCTTCAGGCTGTACAATATAGCCGATTTGCCTCCAGGGCTTTATCCCGACGAAGCGATGAACGGCAATAACGCGCTTGAAGCAATTTCAAAACTGCCCTCACTTGAAGGATTCAAGATTTTCTATCCCGAAAACAACGGGCGTGAAGGGCTGTTTATGAACATTCAGGCAGTTTTTTTGAAAATTTTGATGCCCTTTTTCGGAGACAGCCCCGAACCATGGATGTTAAGGCTGCCGAGCGCGATTTTTGGGATTTTAACGGTTTTGGGAGTTTATTTTCTATCAAAAGAATTATTCAATAAAAACGTCGCCCTGCTTTCCTCTTTCTTTCTCGCCACTAGCTTCTGGCACATTAATTTTTCCCGAATCGGCTTCCGCGCCATAATGGCGCCGTTCTTTTTGGTTTGGGCGGTTTATTTTTTGTTAGTTTCTTTTAAAAAAACATCGTCCCTAAATTCTAAATTCTACATTCTAAATTCTATAATAGGTGGTTTATTTTTCGGCTTGGGATTTTATTCGTATATCGCCTACCGCGTAATGCCGCTTTTAATCGCCGTTATCTTTTTTTATTATTTTTATCAAAATCGGGAATTCGCGAAAAAGCTTTGGGCCGCGATTTCAATATATGTTATCGCCGCTTTTATTGCCGCTTTGCCCATCGGAATTTATTTTCTTAAAAATCCGGCGGACTTTTTCGGCCGCACGATTCAAATTTCAGTTGGCGTTTCTCAATCACCCATTAAAGATTTAGCGATAAATGCCGTGAAAACTTTGGGAATGTTTAATTTTATCGGCGACGGAAATTGGCGGCACAATATTGCCAATGCTCCAGAATTATTTCCAGTAGTCGGTATCTTATTTATCATCGGTATTATTATCGCAGTAAAATCTTTAATTCAAAATTCAAAAATCAAAAATCAAAATGACAATTCAAAATTAGAAAATGAAACTAATTTAAATTTGGGATTTTGGACTTTGTTCAGCTGGTTCATTCTGGCGATGCTCCCGGTTGTAATTTCCAACGAAGGCATACCGCACGCTTTGCGTTCAATTCTTTTAATTCCGCCCGCTGTAATTTTCGCCGGAGTCGGCGGGGTTTGGCTAATAGAAAAAATCAAAAATCAAAAATCAAAAATCAAAATTACAATTCAAAATTCAAAAGTTTTAAATTTTGCAACTTACACTTTATTATTTGTAATTATTGTTTTATTTGTTTTTCAAGCCTATTATGCTTATTTTATTCAATGGGGCAAAAATTCTAACGTGCAAGGAGCTTTTGCCGCCGATTACGTTCAAATCGGCAAAGAATTAAACGCCCTGCCAAAAGAATTGCCGAAATACGTTTTAGTTCAAGCCGGCGGAGTAAATGTGCGCGGTATTCCAATGCCGGCGCAAACCGTAATGTTCATCACAGACACTTTCACTTTCGAAAAACAAATCGCTAAAAATATTTTTTACGTCTTGCCCGATAAATTTAACCAAATTCCCAAAAACGCTTATACTGTGGTTATAAAATAGTGTCGCATATTACTTCCTTTTCACCGCGCTCCGGCGTAAATAAATAAAACTCGCTCAGCTAGATTTTACGGCAAAAATTTGGTGCCCGTTCCTCCCTTCGGGATTTTCCGACCTAATTTTTGCGAATCGTAAAATCTTCGCTTCGCTCGGTTATTTATATATTCCGCCTACGCGATGGTTCAAATGAAGCAATATGCTCTTTGGGGTTGACGGGAAAAGATTTTTTAATTTAGATAATAAAAAACCGGCAAGCCATAAGCCGGATTTTGTATTAAGCGATAATTTATCTAGCTCTTTGATTACTCTCAGAGTCTTGCGGTATTCCGAGCACATAAAACTTATGTGCTCGGCACAACCTTGCGCCCGGTAAGGATTTAGCCGTTTCACTCCCGCTTTCTTATCCCTATGGCGGAATTAAGCCTGCTACGTTGGGATTGGGCTTCTCCGATTCTTTCGAATCAAAGCGTCTCTGCTCGCACCTCTAGGATTACTCCCGACGGCCGTTAGCCGCTACCTTTTTACCGAGCACATAAAAACTTATGTGCTCGGGGGCGTCCGGACTTTCCTCTATCGTGCCTCGCTGCCGCTCGGCACTGACGCGGATAAATGCTGATTAAAGCGGATTCATGCTGATACTATTAAATAATATCCGCATAAATCAGCCAAAATCCGTATAAATCAGCGTGTGCTGAACGATAGTGAGGCACAACAGTAATCGCCTGGCTTGCCAATTTTCAATTATTATAACTAATTTCCCGGACTTTGTCAAAATCTTATCTGTGAAATCCTAAATCCGCAGGATTATCTTTGCCCGGCAAATGAATTATTACCCCTCCTTTTTTCTCAAACTTTTTCCGCAAGTCCATAACCGAATCCACAAGCTCAAAAAACTCGCGCGAAAAATTTTCTTCTTTCACGGATCCTTTTGACCAATAATTGATAACCAGTTTGCTGTCGCCAAAAACTTTTTTCGCTTTTTTCTTAATGGCTATTTTCAAAGCAAATTTGCACGCCAAAAGCTCGCCGTAATTATTTGTTTCTCCGCCCTTAAGAAGATATTTGCCGAATTCATTAAGCTCTTTTTTAGGCAAAACATCTGCCAAAAGGTTATTGCCGTTTTCGTCCACTACGCTCACCTCAACTCCATTTCCCCTGCCGGTGCCGGCGTCAAAATAAATTCCGGACTCAAGCTCTTTTTTAGAATCGTAATTAGCCCCTTTTTTTAACCACTCTTCCGCTTCTTTTTTTTCCGAAAAGCCCTTGAATCTCGCGCCGGTTTCGCCCTTCACCATTTTTTCACAATTTTTCCAATTATCGGTTATCCCCTTTCCCCGAGTCCGCGGAACGAAATAAGCGTAATATTTATTTTTCATTCCAGGTAGTAGAAACTCGACTGCGTAAAATAAAGCGAGCCGAAGAATCTTTGTTTAATTTAATATGTTTCATCGTAATAGTAATCTAAAAATTATCAAAAAATTAATTTTGCGGGGCGAGCTATGTCGAGTTTTCACTACCTGGCATTTTTATTTAAGCTCGGCTAATTTGGTAAAAATTTTATACGCCGCGCGCGCGTCGTCCATCGCCGAATGCGGCTTTTCCTGTTTTACGCCAAAATAATTCGTCAGTTCTTTAAAGCTCAACGATTTTATCGCCGGATCATTGCGAAGCTTGAGCCACGCCAAAGAAATAGTATCCAAACCCTTAAACCAAAAAGTCGGCTCAAGACCGCATTCGTTTAAAGCTTTATGAATGTAGGACCAGTCAAAAACTAAGTTATGGGCGACAAGTATCGTATTTTCCGTTTTCTCAAGAAAAGTTTTCATCGCCTCGCATTGCTCAACGGCGTTTTCCCAATCGACCGGATTATAATGGTTTATCTTAAGCGCTTCTTCTTCGGCAATTTCAATTTTTTTCGGCTTTATCTTTATTTCCCATTCATCCAAAACCGTCAAATTAAAAGCGCTCGCACGCACAACCGCTATCTCTATTATTTCGTGCTCAAATCCCCTACCCGTAGTTTCGGTGTCTATAAAGGCCAAATCAAAATCCTTAAAATTGCCATAGATATTCTTGTTCATAGTATTATTTTTTTATTTGCCAGGGAATTTTTTCACCAACCTCCAAAAAAAATCCAGCCGCTTGCTTGTGCCCTCCGCCGCCGTATTTCTGCGCCAATTTCGAAACATCCACGCCTTTCAAAGACCTAAGAGAAACTCTGACTCCGTCATTTTTCAACGACCAAATTATGACTACCGAATTTTTTGTTTTTTTGAGTAAATACCCTCCCAGTTCCGAATTGAAAATCGGCGAATTAACAACGCTGGCTTTTTTACCCTCAAAAATCGCGTCTTCCGAATTTGAGGCGAGAATTTCAATAATCTTTTCCATAAAACCGGCAATCACTTTCCCTTTTTCCAGATATTCGGAAAATTTATTTTTATTTTCCATTTCGGAGATAACTTTATCCCATATCTTAAAATCCCTGGGTAACGTTTCCAAGAACGGTATTATTTCACGGGTATCTTTCAATTTAAACTTCCACAAGTCCATGTCTTCGACATATTCAATTAATTTGGGAATCTTTTTTTGAGGATGAAAATATTTCCAGCTCAAAACGCAACCGGCGCGCTTAATATCCCAAATGTACTCTTTTAAAATCTTAATAGTGTCTTTTTGGGTTATATGATGGTCTATCACAATCAATTTCTTGTTATTTTTTAAAATCATCCTTGTTTCGGCTTCAGAATAACAGAAATCAAGTATGTAAACTTCTTTATTTTTCAACCCCACAGGCATAGATTTGCCGAAATCAACCGCTAAATAATCCGCTTTATTGCCGAATTTTTTCCAAGCAGCCCAGGCGGCGCCAAATCCATCCAAGTCGTTGTGATATAAAATTATTATATTTTTCATTTTAATTTATTTATTTAATGCCTCTATTCCGGGCAATTTTTTGCCCGCTAAAAATTCCAGCATCGCGCCCCCGCCGGTAGATACAAATACGTTAGCTTGAAGCTTGAAGCTTGAAGCTTGAAGCAAACTTGTTGTTTCCCCTCCTCCGATAACACCAAAGGCTTTACTTTTCAAAATCGCCCTCAAAACCGCTTCACTGCCCTTTCTAAGTCCCTTATCTTCAATATAGCCCATCGGACCGTTCCAAATAATAGTTTTTGCCTTTTTTATTATTTCGGCGTAGTTTTTTTGAGTTTTAACGCCAATGTCCAAAATTCTACCGTTTTTAACCATTAAATCAACCGGTAAAATTATTTTCGAAAATTTAAGCAATTTTTTACAAAAAGCGATTTTTTCTTTTTCATAAACCGAATTACCGACTTTTTCCCCGCGCGCGGCTAAAAATGTATTGGCTATTCCCCCGCCTATTAAAAATTTATCGGCTTTATCCCAAAAATTTTCGATTAAGCCGACTTTATCGGCAACTTTAACACCGCCGAGAATAACAATAAAAGGTTTTTTGGGACTCGCTATGACTTTTGAAAGATTTTTAATTTCATTCTCCAAAGAAAATCCCGCGAAAGATGGCAATAACTTCGGTATGCCTATTATTGAGGCTGCCGGCCTGTGGCAAAAAGCAAAAGCTTCATTAACGTAAAAATCTCCCAGTGAGGCTAATTTTTTCGTAAACTTCACGTCATTTTTATCCTCGCCCGGGTTAAACCTCAAATTCTCCAAAAGAAAAATATTACCACATGGCGCGCTTTTAATCTTATTTCTTAATTTTACGACTTGCGATGTCGTAAATTCCAATTTGGCGACAGAATCAATAAAATCAACTGGCTTTTTGAGCAGTTTTGATAAAATTTTCGCGAAAGGCTTCAAGCTTAACGCAGATTTACGCAGACCATTACGCAGATTTTCACTGATTTTTTTATCTGTGTCTATCGGCGTTTTATCTACGTTTATCCGCGCCGCGGGGCGGCCGCGGTGGCTTAAAATTACAACCTTCGCTCCTTTTTTAGTTAAAAATTCAATTGCCAACAAAATCGCCGCAATCCGCGGATGGATATTTTTCCCCGACAGCTCCGCGTTTTCAATATTAAAATCGGCCCTTAAAAGGCAAATTTTACCGGACAAATTTTTGGTCTTAAAAGATGATAGATATTTCATTTATTCAAATTCAAAAATTTCTTTGATTTTTACGACTACGGCTCCCTTAGGAGAATAGTCTTTGTTGGTTTCAAGACCTCTTACAAAATCAAAATATTTTCCTTCGGTGTGATATTCGGCTTCGCCAAATATTCTAAAACAATAACTGTAATCTTCTTTAAAAGACAAAATGGAAACTTTTTTATTTTCAAGAATATTCTTTTTAGTGGTTTCCATGAAATTATCCGTTATTATAATTTCATCTTCATCGGCAGAATTCACTTCAACAAAAATAACCCGAGGAACCGCGTTCGCGCCAGAGGTTGCTAATGCTACTACTTTCCTTTCACTTAGAAGATCTATTTGTTGTTTGGTTAAATTCATAGAGCGGGATACCAGAATCGGACTGGCGCCTTCACCTTGGGAAGGTGACGTACTGCCACTATACTAATCCCGCTATCGCCTATTTTTTAATAATAACCGTTCCGCCTTTCCATTCAAAGCCCGGCAAAAAAATCATAACTTTTGCCCGTTTTTCCGCGCCTGCCAGCCATTGTTTAAAATCGCCGTTTTCCAAACGCAATCGAGCTTCTAAAATTTCCCTTCTCGCTTGTGGTTCTAAAAAATACTTCGTAAATTCACCACTTGATAATCCGTAAAGCGCTTCCGTTTCTTTTTTAATATCTTTACCTTGAATTGCGGCGTTAACGTTTTTATCTGTCTGATTTTTTAATTCCGAATTTGAAAATATCTTTTTAAGCTCGTTTGAAATCAAAATGTCTTCTATTGAGGCTTCAAGACCGGCACGCTTGATCTCGTTTCTCACTTCTAAAGAATTGATTATATCAGCATTACTTTTGTTGTATGTTGAAATAGCTTTTGCGTAGTAAAAAACCGCCGAGTCATAATTTTTACTAAAATTACCGTAAATAACCGGCTGCCAGCCGACAAAAACAATTGGATACAATTTAAAAGAAATAACGTCAATTATAACTATGGCAACCAAAGACAATGTTAAAATTATAATTTTCTTCCTGCTCATAAATTTATCGAGAAGACAATAGTTTAATTATATGCTTCTTAAATTCCAGCTGTTCCGCGATGCTGTTATAAATTTCTATCGCCATAACGTCGCCGAAAATGAATTTGGGTAATGTTTTTAAATAATTAAAATCTTCCTTATTTTTAACCAAATGGACGTCTCTACCCTTTTTAAAAGAAAATCCGCTTAAATGATTGCACTTAAAATAACGCTTTTTATTCTTTGAAGATTCGTATAAAAATTCTTTAGTCCATCTTTCTTCGGAAGTTTTAAAGTGTGCCAAATCAACGCAGAAACCGCCGATTTTTTTAACATCAACATTCCCCGGAATGCTATCGTCGTAATTCATTTCCAGATAAAGATTTTTATGAAAACCCTTCCATTTCCCCATATATTTAAAACTGCTTTCGTGTATTGTTAAATACGGATTTTTAAATTTCTTCAGCAAAAAAGAAATTTCGTTTTTATCCATTTCATTGCGAATATGAATTAACGGAATTTCTTTTATTCTTGATTTCAAAATCGCCTTGTATATTTTTCCTCTTTGAATTTTTGTTGAAAATTGCTCTAAAAAAAGAGACACTCTGTCTATTTTAAGTTTCTCTATTTCCGACAATTTACTTTTCCAGTGAATATCCTTATTCCCCGTAATGCCGACTGTTATTGATTTTTCCAGATTTTTTTTAGTCATACTAATTTCTAACTAATTTAAATAAATATTTTATTTCTCCGAAACCCCGCAGCAGGCGAGCTTGGTCTCTGTGGCGAGCCTGCCTGCCGGTAGGCAGGGACTAGCGTAGTCCCGCTGTAAGCGGGACGGAGCGGGTTGAGGGAGAAGAAATTTTTACGGAACAACTATCATCATTTTTTCTCCCGCTTCTTTATAATTAAACTTTGACTTCAATTCTTTTTCCAAATTTTCCGGATTGGAAAAATATTCTATATCTGATTTCAAATCAGAATTTTCTTTCGCCAGCACGCCTATCCGCCCGTTTAAATCGTCTAAATCTTTCTTAAGGCCATTGCTTTCTTTTAGAATAAAATAAATCTGCGCCGAAACACCGATTAAAACCAAACATAGAATTATAATAATCACTAAACGCATAATACAATCCGAAATTATAAATCCATCCGAATCTACGAACAAATCCGAAAGTTAACGTTGTTTTTTTGTATCTGTTCGGATAATTCGGATGCGTATTCGGATTTATTTATTTTAACAAATCTTTGAAGATTTTTACAGGTATTTCAACGCCTTCAGCCATTTTCAAAAGCTTCTTTTTTCCCCTTTTTTGTTTTTTCCAAAGCTTCATTTTTCTTGAGCGGTCGCCTCCGTAAAGGTAGCCCGCGACGTCTTTTTTAAGCGCTGTAACCGTTTCTCTGGCGATTATCCGGCCGCCCACCATTGCCTGAATTGCCTGAGTGAATTGTTTTTTTGGCAAAAGCTCTTTTAATTTCTCAACCATTTTCCGGCTGATTGTTTCAATGTCTTTTTCAGGAATAATCCGGCTTAAACCATGCGCTATCCCTCCGGCGATTTTTATATCCAATCGCCTCACCTGCGCCTCGCGATAATCAACGACGTTATAACTGAAAGAGGCAAAACCCGAAGAAACCGATTTTAATTGGTCGTCGAAATCCGAAACAAGGTCGGCCAATGGAAGGTTAGCCGAAACAATCGCTTTCTCACCGTTTATCCCAGTTTCCATTTGGCTGAACCTGAAAGAATTTTTTAATTTCAAAACATCGCCCAATTTAACCAATGGGACGATTATTTTTATCGCCGTTATCGGTTCAAGAACCTTGATATAATCGTCGGGAAAATCTTTCGGATTTTCTATCACCGTCCAATCGCCTTTTTTTTGCATTACTTTGTAGGAAACAGAAGGAAAGCTGTTTATCGTTTTTATGCCGAATTCCCTTTCCAATCTTTGAACCACAATTTCAAAATGGAGCTTACCCAAGAATCCCGCCTGGAATCCCCTGCCAAGCGCTTCGCTAGTGGTGGAAAAAATGGAAAAAGAAGAATCGTTTAAGCGAAGCTTGCAAAGCGCAATTTTCAAATTTTCGTAACCGTCGCCTTCTTCGGGGTACAAAGAAACGAAAACAACCGGCTGTGGAGTTTTGAATCCGGACAAAACTTTTTCACCGATAGTATCGCCTACTTTAACTGAGTCGGGATCTTTAAGTCCCGTGGCGATATAGCCGATTTCGCCCTCGTTTAAAATTTCCTGCTTTTTAAGCCCGGGCGCGAAATAACCGACTTCTTTTATTTTAAATTGCTTGTTATTGCTCAATAACTTCGTATCATCTCCGGCTTTAAAACTTCCATTAAAAACCCTGACAAAAGCGATAACGCCTTTATGCTCGTCATACAACGAATCAAAAATCAAAGCTTGAGTAAGCCGCTGACTCATTTTCGAAAAGACGCTATCAATTTCCCCAGCGTGGAAATTGCGCTTGCTCTCGGCCTCGCTCTTCTCGCTTTTAGCGGGAAACCATGCCCGCTCGGCCTGCGAGACACTTTTCTCAAAAGAGTCCGCGGCTTTTGTTTGTGTACTGTTCGGCGCCGGTACTTTTTCAATAACCGCGCCCAAAAGCTCTTTTACTCCCATTCCCGTTTTGCCTGAAATTCTAAAAATTTCCTCGGGCTTGGCATTTAATAAACGCGACAATTCACTAATGGCGCTTTCAATTTGTTCCAGAGAAGCAACATCTATTTTATTCACCGCGCCGATGATTTTAAGGCCGGCTTTTCGGGCGGATTCAAAATTCGCAAGCGTTTGCGCCTGGATACCCGAAGCCGCGTCAACTAAAAGAACCGCGCCCTCAACTGCCGAAAGCGCGCGTGAAACCTCGTAAGCGAAATCGGAGTGGCCGGGAGTATCTATCAAGTTGAGAATATAGGATTGAGAATTAAGAATATAGGACATGCGAACAGGCGCCATTTTGATGGTAATTCCCCTTTCCCTTTCAAGCTCCAGATTATCAAGATATTGAGGCTTCATATGGCGCATGTCCACGGTTCCGGTAAGCTCCAAAAGCCGGTCCGCCAAAGTGGATTTTCCGTGGTCAATATGCGAAATAATGACAAAATTACGTATAAACATTATAATTAGATAATATATGAAAAGTAACAAATAATAAACCTATTTTATGCTTCCCGACCCTATTCAAAAATTCATCAAAATATTTTCCGCCTTGCCGGGCATCGGATTAAGACAGGCTACCCGCTTGGCCTTCTATTTGATAAACAGCGGAAAAAATAATATAGACGAAACCGCCAAAGCGATTTCCGACTTGGGCCGGTTAAAAATTTGCAGCCGGTGCTTTTTTGTCCATCAAAATCCGGCAAGCAACGGGAATTTATGCGATATTTGCGCAAATAGCGGCCGCCGGAAAGACATAATCGCCATTGTTGAAAAAGAAACAGATTTGATTTCGCTGGAGAGGACAAAAAAATTCAAAGGAGCTTATCTGATTTTCGGCGAAATTTCCAAAGCCGGCGTCATTGAAAGCATTCAAAAACTCCGGCTTAACCACTTAAAAAGCTTAATCAAACAAAGCGGAAACAAAGCGGAAGAAATAATACTCGCGCTCAACCCGACGACTTACGGCGACCTTAACGCTTCAATAATCGCCAAGGAACTGGCGCCGTTCGCCAAAAAAATAAGCCGACTGGGAAGAGGTATCCCAACCGGCGGAGAAATAGAATTTGCCGACGATCAAACGCTCGGCGACGCCCTCGAAAGAAGAAATTGATTATTTTATGGAAACTATTTTTATTTCGGTGAATTCTTGCCTGTGGCCTTTTTTCTTTCTTAACCGGGTTTTTGAATGATACCTGAAAACGATTTTCTTCTTGTCTCTCGCCTGCCTTAAAATTTCTGTCTCAACTTTCGCGCCTTCAACGTAAGGCGTTCCTATTTTGACGTTGTCGCCGTCGGCTAAAAGCAGAATTTTGTCAAAATTCAAAACGGCGCCCTTATCGCCTTTCACTTTCTCTATTTTCAATTTTTGTTCCGGTGAAACCTTGTGCTGTTTCCCGCCGGCTTCAATGATTGCAAATGTCATATTAATTTACGTAAATAATAACCGATACCGCAGTTAAAATCAAGATGCTAAGCAAAAGCCCTGAAAAAACGAAGAGGTACGAGAGGAAACGATCGCGAGAATAAAGAAAGTCACTCAAATAAAAATTAATCGCCAATATCGCCAGCGCCGCGAACAAAACTCCGAAAACCTGCCATTCTCCGCCCAACAAATCAATGCCGTTATAAGAATCAAAATGAAGAATCAAGCGTTCATCAAAAGGCCCGGCGAAAGAAAAAATCAAAGCAGTTAAAAATAAAATAAAAATGCTTATTGCGGCGGTTATCTTCAAATATTTGTCTTTTAAAATATGCTTTAAAATCATAATTAGCAGCCCCGACGGGATTCGAACCCATGTTACGTGGATGAGAACCACGCGTCCTAGACCAGGCTAGACGACAGGGCCAATTTCTCTTATTTCCTCCACTATCTTATCCAAACCAATAGCTCTGGATGCCTTTATTAAAACCAAATCTCCGGGTTTAATCAAGTTTTGAACCGCCCCGCACGCTTCCAAAGCCGAATCAAAAATCATTATTTTATTTTCAGAAAATCCTTCATCCCGGGCGGCTTCTGCCACGAATTTCGCCCGAGGGCCGACAACCACCAAAACATCTGTCATTTTCCTGGCTAGCCTTCCCACATATTCATGCGCCTCAATGGAATATTTTCCCAGTTCAAGCATATCTCCTAAAACCGCTATTTTTCTTTTAGCCCCAAGGCCCGAAAGCGTTTCAAGCGCTTCCTGCATTGAAATCGGTGAAGCGTTATAAGTGTCATTTATGATATAGCTGTCTTTCACTCCTTTTATCAGATTCATTCTGCCTTTTGCCGGATGATAATTCTGCGAAAGCGCTTCGGAAATTTCAACCAGATTCAAATCAAAAATCAGTCCGACGCAAGCGGCCGCCGCCGAAGCGTAAGCCTGAGCTTTTCCAAAAGTATTTTTCAAATTCATAGGCACAAGACTTCCGCCATATTCAAACTTGAAAGAAGAGCCAAATTCCGGCGATTCTTCCAACCCCCGGGAAAAATTTTCCAAGCCACTAATCTTCATATCAGCGCCATCGCCAAAACCGAAAGAAATTATCCGCGCGCTTGTTCGCTCTTTCATATTTATAACAATTTCGTTGTCGTAATTTAAAATCGCGAAACCGTTCGCCGGCAACGACTCAATTAATTTAGCCTTTTCTTTGATAACCGCTTCCGGACCGCTAAAAAATTCGACATGCGAAGGAATTTCACCTACCGTCGTAACAATGGCTATATTCGGCCTCGCCATTTCCAAAAGATATTTTATGTCGCCCGGCCTATCGGCGGCATATTCCAAAATAAGAATTTTAGGATAAGCAATTTTGTTTGAAAAAAACGAAGCGATTAATCTTACTTTCGATAAAAATATCACTTTCCACCAGAAAAAGAATTTTTTAATTTTTTCCGTTCCGGCCGGCTGCCCGCGACTAATTAATTTTAAATCCTCTTCCGACCAATCGCCCAATATGGCGAGCGGCATGCCCAGTTCATTGTTTAAATTGCCCTCGGATTTTCTGATTTTCCGGCGGTTACCATCTCTTGCCGAAAGCACGGCAAAAACCGCTTCTTTCGCGGAAGTTTTGCCGACGCTACCGGTAATTCCGATTATTTGCGGCTTAAAGCGCCAAATCGTCAACCGCGCAAGTTGCTTAAGCACATATTTCAAAATTTTTAACGGTATTTTTTTCATATTTTATCAGGTGCCACATTATAATAGTTCAAAAGGAATTGCGCCAGTTCATGGAAAGCGGGCACAACGGTTTGTCCGGCCAACGGGCTTCCGGAAGGCTTGTCCAGCCTTATAATGATAACAAATTTGGGGTCGTATGCCGGAGCAAAACCGGCGTAAGTATTTATGACTTTATCTGTATATCCATTACCTCCGAAATCCGGGACGAAAGCCGTTCCGGTTTTCCCCGCGATGGAATAATTCGGAATATCGGCAATCCTGTTTATTTTAACCGCCGAAACCATCATATCAATCACTTTTCTTGCGGTATCGGAAGAAATTACTCTCCGAACAATTTTCGGCTGCGCATCGGCCAAAATAATCGGCTTCATCAAAACTCCGCCGTTGGCGATAGCCGAAACGGCGCCGACAAGCTCTATCGGCGTTACCGCCACCCCTTGGCCGTAAGAAGCGGTAGCAAAATTTATATCTCTTCCTTCCGGACTTTTAAGAGCGTTTAAATTCCCCCTCACTTCGCCTGGCAATGAAATTTCCGTTAGCGAATTAAATCCAAACTTAACTAAATAATTGTAAAAAATATCCTGGCCGGTTTTCCTTTCGGCGTATACCGCGCCGGTATTTATGGAATGCTCTATCACGTTTGTCATCGTCTGAAGACCGTTGGCTTTCAAGTCCCAGTTATTGATTGTTTTGCCGTTTGCGGTAAAAGAACCAGTGTCTGTGTACGTAGTGTCGGGAGTGATTTTCCCGCTGTCCAGCCCGGCGGACATTGTGATTAATTTAAAAACCGAACCCGGCTCGTAAAGCGATTGGGCTATCGGATTTAAAAAAGTCGAAATTTCGGATTTTGAATAATTGTTCGGGTCGAAATTCGGGGAAGCGACCATCGCCAAAATTTTTCCCGTTTTCGGGTCTTGGACTATTGCCGAACCCGCTTCGGCTTCATATTGCTTAATAAGATTTTTTACTATTTCCTCCGCCTCGGTTTGTATCGTGGGGTCTATCGTTAAAATCAAATCTTTCCCCGATTCGGCCGCGATGAGCTTTCCATCTTCAATTCCGCCGTCTTTTCCGGAAAGTAAATCGTTAAAATAAAGCTCCACGCCGTATTTGCCTTCCGCCGAACCGCTTGAATAATCGGTAAATCCCAAAACATGCGCCGCCAAATCGCCGAACGGATAAAAACGCAAAAGATGGTTACTGATGTAAATCCCTTTAAGATTTAAATTTTTAATCTCGGTTGTTTGCTGCGAAGATGCTTTTTCTAAAATAAGTTCGTATTTGTCGTTTCCTTTACTGAATTTTCCGCTTAATTCCTCAACCGAAACGCCGGTTATCGGACTTAATTTTTCCGCGTAAGCCGATGTCTGATCGCCACTCGCCTGAATTTCAACCGGAACGGCGTAAATTATCTGATAATCTTTATTCATGGCGGCTTGAACGGAATTATCGTTTTTATCTAAAAAATAAATATTTCCCCTTGGTGCCTCAAAGCCTCCGCTCGCCTCTTCTTGCATTTGGGCTTTGGTTAAATAATAAGCTCCCTTTTTTATTTGAACGTTATAAACGTTAAAAATTAAAAATAGAAAGAGGGCGCCGAAAAAAATTATTAATCCTTTAATCCGCCATTGCATGTTTAATTAATTGGATAATTAGATAGTTGGTTAATTAGTTTGTGCTTAATTGCCTGTTTTCCGCCACTTTAACGTACTGCGGGTTTTGGTCCAAAATCAACGTTTGCGCGTTTGATGCGGATTTTAAACTATCCGTATCGGTAATATTATAAAAAGAATTTTTCAATTCCGCGTTTGTCACTTCAGCCTTTTGGATATTGTTTCCCCTACTACCCACTTCATGGCGGATATCAACAAGTTGATTATATAAAAATATCCCCCAAAGCGCCACGACGACACAGCCCATCATTAAAATAGAAACCAAAAAATTTGAACCGTTATTGCTTTTGTGAGGTTGAATTATTGTCATATGCCAATGTGATTTTAATTTATGAGCCCAATGCGAAGTAAATTTTACTATCACATTGAGCACCCAGCCCTCTATGCCCGTTGAATAATAACCAATTTAGAAATTATAATTTAATTTTAATAAATTATTTTTATTTTGATTCCACGTGCTTAAAGGGCTGGGTAAAGGTTTTGTAAATAAAATTTGTTCATTTTTGACTTCAAATTTTATACAAAGCCCTTAATTTAGCTGATCTCGACCTTTGATTATTTTTTATTTCTTCTTGAGACGGAACAATTGGTTTTTTCGTCAGAATTTCCGCCCGCCCGCTTTTCGCCATATCTCTGAAATAATTTTTTACCAATCTGTCCTCCAGCGAATGGAAAGATATTATCGCCGCCCTGCCTTGTGGTTTTAAAATTATGCCCAAATTTTTCAATAATCTTTCCAAATTCTCCAGTTCATCGTTGACATAAATCCTTAACGCCTGAAAAACTTTCGTTGCTGGATGTATTTTGCCTCGGCGCGAAACGGCGTTTTCCACGATTTCCGCCAGTTCAAATGTTGTTTTTATCCGATTTTTCCTTCTTTTTTCAACGATTTCTTTGGCTATTCTCCTTGAATTTCCTTCTTCGCCGTACTTCCAAAATATATCGGCTAATTCTTTTTCACTTAAACTGTTTATTATTTCCGCAGCCGACAGCGCTCCGCTTTCCGAATCAAATCTCATATCAAGAATTTCGTCTTTCAGAAAACTGAATCCTCTGCCCGAACTTTCCAACTGGTCAGAAGACAAACCCAAATCAATAATCAATCCATCGGCCCTATGCAGCTTTCTCTCATTCAAAATTTCCGGAATATCTGCGTAGTTACCCTGAACCAGGATTAAATTTTTATAATTTGCAATCTGCAATTTGAAATTTGCAATCACTTTTTTATCCCAATCAATTCCCAATAATTTTCCATTTAAACCGATTTTTTTCAAAATTGCCGTGCTGTGCCCTCCAGCCCCAAACGTTCCATCTATGAAAAATTCTCCAGGCTTGGGATTTAAAATTTCAATTACTTCTTTTAAAAGTACGGGGATGTGTGACATAAATTTTCAATTATCAATTTCCAATTATCAATGAACTTTCAATTTCACAAATATCAAGTAATTTAGACATTAAACATTAAACATTTGGATTTTGATTGAAAATTGGTCATTGTAAATTGAAAATTAAATACCGAGTTCTCCTAATTTCTCCGCTATCTCGTCTGACTGGCTTTCGGTTTTCGTTTTATATTGTTTCCAACTTTCCGCGTCCCAAATTTCAAACCTGTTGTACAATCCGGTTATCACCGATTGTTTTTTCAACCCGGCGTATTCGCGCAAATAATCCGGAATTAAAATTCTGCCTTGCTTGTCCAATTCAACATCGGCGGCGCCGGCAAGCATCAATCTTGTAAACGCGCGCGAGTTCGCTTGCGTCAGCGGCAAAGAAATTAATTTTTGCGCCAGCGCTTCCCACTCTTTGGAATCAAAAACAAAAAGGCAGCGGTCCAGGCCGCGCGTGATAATCGCTCCGGCGGTCAATTTATTTCTAAACTTCGCCGGCACCGCGATTCTACCCTTATTATCTAAATTGTGGCTAAATTCTCCGATGAACATAAATGCGATCCGAAACTACGAATTCATCCGAATTATCCGAATGGATCCGAAAATATCGTTTTTAAATTATTCTAATTTCTATCAAGATAAGCTGATATTGGTTCACGAAACCCCACAGTCGAGCAAGCATGGTTCCCGCCTAAGCGGGATTGCTCGACGAGGACTAGCGAGCGGAGTCGCTGGACGGAGCGAAGCGGGTTGAGGGAAACAATATCAGCGAATTGGTTATCCCCCACAATGAGTACTTATCCCCATAGTTATCCACATTCCCCCACTTATGTTTAATTCTGCCTTATTAATCGCTTTCGGTCAACCACAATTAAATTAATTTAGAACTCTCAGGTAAATAAAAAACCCTTTATTTAAAAGGATTTTTTACTTTCTCGCCCCTATTTTATCCACAATTTATAAACAAGATATAAAAATGGCGCCTCATCCTGTGATGACGACGCCATTGTAATCCCTGAAAGGTTCGCCCGTTCAAGTGGGCTTCACCATTTTCATTGTTTTATACTTCCAATCTGTCCACTGGAAAGTGTAATCAGTCGTGAGAAAAAACCTCCAGTTTATTATTTTTATTGATCGCTTCAGCTCGCCTGCCAGCCCATAGCCGACCTTGCGCAAACAAAGCACCTCCTGATTTCTCACCGCCTCCGCCCTGGCTTTTGCTTCGGCGTTGTTTTTGAAGCCAATCGCGGTCATTACACGAACCACGGTTTCCGTTGGACCGTTAACAACCAGCCAAACTTTCACGTCATCCCTTTCTGTCCCGACAGGGATGACTTCCGCCGCTTTCTTTACTGTATTTTTCACGTTCCACCTCCATATTTATAAGTTTTTAAAGCCAAAACATTATTGACTTGGCTGACTAAATTAAAGTATCACACAAATTAACGGCAACATCAATATTTAACCGTTTAAATACCCTTTCCGCTTTTTCTCCGGAAATCTTTCTATGGCATATCTCAACATCGTTCTGGGCATATTTTTATAATTGGCTTTAAGAAATTTTTCCAAAGTTATCTGCGAACGCTTGCCCACTTCCCGCAGCATCCAGCCAACAGCTTTATGAATTAAATCTTGTTTGTCGTTTAAAAGCATTTTGGAAATTTTTAACGTATCTTCAAGCCTATTTTGCCTTATAAAAGCAAAGGTTGAAATTATCGCAATCCGCCTTTCCCAAAGATTTTTTGATTTGGCGAATTTATAAAGAACTTGTCTACTTTCCCGCGGGGAAGTAGACAATAAATACTCTCCTACTATTTTCGGCGCGGACATATCAACCAAACCCCAGTTATTAACATTCTTGGTATTTTTCAAATAAAAATTGAATATTTCAGACTTGGGTGCTTTGCTATAGCAAAGCATGACGACTTGGAATTGATGGATTAAAATTCTAAGGGCAGCCACGCGTTCTTCATGTATCTTGGATCTCAATAATTCTTGTAATTCTTTAAAATTTAAATCTTTAAATTTAAGCGCTATTCTTTTTGTCTCTGCCGAAACAACGCCTAAAAACACATCGCCCTCGCCATATTCCCCTTTTCCGGTTTCAAAAAATCCCCGAAGAATTTTCGCTTTTCGGGGATTGGATTTGGATTTAAGTTCTTTGCGAAGTTTAATAATGGCTAACATAATTTTACCTATTTCCCCAAAAATTCATCATTCCAAAATATTGCTTCAATTTTTCTTTTATTCCCAAATGTCCAATTGTGCTTTAAGGGATAACCATATTTATAATCATTGCTGATTGCTTTATCTTCTCCAACATAGAAACCAATATGTTTATGGGCATCGCTATTTTTAAAATCAGTTTTCTCCCAAATTATAATACTGCCGGGTTTCAGCTTTTTTATAATTTTCCACCCAGATTGCCGCAAATCATTAATCACGAAATCAACGGTGCTGTGGATGCTTTTTATAAATCCGAATAGAAATAAAATTGACGAAACATAAAACGCGCAAGAAAGTTCGCCATTATTCATTATGTCAATTTTCTTATTACCCACTCTCGCGTAAAAATTTCTGAACAACTTAGAACCGGCACTATTTTTAATAGCGGCGATATAATTATCGAAAACAAGTGGAATTATTTTTTTCTTCATAGTCATAAATAAATAATTATTTATTTTAAGAATTTTCAATCAACTGCCGCCAGTTTTGCTTATAGTATTGATATTTCTCGTTGAACTTTTCTTTCGGAGTTAATTGAACGTTCAATTCCTGCAATTTATCTTTAAGATACGCGAATACTTTTTCTTTCTCGGCTTCTATTGTCATTTTTTCAAGCTCAATGATATAACCATACCCTTTTGTATAATCCAATGCTACATCAATATCGTCCCATTTGAAAGAGCGCCTTTTGCGAAACCATTTAATTTCTACTTTATAACCAAGGGCTAAAAAGAGCTGTTCCAGCCTATCAAAATCTTCTTTATCAAGCTTAACCTCAATTTCTTCTCTGTGTTCGTCGTGAATCTCGCCTTTTTTAAGCCAGATTTTTGAGTATTTGCTATTTTTCTGTATCCGCAAATCCTGCTTAGAATCAAAATAATAAGTTATTTGCTCGTCTTCGCCCAAAAATTCCGCGTCTTTTTTAAAACGCTCAATAAGCCCTTTATGCTGATTTTCAGTTATAAAACTCCTTATTTCGCATTCTATATTATTTGGCATGAATAAATTAAAATTCTTTACGGAAAGATAAAAGATTTTATATAATTTATATTTTATGCAATAAATTACTAATAATATATGAGTAATAATTTTCAAATGTCTTTTTAAATAAAATTGCGGTAGCCAACAATAACACCAGAATTAAAAATGTACCAATTAACCTTTCCCAAGTTTTTTTATTTTTTATCTCTATACCGCCAACTTCACGTCTAATAATTAGATCCTGATAGTATTGCAATTTTGAGTACCAAAGCCAAAAACCATACACCATTAAAACCATGCCAAGACCAATTGCCCCAAAATGATATGCTTTAATAGCATTGACGTCTTTTTCTATAAATTCTAAATCATATATTTTCTGCTCAATACTCTCGCGAGCAATTTCTTTTTGTTTTAATTCATCTTTTACCGCTTTATAGTCTGCCAGTACGTTATTTAAAATGTTTTTATCTCCTTGCCCATTAGCTATTTCTATCCTAGTTTCTAATAGAGCAACTTCATCTGAAAGATATTCTGTTTCTATTTTTAAAATTCCTTCCTCTTTAATCAAACTTGAAGCAGCCAAAGAATATTTATCGATTATTGTAGTATAAAAATAAAACCCTGAAATAATAATAACTAAGCCAAAAATAGCCATAAATTTATATAAATTATCAGTTGGTAAATTTGGTATATTCATTGTTTATATGTTCAATGTGGGCGCAATAGGAATCGGACCTATAGTCTTCGCAATGTGAATGCGACGTTTTACCATTAAACTATGCGCCCTATTTATTTTTTAATAATCCGCCTTCGGCGGAAGAGCACTCTTCCTGGGCGATTTTCTATAATCGCCCGTTGGCCGTCATAAATCCGCTTCGCGAATTTATCGGCCAACCCATTAAACTATGCGCCCTTTACGTCGAGGCTATACGCCCTTACTCACCCAGTATATAACAAAAAAGCCCGTTATTTCAACGGACCTTCTTGTATCAACTAATTACGAATTTTTATACTAATATACTAATTCGTTTTTGCATTAGTATATTCGTACAGGATTAGTTATTGGTTGATTTACGCCAATTCTACTGTCGCTCCCGCGTCTTCAAGTTTTTTCTTAAGTTCTTCGGCATCGGCTTTTTTAAGGCCTTGCTTTACCGGTTTCGGAGCAGCATCAACTATATCTTTAGCTTCTTTCAAGCCCAAACCTGTCGCTTCCTTAACAGCTTTAATAACGGCGATTTTTTGGTCTCCGACGGCTTTAAGAATAACGTCGAAAGAGGTTTTTTCTTCCTTGTCCGCCGAAGCTTCAGCGGAGGCGGATGAAGCGGGCATTGCGGCTGAAACGCCAAACTTTTCTTCGAGAGCCTTGATTAATTCCGCAAGCTCCACAACCGTCAATTTTTCCACTTTTTCAATTATATCATTGAACTTATCCATAATAATATTAAATATAAAATCTCAAATCTCAAAAATACATCTTAAAAATAAAATCTGGTTTGAAAAGATTTAATATTTTATTTGTACATTTGATATTTGATTTTTGAGATTTCACTTATTTTACATCGACCAATTTTGATTTTTGTTCCAACACATTCATAAACATTTTAATCGGCATTGCCAACATTCCAACAAATTGCCCGAGCAAAACTTCTCTTGAAGGCAATTGGCCTATTTTTAATGTCGTCGCCGCGTCAAAAAAGTTTTTCTCGCTTAAATTGTACGCGCCTAAAATTTTGAATCCTTTCTTTTCAACCCCTTTGAAAAATTTGTAAACCGGGCCGGCGACGTCGGAAATCTCTTTTTCCGAAAAAACCACGCCCAATTGCGAATCAAATTGCTCCGGATTGAAATCTATTTTTTTCTTTTCAAAAGCGATTCTCAAAAGCTTCTTTTTGATGATTTTTATTTTCGCTTCAACGGTTTTTAACGCCCGGCGCAAAGATTTCATATCTTCAACTCCGATTCCGGTGAAATCAACGAAAATCAAGCTCTTGTTTTTTTCCAAAAGTTCTTCGCCTTGTTTTAACCGTTCGCCTTTTTGTGTTCTGTTTAACATATTAATGCGATCCGAAACTACCCGCCTCGACTCGCCGTCAAGGCGAGGCGGGCGAATTCATCCGAATCTACGAACAAATCCGAAAGCTATCTTTAATAATAAAAAACGACCTATTTAGGCCGCAGACAAATAAAAAAGCTTTTGACTTTTCCTCGGGAGGGCTTACTTGGCCGCCTCCTGTCTGCGGATTTGATTTAATACTATATCCGTTCGCCTTCTTTGTCAACACCCACAAAACGCTGATATCCGCAGATTTTTATGCTGATTTACGCCGATACTATCTGCGGTCATCTGCGTTTTATCTGCATTAATCTGCGCCCCCAATAAGGGGAACAAAGCTAAAGCCGAAATGTTCTTTCCGGCTGTATTTGCCCTTGCCTGTTTTATCTATCACCACCACGCTGTTCCCGACAGGCGCCACGATTCTACCGCCGATTTTAAGTTGTTTTTTCCATTCGACCGGCACATCGCCTTTTGCTGCCGCTCCGGCGATTATTTTATCGTAAGGCGCTTCTTTTTTATAACCTTTTACGCCATCGGCTGAAAAAAGTTTAATAATCCCATTTTCAATAAAACCGTATTTCGCCAGATTTTTTTCGGCAAATTCTTTCAATTTAGGAACACGCTCTATCCCAACAACAAATCCTCTTTTTTCTGTTTCTTCGTTTATTTTTGATTTTTGATTTTTGATTTTTGATTTTAGCCATTCTTCGCTTGTCGCATAAGCGAGAATGGCGCATGTCCATCCCGAGCCGGCTCCAATATCTAAAATTTTTTCTCCGGGCTTCGGTTCCAAAAGCTCCATCAGAAAAGCAACCGTTAACGGCTGGGAAATAGTTTGCTCAAAGCCAATGGGCAACGGCTCGTTGACATACGCGCTGTTTTTATATTCTTCCGGAACAAAATCGGCGCGGTCTATTTTTTTAAACGCCTCAATCAATAAAGGCATTTTTAAATATCCGTCGCTTATCAAAGAATTTATTAAATTTTCATAATCTTGATTCATTTTAAAAATGTGGATAACTTCTTGACCAAATGCCTGAATTTTGTTATTATACCATATAAGGGATGATTTAGGTATCCCGTGTATGTATCCTTAACAACTTTTTTAGAAAAAGGAGGAAGAGAGGATGTGTAAAAAATTTTCAATCACTTACAGGAAACCGGGTTCGTTTGGCATTGATGGGGCAGAGAACGCTGAAGGCCGCGGCGAGAAAAAGAAAATCATTGGCAATCTTCTCGCACAAGGTTTTATCGTCACGACTTCCCGTCACACACCGAAGGCAAGGCCGAAAACGTTCAAGCCGAAACAGCAACACATTCTTTCACCTCAGGCAGCATAAACGCTGTTGACCACCACCGGGGCACTGTTAGCTTACAGTTTACTGTTCGCTGATGGGCCCCTCTTTTTTATAAGAAATTTTCTACTTGCGGGAATTGAGGCCTGCCTGCCGGTAGGCAGGGAATCTCCGCCATAGGCGGATTCGCCTTGGGCAAAGAATATCCCGATTATTTTATTAACCCGCTATATTCGCGGGTCCACGAGGATTCGAACCTCGATCAATGGTTTTGGAGACCATTATTCTGCCATTGAACTATAGACCCACAGCGCTAAACCTTGGCCTGTTTATGAATAGTGTGCTTTTTACACCATTTGCAATACTTTTTAAGTTCAAGTTTGCGCTCCTGGCTCTTTTTCCTGCGGGTGTAATAATTAACCCGTTTGCAGACGGCGCACTTCATTTTTATCAAGTTTTCCGAAAATTTCGATTTAGCCATTTTATTGTTTATTTTATACTTCCAAATAATATACCATAATTTAAAATATGGCAAGCATGAATCTTGCATTATAATTAAACAGCCGAAAAGTGTAATAATAAACTTATAATAAATGTATTACTATAAATAGGGACACTCAAATAGAGGCAAATTGTGAGGATTTGCCTCTGTTTGGCAAATTATTTTTATAAATTTTTTAAAAATGACTCACTTTATTAAAAAAGCATTTAAAGGAATATTAGAATATAAAATTATTTCTATTCTCGCGTTAGTAGCCATAGCCGGCGGCGGATATTTCGCCTACGCTTTTTTCGGCGGAACGTCAACGGAAATCCGCTATGCCATTGCCGAGCTCCAAAAAGGAACGCTTATTGTTTCCGTTGGCGGCACTGGGCAGGTTACGACTTCAAACCAAGTTTATATTAAAGCGAAAGCGAGCGGCGACATCACCGCCGTCAATTTTAAAAAAGGAGATGAAATCAAAGCCGGAGAAATTATCGCCAAGATAGACGACAAAGACGCCCAAAAAGCGATAAGAGACGCCGAAACAAATTTGGAAACCGCGCAATTGAATCTTGAAAAACTATTGGAACCCGCCGATGAACTTTCACTTCTTCAATCGGAGCATTCGTTCGCCCAGGCGCAAGAGTCAAAACAGAGCGCCGAAGATAGCCTCGCAAAGTCGTACGAAGACGGATTCAATACCGTTTCAAACGCTTTCCTTAATTTGCCGACCGTAATGACCGGATTAAACGACATATTTTATTCAACCACCCTGACTAAAATCCAGCAAAACATTGATTGGTACGCCGACCAAGTCGCCTCTTTTGAGGGCGGAGCGAAAGCAATGACTTATAAATATGAATTGAATTCTTCTTACCAGATAGCGAAAGCGGGATACGACCAAAATTTTAACGACTATAAAGCTACCAGCCGAAATTCCGATAAAGAAACCATAGAAAACATCATTTCCGAAACCTACGGGACAACCAAGCTTATATCGGACACCGTCAAAAAGGCGAATAACTACGTAGATTATGTTTACGATTTAATGAAGAAAAATAACGTTGCCGTGCCTTCAACCGTTTTGACTTACCAATCCAATCTCCAATCTTATACCGGCACTACAAATTCTTACTTAATCAGCCTTTTATCCGCCAAAACTTCCATAGAAAATAACAAGTCAAATATTATTAACGCCGAACGTTCTATTGAAGAAAAAACACAATCGCTCGCCAATTTGAAAGCCGGAGCCGATGCGCTTGAAATCAGAAGCCAAAAAATTGCCGTAGCTGAAAAAGAAAATGCGCTCCAAGACGCGCAAGAAAACCTCTTAGATTATTATATCCGCGCGCCGTTTGACGGAATCATTGCCGAAATAGACGTCAAAAAGGGAGATACTGTTTTTTCGGGCGCCGCCGTCGCCACAATTATTGCCAAACAGCAATTGGCGGAAATCACGCTTAACGAAGTTGATATCGCCAAAATCAAACTCGGCCAAAAAGCCACTCTTACTTTTGACGCCGTTGAAGGATTAAGCATTAGCGGCCAAGTGACCGAAATAGACACCATAGGCGCTGTCAGCCAAGGAGTCGTCAATTACACCGTTAAAATCGCCTTTGATACCCAGGACGACAGAATAAAGCCGGGTATGAGCGTTTCCGCTTCCATTGTCACAAATATTGACCAAGACGTTCTTGTAACTCCGAACGCGGCGGTTAAATCGTCGGGGAACAATGGTTATTACATTGAAATTCTTCAAGGAAACTTTTCCGACCAGGAAATCGCCAGCTCAAACGGCGTCGCCTCCTTAACTCTGCCTACAAACCAAACCGTTGAAATCGGCCTTTCCAACGATACGATGACTGAAATTCTAAGCGGCGCCAATGAAGGAGACTTAGTCGTAACAAGAACTATTTCGCCCTCAACCGCTTCAACCCAGCAATCTCAACAAAACATTTTGCAATCTCTAACCGGTCAAAGAAGCACCGGTGGAGGCGCGGTACGTTCGATTTCGCCAGGAACGACAGGAAGATAAAAATGATTGAATGTAAAAATATTTCAAAAACTTACAAAAGCGGTTCTATAGAAACGGACGCGCTTAAAGAAATTTCGTTTGAAATTAAAGACGGCGAGTTTGTGGCGATTATGGGCCCGTCGGGTTCCGGAAAATCCACATTAATGCACATAATTGGAGCGCTTGATACCCCGACCAAGGGCGAATATTTTCTTGATGGGCAAAATGTCGCGGATTTATCCGATGACCAGCTGGCAGACGTCAGAAAACTAAAAATTGGATTTGTTTTCCAGTCTTTCAATCTTTTGCCGAGAGCCACGGTTTTAAAAAATGTTATGTTACCGTTGATTTACGCCGAAATTCCCGAAAAGAAACGCGAAGCTCTGGCAAAAGAATCGCTTGAAAACGCTGGTTTGGAAGAATCGCATTTCTTCCATTTTTCAAATCAGCTCTCGGGAGGACAAATGCAAAGAGTGGCAATCGCCCGCGCCCTTGTAAATAATCCGTCGCTGATTTTAGCCGATGAACCGACTGGAAATTTAGACACCAAAACCGGAGAAATTGTCCTCGGAACATTCCAAGAATTAAACAGAGAACAAAAACGGACGATTATTTTAATCACCCACGAACGCTATGTTGCCGAACACGCCGACAGAATAATCCATATCCGCGACGGTAAAATAGTTGAAGACGAAAAAAACCATAAAGAAAGAATTATCCATCATTCGCGTTAAAAAAATATGACAACTTCCGATTTATTTGAAGAAACATATTCAGCCCTATTGGCCAACAAAACCCGGTCGGGTTTAACTATGCTCGGAATAATCATCGGCATTGCTTCGGTTATCGCCATGATATCAATCGGTTCGGGCGCGCAAACAACGATTCAATCAAGTATTCAGTCTCTCGGCTCCAACTTGCTCATGGTGCTCCCGGGCGTCCAGCGCGGCGTTGGAACGCAAATAAGCACGGGACGAGGCGGAGCGCAAAGTCTAACCGCCGCCGACGCCGACGCTATTGCCGCTTTGCCAACCGTTAAAGCGGTATCGCCCGAAGTTTCAAGCCGCAATCAAGTAACTGCCAGAGGAACAAATACCAACACCCAAATTATCGGAACAAACATTGATTATCTTTTAACGAGAAATACCGAACTGGACACCGGCCAATTTATATCCGAACAAAACATAAGAGCGGCTTCAAAAGTGGCGGTCATAGGGCCAGCAACGAGAGACGACCTCTTTGGCGCCGGAAACGACCCCATAAACCAAACAATTAAAATAAAACAAATTGAATTTAAAATAATCGGCGTGACCAAATCAAAAGGCGGCAGCGGTTTCAGCAATCCCGATAATTTGATATTCATCCCCTACACTACTGCCCAAAGATTTTTAACCGGCAATGAATATTTAACCACTATAGACGTCCAAGCCATAGACCAAAACTCAATGGCCGATCTGCAAACCCAAATTACGGCAATGCTTTTGGAAAGACACAACATTTCCGATCCACAGCTCGCCGATTTCAACATTTTAAATCAATCCGACATCGTGGCGGCCGCTTCTTCAATTACAAATACGTTCACCATTCTTTTGGGCTCGGTCGCGGGGATTTCTTTGGTTGTCGGCGGCATAGGAATTATGAATATGATGTTGACCACCGTCACCGAAAGAACGCGCGAAATCGGGCTTAGGAAAGCCATCGGCGCCAAAAAGAGAGATATTAATTTACAATTTTTAAGCGAGGCGGTTATGTTGACCTTCGCTGGCGGATTTATCGGCATTATTTTGGGGTGGCTTATTGCTTACTTAATTTCGCAGTTCGGAGGCATAAGTACTTCAATTTCAACTTTCTCCGTCCTTCTCGCTTTCGGAGTTTCAGCGGCAATCGGAATTATTTTCGGGTACTATCCCGCCCGCCGCGCCTCGAACTTAAATCCAATAGAAGCATTACGTTATGAATAAAGGGATTTAAAATTTTAAACGTAAATTTAAGGCGCGTCGAGGCGGGCCCGCCACGCAGCCGCCCTTAACCCGATTGAGGCGCTGCGCTACGAGTAAATAATTTAAATATTTTATTTGTAGTAACTATAAGGTCGTATAATTAAATAGTAAATAAAAATGGATAAAATTAAAAAGTTTTTGCCTTGTTTGGCCATAATTATCATTATCGGCGGAGTTATGTTTTATTCCGGAATGAAATACGGCGAAAGTCAATCTTCCAATTCGCAAAACAATGCGATGAACCGACAGACGTTTCAGCAAGGTGCTGGCGCAACAGCTAACGGTTTTTCAGGCAGACGCTCCGGAAGCGGCGGCGGAGGATTTACCGCCGGGCAAGTAATTTCAAAAGACGTCAACAGTATCACGGTCCAACTCAATAATAATGGCGGTTCAAAAATCGTATTTTTTTCCGCCACAACCCAAATATCAAAATACGCGACGTCAACGATTGACCAATTAAAAACCGGCGAACAAGTTATTGTAAACGGTTCAGCGAATTCCGACGGCAGCATAACCGCTCAATCAATCCAATTAGACGCGCCAATTCCCCAAAGAACGCAAAGCGCCCAAGGCCAATAATATAGATTCAATTAAAAAATCCCGCCTCACGCGGGATTTTTTGTGGGCGTTAGAGGGGTCGGACCTCTGGCCTTTTCGACTTGCCCCGTTAGATTTTTATTATGTGGGCAATACTGGAATCGGACCAGTGGCCTCTTCGATGTCAACGAAGCGCTCTAACCACTGAGCTAATTGCCCATAAATCTAACGGGGTGAATCTTTGAGCCGATGAGCGGGATTGAACCGCTGACCTCGTCTTTACCAAAGACGTGCTCTGCCAACTGAGCTACATCGGCTGATGAACGAGCCGGAGAGAGGAGTCGAACCCCCAACCTTCGCTTTACAAAAGCGCTGCTCTGCCATTGAGCTACTCCGGCGAGAAATGTCAAAGTGTGCGCCAGGCAGTAGAAACTCGATTGTAATTTGTCTAATTTTAACTTACTACCTAATTTTCTGAATCAAATTTTTTATGTTAATATTCTCAACCTAAAAAATAAATCTCAACAAATTAGGGTTAAAATTTATCGAGTTTTCACTGCCTGGTGCGCAGGGAGGGATTCGAACCCCCGTAGGCCAAAGGCCGACAGATTTACAGTCTGTTGTAATTGACCGCTCTACCACCTGCGCAAATCTATTCTTTTACTTCTCCTTCGCCATTTTTTTCAACGCTTTCTTCGGCACTTTTATCAAACAAGCTCGGCCTCTCAACTCCCTTTTTATTGCCGTTATTTTTATAACTTTTTATTCTGTCTAAATATTTATTCGTCAGATTATCAAGCCTCATTAACAACAATTTCAATTTTCTTAAACCCTTTTCAACAAGATTATTAAATATCACGTCCAATTTCTCAAATTGAGCGTGGGAGAAAATCCGGTCCAATTTGCTTATATGGCCGCCGATATCATGCGCTATGTCGTCACCGACTCTGGGCGCCGCCCGGGCGATAAGATAAATCATTATCCCCAATCCCGCCATTATTACGATTTGAAGGAGAAAATTATACATTGGAACTTGTAATTTTATATCTCGTATCTGCAAAATCTTTCAACTTTCATGTTCTCGCCTGTCTTGGCAATTACTCTTTTAATCAGATCCTCTATTGTTATTGATTCGTCTTTGACATAAGGTTGTTTCAATAACACTTCAACGTTTTCGGGGTCCATCGCAGTAATTTGCATCGCCACTTCATTCGCCAAATTTTGGAAATCTTCGCCACGTCCCACAAAATCCGTCTCACAGCGGATATCAAGCAAAACGCCGACTCTGCCGTTATGGATGTAAGATTTTAAAACGCCCGCGCCGGTTGACCGCTCTTTTCTCTTTTGAAATATAACTTCTCCCCTTTCGTGGATAAGAGAAATGGCTTTGTCGAAATCGCCGCCAGCTTCTTTAAGCGCGCGCTGGCAATCCATTACTCCCGCGCCCGTTATTTCCCTTAATTTTTTAACGTCGTCCGACATAAATAAACGATCCGAAACTACGAATTCATCCGAATCTACGAATAAATCCGAAATTTAAGACTATTTAATTCTAACTATTTATTATCTTATTTACAATCCAGTCGATGCTCATTTTGGAATGGTCATTCGCTGGAATCGGCCAGTCAACTTTCGAAGGGTCATCGTCACTGTCCAAAATCGCCATTACCGGAACCTTCGTTATTTTCGCCTCATGAATGGCTGTCGCATGCCCTTTTATTGAAGCGTCTATCACGAAAATCAAATCCGGAAGTCTGGTTAAATCACGCAATCCGCCAAAAAGTTTTTTCATCCTCTCAATTTCGCGGTTTATCATCACCCTTTCTTTTTTGGTGTATTTGTCCAATTTTCCGCTTTGCAAATCGGCTTCAATCTTTTTAAGATACTCTATCCGCTTTGAGATAACGCCGAAATTTGTAAGTAAACCGCCGGGCCACCTTTCGTTTATCCTTGAAAATTTGAATTTTTCAACCAATAAATCAACCGCGTCTTTAGCCGCCGCTTGCATGGCGACCATCAAGACCAACTTGCCTTCTTTAATTTGGCTCTTTAAAAATTCAGTCGCTTCCGCCAAAGCCGTGATTGTTTGCGACAAATCGATAATCTCAACGCCGTTTCTGGCGCCATAAATGTATTGCCTGAATTTTGGATTGGTTTTGGCTTTTTTATGGCCATACATCAAACCCGCCTTCATCATTTCGCGGACAGCTTCAAGCTCTTTTTCATCGACGACTTCCGCCACCAATTCTTGTTGTAAATTTTGATTTTCCATTCCCAGTAACACTACTTCAACTTAATCACGATAAATCGTGATTAGCGGAAACAATGTTGTTTAATTTAATCTTTTAACCCAGCAGTTCCAATCTCTTTTTCGCTTTTAACACAAAGCGAAACATTGAAGTAGTGTTACTGGGCATTTTTGTAATTAAATATGGCCATGAATAATGACCTCAACCATTATACAAATAGTCGGTCTACGGAGTCAATAGTTCACCCAGTAGTGAAAACTCGATAAATTTAACTTTCAATTTATTCAAATTTATTGCTGAAATGTAAACAAATCTGCTCACTAGCACGCAGAAGTAATAATAAGTTAAATTAATAAATTGCGATCGAGTTTCTACTACTGGGTTTAGTTTTTAACGCGTTTTGAAAGGCGCCATTTTTCTATTTCTTTGTGGTTTCCGGAAAGCAAAACTTTCGGCACATTATATTTTTTACCCCCGCAAACAAAGGTTTCGGGACGGGTATAAACCGGTACACCCACACCCAACCGTTTTTCTTCAATTGATTCATCTTTGCCCAAAACTCCCGGAATTTGACGCGAAATCGAATCTATTAAAACCATTGCCGGCAATTCTCCTCCTGTTAAAACGTATGGGCCAATAGAAAAATTTTCAATTTTCAATTTCAAATTTTTAGCCACTTTTTCCAACCTCGCGTCTATCCCCTCGTAGCGGCCGCAGATTAAAATGAGATTGTCATATTTTTTCGCGAATTGCGCAGCTGTTTTATTGTCAAATTGCTTACCCGCCGGCGTAAAAATAATTGCCAAACTTTCAGTTTTAGGCTTATAACTTTTAGTTATAGATTGTATCGCTTTAATAAGCGGTTCAATTTTAAATGCCATTCCCGCTCCCCCGCCATAAGGCTTATCATCTATCTTTTTATATTTGTCTTTAACAAAGTCACGGAGATTATGAGTTTTAATTTCAACCAATTTCTGTTTCTGCGCCCTACCCAAAATAGACTCGCTAAGATAAGAGTCTAATATCTGAGGAAAAATGGTAATTATATCGAATTTCATAATATTCTGCCTAAGTGTATCAATAAGATTTTTTATTGTTTCCTCTTTTCTTCTCTAAAGCAATATATTCTTTCCAATTAAGATGCATTTTCATATCAATAATATATTTTGAAGTGTATTTTATAAATTTTTTCTTTCTTTGGCTGGGCATATCTTGGTACGGTTTCACAACCTTCCGGCAATTCTTGGCCTTACAATGGCACCGCATATGCCACAAAGGATATGTTTCGCTCAGCGCGTAATCAATCGCCACCTCTTCACCTTTTTTCAAATTTCGCATGGCAACAATCTTATTCTTCCCATGAACCCCGGCGGTAGGGTTACATGAGTGATTAAGATACCGCCCGGCGGATCCCGAACTAGGCATAAGCCATTTTGCGTAGCCAACTTGAAGCGAACACGGTCGATGAAACCAATCACCAGAGGTCACAGTAATTTCCTGCCCCAAAAAAACAAAGATCGTTTCATCCTTTTTGACGTCTCGGTCAAGGATAACCCCTTTGCCATAAATCTTAGATTTACCGATGTGGTATTTTTTCATTAGATAATACAAATTTTTCTTGTCTCACAAAAATGAGCTAAGAAAAACATTTGCGGGACACGTAGGTTAAGTGCCCTAACTATCCAATTAGTATAAACGTTATTTGAGGGTTAAGGCAATGGGTAATTTGAGGATTGTGGGTCGGGGTTAAAAACTTATTACCCGTAAGTAATCCATGATTTTATAACCCTTACAACTTTACAACTAAGTAATTTTCTTTTCGCGATAAGCTTTTGTGTATTCGTAAATCGTAGACCAAAAAGCGCCGGCAAAAAAGGCAACTCCGATTTCTTCCAGCGGAACACCTAAGACTAGAATACCCCAGGTATTTTTTAAATTATAAAAATGTTCCACTAAACCTTTGAATATAAAATTTAATAAAACAAACACCCCAAAATATAGAAAGCTAAAAATAAAAGCGCTGGCAAATATTTGCTTCCATAAATCTCTGCGCAAATAGGCCGTAACAATGGCTCCGACCGCGCCAACTATCATTAAGCTATAAACCGTTTTTGAAGGAAATAAAATTGACATAATGACATAGGCAAGCGGAATAAAAAAGAGCAGCCAAAAATGAGGACGGCCGCCATGAGCTAATCTTACCGGCTTCTCTTTTCTTATAAATTCGTAAATAACTGAAGCGATGCCAGCCATGATAAAAACAAAAATAAAACTTTCTATACCTACGCCGTATTTTTTTATGAGGTCAAAAAGTGAATCGGGGTTCCAATATGTTGGTACGAGAAAAAAATCAATAAAACCAAGGGGCATTCCCCAAAAACTCGCCCAAAGCATTTCTCGGCGCAAATCTTTCCGTTTCAGGAATATCAAAAGCCAAAAGAGGAAAAGAATTAAACAACCAGTAATGTATGCGTATCTATAAGACATTTAATATTTTGATGGCCAATTGGTGCTTTGCGACGACCCCATTTCGGCTTCAAAAACTGATTTCGATTTTTGGCGGTGGGGGTGGGATTCGAACCCACGATACCTTTTCAGATATATCTGTTTTCAAGACAGACCCATTCGACCGCTCTGGCACCCCACCTTGTGGACCTACGGGGAATCGAACCCCGATCTTCCGGATGCAAACCGGATGCTCTACCATTAAGCTATAGGCCCGCAAAATAAAAAACCGCAGTGGTGGACCTACGGGGAATCGAACCCCGACCTCCTCCGTGCCACGGAGGCGTTCTACCACTATACTATAGGCCCGCCTTTATTCCTCTTTTTTTTCGTGGTGCTTAACCTTGGCTTTCTCGCTGAAAATATAAATGTAAAGAATTTCGAGAATTCCGAGGGTGTTCACGACCAAAAGCGCCACAAACCAATATTTCTGGTTGAGGTGCGCCGCCTTCCAAAGAGCGAGCCCCTTCCAGACAATCGACCACATCAAAGCAACCGCAAACAGAAATCCGAAAAATCCGAACCCGAACCCTAATACGCCAAAGCCGACCATTGAATGATATAAATTTGCCATGGTATTAATTATAGATTAAAATAATCAAAAAGGCAATTTCAAAAGCCCTCGTAGTTCAATGGACAGAACCGCGCCGTCCTAAGGCGAAAATGGAAGTCCGATTCTTCCCGAGGGCACTAAACAATCCGGAGGGTTGGCAGAGTGGTCTAACGCGCCGCACTCGAAATGCGGTTGGGGAGAAATCCCCTCACAGGTTCAAATCCTGTACCCTCCGCTTTTTACAGGATTTAATTAAAATCTCTTCATAAACCCCGCGAAATAAAACGGCTTTTTTATTGTATTAATCTATACACACGGCCGAACGATTATTCATAAAAAATTATTATGGTTAAAACTTTTGGCTTGGAAGCCCTAAATGGGCAAAATTTCCAAAGCTGCTTAAAATGGTATAATAATGTTTATATGGACCAGTTTGTAGAGAAAAGCGATGAGCAAATCGCGAGTTTGGTGCAAAACGGCGACATTGACGCCTTTGGCGCCTTGGTTGAAAGATACGAAGAAAAGTTAAAAAGGTATGCCAGAAAATTCTTCCGCGACGGCGACGACGCAAAAGACATAATACAGGAAACTTTTATCAAAGCGTATTCAAACATCCAAGGATTTGACGCCGAGAGAAGATTTTCTCCCTGGATTTACCGCATCGCCCACAACGAACTGGTAAACGCCTTGAAAAAGAAAAAGAGCAAAGAAACGGTTTCGCTTTTCGATTTCGATGTTTTTTTTCCTCATCTCGTCGCCAAAGAAACTGCCGAGGAAAGGGCAAAGCATAACGAAATGAAAGCATCGCTTAACCAATATCTAGAAAAAATAAACTTGAAATACCGAGAACCGCTGGTTTTGTATTATTTTGAAGACATGGACTATAAAGAAATAGCCGATGTTTTGGAGATTCCGGTTTCCACTGTCGGAGTACGCTTGCGGCGAGGGAAAGAATCGCTTAAAAAATTAATCGGCTCGCCGGAATTAATTTAAATCGCAATGGAAGAACAAATAAAAAATAAAATACTTGAAGCCATAAAAAGCGGCGCTATTGAGATGAAGCCAAAATGGCGGTTTATTTTGACCGGCGTTCTTTTTGTCGTGGGGGTGATTTTAATCTTATCTACGCTTTTGCTATTAACCAGCTTTATATTCTTTTCGGTCAACCGAAGTGGAATCGGCTTCGGTCCGGCTTTCGGACCGCGTGGAATAATGGTTTTTCTAAAATACTTGCCGTGGACGCTTATCGGATTTTCGATAATTTTCGTGATTATTCTTGAAATTCTTGTCCGGCATTATTCTTTCGGATATAGAAAGCCCCTGCTCTTTTCCCTTGTGGCGATTATATTGGTCGTAATTACCGGTGGAATAGCTGCCGCTCCCCTACATAAAGAACCATTCAAGCGCGCCAATGAGAACAATCTTCCGTTTGCGGGCCCGATATACCGCGGTTTTGGACCAATAAAACCAGATCCCGATGATATTAATAAAGGAGAAATTATCGAAATGCTTGAAAACGGATTTCGCATTAAAAATGCCGAAGAAGAATTACGAGTATTCCTGCCTGAACAAATCCTGCCGCAATTGGAAAACGATTTTAAACTCGGAGACAATGTCATTATTTTCGGCAAACGGAATTTCAACGAAATTCAAGCCTTTGGAGTGAAAAAGATGCCGACCTGAAATACGCAATAATTCAGAAAAAACCGGCTGTTATGGGCGCCGGTTTTTTAATAAATGTATTGGTTAACCAATAAACCTTGGCTATCAAATAATTTCACCGCGTCGTGCTGGGGATCCAAAATATTTTTATTTGCCCAAACGCGCCAATCATTTAAATAAAAATCAAGGTCGTTGCGATGCTCTTTTATGCAGGAATAATAATTAATATTGCTTAAAAACGCGCGGCAGGCGTTTCCATCGTCGTTTCCGGGTAAAGAATTATAAAAAGAAACATCGGGCAATTGGCAGCTGCCCAAAGAAAAAACATAAGATTGGCATTGGCCGGAAAGATACTGAACGCTTGAATGGGAAGCCTGAGGGCAATTCCTCGGCAATTGCGGGATAAAATCGTAATCGTTTTCAAGATAGCCGATGCATTTATTCAAGCGCAAATTTCTGTTTATAACACTCATATTGCCGTAGATGCTCACATAACTGTTTGAAGAAAGAAATATGTTCGAATCGAACAAAAAACCGGAAAGGTCGTAAAGATTTACGGCGTCGGGGATAATTATTTCTTTACCGTTATTGCTTTTTATTTCCCAACCGGAAATATTCACTTTTTCATCTTTGGATAAACTGGAATAAATCTGTATTTGCGAAGGATATCCCGAGAAAGACGAATAGTAAGCAGATGAAATTCTTATTTTCTGGAAATAAGGCGAAAGTTGGGCGCGGGTGTAGCCGACAGGGATTGAGCTATCGGGTATTTCTTGGCTTTGCGCGGGCTGGCCGGAATTCGCCACGGAATTGGAGTTAGAATTTGAACTCGCCGCCGGCGCGGAATAAGTTTGCGTTTTTGTGGCCGGAGAAACGGAAATTTTTTCCGCCGGAGTGGAATTAAAAAGCGCGGAACCGCTCGACAAAAACCAAATCGCTCCGCCGACGATTATTAATAAGAAAAAAGTTATTTTTAGAAAATCCCCCATCGCTTCGCTCTATCAACGAATAACTAATCAATTACGAATATACCAATAACGAATTAGTATATTAGTATAAAATTTGTAATTAGTTGATTAACACAATATTAATTAATTTATTCGGCACGAAAATCACCTTTTTAGTTTTTCCTTCTTTTAACCACATTTTAACCTTTTCACTGGCGAAAGCAATGTTTTCGGCTTCTTTTTGCGATATTCCCGCCGAAACTGGAATTTTGTCGCGGACCTTGCCGTTAATCTGGATTATCAACTCAAAATTTTCTTCGCTTATCAATTTAGGGTCGTATCCCGGCCACTTTTCCAAATGAATTGATTTTTTATGCCCGAGCGCCTGCCAAAGTTCTTCGCTGATATGCGGAGCGAAAGGCGCGATAATAATCAAAAATTTTTCCCAAATTTCCAAGGGAATTTCTTTTTCGCTATTCGCCCCATTCACAAAAATCATTAAACTCGCGATAGCGGTGTTAAAATTCATTTTTTCAATATCTTCGCCGACTTTTTTTACGGTCTGAGAAATCAAGCGCGCCAATTTCGGATTTTTAGCGCCGCGTTTAAGATTCCTATTTTCATTTATTCCCGAAACGCGTGAAATAAAACGCATCGTTCCCGTAATGCCGTTATTGTCCCAAGCTATCGCCTGGTCAAACGGCCCCATAAACATCTCATAAAGCCGAACGCTATCGGCGCCGAATTGCCTTACTAAAGAATCCGGCTCCACCACATTGCCTCTTGATTTGGACATTTTCTCCCCGCCTTCACCAAGAATCATTCCGTGAGAAGTTCTTTTTTTATAGGGTTCGCTTGCCGGCACAGCGCCAATATCATACAAAAACTTATTCCAAAAACGGGAGTATAAAAGATGAAGCGTGGTATGTTCCATTCCGCCATTGTACCAATCAACCGGCGTCCAATATTTCAATCGTTTTTTATCCCAAACGTATTTTTGATTTTTGATTTTTGATTTTTGATTTCCGAGCATCGCATATGCGAGGTAATACCAGCTTGAACCCGCCCAGTTTGGCATAGTGTCGGTTTCGCGCTTTGCCGGACCTCCGCATTTCGGGCATTTAACATTCACCCAATTTTTAATGGCCGCTAATGGTGATTCTCCGGTATCCGTAGGCTTGTAATTTTTTACCTCGGGAAGCTTTACCGGCAAATCTTTTTCCGGCACTGGCACTTCGCCGCATTTGTCGCAAAAAACTATCGGAATCGGCTCGCCCCAATAGTGCTGGCGCGAAAAAATCCAATCGCGGAGATGATATTGAGTTTCTTTTTTCCCGCCGGCGAATTTCATTATTTCCCATTTGGCTTTTTTGGAATCCATGCCGTTGAATTTGCCGGAATTTATCATTTCACCCTCTCCTTCCCAAATGCCCGCTATTGCCAGTTCCGAAACCGCCGCATCCGCTCTCGCCGCCGGATTCGCCACGCTCATCAACACGGGATTTATCACTTTTATAACCGGCAACTTAAATTTTTTTGCGAATTCCCAATCCCTTTGGTCATGCGCAGGCACCGCCATAATGGCGCCCGTGCCGTAAGAACCCAAAACATAATCCGCCACGAATATCGGAATTTCTTTTTTATTAACAGGGTTTATCGCTTTTATTCCTTTTATTTCAACTCCGGTCTTTTCTTTAACTTCTGCCAATCTTTCTTCTTCCGGTTTCGCCTTAGATTTTTTAACGTAAATTTCAATCTCTTTTATATTTGAGATTTGAAATTTGCAATTTGAAATAATTTCGTGCTCGGGCGCCAAAACCAAATAGGTCGCGCCGAAAAGCGTATCCGGCCGCGTCGTAAAAACCTCAATAGTAAAATTATTAAAAGCGACATGCGACATGGATTTTTTATTTTCTTTCCCCTTGTCACGTTTAACATTAAACTTTATCAATGCTCCTTCCGACTTCCCTATCCAATTCGCTTGTTGGACTTTTATCCGCTCCAAATAATCCACGGTTTTTAAGTCTTCAAGCAACCTGTCTGCGTATTTTGTTATTCTTAAAATCCACTGCTCTTTTTCCTTTTTCTCGGCTTGCGCTCCGCAACGCTCACAAGTATCGCCGATTACCTCTTCGTTCGCCAAACCGATTTTGCACGAAGGGCACCAATTTATCGGCATTTTCTTTTTGTAAGCCAACCCGTGCTTGTAAAGCTGAAGAAAAATCCATTGCGTCCATTTATAATAATTCGGGTCGGTAGTGTTAATTTCCCTGCTCCAATCAAAAGAAAACCCGAAAGATTTGAGCTGTTTCCGGAAAGTATCGGTGTTTTGCTTGGTTACTATTTTAGGATGAATGCCCGCTTTTATGGCGTAATTTTCCGTTGGCAGGCCGAAAGCGTCCCAGCCTATGGGGTATAAAACATTATAACCTTCCATTCTGCGCTTGCGGCAAATAATGTCCATTGCGGTATTGCTCCGCAAATGGCCCATATGCATTCCTTTCCCCGACGGATAAGGAAATTCTATCAAACCATAAAATTTCGGCTTTTTGGAAAAATCTTTGGCGTTATATATTTTTTCCTTCTCCCAAATTTTTTGCCACTTTTTTTCGATTTCTTGGTGGTTAAACATTTTGAAAAGCCTTTATTTTATTTTGAAAGTAATGCTGAAAGAAGCTTTGCCGCCGGAATCCATGACAACGCCCGCCACGGGCATGATAATTTCCTTGAATTGGGAATCGCTTTCCATTTTCGCTTTGAAATCTATGATGTTCTGATAATCGTTCGCCCGGCCGTTAAACAATATATCCGAATTTCTTGATTGGATAAAAATTCTGTCTATGGAAGTATTTTTTCCTTTGGCGAAATCTATTAATTTTTCAATAATCGGAGAGAAATTGTAAATTCCTTCTTTGACTTTCAGCGCCAAGTCTACTTTAGTGTTAAAATCTTTCGCCTGTTTTTGAAGGTCGATAATTTCCTGCGATACCGATAAATTCGCCAAATTTGACAGCTGCAAATCAAGAGACTTCGCCATATTAATTATAAATACATCAACGAATATAAAAGAAATCAAAATCAGCGACAAAGAAGCCAGAACGGCGTTTCTCCACATTTTAGCGAAATTGATAATCCGGTATTGCCTGAATTCTTCTTCGGTTCCGGCGCTCGCGAGACTTATGATTATGTCTTTTGAACGCGGAATTAACCCTCTTAAGGCCGAACCCAAAACCGAAAACCAATCCGAACCCAAAGAAACCATCTGCTTGTCATTTATACTCCATTGGCCTGCCGGGTCTTTCAGACTTGCGGGCAGAACGACTTTCTGAACCATAAGACCGAAATTTTTACTTATAATTTCCGTTATTTTTTCTTCCAAAACCGGCGTGGAAAAGAAGATGTTTTTTATTTGCGTCTCCGGCCAATGGGAACCGACGAAATTCAGGGTTTTTTGCGTTTCCGAAACGACCATTTCCTCAACAACCGACATCTTTATCTGGCGTTCTTCGCTTTTTGGCCACGGCGCGAAATGGCTAAAATAAAAATTGTTGTTTTTTACAAATATGAAATTCAGGCCGTTGGCCCCCAAATACATCAAGACAAAATCCGGACTTTGCGGTAAGGCCGCAGCCACGACCCTGCTAAGAGCCAGACCGGCGTATTCAACGGCCACAACCACGAAATTCGCCTCTTTCAAACATTCAATAATATCGTCCACTATTCCGCCGAAAACGAAAGCTCCCAAAATTTCCAATTGTCCACCGTCAATTTTTATCTCGCCTATTTTTTGCCAGTCGGAATAAGCGGTCAAAAAATCCATCGGCGAAATCATTTGCAAATTCAATTTTGTGGCTTCTTCAAGATTATCCGATGCCGCCGTCGGCAAGTTGAACGATTGGGCGTAAATATTGTCGTCCGGGATGTTAACCACGGCATATATTTTCTTTTTCAATTTTGGCGTTATCCGCGAATGAAGCCCTACCAGAGCCTCTTTTAATTTATTTTTATCCAACACTTTCCCCTCTGACACTATCCCCGACGCCAAATTCAAAGATGTGAAAACCGATTTGTCGTTTCTGGCAAACGCAAATTTAACTGCCGAATCGGAAATTTCAATCCCGCCAATTTCTGGGGTAGAATTAAGGATTTTAAATATTTTTTTAAAATCGATTGGCATCATAATGAAATTTCTTTCTCTGATTCCAGTTCCGTCTTGCCGGTCTGGCTGTCAATTGAAACTATCACCCTTATCTGGCGGCGCTTATTTAAAACGCTGCCCAGCGAATCAATTTGGGTTTTCCCCGTTCCGGCGCAAGTGTCTTTGCAAATCGTTATTTGCGCAGAACTGTTTCCGATTGCTAATGTATACGGATTCGGGCTGGGATTGAAATTCGCGTCTCTGACAATTCTCATTATCGCGTCCTGAGCGCCGGACCTTGCCGCCGCCATCGCCTCTTCCGATAATTTCAAACCGAACCCGCCTTGCGCCAAATAATAAGAAATAAAAGCCAGCGCGATTCCCAATTCCACAATCAAACCCCCGACCAAAAGCGTCATTGATAAAGTAACTGCAGCTTTCTGGTTTTTTGCCATGATATTATTATAGTATAATTTTTAATAAATCCAACTACTCAGAAGAATCTTTTTTCGTTCTATCCCGCCCAAATTGTATTCCTTACAATGTTTACGAAGTTGAACTTCATAAACATTAGTAATATAATAAGCTTATGATAAAACCTGCTTTTGTTAATAATCAAATTTATCATATCTACAATCGGGGCGTAGAAAAAAGAAATATATTCTTGGATAAACAAGATTATTTTCGTTTTATTCACAATCTATTTGAATTTAACGATGAAGAGCCTGCGACAAATATTTATTACAAATTGCCCTATCTCCAATCTTACGAAGTTCAACTTCGTAAAGTTGAAGCCAAGGAAAGGGCGCCACGGAAAATGTTTGTAGAAATTTTAGCCTTTTGTTTGATGCCAAACCATTTTCATTTACTAATAAAACAAAAAATTGATAATGGAATTGTTAGATTTATGCAAAAACTTGGCACCGGTTACACAAATTATTTTAATAATAAAAATAAAAGAGTTGGAAGTTTATTTCAAGGAAGATTCAAAGCTGTCTTGGTTGAAAAAGATTCTCATTTTATCCATCTTCCATATTATATACACCTTAACCCTTTGGATATCAATCATCCAGAGTGGCGGAATAAAGAAATTAAAAATTTAAACGAGGCGGTTAAATTTTTAGAAAATTATAGATGGAGCAGCTTCCCGGATTATATTGGCAAGAAAAATTTTCCTTCGGTTACTCAAAGAGAATTCCTTGATGATTTTTTTGACGGACCGGAACAATATAAAAAAGATACCCTAAAATGGCTTAAGGAAATCAATTTAGAAGAAATAGACGACTTAGTGTTAGAATAAACCAAACCTTACGAAGTTCAACTTCGTAAGGTTTTCGTAAGGTTTGCTTATTTATTTTTACTGGCCGGTTTCGCCTGTTTGCGCCGGAGTTGGAGTTGGAATCTGGGCCTGCGGCCCTATTTGCGGTTGCGCCGCTTGAGAATTTTTTATGTAAGAAATAACCTGGCTTGTTTCGCTCAATTTACTCTTCCAAATAATTTGCTTTTCGCTTAAATACAAATTGTCTTCCGGACCCCAAAACGCCTGGCTGAATTTTGCCAAGCTAAGGGGATTTTGGGCATCGCTTGTTTTTTGAAAAAACCATACATCCGAAAGATGGAAGCGCGGAAAATAAGAAGGCTTGCCTATGTAGATATCGCCCGTTGATAAATAAACCGCCCAATAATCATCGCCGCCGGATTTTTTAAAATTCTGCCAGTAAATCACGCCCGCCAAGACAATAATCAAAACAACGACCACGGCCAATAAAATTTTGTTTAGTTTAGACATATTTATTTTACCCGCTATTTAACCCTCATTATCCATACAACTGCCATGTTTATAGGACGGGTTTCGCTGCCGCCGGTACTATTCACATAATAAGTTCCATCAACCCATTCACCAGCCTTAGGAGTATTATTACCGTGTTCCGTTGCTGTTCCAACTCCAGAACCAAACCCATGTGTATGACTTTTAAGTTCATCCGCCTGCAATGTGCCGCTTATACTGCCTCCCCTTAAAAATCTGGCATCTCCATTCAAGTTAGGAATTGTTTGGCCATTATAAGGTGAATTCGAATCACTTAACACTTGTCCATTGGCTTCTACCCAACCGGATGGTAAAGCTGGCGTATTAGTAAATGACTTATGCCAAGCGATAATGGAACCTATAGGGACTATGCCAAATCCAGATATAGCGCCATAAACCTGCAATTTCGTCGCCGGAGTCGTCGTCCCGATGCCGACGTTGCCGCCGGAATAATAAATCGCGCCGCCGCCCGTTGGAGGGTTTGCGGAAGGAGAAGTCCACCCCCACACCAAACGAGTTAAAAAAAACATTAAAGCAATAACCAAAACAATGGTTACCGTGAATGATTTTGAATTTATAAATGAATTAATTTTATTTTTCATATTTCTAATTTTATATTCTTTGAAGTTTTCTTTCCAATAATGCCACCCTTTTCTCTAAGACCGCGAATTCATCAATATCTACTTTCTTCTTTAAAGAATTTTTAATAAATTCAACATCGCTTTTAATTATCTCAACATCCGTTGCCATAGAACCAATCATTTCAGTATGAATATTAATTTTTCCACCAATATCTTCTAATTTTCCATCGACTTTATCGATTTTCTTGCTGAATTTAATGTCTAAGGCCTGATGCCCTTCAATAACCAGGTCAAATTTGGAATCGATATCTTCCAAAAGCACGCCGAAACGCCGTTCGGTTGCCGATAAATCAATTTTTTTTATCTTTTTCTTTATCATATTATTTTATTCCCGTTTTAATTTCTAAACGTCTTAATCTTTTTTCAAAATTGATTATTTCGGAACGGAAAACTATAT
>Ga0163200_1000034_pt1 | contig 67042 bp, 72 predicted proteins | sample PL_2010_200m_FD_113535 | JGI IMG/M metagenome (GOLD analysis project Ga0163200, IMG submission 113535) | Freshwater microbial communities from Powell Lake, British Columbia, Canada to study Microbial Dark Matter (Phase II) - PL_2010_200m | ecosystem: Environmental > Aquatic > Freshwater > Lake ... | reverse complement strand
TCAATATATTATTTAAAGTACGCAAGTGAACAGCCTATTCTATGCGCGCGATATTCTCGAACCTGGTGTATTCTTTAATAAAAGCCAGTTTCATTGTGCCTACCGGGCCGTTGCGTTGCTTGGCAATAATAACTTCCGCTATCCCCTGATTTTCGGGTGTAGGATTATAATATTCCTCCCTTAATATCAAAGCAACCAGATCTGCGTCCTGCTCTATCGCCCCTGACTCCCTTAAATCAGAGAGCTGCGGCCGATGGTCCGTACGCGATTCTACTGCGCGAGATAACTGGCTAATGGCAATAAGCGGAAGATGCAATTCTCTGGCTAATGCTTTTAAGCAACGGGAGATCTCGGAAATCTCCTGCTGCCTATTCTCAATACCGCCGGAACCACGCATCAACTGCATATAATCTAAAATAACCAGCTTAATATCATGGTGGGCCTTAAGCCGCCTAGCCTTGGTACGTAATTCCATAACTGAAATTGCCGGGGTGTCATCAATAAATATAGGTGCTTCAGACAGTTTCCCCGCAGCTGCCGTCAAGCGCGGCCAATCCGAAGGCGCTAAATAGCCCGTCCTAACCTTATGCGCATCGACTTTGGCATGGGCACAAAGCATCCTTTGTACCAACTGCTCCTTAGACATCTCTAGGCTAAAAACTGCCAGAGGAATCTTTTCAACTACTCCGGCGTGTTCGGCGATACCTAACACCAGGGCGCTCTTGCCCATGGAAGGCCTGCCGGCAATCACAATAAGATCGGAATTCTGCAGGCCTGCAGTCTTAATATCAAAGTCTATATACCCTGTAGGGATACCGGTAACATGCGCTTTTTTCTGATAAAGTATATCTATCGTCTCAATACTGTCCTTAACAATCTCTTTCAAATGCATATAGCCACTATGAATCTTGCTATCCCTTACCTCGAATATTAATTTTTCGGCATTATCTACTACCTCATCGATATTACCTTCGCTTTCGTAACAAAACGAGATAACCTTGGTCGAATTATTAATCAGCGTTCTTAAGGTGCTTTTTTCTTTGACGATGCTTACGTAATGATTGATATTTGCGGCTGAAGGCACAGAGTTTGCCAGTGCGGTCAAAAAGCTTAAACCGCCCACTTCGTCTAATGTCCCGTTTCTCTTTAGCTCATCACCTAAGGTTATAAGGTCAACTGCCTTATTGGCATTATATAAATCAGAGATGGCTTGGAATATTTTCCGGTGGGAGTCTTTATAAAAAGATTCGCTGCGTAATAATTCTAAGGCAACTGAGACAGCGTCTTCATCGATAAGCATGGAGCCTAACACCGCCATTTCAGCTTCTAAATTCTGCGGCGGAATCTTGTCTAAAATCCTATCTTCCATAGTAGGCCTTGATTAACCTAAACAAAAAACTATTTTTTTACTACCCAAATTTTAATATTCACGGATACTTCCGGATGCAGCTTAAGGGGAATTTCGAATATACCTAAAGATTTTATCGGCTCCTCCAGCATGATCGAGCTCTTCTCGATATCAAAACCTTCCTCTTTTAAAAGCCGCTGGATATCCCCAGAGGTAATACTGCCGTATAACTTCTCTTCTTCCTGCGTCAAAACGGGCATAGTCAAAGAGAGTTTAGATATTCTATCCCTTAACTCTTCAGCATGTTTTTTGGCTCTTTCCAACCCTAAGTTCCTTTGCTGTTTTTCCTTCTCTAATTTCTTCAAATTACTAAGAGAAGAGACCACAGCCAGTCCGCGCGGAATGAGAAAATTATGGGCAAAACCGTCTTTGACCCTAACTACTTGGCCTGCCTTGCCTAATTTATTTACATCTTGTTGTAATATGACTTCCATTTTATACCCTGCTGTAAGGAACGAGCGACAAAAATCTTGCCTTATTAATCGCCTCGGTGACCCTGCGCTGATGTTTGGCGCAATTCCCGGAAACACGTGCCGAAATTATCTTCCCCCTCTCCCTAATAAATCCCTCAAGTAACTTAATATCTTTATAGTCTATAAACTTAATATCTTTTGCGCAGAAACGGCAGAACTTTTTTCTGATGATTAACCGTGACTCGCGTTTTTTCGTGATTGTCTTCGCCTTAAACTTCATTATTTCCCCCCTCGCTTTCTTGCAGCCAGCTCGTTTCGGTTGTCGGTTCTTCCTGCGGAATTTCTACTGCCGGCTCGCTCGCCACTTTAGCCACAGGAGCGCCCAGAAACTGTACCCGCTCAACCTTTACTTCGATTACATTGCGTTTCTGGCCGGCATTGTCCTCCCAAGAGCGAGATTGAAGCCTGCCCTCTATAAATAGCGCACTCCCCTTATGTAAATATTGGTTGCATGTCTCTGCCTGTTTATCCCAGGCTACCGCGGTTAAAAAACAGACCTCCTCTTTTAATTCCTGGTTTTTATTTTTAAACCTGCGGTTCACTGCCAGCCTTAAATTGACCACAGCTGTGCCCTGCGGCGTATAACGCAGCTCAGGGTCTTTAGTCAGATTGCCCATCAATAAAACCTTGTTAAAACTAGCCATCTTCCACCCCTTCTCAATCGACTCTGGTTATTAATACCCTTAATATATGTTCATTCAATTTATAAATATGTTTTATCTCCTTTATGGCCGCTGCGGGGATACTAAAATCAACCAGATAATATACCCCCTCCTGTTTTTTTTGTATAGGAAAACATAATTTCTTTTTTTCTGACCAAACCCCTGCCTTGGAAATATGGCCCTCATTTTTGCTGATGGATTCACTGATCTGATTAAACAAAACTTTCCGCTCTTCCTCAGACAGTTCCGGATTAATGATAAACATCGCTTCGTACTTATTCATCATTGGATTCCTTTCTTTTATTCAAAAACGACCTAACTAAATATCGCTGTTTTTACTGCGAGTATTAAAAATATTCATCGCTTCATCTACCCCGGCTGTCAGCCAAAGCCAACAGCAGTCGACTGCCTTACTCATAACTTCCTTTACTCTTGCCTTTTCCTGCTTAGCAAAACCGCACAATACATAATCGCTCGTTTGGCGGCCTAAAGGAGATTTACCGATACCGATACGTAATCGAGAAAAATCATTGGTCTCTAAAGAATCGATGATTGATTTTAATCCACGGTGCCCGCCAGAGGAACCCCTAGGTTTTATCTTCAGTCTTCCCGGCTCTAAATCCAAATCATCGCAGACAACTAAAAGATTAGTTAAATCTATACCGTACTTGTTCACTAACTCGGCTACCGCAATTCCCGAAAGATTCATAAAGGTGAGCGGCATTGCTAATAGGACGCCGCGGCCTTTAAATCTAATTTTACCCACTAAGGCAGAAACCTGATGGTCTCTCTTGAGCGGAGCCTTCCAATTCTTCGCCAAGTTCCTCAATACCGAGAATCCGATATTGTGTCGGGAATCTATATACGATCTGCCCGGGTTCCCCAGGCCTACTATTAAATACATTAGCCGAATCGATTACCTTATTTCCCGCATGAACTTCTTAACTACCTAACTTATGATAAACGGTAGGGGAGGCTTTACTAAAACCTAATTACTTTTCTTGTTTATCCGCAGCCTCAGCGCCTTCTTCAGGCACTTCCTTCTTCTCTTTAATAACCTCCGGCTCTTGTTTCTCTTCGCCTTCGACCGCCTCAGGCGGCACCTCTTCTTTGATCGGACTGGCTACGGAGATAACTACTGCCTCCGGGTTATTCAGAACCTTGACATCTTCCGGGAAAACCATATCTTTTATATGAATGGCATCACCGATTTTTAATTGACTGACATCAACCTCGATATCTTTAGGTATATTCGCAGGTAAACATTCTATCTCGATCTCCCAAAGCACATGCTCTAAAGAACCCCCCTCCTGCTTGACGCCGGCAGGTTCCCCCTTGGCAACCACAGGGACATTTACTTTGATCGCCTTGGTTAAGGAAATCTCACTAAAATCGACATGAAGGATATCTCCATGCACGGGATCATATTGAATCTCTTTAATCAAGCATGAGCGCGCTTTATTTTTTTTATCGTCTTTGACTTTCAGATTAATCACCACGTTTTCTAAACGATGCTGATGCAATAGCCTTAACACTTCGTGATGCGAGGCCTGTATAGGAAAAGACTCCTTGCCCTCCTTATAAATAACAGCGGGAATAAAACCCCTGTCTCTGAGATCTTTGACCTTACCCCTGCCTACTTCTTTTCTTAATTCGACATCCAAAAATATCTCTTCCATATCTTATCGCTCCGCCGTTATTAGTTAATTAGTTAATTTGTTAATTGGTTAATTAAATAGTAAATTAACCACTCACCAATCACCAATTAACTAAAGTATGATTTTAATCAAATAAAGAACTTACCGATTCTTCGTTATGGATCCTTTTAATCGCCTCGCCTAAAAGAGTAGCTACTGACAAGACTATAATCCTGGGATGTTTCTTGCTGCCGTCCAAGGGGATACTATCGGTAATCAAAAGATGCTCTAAATCTTTACACATATCTATATTTTCAATCGCTGGACCGGATAAAACCCCGTGACTGATCGCTGCCTTAATGCTTTTGGCCTTGGCTTTTTTTAACGCTTCCACGGCTTCAAAAAGCGAACCTCCAGTCGCGATTAAATCATCGACAATAATCGCATTTTTACCTTCCACCTCCCCTAAAATATGCATCACCTCGGCTTTATCAGGGGAAACACGTCTCTTGTCTATTATCGCCAGGCCTGCGGCAAGCCGCTTGGCATAAGCCCTGGCCATTTTAATACCGCCGACGTCCGGAGAAACAATTACGATATCTTTAAGTTTTAATTTAGCGAAATAATCAATAAATACCCCTACGGCGAAAAGATGATCCACCGGTATATCGAAGAAGCCCTGAATTTGACCGGCATGTAAATCTATAGTAAGAACTCTGTTTGCGCCGGCAATAGTCAGGATATTAGCCACGAGTTTTGCGGTAATAGGAACGCGCGGCTGATCCTTTCTGTCCTGCCGGGCATAACCGAAATAAGGAATCACTGCCGTTATCCTCTGCGCCGATGATCGCTTTAAGGCATCGATCATAATCAGGAGTTCCATAAGGTTGTCATTGGTCGGAGGACAAGTCGGCTGCACCACAAACACATCTTTACCCCGCACATTATCGTTAATCTTGACCCGGATTTCTCCCTCGCTAAACCTACCCACCATAGCATCGGATAATTTTATATTAAGATAAGCGCAGATATCCTTGGCTAATCCCGGGTGGGCATTCCCGCTAAGCACTGCTATTTTATCCATATTAACCTCTCTTACTTCTTCTTCCTGTAGATTCTGGCCGGTACACCGAAGACCGTTTGGCCATCGCTAACATTATGCCTCTTAGTTACCACAGACCCTGCTCCGATTATTGCCTGTTTTCCTATTTTTACCGGCGCAACCAATATTGTATCCGAACCAATAAATGCCTTATCCTTAATTACCGTGGTATTTTTTTGGCGTCCGTCGAAATTAGCAGTTACTGTCCCGGCACCTATATTTACCTTCCGGCCGATTCTGCTATCGCCGATATAACTAAAATGCTTTACCCAGGTCTTCTGACCGATTCTAGAACGCACAACCTCTAAGAAATTACCCAATAATACTCCATCCTCCAGAACCGTACCCTCCCTCAAATGGGCAAAGGGGCCGACCAGGCAACGCTTTCCAATTCTAACACCCCTTTCAATAACTGTAAAGGGATAAATCGTAGTATCTTTGCCGATTTTAGTTCCGAAACTGATAAACGCAGTACCAGGGTCAATAATAGTGACCCCTTTTTGCATAAGCCCGGAATTAATCCTTTCCTGCATAATCCTGTTGGCTTTGGCCAAGTCTAGCTGCGTATTAATACCCAAGGCCTCATTGATATCAGTGATCTTAACGCCATCTACCAGCCCCCCGTTCTTATAAAGTATGGAAATGATATCCGTAAGGTAATATTCTTTTTTCCGGTTGTCCGGCCTAATACGGCTCAAGGCCGCAAATAGCTTTTTCTTATTAAAACAGGCGATACCGGTATTGATCTCTTTAATGTCCTTTTGAAAAGCATCCGCATCTTTATCTTCGATGATCCCGCAAATACTTGAATATTTATCCCTTAAGATTCTCCCGTAACCTGTGGGATTTTTAAGATGGGCAGTCAAAACCGTAGCGTCAAGATTATTCTCAATATGGTGGCGGATTAACTTTTTTACTGTCTCCTTCTTTAATAAGGGATTGTCGGCGTAAAGAACTAAAAGAGTTCCCTGAAAATTTTTAAGTAACCTTGCGGATTGCTTTACGGCATCCGCCGTACCTATAAGTCTTTGCTGGATAATAACTTTTGTTCCTTTAGGAAGAAATCTGGCTACCTCTTTATGTTTATAACCCAAAACAAAGATTGAACGGTTAATCTTTAGTTCATTGACTAAATCTACAACATAACCCACCATCGGCCTGCCACAAATTGGATGTATAACTTTAGGCAGATCGGATTTCATCCGCGTGCTTTTACCCGCAGCTAATATTAGGCAAGCTATATTTTTATTCATAGATTAAATACCTCTTAGGTTGTGGCTACGCATCCAAATTGGTTGAGACGTGTGGATCGATTTCGAGCTATGCGAGAAATCGTCCTGAGGTTTCGACCTTATGGAAGAAGCCGAAAGATCTGACAAGATCCAGTTTCTCTGCGCGTATCAATTTTTTTACACCCGCTTCTCTTTTTAAGGCCTCTGATCTTGTCTCTACTTCTTGACTATAGACTAATTTAACCACTAAGCTGTTGCGCGCATTGGTATAGGTAATAACTGTATCTCTCAATGCACACAGGCTAATTATATAGGAAATTGGGCAAATATCAAGAAATTAAGAGCTATCAGAGATAAAGTTAGACGAAAATATGTCCGTTTTGTCCGGTAATTTTTAGCTGAAAACTACGTAACTATTTGATAAGTTTGGAGATAGGACTGTCCGCCCCTCAGGACCCGGACATAGACGATAAATAGCCTTTATTTATGCGATATTTTCATTATATCTGTTGTAAAAATTAGATTCACTCAGTTCCTTCTTTAAAGAATCGATTATAAACCCATCGATCCGCTTCCAGATATAAGAGACAAATTTAACGGGGTTAAGATTTCCTTTGCTATCACGGTAATCAAGGTTATAGCTATCAATCTTCTTATAGGTAATCAAAATTGCTTCTCCAAGCAAATCTTCCCCAAATCGCCTGACCAAACCAGGGAATGCTACTTTATGAATTCTAAATATTAAAAAACTGACGTAGCGAAGGACAAGTTCGTCTTTGCTTTCCTTTGATCCTTTTTGAGCTTTTAGGATCAAACTCCTTTCTTCAGATAAGGTAATCTTTGGATAGCGTTGCACGACATGGCTGTAAGATTCCCACATATCTGTTAAAACTTAATCAATATTTCCAATCGCTGGAATAAAATTTAGAATACTATTAAATTGTTTTGATCCACTGCTCAATTTGCTGTTTTATTTTATCTCTTACCTGTCGCGCTTGTTCCAGCCTATCTTCCCAAGTCCCTTGAAAACTTGCTGGATCATCAAAGCTCCAATGGATTCTCTTGGTGGCAACAGTTCCAGGAAAAACGGGGCACTTTTGTGCTTGGGATTCATCGCAAACCGTAATTACATAGTCATAGCGTTTCCCCTGTTTATAAAAATCAAAAACACTTTTGGTTTTGTTCTGAGAAATATCAATCTCTATCTCTTGCATAACCTCAATAGCCAAAGGATTTAGTTTCCCCGGTTCAAGCCCAGCGCTTTCCACTTCGAACCTATCCCCTGCAATATGCTTTAACAGGGCTTCTGCCATCTGAGACCTGGCTGAATTATGTACACAAACAAATAAAACATTTTTCTTATCCATATACAAACCCCTAATGTTATTTTAACTTTTCAGGATGATGCTTTACTACATCAGCATTAACCATATAGATGACGTTTTCGGATATATTCGTCGCATGATCACAGATTCTCTCCAAATGCCGAGCGATCAAAAGAAGCGGAACTGCTCGTGAAGCCGTAGATGAATCTTTGCTCATATAATCATCAACTAATTCTTTTTGAACTAAATTGCGTAATTTATCAGCCTCACTATCGCGTAAAATTACACTCCCCGCCAATTCCACATCCTTATTCACAAAAGCATCTAGCGCGTCTTTTGTCATTTGCTGGGCAAGTTTAGTTAGCTTCGGAATATCAATGAGTGGTTTAAGTAAAGGCTTGCCCACGAGGTCTTGGACACGCTGAACGATATCTACCGCCAAATCCGCTATCCTTTCTAAATCCGTAGAAATCTTCATAGACATCGTAATAAAACGCAAATCAATTGCCATTGGTTGCCTAAGCGCTAATAAATCCAGGCATTGTTCATCAATAGCGTTCTCCATTTCATCAATAACCCTATCCTCGCTAATTATTTTATTGACCCTCTCCACACTCAGCTCTTTCAGCGATTCCATTGATTCAAAAATCGCTGCCTCAACTAGTGTACCCATTTTAAGTAATTGTTGCTTTAAATCCGTTAACTCCTGATCCAAATGTCTCTCCATAGCTTAACCCTCTTTCTAGTTTATTATTATCCAAATCTTCCGGTAATATAAGCTTCGGTTTTAAGGTCCTTAGGTTTAGTAAATATATCCTGGGTCTTACCAAATTCCACCAATTCTCCTAAAAGAAAAAACCCTGTATAATCAGAAACACGCGCTGCCTGCTGCATATTGTGCGTAACGATAACAATCGAATAGTCTTTTTTCAGCTCCAAAATCAACTCTTCTATCTTAGCAGTTGATATCGGGTCCAAGCTAGCGCATGGCTCATCGAATAGTATCACTTCTGTCTCTACAGCTAAACATCTAGCAATACACAAACGCTGCTGTTGGCCTCCAGATAATTTCAAAGCACTGTCATTAAGCCTATCCTTTACTTCATCCCAAATAACTGCCTTCTTTAAAGAATCTTCAACCTTCTGCTCAATAAATCCTTTATCTTTTATTCCGTTTACTTTTAAGCCATAGCTTATGTTTTCAAATATAGTTTTAGGAAAAGGATTGGGTTTCTGGAAAACCATCCCCACTCTCCTTCTTATATCAACAGGATCAACTAATGAACTATTAATCTCCAAATCATCAAGAAATATCTTACCACAAAGAGTAGTGTGTAAGACAAGCTCATTCATCCGGTTGAACAAACGTATAAAAGTTGATTTACCGCAGCCAGATGGCCCAATCATTGCCGTAACCTTGTTGGCATAAATATCAAGGCTAACATTTTTTAGAGCCTGAGTTTTTCCGTAAAAGAAATCCACGTTCTGGGCTTGCATTTTTATTTTATTATCCATTTAAACTCCTCTGTCTTTGACGCAAGAATATAGCAAATCCTGAAATAAATAAAACTAGAAATAAAAGCACTAAACTGCATCCATAAGCAATTGCTCTTTGCTTATCTGGATGCGCCCCTTCAGTCATCAGCGCATAAATATGATATGGCAAGGCCATAACTTCAGAAAATATGGACTTGGGATAGCCGCGCGTATAAAAAGCGGCGGCAGTAAATAAAATCGGCGCCGTTTCTCCAGCTACCCTACCAATGCTTAGAATAACACCCGTAAGAATTCCAGGTAAAGCTGTAGGCAAAACAATATTCTTAATCGTTTCCCATTTCGTTGCACCCAGAGATAATGAAGCTTCTCTGATTGACTGTGGAACAGCTGTAAGCGCCTCCTGAGCTGATGAGATAATCATAGGAAGAGCAAGAATTCCCAAAGTAAGGCTGCCGGAAAGAATTGAAACTCCGAAACCGAAAAATTTAACAAACACCGCTAAGCCAAATAAACCAAAAACTACCGAAGGTACGCCAGCCAGATTGTTTATACTAATTCTAATAATATTTACCACAATACTTTTAGGTGAATACTCACAAAGATATATCGCACAGGCCAGCCCTAGCGGTAAGGCCACTATAATCGCCCCAAAGGTAATATAAAGCGTCCCCACAATTACCGGAGCAATCCCACCTGCAGTCATCGCCGAACGTGGCACCTGGGTAAGAAAATTCCAGTTCAACACACTAAAACCGCGCACCGCAATAAAATATATGATTGAACCCAGAGCTAAAAGAGTAGCAATCATGCATAGGAATAAACCAAAAAATCCCAAATTTTGTGAAAACTCTTTTTTCATCCGCTTAACCCCAGCTTTATCCTAAAACGCCGACTAATCATCTCGGCAACAATATTAAAAACAAAGGTAATTACAAAAAGTATAAGCGCAATGGCAAAAAGCGCATGATAATGACTGCCACCCATAGGCGCCTCCCCCATCTCAGCAGCAATTGCTGCAGTCATCGGCCTAACCGGCTCTAAGAATGTATGCGGCATAACTGCTGCGCCTCCGGCAACCATCAATACCGTCATCGTCTCGCCAATTGCCCGGCTCATTCCTAAAATTATGGCCGTGGATATTCCTGAACCTGCTGCCGGGATTACTACCTGAGTCAAAGTTTGCCAGCGTGTCGCGCCTACAGCAAATGATGCCTCACGAAAAGCATTCGGAACATAATTCAATGCATCTTCGGCAATACTACATACTGTAGGAGTAGCCATAATTCCCAAAATAATACTAGCATTTAAGGCAGTTAACCCTGTAGGTAAATGAAATATCTTCTGCAAAAAAGGAGTAAGTATAACCATGCCAAAAAATCCAAAAACTACCGAGGGAATACTCGCTAATAATTCAATGACAGGCTTTAAAATAGCTTTCTGACACGGTCCAGCTAGTTCATTTAGATAAAGCGCGCTGCCTATTCCTAAAGGCACACAAACTAACACTGCACCCAAAGTAACCCAAACAGAGGCTAAAATTAAAGGTAAAATTCCAAACTCCGCTGGATTGTAAGTAGGATACCAACTCCGGCCAAAAATAAATTTAGTAAAACTTACTTCTTTAAATATGGGCAGACTTTCTTTAAGCAGCACTAGCACAATACCCACTAGAAAAAAAAGCGAAGCAAAAGCCAAGATGGTAAAAATCCATTTGTATAATTTTTCTTTAAAACGCAGTCTTTTCATAATTGGAGTGATGGCACGGCAGGACATATCCGCCGTGCCATCTTAGGGTTACCGAGTAAACGCTTTATTTTTTCTCCTTTAACCCCACAAAACCATCTTCCTCAACTAATTTCTGCCCTTCATCACTTAAGATAAAATCAATATATTCCTTAACTAATCCTTTGGGCTTGCCATTGGTATACATAAAAAGCGGACGAGTTACTGGGTATTTACCAGAAATAACTGTCTCTCTTGAAGGAATAACTCCATCTACTTCGAGCGCTTTTACAGAAGATGTAATAAAACCTAACCCCACATAACCTATTCCTCCAGGGGTTCCAGCAACTGTAGTTGCAATAGCCTGATTTGATGCCTGCATTAAAGCATCAGAGCGAGTTTTACCACCTTCTAATACTAACGTAAGAAAAGCTTCAAATGTTCCGCTTGAAGTATCACGTGAAACTACTACGATCTTCTCATCAGATCCACCTAATTGAGACCAATTAGATATACTGCCCAGATAAATATCTTTTACCTGTTTTTTACTTAATTTACTAATATTGTTTGCTGGATTAACAATTACTGCCAAGCCATCCCAAGCAACTATATTAGCTGTAGCATCAACGCCATTGGTTACTGCTTTATCTAACTCTGTATCCTTAATCGGACGCGAGGAACTAGCAATATCACAGTTTTTATCCAACAATGATGCAATACCCACTCCTGAACCACCACCACGTACTGAGATATTCGCCCCAGGATTTTTATCCATATAAACTTCCGCTGTCTTTTGAGCAATCGGAAGCACCGTCGTAGAACCTTCAACCACAATCTTCTCTGCGTAGCAGGGAATAATCAGGCCTAAGCCCAGAATCCCCATTAACGCTAACGTACTTAATTTCTTCATTTTAACTCTCCTCTTTAGTTTATTACTATGTTGATTATTTTGGCCTCACCTGACTTATGTCAGATGAGGCCAATTATTAACTACTCATTAAAACTTCATATTCAAGTCAAACTGTATAAGAGTCTCAGGTTTTGCAGCGCTAGAAGCAGAAGCAGTCAAACCGTGATTACCGTTAATTGCCCAGCTACGATATACATCCAACCCCAAAGAAACATTTTTAGCTAAACCAAAACTAATAATGCCTTCATGGCTTCTTATACCAGTTTGGCCACCGTAACGATCAGAATCAGGCAACATATCAAACACAGAATTATTGCCCAGCATGGCATAAATATACTTAACTTGCCAATCACCCCACTTTTCGATTTTTTCATTACCAAACTGTAATCCTAATGAATAACCAGTGTTCTTTTCTGAAACAGCGAGGTTATTAACATATTCACCAAAAAACTTTAAACTCTCAACATTTAACCCTACGGCCGCAAACGGCTGTTTAATCGTTAATTCTAACGCAGGATTTAATAAACTATAATTATACGCATAGCTTCCATAAGCAGTGCTAGTAATAGTACCAATTTTAGTATTATTGCCCTTAGAAAAACTTGAGGCAATTGAACCTTTAGTCTGAAAATATTCATATGTTAAAGCGCCTTTTAATGAAAGATTATCATTAATTGCGTAATTTATTCCCGGCTGCACAAGGTATGCCATGGAACCAGAAACGGTACTCGTATCAGCTACAAGAACCAAAGCTCCAGCTTTCATAAATACTGATGTTTTAGGGTTAAGAGTTTTATTAAACCCGATAACACCGCCTTCTGGAGTTATATCTGTATCCCAAATCAAATCTGTCGGCTCCCAAAGCACATCCGGAAGGAGCATCTTGCCACCTACCAAAGTTAACCAAGGAGTCGGATCATATTTGGCATAAGCATAATCCAACCTTATACCCATTTTAGAGGAATCTCCGCCATCTTTAGCCCCAAAGGAAACATTTGTAGATCTAGGATCTCCATCAGCATTAGTAGCTATACCAACACCTACCTTAAACTTATCATTTACTTTACTGTCCAAACCAAGTCGCATACGCACGCGGCCTATAGTTGTATTTTTGCTTATGTCATTAGTATTTTGTTCGTGAAGATTCTGGAACCGCAAACGTAAATCACCCTTAAGCTTAGTATTCATCACCCAAGCCGGCAGAGAAGAAAACTTACCTTGAGCAATTTCTTTCTTGACTTGTTCTTGTGTCTCAGTCTTTACTTGCTGCGCTTCTGCACCAGTCAAAACACCTTTATCCACTAATTTTTGTAACAATAAATCAATTTCTCCTGCATATGAAGCCTGAATACCCGCGCTCATTAAGCAGAAAGATCCTAACAACACTACAATAAACAACTTCTTCATTTCTACTCCTCCTTTTTTTAATTATTCATACATAACTTACGTATCTGACGTAAATTCAACTCCACCTCTTTTAATGAATCGCTAGCACATTCACTATCAATCAATCTCTCTTCCTCTATATTGTTTAAGATATTACTCAACCTACCTAGCTGGTTCCTAAGATTACTGGCTAAGAAATCCTTACGTATAGGTGACATAGTATTCATTTCCTTAAACCTCCTTTCTCTGTCTTAACCTCAGAAATCTGCCGATAAATCTCAATAGCTCTCTCTGCTTCCTGATCTACCATCCTGTTAAAAAAATTGGCTATTGATCCAAATAGTTTCTTAAAAATATTTTTCATGCCACAACTCCTTGCTTTTTTATTAAGGTAGGTGCATCCACAAAATAGTCTTTGTCTCTCATACTGACCAGTTCCTTTACTATTTCCATTAATTTCGCAACGCTAAAAGGCTTAGTAATATAATAGTCCGCTCCTACCAAACTGCCATAGAGCTCATCCTGAGATTCCGCTTTGGCTGTTAACATTACTACAAAAGTTTTAAAAGCAGCAGGATTGTCTTTAATAGACTTGCAAATATGGAAACCGTCGATTCCCGGGAGCATGACGTCTAATAACACAACATCAAACACTTCCTTGGCTAGCTTTTCCTGGGCTTCTAAGCCATCATATACACATTCCGAGTTAAATCCGTTTTTAGAAAGATTGTAAGAAATGAGCTTACTTATTCCTAAGTCATCTTCTACAACCATTATTCTTTTTTCTTTTTTTATTGTGTTTGTGTCCATCGTCTCTTTTTAATCATATTGTGCATAGAAAGCATCCATAACTCTTAGTTCGTCATTGAAGATTTCTTTTAGATAATCTGATACTTTCCTGGTTATGTTTCTTATTAGTTTTCTCATATCATTTACCTTTCTTATCTTAAGTCTACTAAATCCATGTAACAAAATCCTTAAGGCATTGTGAACTTTATGTGAACTCTTAAAGCTCAAGTTTGTACCCCTTTCCCTTCACTGTCTTAATCAACTGTGGATCGTCAGAATCTTGTTCAATCTTTTCCCTAAGATGCCTTATGTGAACATCAACATTGCCGTACTCGACAATATTATCTTGGCTCCAGACCGAATCCAAGATTTCGCTATGGCCAAAGACTACCCCGGGATTATTCACAAGAAGCCTAAGAATACCCTTTTCTTTCTCAGTAAAAACAATTTCTTGGTTATTACGCTTTACTATAAAATTTTCTGTATCTATCTGGAGTGAACCAATTTTAATAGTTTTTGGGGTTGAAACTTTGTTTTCAGATCTAGCGAGGACTCGCTTTACCCTTACAACCAATTCTCTTGGGCTAAACGGCTTAGTGACGTAATCATCGGTTCCGAGGTCAAAACCTTTAAGCTTATCGTCAACCTCAGAAAGAGCGCTAAGCATAATAATAGGTATATTACTTGTGCGTGGATTTTGTTTTAAACGTCTACATACTTCCCAACCATCAATTCTGGGAAGCATAATGTCCAGGATGATTAAATCGGGGTTTTCTTGTTCGGAGATTTCTAATGCTTCAATGCCGTTCTTTGCGGAAAGAACATCGTAGCCGGCTATCACCAAATTAAAAGTAATCAGCTTTACAAGCTCTTTTTCGTCATCGACAACTAAAATCTTTCTTTTCGAAATCATATACTCTCCTTTTTCATCTTCAAGGAAAGTATATAAAATCAAGGTTACAATATCATTAAGGCAATGTGAACTTTATGTGAATTAATTTAGGATGCGTTTACGAAAAGAATGGGATTATTAGCGGCTGTTAAGCTAGAGGAATGGTAAAACTAAAAGTAGAGCCAAGTCCTAGTTCTGACTTTACCCAGACCTGGCCGCCGTGGGAAGAAACAATGTGTTTGACGATTGAAAGGCCAAGACCAGTTCCGCCAAGTTCGCGAGAGCGGGCCTTGTCTACGCGGTAGAAGCGCTCAAATATACGAGGAAGGTCTTCTTCTGAAATGCCTATTCCTGTATCGGAAATGTCAATTTGTAGAACATTCTCAACTACTTTAGCAAAAATGGAAGTCGTTCCCCCTTCAGAAGAATATTTTATGGCATTATCTAGAAGATTTATCATTACCTGAGAGAACCTTGTCTCATCAGCTTTTATCTTAGGCAAATTCTGAGAAATATCAATTTTTAGCTTGATTGATTTTGCTTTGGCTTGGCTATCTATAACCATCACCGCTTTTTTTATTAATAAGACAGAATCAAGAGCTGCAAAAGACATTTTCAGTTTGCCCGATTCTATTTTTGATAAATCAAGCAAGTCATTTATTAATGAAGCTAGACGATTTGAATCCTGATAAATAATACTGATAAATTCTTTGGCGTTTGCCTTGTCTTCCAGCGCCCCTTCCAGAAGCGTTTCTGCATAGCCTTTTATACTAGATATAGGAGTACGCAATTCATGCGAGACGTTGGCAACAAAATCCTGGCGTATTTTTTCTAAGCGCCTTAATTCGGTAATATCATGAAAAACTAATATCGCTCCTTCAAGCCGGTTATTACTCATTATTGGAACACCGTTAACTTTCAGTATTTTTTCTTCCGGCGTATTTATAACAATCTCTTCGGTTGCAAGATGCTGCTTGCCTTTAATGATTCTTTCGACCATCTCCTCTACCGCAGTGTTACGAATAACCTCAAGCGGTTTTTTGCCTGCGGGATTTGAATCAATAAAAAAAAGCTTCCTTAAGGATGGGTTCATGAGAATAATCTTTTCATCCACATCGGTTACAATCACTCCTTCAAACATACTCGATAAAACTAAATCGAGCCTTGCCCTCTCAGAATTTATCTTTTCTATTTTGCCCCTGATATCTTCTGACATAGTATTTAATACCTGGGCCAAATCGCCGATCTCATCCTTAGAATGAATAAAAACTTTTTTAGAGAAATCTCCCCGCGCCATGGCCTTAGCAATTAAAGACATTTCACGAAGCGGCCGCGATATAAACACAGAAACAAAAACAGTCAAAACAAGACTAAGCAATAAAATCCCGATAACACTTATTCCTAAAACTCTACGGATCTTTGCCTGCAGCAATTCTATATCATGCCGAGGGACTGAAAACCTTAAGATGCCTCTGTCGATCTCTTTACCAAAAGGAATCGCCATGTAAAGCATATCTTTTTTAATGGTATAGCTAAAGCGCTTACTCATCCCGAAACCTTTGGTCAAAGCTTCTTTAACTTCAGGCCTATCGGCATGATTCTCTATAGTTAAAAGCTGATCTCTGGCCAAATCCGTATCACCCAAAACCTTTCCGTTAAGAGCGATAATAGTTACACGTAGGCCAAGAGCGTTTCCTATGTTTAGTGCAAGTTCCTGAAAATCCGAAGGAATTGTTTTATCTCTCAGGCGAGTTTCTAAAAGTTCTTTTCCGAGTGCAAGCTGATGTTTAACATTATTTGCGAGGTTACTTTCAGTGTAGGATTTAAGGTGGGAATCTAAATAAAAATATCCGGCCGAAATGGCAAATATAACTACAAAACAAAAAATAAAGGTAAGTTTCCAGTGAAGTTTAATCCTCATCTTCTTCTTTGAATCTATAGCCTAAACCCCTAATCGTCTCAATTTGGCCACCCACCTTACCAAGTTTTTCTCTAAGACGTTTAATATGGGTATCAACGGTACGAGTAAAAACATCGGATTGATGCTCCCACACATCAGATAATAATTGATCTCGAGACTGGATACGGCCGTTTCTTTCAATAAGTGTAACGAGAAGCTTAAACTCTATAGGGGTAAGCGCTATTTCTTTATTATTTACCGTAACTCTATGTTTCGGCACATCTATAATAAGGGTTCCTCGCTTAATAACATCTTTGGGTGATTCCTCAGATTTACCTCTTTTTAAAATTGCTTTTATGCGTAGAATCAATTCACGGGGGCTAAAGGGCTTTACTACATAATCATCTGCGCCAAGTTCTAGACCAACAATCCTGTCTACCTCTTCGCCTTTAGCAGTAAGCATTATGATGGGAATGTTTTTAAGCTTAACATCCTGCTTAATCGCACGACACAGTTCGAATCCATCCATTTTAGGAAGCATGATATCTAAAATAATTAAATCCGGTCGCTCTTTAGCTAAGACGTCCAGTGCCTCCTCGCCATCATCAGCAACAATACAATCATATCCAGCCTTCTCCAAGTTGTACTTCACAAGTTTGGAGATATGCTTATCGTCTTCGATTATAAGTATTTGTTCTTTGGGCATTTATTCCTCGCTTAACACGCCTATTGTAACACCTCCTGAAAAAATCTCCAGATAAATCGAATTTGATTATGAAATGTTTCTTATAAAACTAAAAAAGGAAAGGAAAATTATTAAAGAATGGGGGAGTTATCAATTAATTCGGGGAATTATTTACTTGGCTTGCCTAAACTTACTTTCAATTTCTTTAATTTTGTCCATATATTCTGCTACTTTCTCTAACCCCTTGGTATCATTTCTTCGTTTATATAATTCCTGTGCCTTAAGAAGATTACCTTTAAACTTTACCAACTGGTCAGACATAAAATAAGCTAAGGCAAGATTATAATACACCTCAGGATTATTTCGATCTAACTCGATGGCATTCTGATAATATTTAATCGCTTCAGGATATTTTCCGAGCGACGCATAAATCGCAGCCATATTAATTATTGCATCAATAGAATTTGGTTCCATAGATATTACTTTCTCATAATACTTAAGCGCGTCTTCCGGTTGAGCTGATGATTGGTATAATGCAGCAAGATTAAAGCATGCCTCACTATATTGAGGATTTATTTCTATGGCTTTTTGAAAATAACTGATGGATTTAGATTTATCTCCCTGTGAAGCATAAACCATGCCCACGACATTATATGTTTTAGGATAGCCCAGGTTAGATTCTATAGTCTTTTCGAGCTCTTTAAGACCATCAACCATTTTATCATTTTGAAGAAGATTCAATCCTGTAAAAAAAGACTTGGCATATGCATCAGTAATCTTACCATCATTTAAATCCTTAATAACGGCAAGGGAACTTATTGAAGTAGAATCTGATTTATTGTTCTTTAGATTATCTTTAAACCAATCCGCTGCTTCCTGGAATTTTCCTTCAGAGGCATATTCTATCCCTTTGCGATAAGTAGAATCGGCGTTTTGCGCAGAGGAATCCTTAACAACTATATTCAATGATATAAACAATACTATTGAAATAACTAAGAATAAAATTCGCTTCATAACCCCCTCCATATAAATCCAGAACATAATTATATCTTGGATTTATCGTCAATTCAAAGCATTAGATAAAAATAATAATATTTAACAAGGAGACCTTTTTTATAAACGCCCATTTCTATCTAAATGGTTTTTTCGGGAGGAATCTCGTCCTTTCTCGTAAGCGTGAGATAGACAACCATACCTAAAATTGTAATGAGGAAAAGTGCACTTGTTGTAGTTGGCCCCAAACCTAGACCACCCTCAGTGCGAGCCTGTGAAAGGTAGTCGCCAATAGATGCGCCGAGTGGCCGAGTTAAGATATAAACCAACCAAAAAGCAAGTACCGCATTCCTAGACTGGTGCTTATATTCCACAGCCAAGATTCTTTTAACCGTAAAGTGCGCAATAGTGATAGCCGTAATTAAACCAACGAATATAAACAGCGAAGTTAAATACCCAAGTCCAAACTTTTCCGCAGTGAGGTCGCCTGCAGCAGTACCCAACGCAAAGGTAAATAGAATAGCCAACCAGTAAAAGACCTCGCGACGAATTGTAACAATAGAGTGGACGGACAGCGTCTTTTCAACCACATACCAAATCGCAAAGGTTAACACTAGTGCAATGAAGAATATGATAGTAGTCGTTTCCAGAGGAACTCCAAGTTTATCTGTCAGGTTATCAGTAATCAAGGTACCAACAATACTGAGGAGAACAACTGCGAACCAGTAGATTGATGGAATATACTTTTTCGCCTTGAACTGAAAGAACAAAACGACAAGAAGTAATACGCCCATAACCAACGAGGTCCCGGTCAGCCCAAAATGAAGTGCTTCATTTAAATAGTCCGCCGCAGTTTCACCTACCGTAGTACACAGAACCTTGATAATCCAGAAGTAAATTGTAACTTCCGGAACCTTGTTTAGCATCTTTCTGATTTGGGATAGTTTCATATGACCTTTCTTAATCTTTTAAATCCTACTTTATACTGCCTATCGAGAGGCAGAAAAACCGTATAAAGAAATACTTAACATCTAGTAAAATTATCGGCCAGAAACATTTAGTAACCTTGTTTTCTTTTTTAAGATGAAAAATGTTAAATATATACTTAAACTTATAACAAAAAATATTACCCATGACCTACTCACGATAAACTTTTGTTTCGTGAATAAATTAGTTACAATCTCTAAGAAGAAAAATGTTGCCACAATCGATAAAAACGTAGAAAATTCCCTTCTCAGAACGGTTTTAAATGAAAAACCCAACTCAGGTTTCTTCCAATTTCTAAAGCAAGGGATTACAATCGGCGTTTTTTGAGCCCATTCCATAAATTGATCCTTAAACTTATTCCTCAAGAACTCTTCTTCAGTAAAAATAATTCGTTCATAATAGAGCCAAAATCCAAACCAAACCAATAAAGCTAGCCACCATACTTGGATAAATAAGGTAACACCAAAAACAATGATAAAATTAGCCAGGTAAAGGGGATTTCTCGAAACTGAATACATGCCAGTGGTATTAAGCACCTCAGCTACTTGCGACTGTGTATTTCTTCCGGATGTGCCACGAGGGACATACCCCACTGTAATGCAGCGAACAATAAGACCTAAAAAAGAAATTATAATTGCACAACTTCCCCAAAAATCACCCACAGAATCACCAAATTTTGTTTCTAGTATTCGAGACTGTCTTAAAGCAATAATAAAAACCGGAATAGCTAAAAGTGGCAAATAACTTCTCCACTTAAAAAGCCAATTTCCCTGCTTTTCTATATCTTCTCTTAAAGCCATTCAATCTTTCCTAGATTATGAATTACGTTTATTATATTTCAAGCAAAAACCAACTACACCATATTCTACCACAATTTCCAAAATTAGAAATAGCTTAGTGAACACCTAGAAAAGACTCACTATAAAAACACTCTTTGTAAACAAATCTTGCGAAATTTAATGGGTAACTCCCGTGAAGCCGCCTAGAAATACGGCGCGACAGAAAGACTCTCTGTATACAGCTAATAATAAAAGCGCCGCGGTTATAAGCCGCGGCGCTTGTCTAAACGCTAAGTTTGTATATCAACCTCTTCTATGCCAACCCCACCATCCGTACGGCACAAGAGCATCAGGAGCTGGCGTTATCATGGCTTCTTTCAGCGCCTCTTCCGCGGTCTGCTGACAAGGCCACTCACCTCCAGCGAACCCATAGGAGAATTCTACTCTTTTGTCAACCAACCGAATTAACATGGCAAGCGCGTCAATTCCATCATCATACTTGCCCTTAGGGAAATACAAAAATTGCTCTAACAAAAGTCTGTGCTTCTTACTAAGCTGCATACCACCCTTTTTTATCCACATCCTTAGCGACTGGATTCTTGCAATCTTGTTTTCGGTATTTGTAATACCTTCAACCAAGATAGTAATACTATCCTCTCTAGCCTTCTTCTCAACGGCATCAATCAGCACCCGCTGAAACTGATTTGCCTCAATGCCGAACTTAACAAAGTGGTACCTGAGTTGATAAGCAAGAATATCTTCAACAATATCCTCAAACGGCCGGCGCCGGATATCTGCTACCACAATATAATAAGCATTGGTTTTCTTGTCTTTGGCTAAAATAACAATCGCGGAGTAGTCCCCCTTCATATCATTCATCCCTAAACTTGGGTCGCATGCTCCATAAAACTCCACTTCGCTACCTAGGCTCTTTACTAACTCATCAACAGACTTATCATCTTCATCCCAATACATAATATCCTGCATATTGAAATAGCAACCCCGCTGATCAATTGGGGAATTCTGCATCTCACTCATGAAGGAAAAAGGATTATCCTCTTTAAGCACCATCAACTTATATAAACTGTATCTTTCCGGCCAAAGCAGCTTAGCGCCTTTATCCATGGCCTCCTTATGGTCTTCATAGAACCAAAGCGCTGCCTCGGGCCCGCTTTTGCCTTTATACACATCCTTATAATTGTAAACGTTGCTCCAAGACTCCCACAATGCAGTATTCTCCGGAAACTCAATGACCGCCTGGTAGACTTTCTTAACCCAAGCAGGATTTAGATCCGGATTTACATATTCACTTAACAGGCAATGCGGATGGTAGCAATTACCAACAAAGATGTAGTTGGTTTTCTCCGAACCAAGCTGCAAAACCGATTTTTCATAAAAATCTTTTAACTTTTCACGCATCGTGACAGAATAGACATTTTCCGGATTCTCCATGTCGTCGCTGACAACCAAGCTGGGACGCGCACTGCCGAATCTTCTTCCTCTTACCGGCTGATCCACCCCAAAGGCCTGAATTTGAATGCCGTTACGAGTGATGATATCCGAGTGCCTTAAGCGTAAAAGTTTCAGCTCAAAGAGCTCTGGAAAATCCATCCGGAGCCTTGAGTTTTCCATAAACTCTTTTTTGATGTTATCTAACATCTGATTGGCTTGTGAAGAGGTTCCGGAGAGGATCATAATGAATCGCTCCCGGTTGTAACAGATGGAAAAGAGTATATAGATTAAATTAACTAACACTGTTTTCCCAAAACCCCGCGGTCCGGCTAAGCCGATCTTTTTACCCCGGATATTACTGGCTGAAAGTAACAAATCATAGATTTCCCGATGCGCTTCTGAAGGTGTAAACTCCAGATAATGCGACAGGTACAGCCTGGCAAAAGCCAGGATGGATTTACTACCTTCCTCTCTCCTTAAACGCGATAGTTCATTTTTAATGTTGCGGCTCATCTAATTCCTCCTTTTTTTCTTTTGTATCGCCGAGACTCTTAAGCAGCTTGGCTGCCTCAGAACTTAATTCGGCGTTTTGGATTCTTGTTTTTAATACTTTAATCTGTGCTTCAGTTTCTGGACTTAAAGTGCCTGCTTCTTTTACTATCTGTTCAATTTCAACTAATATATTTTTGCTATCACTTATTTCATCCTCACCTCCCTCGGCCATATGCAAAAATATATCCCCAGTGATTCCTTGAGGCTTTGTGGGCATATAGCCCAAACTCTGGAGTTTCTCGATCAACTCCTTAAAAACTCGCCAAGCGGAAAACTCGGCTTGCACCTTCTCAGCGATTGAGCCTTTTTTCAAGCGAGCAAGCCGCAGCAAGTATGTATGGCTTATCCTGGCTTTTTGCACTAACTCACCAACTAACTGCTTAACCAGCTCTAAATTCGGCGTCAAAGCATTCTTCTTATTTATTTCCACTATATAACGCCGCACAGTACGATCGGTTTTATCCAAAAGCTGTGCTATCTGCGCCGGAGAAGATCCCTCTGCAGTAAGGACTTCAATGATCTGCTCGATTATTTTAGTAGGCAGACTCGAAGCATTGATGGTTCCATTCTGGATTCCCTGTATGTAGATAGTCTCTGGTCTTTCAGAGGATTTTTTATTTTTTTCCATAGTTACCTCCAAAATATTTACTCCTTACCTCCGCTGAAACTGAATCTATCCCAAAAGCGCGAATGTACCTTCGGACCGAAATATCGATATAGGCACATTCCAGATCACATCCCCGAAATACTCTACCCATTTCCTGACAGGCCAATAAATTGAATCCAGCGCCCATACACCCATCAAATACGATATCACCGCGCTGACTTGAGTTGCGTAATACGCGCCGGGCAAGCGAGACAGGTTTGGCGGTCGGATGCAATTTTCCGGCGGCTTCATCATGATCAACTTCCCAAACATTGGTTTCATTTTTTGGCCCAAACCAACGGTGAGAACCACCGCCCTTAAACCACGAATAAATTAGGAACTCAGAGGAAAATTTATAATCTCCGAATCCTGGGCAAGCTACGGGTTTAATCCAGGTATTAACGTTAGCCACATAAAAACCAAGTTCCATCAAAAGCTGTGTCATCATGCCAAAATTACGGAATCCGCTCCAAAAATACGCTGGAGCACCCTGGGCAAGAAATGGAATAATCGTAGCGACTACCTCTTTAAACCACTGCAAATACTCTTCGCCCACTAAATCATCATTTTCAATTGCTTTCCAAGAAGCTTTTTGCTTTCCCTTCTGCGGAGATTTTGGCCGGTTACGTGAATCGTAGCTACAGCCATAAGGCAAATCCATGTGCACAAGCGCGATCTTTTCATCCCCTAAGAGCCTATCTAAGGTTTCCTTCTGGGTCGTACTAGCGCTGGTGATTTTATGCGGGCCAAGTTCTACTATGTCTCCAGGCGCAGTGATCGGTTTATCAACCTGAGAGATTTCTTTTTCAACATCAAAATCTTCATCGGTATGCGTAGTGTGCGTATCGATAATCTGAAATACCTCCAGTGGCTCAAAGCCGCTGAGGCTCAAGAGTTCCTGATCCTGCATAATCTCCTGAAAGATCACCGGCAAACTTGGATTGTCAAATTCTCCAACTAACTTATTTAAGGCTAAATTAAGGGACATCTCCTTGTTTAATGGTAGATTAACTAACACCACATCTACTTCCTCATAACCCAACTCCTTCAAGGCGCGTAAGCGCTGGTTACCTCCCACCACATGCCAAGTCTGCGTGTTAACGATCAGCGGTGAGTAGACTTTAAAGGTTCTGATATTTTCTTTGAGTTTTTCAAAAACTTTATCCTTCATGGTGCGCGCGTTATAGGGCGCGTATTTGACTGCATCAATTGGTTTCTTGGTAATTTCCATTTTTGGTGCCTCCTTTTGTGTTTATTTGTGGTTAGTTATAACTAAACAGATAGTTAAAAAAATATTACTTCTTACCGCCTCCCCTCTCCGCTAAGACCTTATCCTTCATGCGGTATTTTAAGCGCTGGTTGTAGGTAAATATGAACATTTCAAAAAGGCTGTCCAGTGCTTCTTCGCTTTTATTTGATTCCATGGCCTTAAGTAACTTTGTTAAGGTAGCCTTGAGCCCTTCATTTAAATACTCTGGTATTGGCGTGCGTGCGATATCTACTGAAACATTTCCAAAGGCCTGTGACAGCTCTCTGGTTGGCCCTTCCATCGCCTTCTTGAATTTTAAGTACACCTCGCACTTATATCTAAAAATATCTGCCTTAATTATGTGCTCTTCAATAGTAGTGCTAAATTTTCCCTGTATTTCTTTTAGAGATTTACCGGCATGCCTGTATTCCCGCATTATTTCATTTAAATATTCAAGCGTGTCTTCTGTATAATAGGAATGCGCGCCGGATCTTCCTTGTTTAGTCTTGATCCTTATGGGCTTGGGGATTATATCCCTGACATCCTTAAGATAGGAAAACAACCGGGGTTCAAGCGCCTTTTGTTTCAGGCGATTGTTAATTTCTCCTATAACCTCTTCTTCGCTATAAAGTGTTTTACCGAGTATCTTCATATTTGTCCTATAACTAAGTATTAGTTTACACTAAATTCCTTGGTTGTCAAGCAAAATCTTTATCCTATAGGGTGACCTTGGACAAACTGGCAGTAGATACATTCGGTATTGGATTGCAAGATCGCCGTCTTCTAAGAAAAAATCATCAAGTCCATCATTTAACATTTTTAAAATAAAAACGTCTCTTGTATTCTCATATTAAATTCAGAAATCTGTTTCTAAACTCATGGACTCTTTCATCAAAGATTATGTCCCTAGCCATTACTGGCCTTTTTAAGATAATGCCCTGTAATGAAGTACAGCGGCTAAGACCAACGTATACCTGGCCATGCGTAAAAGCTCCCACTCCTAAATCTATAACAATATTATCAAATGTCTGACCCTGGCTCTTGTGGATGGTAATTGCCCAAGCAAGCTTGATCGGATACTGCTCAAAGGTACCAATAGTTCTTTCCTCAATTTTGTCTTCGTCTCGATTGTATTCGTATTCGATCTTTTCCCAACTTGATTTTGGCACCTCATGAATACTCCCATTTATAGAAACTTTTATAGTCTCGCCAGATAACGCCACAATCTGAGCAATCGTGCCATTTACCCATCTTTTATCCGGGTCATTTCTGATCAAAATAATCTGTGAGCCCTTCTTAAGCCTTAAACAATACTCACCCGGATAAGCAGATTCATTAAAATCTTTAGTAATCGCGGCTTCATATCTATATTCTTTGCCCGGTAGATTAGCTAGTTTTTCTTCATTTACCGCATTGGCGCGGCTATTGGTAGTCGTCAAAATAACACAATGCTTAGAATCTCTTGGAACTATCGTTCTTACCCTCTCATTTAACTTATCAAGATCAGCATTCTTTTGAGTCTTATTCCTAATCTTGTTCAATAAATCAATAAACTTGGTATCTGATTGGCGGTAATTTTTATTCAATTCCACATAGTGCAACCTTAACTTATTAAAAATCTTGGCACTAAAAAAATATGGGCTACCATAGCGCTGTTCCAAGATATCCCGCTCTTCACTATTTATCACAGGAGCAAGCTGAAACAAATCCCCAAAGAAGACCATTTGCACGCCACCGAATGGCAGCTTGGGCTCCTCGCGATTAACTCTAAGCGCATAGTCGATCCCATCCATCAGATCAGCGCGCACCATCGAAACTTCATCTATGATTACTGTATCAAGTCTTTGGATGATTTCATTATTGCGTCTTTTGCGGATATTTTCTTTTTGGATTAAACGCGGAGGAAATCTGAAGAAAGAGTGGATTGTCTGGCCACCAATGTTTACGGCTGCAACACCGGTTGGAGCTAAGACAGCTACATTTTTTGCGGTATTCTTTTTGAAATATTTAAGCAGAGTTGATTTACCAGTCCCTGCCTTACCGGTAATAAAAATATTCTCGGTTGTATTTTCTATTAAATTAAAGGTGCCAACGAATTCATCATTTAATTCCAAGTTATCAGGCAAAACATTTGCTTCATTATAGAGTTTATTTCTTTTTTTCATGTTTTGCCTTTTTTAAATTTCTTCTGCCTTTATCATTAACTATTCTCAAGAAAATCCACACAAGCAGTCTAGAAATAACTCTAATTTTGAATAGATGATTGGGTCATTTTGATAAATTAATGAATTACTTATTATTTTCATTATCCAATGGGACAATATCAACATGTAGTTTAGCTCCTTTTACCGAATACTTATCCACTGGCCCACTTTTTTCCTCTGGTAGATTATAAGCATCTGCTATGGATCTAACCGTTGAATTGGCAGTAATCTTTATGAAATGGTCGGGAGCATCTTTACGAGAAAACCTATAGAAATCTCCGGATTTTGTTGGAAATATTATCTGATCATTAGCATTATAATGAGGCTCGCCGTGTCCGACATCATATCGGAATAATCTAAATACCATAATTGGTACACCTGCAGGAATAATAATTTTCGGCTGATTAGGGCAAGCAACAATATAGTTTGCCAAAGTACATCCAGTGCCAGCAACTACGCAATTATATTTTGCAATATCCAAATCTTGCTTTAGAAGCTGCCCTGGCAAAGACTCACCTTTATCATATATATGATAATTCCAAGGCCCTACTTCTTTAATTATTTCTTTAAAATTCTGTTCTGAGAATTTCTTCATAAAAACATTAGTTACCTACTAGCCTTATAATTATAGATGTTCGTTTAACACCTAATTATTGAGAAAATTATCGCCAAAATTAAATAGATTACTCCAAAAACCCATGGGATAATCATTTCGATATGTGAAAATGGATAATATGTTTTCTTATCTTTTCCTTCTTTTAAGACATGCCACTCATAATCATATAAAGCTAACGGCAATCTCTGTTCAATTTCATGGATTACTTTAAATTTTCCAGTATTTAATTGCTTGTAAGAGCGTAGTAAATACCAAAAGATCACACAAATAATTATTCCAATCACGGGAATTAAAGATTTAACCCAAAGAATATTTCCAAATAGTTTTACTTGAAACAACGCCCCCAGAAATGAAACCAATACAGTATTGATTGTTATGAAGTAATTGTTCGCGTTTTGACGCCTATCGCTTATCTTCTCCGCGCTTTCAACATAAAGCTGGTATTGAGCCAGAAGATGACTTCTATACTCTTGCCCATATTCTTTTTCCGCTACCCTTAAAACTGGTTTAGCTTCGCTCATTCTTACCTCGCTCCAGAAATTAAAGCTTTTAAATAATCCCAAGTCCATTTATATAGCTTGTCTTCTGCTTTAGCAGAAGTGGGTTTAGTGCAAGATTTATCAGAATAAGCCGCCAACAAAAAATACGGAACACTCTTCTCCTGAGCTATAGTCACCTCTGCTGTGATCCCACTTGCCGTATGTGTATATTCACCACATAGAACAATTACGAGATCAATATTGGCCATTCGTCGTCTAACTTTTTCCTTCCAGTCCCCTGTAAGAGGCTCCTTCACAGAGGCATCAGTAAAATCAAAGGGGCTATCCGGAAGCTTCGCTTGCCCCGCCAGCATTATTTTTGTCCCTTCATCGTGATCAACATCAAAACTAATAAACACTCTTTTCTTTGCCATACTAAGCTACCTCCTTCACTTTTTACTGCTTCTTAGAAAATTTCTTCCCGCACTCCGGGCACTCAACTTCATTATCGAAAAATAGACTATAAGGCACAGCGGCCCTGCAATGCGGGCATTTCACAGCATCTGCACCTATAGTGAAATCGCATTCCATGAACTCATCGAATAAATCGTCCATAATTTATAATCTACAATCTCAAACCTGACCTTTTCCCCATACCCGAAGTTAATCATTTTATTTCATTATTTTATCTCTCAACGCTTGATACGAATCAATGACATCGTACTTAATATCTGCATGGCCTAGCGCTTCAAAGTGCTTTCTGGCATAACTGATTTTTTTCTGTTCAATTTCTTTCAACTGAAGGCTTTCCATGCTTCCTTTTGTTTCCGCGATAAAATAAACATACTTATATTTATCAGCATCAAAAACTATCGCCCAATCAGGAGAGTAATTACCTAGTGGTGTCGGTATTTGAAAGCCGTTTTGACCCCGCGGCAATTTTGCGTAAACCAAAACATCTTCGACTTCAAGCGCTTTTGCAAATTCTCTTTCTACTTTAGAATCGGTTTTAACATAATCATGCACATGTTTTTTCACTTCGAGGATATTGTCAGCGAGCGATCCCTTGAAATTATTTATAGTGAATACGCTGTCATCATAAGATTGATCTGTCTTTGAATAGACGATATTATTGATAAGGGTTGCCGCCTTTTCACTGTTGATTAGACTCACAACTCCCTGTATAAAACTCTCCGGATTCACTTTGAAGTTATGAAAAGTATCAACACGTAGACTCTGTAATATCTTAACGACCGTCCTTCTGGTAAGGTTCGTCTCTTTTGCAATTTCAGCCACTAAATCATACTTCAACGAACCAAGGAGCGAATCAGCCTTTTCAGTAATATTCTTTTGTTTTTTCATGCTTTCGCCGTATTTGAGGCTTGATTCACTAATCCTGTCCTGCTGCTCACCCGAAGTAATATGCACCAGGATCTTCTTAACCGTTAGATTCTTATCAATGGCTTCCGCGCTCTTTTTAATCAGCTCGTCGCTATCAAAATCCACTTCATAAACAGTTTTAACTTTTATTTTTTTCCATAAATCCTGGAATTCTTTTTTTGCGAAATTCTCGTTAGGCTTTAATTCATCTACAGTTACATTGTTCTTATAATCATCTTCTGACGCCTTAAAATTAGCCGTTGTGTAGATCTTGGTCATCAGATCAGTAACTTGTGTTTCAAACCCTTTTAATTTTTCCGGCACCTTGTATTTTTTATCCGCTATATCTTTAATGAGAAGATCGGTTATTTGATAGCTCTCATTCACATACCCCTTTGTTTTGAAATCAATAATCAAGTCCATTGATGTCTGATTATCAAAAATAAATTTTTCACCTTTATCATTGTTTAAAACACGGTCTTTCAATATATCAATAGTGAGTATAACCGGTCTTTCAGAGAGAGAATCAACTATCTCCTTTTGCAGGTCCCTTGCGAAGGAGTCATAGGATTCGCTGGCGACGACAGTTAATTTATTCACATCAAAGAACTCCCCTTCAAGCACTGATGTGTCCATCCTGTCACCATTAGAATTAACGCAGATTCTTAAACCCCGACCGATCTCCTGTCTTTTACTTATGGTGGACTGACTATGTTTTAGGGTGCATATTTGGAAAATATTCGGATTATCCCAACCCTCCCTAAGTGCCGAATGGGAAAATATGAACCGGGTCGGCTCGCTCAAACCTAATAGCTTCTCTTTGTTTTTCATTATCAGGTCGTAGGCACTTTCGTCATCACTGCCGCTTTCGCCTTTTTTTTCTTTAGAATCAACAAAGTTTCCTTTTTTATCAATAGAAAAATATCCCTTGTGAATATCGACAACCTTATGTTTCGCAAGATACTTATTGTAGTCTTCTTCAAACAAGTTCAGTTGGCTTATTGCCTGTTGATACTCTTCTTCAAATGCTTTGGCATAAGCGCCTTTTTGATCAGAAGCGGAGTAATCCCGGTATTTGGCTACCTCATCGATAAAGAACAGTGACAACACCTTGATCCCCTTGGAAAACATAATCCGTTCTTTTTCAATATGTGACTTTATGGTCTCCCGTATCTGAATCCGCCGGACATGCTCTTCATCGACATGCCCGATTGTTTGCCCGGCTGATAATTTAACGCCATTGGTAAATGCTACTGTATTGGTTAAGCCATTAATTTCTTTTACAACAAAACCTTTGTACTGCTTGAGTTCATTGGATAGAACAAACAGATCATCCTTTTCCTTAACCTGTCTAATTTTCTTCTGAATGCCATTATTCTGCTTCACTTCCAGTTCCACATACGCAACCGGATATTTATTGGCGCTGATCTGGATTCGATCAAGAAACAGATAGCTGTTGGTTCCGCTGTTCCCCACCACTTCAATACCTTTTACGGTGATTTTCTTAACCAGTTTCTGGTTATAGGCATCAATGGCATCAAGGCGGTAAATTTTATTGAAATCTCTTCTGTGTGTTGCGGAATACCGTAAAGTAAATAGCTGATCAAATTCTCTGTCAGTAAATATCTTCTCCGCCTTCTCTCCAAACCTTTGAGGCTCATCAATGATCAGTATCGGGCGGGCCCTCTTGATAATGTCTATTGGTTTTTCAGACTGAAGCATATCGAGCTTTTGATAAATCTTTCTGGATTCCTGACTGGTTGTGGCAAAAGCCTGATAATTCATAATAATCAATTCGATATTCGAAGTATCCGCAAAGCTCTTAATATTTACGAGATTCGATTTGTTTTGAGTGTTATATATCGAGAACCGGATCTTTTTTCCGTATATTTCCTGAAAATGTTCTGCTGTTATTTCAAGGGATTTATGTACGCCTTCACGAATAGCCACCGATGGCACCATGATAATAAACTTGTTCCAGCCGTAATGTTTATTCAGCTCATACATGGTTTTGGTATAAACATAGGTTTTGCCGGTTCCGGTTTCCATTTCAATGGTAAAATTCAGGCCATCTAACCGCTCAACTACCTTTAAACCCTGTTCTTTTTGCAAGGTTTGAACATTTTTTAAAATATCGCTATCGGTAATTTCCAGTTTTTTGTTGGAAAAAATCTCTTCAACTTTAATGTCTGTACCAAATAGACCGCAGTCAATTGTTTTTCTGCTGACTACTTCTTTTCTGCCTCCTTTGCGTTGCCCTTCAAAACATCTGACAACTGCTGAGGTGGCATCGGCCTGATACTGTTGTTGTTTAAATTGCAGTTTCATACTTATATCACCGTAACCTTTGTCTCAGGTGAAAGCCTCTTAAACCGTTCTTCCACATTAATACGGTCTTTGTCATCTTTGAAGCTGGCATCTTTGAATACAACTTTAAAGGGTTTTAGATCGGAGATGATATCGATTATTTTAAAGTCAATGTCATTATCAAAACAGGCCACAAGAGCATTGGCCTGAACAATGAAAACGGTATTTTTTAGCATTTTCTTTGTTTCGACTGGAAGGGAAAGCTCCAAACCCAGATCAAGAATCACCTGAGTTAAAAGGTCTTCCGGGGTGCGGTCTTCTTTGATGTTGCTTTCTAAGAATGCAAGTTGTTTCTGGTCCAACTCAGCCGGATGATAAAACACATCTTTCATGTTTGTATCATCGGTTTTGTATACACGGAACCCGATGTCGAGTTTACTTGCATCTACCGGCTCTTCACCAATTTTTAGTTGTTGAGTCTTCATTTTAAGTTCTTCTACTATTTTTTTACCCGCTCGACGAATGCGTTCTTTACCGATTTCTGCTATGGTTTTATATCCAGCTTTATAGGCCTCGCTGTTTTCATCGGTTTTTTCAGGGAGTTGAACCATAATGAATTTACGATTGCCGCCGTCTTCAGCGTTAAGCTGCATAACCGCGTGGGCAGTGGTAGCAGATCCGGAGAAGAAATCGAGGATTATGTCTTGTGGTTTTAACATTAACTTTAGAACATCTAAAATCAGATTTATAGACTTGGGGAAATCAAATGTTTTTGCATTAAGTAAGGCTTCCAATAGTTTAGTACCAAAATGATATGAATGATATTCCTTCTTAATCCAGTGCGTTTTAATTACTTGATCTTCTCTAAGTTTTTCATACAAAGAAATACTATTATTCTCTTTAATTGCGACAATATCGCCTTTTTGGGCACGCTCTAAGAAAGTATCTTTAGTAGTTTTCCAGGTTCTTTCAACTCCTTGACTTGCTATGGGAAATACTTCTTCATAATTTTCAGATTTTTTTAAACTAAATTTCTTTAAATCTGAGCTTACATATATCGGATAATAAAAATTAGGCTTACTTTCTCTCAAGCTGTATTTCCCATCAGTTAATCGGATAAAGTTTTTTAATCTATAGTTTCCATACTCGTCTATTTTATCAAACCTATCTTTTATATCATTGTCTATTGCAACTTTATTAAAACTTGCGAAATCCTTATTTTTTGAATATACCAACATAAATTCATTACTTGTCCCAAAAAACTTTTCCTGATTTCTTCCCTCAGGTTTGTGAACTACTGTTATTACACCCAATCTATTAGTTTCTCCAAAGATTTCATCACAAATTGAAATTAAACTATGCAATTCATTATGATCAATTGCGATGGCAATAAACCCATCATTAGTTAACAGATCCCTTGAAACTATCAGCCGCTCATACATCATACTTATCCAATCTGAATGAAACCTGCCGTTGCTCTCAGTATTTTTAAATAACTTCCCACCACCTTCGTCAATAGCTCCAATGTCTTCATCATACTCGTCCTCTGATTTACTAAAGTCATTGTGATAAACCATTGCTGTGCCCGTATTATACGGTGGGTCAATGTAAATCATCTTCACCTTACCCAGATAACTTTCCTGCAATATCTTCAGCACTTCAAAGTTGTCACCTTCAATATAAAGGTTCTCTGTAGTATCAAAATTGACACTTTCTTTCCTGAATGGTCTTAGTGTCTTAATGATAGGTGTATTGGCTTTTAATAAAGATGCTTTTTTACCCGGCCAGTCAAGGCGGTAGCGTTCGTTATCATCTTCCACCAGAGTTTTAGATAAAACTTGTTTCAACAGATCAAAATCCACCGCCTTTTTAATAGTGCCGTCTTCATCTTTTGTTTCAGTGATCACATTGGGGAACAATTGTGCAATCTGTTCAATATTCTTATCCGTTAAATCAGGGGTCTGCATTTTCAATTTGTCCATTTTTATAACTCCTCTTTAAACTTCTTAAGATAATTTTTTCTCTCCAATAATATTTTATTTAGCTCAACCTTGCGATTAAACTGTTTTTCTTTTAATATCCTGCTTCCCAAAGCATCTATCTCGTTCTCTAAAGCCTTGATCTTGTTGTCAGTATCTATAATCTCCTTGAAACTGCTTTTAGTTTGCACTTCACTAGGGATAAAGGTTTTGACTATCTTTTGATAAACCTTTTCAAGATCAATACCGGTAAAATCAAAGATCTTCTTTTCATTCCATTCAGTGAAATAATAGTTTTCGGCGTTTTTGTTCTCTTTTAATGTGATCCCGTATGCCTCGTTTTCTTTGTAGATAAACCGATACAATATCTGATACGGAATTGCTTTATCAATGACCTTAAGGACATTTCTGGGTATCACCTGCTCTTTGAGCTCAATTTCAAATATCTGTATCTCAATTACCTTGTCGGTTTTCGTAATACCGACGGTGCTCTCTGCCAGTTTATATTTCCATGTGATCTTCTGTATTTTATCGACAAACTCTTTCTGCAACTTCGCGCTTAAAACCGCCTTCTCATAAAACTTGTTCTTTGGAATAAATTTATTTACAAAAGCGGCTCTTGGTAATTTAAAGTTATCATTCACCATTACTGTATCACCACAAAAGTCAAAAGCTCAAAATCCTCCAGACCCTTTATATTGTTCATAAGAGCCGTTGTGCCGCCTGAAGTAAATAGGCTGTCAACATCACTTTCGTCCTTCGCATGGAGCACTGATTCAATGGATTTATTTAAAAGATCGGAATACTTAACCATATTTTTCCCATCGTTGGTTTCATCATTAAACGCTTCATAAACATCTTTCATCGCTTCGCTATTACCCTTACAAAGCGAACGAAGGATATCTAGCGTGTTTTTTACATTCAGGTGATTTGATGCAATCTTTCCATCTGCGGTTATATACACCAGATAAAAAGGGTGAAGTTGATTGGTTTTATCAATATTTACTTCGTGGTTTATATTCTTTAAGACAAAAATAACACCTTCTTCGATTCCTCGTGCTATGTCCTTTTTACAAACCGAGTGCATTCCATTTGCAACACTTGCAAGGCTTCCATTTTGTTTAATGTAGTTCACTAAATCCATGCGAAAGTCGTTTAATCCTAAGTCGGTTATTGAAACTCCAGATCCCATCTCTTCAATGTCCACTACCTCTTCCTGTAATTTTTCCAACTGCTTCTTTCTAAACAGTAAATCCGAAGATTTATTGGTCAGGACGTTATCTTCACCGGTTGCTGTTGCATCGACCATAAACATTTTACTTTCGACCCGGCTTTTCAAATTGATATAGTCATCAAGGGATAATTGGGGCCAGAAATTAATCAGCTGAATATCTTTATTAATCGACCCAATTCTATCAATACGCCCAAACCGTTGAATAATGCGAACGGGATTCCAGTGTATGTCATAGTTGATAAGCGTGTCGCAATCTTGTAGATTTTGCCCCTCGGAAATACAATCCGTGGCAATTAAAACATCTATCTCGGGAGCGGCCTTATCCCTCCGCTCTTTGGATCGGGGTGAAAAATTGATTAGAATATTATTGAAGTTGTTATTTAATTTCAGGGTTGTCTGGTTTTCATCTGAGCCGGTTAGCTTTGCAGTTTCCAGATTAAGCGTTTTGTTATAGTCGGCAAGATTCTCATATAAATAATTCACCGTGTCAGCAAAAGCACTGAATATCAGGATTTTCCGGTTCCCCGGATTTATAGGGGTTTGAATCTTGTTTTTAATAAAAGCCTTCAAATCTCTAAGTTTTGTATCGTGTGCAGGTGTTACTTTTTCCATCTCTCTAAATATTGCTTTGGCAATAAGAACATCAGCCTCCAAATCCTGCTTCCACCCGGAAGTGTTCATATCCTCCAGATTAACTTTTACTTTTCCGCCGACGCTAAATTCATCATTCAACCAGTCATCGCTGTCAGCATCCAGATTGATATCATTAAACTGGGTAGATTCGACTGAAGCTTGAACGCCGGTCTTTTCAAACACTTCGATTTTGTCAATGATCCGCTCGATCTCTTTTATGAATTTACCAAGGGTGATCCTGAATGAATCAACTGAACTCTCTAATCTTTTAAGAAAATTTACCCTCATAAGAGTTTGGAGATTCTTTTCCCTATGAACCTGTTTAAAGCTTACCTTCTCGTTGACATTCGTATCGTAAATATCGCTATAAAATTGCCGTTTATTGTCCAGTATGTACTCAGTTGGTGAGTATATAGACATTGATAATTTCGAGAGTTCCTTATAAAGTTCTGATATTTCAATAAACCCTTCAAGGTCTGTTATATCAGCGTGATGGGTAATCGGCTTTAACCGGTTGGGAAATTTGCCAATCTTGTTGATATCATAATACTTCTCGATGTGTTTTCTGCTTCGGGCTATTGTGACGCTATCAAGTAATTTGAAGAAATCAAAATTCGCGTTAAGCCGCTTCAAGAGATCTTGGCTGGTTCTTTCTTCTACCGGCAGTTTAGACCACTCATTAAAGATCCTCTGAGCGTTGGTTAAAATGGTTTCGATTGATTTATCCGCATCCATTTTCCCATCGGCTACACTTGTTTCACCTTCACAGGCCAAAGCGATCTGATTCTTTAGATCAGTAAACCTGTTATTGACCGGAGTCGCTGAGAGCATGAGAACCTTCGTCTTAACACCCGCTTTCATGACATCATTCAGCAGTCTTTGATAGCGGGTTACTCTATCTTTTCGGGGGTCATTATTCCTAAAATTATGCGATTCATCGATTACAACCAAATCATAATTACCCCAGTTGACTCTAGATAGATCAATACCGTTAGATTGCCCTTGATCTCTGGATAAATCCGTATGATATAAGACATGATAATTTAAGCGGTCTTTAACGAGTGGATTATCATCGTAGTTGTTTAAAAATGTTTGCCAGTTATCCCCCAGTCTTTTGGGACAGAGAACAAGTACGGTGCGGTTTCTCTCTTGATAATATTTAATAACGCCTAATGCTGAGAAGGTCTTTCCGAGTCCAACGCTATCAGCAAGAATACATCCGTTGTGTCGTTCTAGCTTGTTAATAATCCCTAAGGTGGCATCTTTTTGAAAGTCGTAGAGCTTATTCCAGATTGCGGATTTTTTAAACCCAGTTTTTTCATTGGCAAGTTCATCGTCAGAAATATCTTCTAGGAACTCATCAAAAATATTATAAAGGGTCAGATAATAGATAAATTCTGGGGAGTTTTCCTTGTAAAGGTCTGCAATGTACCCGAGGACCTCATCAGTTACATTTTTCAATACCTTCTCATCGTTCCAAACTTCTTCAAAATTTTGAATGTACTGCTTAGTCGCTTCATAGTCATCTGTTTTAATGATCTGATGCAATATAGAATTATCTTTTTCATAACCAAAACCAGCACTACTAAATTCATTTATCCCCATGTACACATATTTATTCTCACCATTTTCAAGAGTTACATGTGGCTGAATATATTTATCGCCAATATTAGCCTTAAATGTTGCTTTTTGCTCAATCCATTTTTTGCATTCTTTAGCAATTGCCTTTCCTTTAAGTTCATTTTTTAAGTTTATTTCAAACTCCGACCCGCTAATGGCCTTTTGCCGGGAATCAACTTTAATTTGAAATTGTTTCTTCTCTCGTTTATTTTTATCAACCTCGATAAAGGTAGGATCTGTAAATATGAAGCTTAATTTATCAATCTTTTTTAATTCGGTGTTGAGACACTCAAAACCGTAAATAGTAAAAATACCAGCCGCAACTTGCAGTCGGCTGTCTTTACCGATATTCTTTTTAAAATCGTCACCGACTTTTTCAGTTTTATTATTAAAACTCTGTATCATTAATACTCCTATTGATTTTTCTATATTGTAACGCCAAAATCGCCCTTTGGGTAGATAAAATACAAAAACATATCTCTTATATGACTTGCTATCTCTAGAACTGTATGGCTATATGTGTACTAATAAAAGGAGGGAATTATGGCTGAAACCAATCTATCTCAAATAATGGAACTTAAGGAAAACTCTCTCGGTGAACTCAAGACTAAATACGAAGAGTTGTTTTCAGGGCAAAATGCGCCTTCAAATAACAAGATATTTCTGTGGCGGAAAATCGCCTACCGATTACAGGAGTTAGAATGTGGTGGCATTTCTGCTGGAACCCAAAGCAAAATCCAGCAGCTAATCCAGCAATACGATCCCATTAATAACAAAGCATTGCGACCTGAAACCGCTTCTGAAAACCATCCCAAGAAATCTAACATTAGCCGTGATAAAAGATTACCAATTCCTGGCACCGTAATTACTAAGGAATATAAGGGCATTAAACTTCAGATTAAAATACTTGGGTCTGGCTTTGAATACAATAGTAAAATTTACAAAAGCCTTACCGCTATTGCAAAAGAAGTAACCGGAGCGCACTGGAACGGTTATTTGTTCTTCAACTTGTAGGAGATTGTCATGACAGAAATAAAAGAACCCAGAAAACGTATCTACTGCGCAGTCTACTGTCGTAAATCAGTAGAAGAACGCGCAGAAGAAACTTTTGGATCCATTGAAAACCAACACGAATCCATTTTAAGCTTTATCGCAAGCCATAAGCATGAAGGCTGGGTACCGTTAGCAGAACGATACGATGATAATGGATTTACAGGATCAAACATCAACCGCCCTTCCTTACAAAAATTGATCAATGATATTAAAGAAGGCAGAGTTAACATGGTAGTGGTTTATAAATTAGACAGACTCAGTAGATCTCTTGTAGATTTTGTGCAAATCCTTAAGTTTTTTGAAGAACATAGTGTTGCCTTTGCATCCATTACCCAGCCAATTGATACAAGTACATCTACAGGCAAACTCATGCTGCATATCTTATCTTCCTTTGCTGAGTTTGAAAGAGAGCTAATATCTGAGAGAACTCGCGATAAAATGGCTGCTGCGCGCAAACGTGGCCAGTGGATGGGCGGTAGGCCACCGTTAGGCTATGATGTAGAAAAAGATTCCAAAAAACTAACAGTTAATCAAGAAGATGCAAAACTAATCCGAGAGATATTTGATCTTTATCTTAAAGGCAATTCCCTACTTAAGGTAGCACAGATTATCAATGATAAAGGCTACAGGTCAAAACAGGCTACCGCAAAAAACGGCAGAAAGTTTGGAGGAATAAAATTTGGTATTACCCACATTCAAGCAATAATTACTAATGTCCTTTATCTTGGTAAAGTTTGCTATTCAGGCCAAATATATGACGGCCAGCAAGAGGCTATTATCGATGAGGAAACATTCAAAAAAGCCCAAGAAAGACTTAAAGAAAACCGTGTTGAGCGCAGAGCAACAAAAAATATTGAATGTACTGGATTATTGACTCATCTACTACACTGTAAGACCTGTGGCAAGTTTATGTTCCATACCTATACATTGAAGAATCAAACGCATAAATACCGCTACTATGTTTGCACAAGCGCCCAGAAGCGCGGATATAACTCGTGCCCAACAAAATCTGTTAATGCTCAAGCTATCGAAGACGCTACGGTTGATTGTTTAAAGAAAATCTTCATTGATAACCGCAAGAATGGAGACCATCCCAATAAACAAGAAGTCGAAGCTATTCTATCCCCAATTTGGGATACACTTTATCCAGAAGAAAAACGGCGTATCCTAAAGGTAATAATCAAAGAGATTGATTATGACTCAACCAGCAAAAAACTAGGGATTATGCTTAATGGTAGCGATACACGGCTTGAATTTGAAGTAAATCTGAAACAAGTACGACCTTTGAATAAATGGCACAAAGAAAAGGAAATCGAAAAAGAGCCAAGAATAAAGTGCAATCTAATCCTAGCCCACCAACTCCAGAAGCTAATTGATGAAGATAAAGTCACCGGCCCTAAACAAGCTGCTCAGTGGCTCAATATGATCGAGGTAAGGATCAATCAGATCATGAATATGCTTTTTCTATCTCCAATAATTCAAGAAGAGATAATCTGCTCCGATAACAAGGTTATATCTCTAATCCCCGAGTATAAACTACGCCCTGTGACCAATGAAGCAGATTGGAAAAAGCAAAACCAAATGTGGCAAAACCTCCTCAAGATACCAGCTTAATCTCTCCCCTCCCACCTGCATCCTGTCTCTGTTAGTTCTATTGATGGATTCCTAGTTTAGGCCTTATATTTGTACTCTAATAACGCGGAATATCGGCAATAAAACCATAAACTAGACGGCGTAAACTAAACCGCGATTCGGAGATAAAGAGATACCCAGGTGAGATTTAATTGGCTGTTTTTGGCGAACCCGTAACAGGATTAAAATTAAAAATTAACAACAGTAGAACAACAGAAAAAATAACGCCCTAACTCTTTGACACCTCGACACATAAAAAATACCCTGACTAGTATTAATAATCAGGGTAATGTTTATCTCTCTATTAAGAATTTGAGAGATTTATGTGGTTGCCCGGTGAGGATTCGAACCTCAACAGTCAGACCCAAATTCTGAAGTGCTACCATTACACTACCGGGCAGACATCGACTCGACCCTCCCCCGCCTTCGGCGGGGGATTTCGCCATCTACCTGTAAAAAGACAGCGGCTCAAAAATTCTCGTGTCCTACCATTGGACGACATCCCAAGTTATATCTATAGTTTCTAGTCAGACCTTTTCCCCCCCCCGCCTTCGGCGGGGGATTTCGCTATAATTCGCTACACAGGCTCAAAATTCTGAAGTGCTACCATTACACTACCGGGTAAATATTGGTTCGCTCCTTGCGCTTCAACTATGGACTTACCCAAACGGGATTTCTCTACGCTTGAATTCTTGCTATCTAATATTGGAGATATCCGCGAGTTATGCCTTGCGAATTATTCCTTCTCTTTAAAGACTGCTGGGGCCTTTTATCCTCTCCTGCTCGTATGCTTCTAAGACTCTCTTTTGCAGGTATTCTCTGAAAGATTGCGTTATAGGATGAGCAATATCTTTATGTTCTAACTGAGAATTGGCGGTAGTATCCTGCCCAATCGGCTTGGCAACCAAAGGAAGCTGGGCAGCACATTGATTGCAGTACTTGCTGCGTAATTCATTCTTAAAACCGCACTTGGGGCATGGTTGTTTTATTTTACGGGAAGGCATGGCGATAAATAGGCCACTGGTCCCCTCAATTACCTTTATATTCCTCACTACAAAGGCGTTATCAAAAGTGACTGTTGCGTATGCCTTTAGTTTTTTATCCGGAGAGTCCTTTAAGAATATCCTCACCTCGGTTATTTCCATAACCTACCTCCTTGCTGTCTATCCTCAAATTGTATGCGTAACAAAAAACTGCCAAGAGCGGTGCTTCGTACTTAGTTGCTTACTTAAAGATACTGCCTCCTTTCTCGAAGGGAGAATCCCGAATACTGCCGGACCGCTTCCGGACATCAAAATTGATTGCAGACCCTTCCCTAGAAGCACTTCCTTAATTCTCCTTACTTCAGGGTAAAGCCCGGCGGTTATCTGTTCCAAACTGTTAAAAAGCGATTTGCCGATTAAATAAAAATCCCTTTTTCTCAACGCTGAAAGTAGTATTCTAACACCGGAGGCTGGCTTTGTCAACTTAGAATACTCATCCCACTTCTTGTATATAAGCGGGGTAGAAACCTTTATTTTAGGCATAACCACAATATGCCAGAGCTTGATACCGGCAAACTGCCTTAAAGGCCTAATCTTATCCCCGCGTAATGAACCTTGGGCAAAGGCGCAATCATAAATAAAAAACGGAACATCGCTGCCTATTTTTTTCGCCAGCCCCACAAGACTCTTCTGGCTAAGGCCTAACTTCCAGAGCTGGTTTAAACCCGTCAACACAAAGGCAGCATTACTTGAACCGCCCCCCATCCCGCTACCTATGGGTATACGTTTCTGGATCTTTATATCTATCCCCTGCTTTAGATTAAAACTACCCTGCAATAAACGGGCAGCGCGCCAGGCCAGATTGGTATCATCCCGCGGAATACAGGAACAATTCGTGGTAATTTTTATCTCTCTGTCTCGGCGGGGCTTTAAGGTGATCCGATCGGCAAGGCTTATTCTTTCAAAAAGAGTATCCAGGTTATGGTAATCGTCTTGGCGCTTATCCAGAACAGCTAGATAGAGGTTTAATTTAGCGTAGGAATTAAGAATCAATTGCGGGCTCACTTACGTTTAAGCAATAATCGCTAAGGCTGCTTTCTCTATATCTTTACTGGTGAGATTATATTCTTTTAAAAGATCCTGCGGCTCCCCGGATTGACCAAATCTATCTCTAACCCCTATACGCATAACCTTAGTGGGAAAGTGCTCCGAGACAACTTCATCGATGCTGGATGCCAGCCCCCCGATAACTGTATGCTCTTCACAAACAACAATGCCCTTGGTTTCCCTGGCGGCCTCCAGGACACAATCCCTGTCTAGCGGCTTTATGGTATGCATATTAATTAGGCGTGCCTTAACTCCCTGTGCGAGTAAAATTTTTACTGCGGACTGCGCTTCAGAAACCATCATCCCGCAGGCAATGATAGCCAGATCATTACCTTCAACTAAAACCTGGGCCTTGCCTATTTTAAACTCACCTTTGTTTTCTATCGTAGCGTATTTCACTCTGCCTAACCGGATATAAAATGGCCCGGGAGTCTCTGCCGCAGCTAACACTGCCTGGCGGGTCTGCGGGCCATCGCAAGGCACGATAATATTCATATTCGGGATAACCCGCATCAATGATATATCCTCTAATGCCTGATGACTGGAGCCGTCAGGACCGACAGTAATACCGGCATGCGAAGCCACAATTTTAATATTGAAATTATTGTAGGCAACACCGTTTCTGATCTGCTCCCAGGCCCTGCCCGTGGCAAATATGGCAAAAGAAGAAACAAAAACTATTTTGCCGCAACTGGCCAAGCCGACGGATGTAGCCATCATATTCTGCTCCGCCACCCCGAAGTTAAAAAACCTCTCGGGAAACTCCTTAGCGAATAGCCGGGTCCTAGTAGAGCTGGAAAGGTCCGCGTCTAAAACTACTAAATCCTTATTCTGTTTACCCAGCTCAACTAAAGTATTACCGTAAACATCTCTTTGGTACAACATCTCTGTCATATTTGCGTTCCTTGCGGCTTATTGCGTCTATCGCGTTTGTAGCGTTTATTGCGTTAAACGCAGCGAACAGCAACAAACACCGATAAACTCAGAATAAACCTATTCTAGTTCTCTTAATGCCCTTTCCGTTTCTTCTTTATTAGGAGCACAACCGTGAAAATCCACTACATTCTCCATAAAAGAAACACCCTTGCCCTTAATCGTACGGGCAATAATAATACTGGGCCTGCCTTTAATTTCTTTAGCCTCTTCATAAGCAGCAAGTATCTGCTGCATATTATGTCCGTCGATATTAATGGCGTGCCAACCAAAAGCTTCCCATTTATCCTTTAAAGGCTCCAGATTCATTATTTCTCTGGTTTTTCCGTCGATCTGAAAACCATTATAATCTAATATCCCGCAGAGGTTGTCGCACTTGTAATGACTGGCAGCCATCGCTGCCTCCCAGATATTGCCTTCCTGAATCTCCCCGTCACCCATCAGGCAATATACCCGGTAATCCTTTTTATCTATTTTGGCTGCTAAACTCATTCCTAAGGCAACAGAAAGCCCTTGCCCCAAAGAACCCGAGGCTACCTCTACTCCCGGAGCGCGCCTGTCCGGATGCCCCTGCAAGATTGACCCTAGTTGTCTTAAAGTCCAGAGCTTATCTTTAGGGAAGTAACCTGTCTGGGCTAATACCGCATACCAGAGAGGGCAACAGTGCCCCTTAGACATATGGAATCTATCGCGCTGCGGCCAACCCGGATCTTGAGGATTATGGCGCATCACCGAAAAAAATAAAACGCTAATCAGGTCTGTGGCAGAAAGGCTGCCTCCTGGATGACCTGAGCAGGCTTTACCTAACATCTCGATAATCAAACGGCGGACCTGTTTAGCCTTTAATTCAAGTTCTTTAATCTGAGCCGCAGTATATTGCATCTTAGGATGGATATTATTTTATATTCCCTAATTTTGTTTTAATCTTATCCGGATTAGGATCTAACTTCAATGCTTTCTGCCAATTAAGTTTTGCCTTATCGATATCACCAAGCTTAAAGTAAGTATCCCCTAAATGATCATAAATAACCGAATCCTCCATTAGCCCGGAGGCTCTACTTAGTTCTTTTACCGCCTCCTTTAATCTTCCTTTCTTAAAATAAAGCCACCCCAGGCTATCCACATAGGCGCCGTTATCCGGCTCGATCTCTAAGGCCTTCTTGATCATTGCCTCTGCCTTATCGAAATTATGATTATCTTCCACATAAAGATAGCCTAAATAATTTAATGCATCGGCATAATCGGACTTTAATTCAAGGGCTTTCCTTAATTGACGGACAGCCGCATCCTTATCTTTTAGCTCGTTATAGGTACTGCCCAAATAAAAATGTACCTCTGGATCCAAAGGGGCAAAACTTAATATTAACTGGTAGGTTTTTTTTGCAGCTTCAAACTTTTTCTGCCGCAGGTATATCATCCCTAATCCCTTATAGATGTCCACGTTCTTGGGTTCAAGACGCGAAGCATTCTTAAGGGCGATTTCGTATTCTAGGGTCGCCAGTTCAATCTTATGTTGAGAAGAATACAGCAGGGCTAATAATGCATGAGGCTCCACTGCATCAGGGTCCAGTTTCACGGCCGACTTAAACTCTTCTTCGGCCTTGGTAAGTTGGCTATTTTTAAGGTAGCTGACTGCGAGGTTAAAATGAACCAACGCATTACCAGAATCAAATCTTAGGGATTTTTTATATTCCTGGATAGCCTGATCGATCTGCCCCAAATCATCATACATCACCCCCATGATGTAATGGCTCAATGCGGATTTTGCCTTATGATCTAAAGCAAGGGCCTTGGTATTGATAGGCAGGGATAGCAAAAGGCACAGCAATAATATCTGCAATCCCTTTATAAACTTAGGTGACATGATACGTCCGGTTATTTTTTAACCCCAGGCCCGCTTCTTGAGGTGACGAAGACGGCGACGCATCTTCTTCCTCTTATGGGTTCTGATTTTTCTTTTTTTCCTTTTTTTACCGCAAGGCACTTAACTTACCTCCTAAACAGCGTGACTTAATTACAGTTACTCGAAACTATTCTTGTAACCTCACTTAACATCAACCAACATTAAATAACATCACGTAACTTTAATATATTACTTTGTTTAGCGGATATTCGATAATCCCCTGGGCTCCGGCTTTCTTTAATTCCGGAATCAGTTTACGCACAACCTTTTCGTCAATCACTGTCTCAATAGCCACCCAATCTTCCCCGGAGAGCTCGGAAATAGTCGGCTTCTTAAGCGCCGGCAAGAGTTTAAGCACGCCCTTAAGATCTGCTTTTCTGGCATTCATCTTCAACCCTACCTTCTCCTGGGCAGCGATGGCACCCTTAAGAAGAAGGACTAACTGCTCCATCTTATCTCTCTTCCATCTATCTTTATAAGAACCATTATTAGCGATAAATTGGGTAGTAGACTCGCAGATAGTGGCGATCTCAATCAACTTATTCGCTCTCAGGCTCCGGCCAGTTTCAGTCAGTTCCACAATTGCGTCGACTAAACCTGCGCTCACCTTGACTTCGGTCGCCCCCCAGCTAAATTCTACCTCTACATCTACTTTATTTTTCTTAAAATATCCTTTGGTGACATTCACCAACTCAGTAGCAATACGCTTACCCTGGAGATCCTTAATTGTTTTGATACCGGAATCCGCAGGCACTGCCAGAACCCATCGGACCTTATTCAGGCTTTGTTTAGCGTAGATGAGATCCGTAACCCTAACTACCTGAGAATTATTCTCCATAATCCAGTCATCGCCGGTTATCCCGCAGTCTAAAGCACCGTCCTGGACATAGCGGGACATCTCCTGGGCGCGTAACAAGACCGGCTCGATCTCTGTATCATCGACGAATGGAAAATATGAGCGCTCAGGGGAATATATGTTAAACCCTGCTTTGCTGAACATCTTGAATGTCGCTTCTTGCAAGCTTCCTTTAGGTAAGCCTAATTTTAAAATTTTTGCTTTCATATACTTCTGCCTTTCTTGCTGGCCGTTAAACCGCCTAATCAATCCTTCGACTCTTTGGCCTAAAGGTTGGAGTTTGTCCTGACTTTCACATCCGCTTTAGGATTGATACTCAAGCGGAGTATCTTTAGCGCACCCTTAAAGGGTGAGGTTTGTATACCGCGAACGTATCAACAGGCGGATTATTATACTGACTTAATCCGGGATTGTAAAGAAAAAAATGGCATTTTTAATGTAAAATAAACAGATAGCAGCTATTTAGGTAATGGTTTTTATTCTTCTTGAAACGGGTGGCTTGGTTGTTTTTGAAGCGGGGTGTTAAGGCAACGAGCGGGCATGGTTAGCCTGCTAAATAGATAGTTAGCCAGAGCGAGGAAGTCGATGCGAGCACAGTTTTGCCACGCTGGCAAAACAAGCATCCTTTGCAAAAAAATAGACAAGAGAGGACCCGTTTTCTTGATGAAGTGTTACTATAGTCATGTATAATAAAAAATGGCATTTTATATTGCCAAATCAGGTATTTACGATTATAATTAACACTTAATCGGAGGTAGGTTATGTTGAAAAAACTACGCAATAAAAAAACGGCGAAAAAAATATGGGTGGTTTTAGCCCTATTAATCGTACCGGCATTTGTGCTTTGGGGCTCAGGTAGTTTGATGCGTGATAAACAAGAATCGGCTTATGCTGGAAAGATATTCGGCAGGAGCATTACCCTGTCAGAATATAAAGATGCCTTTGAAGCAACCAGAAATCAGGCAATCATGCAATTCGGAGATAAATTCCCGCAAGTCGAAAAGTACCTGGATTTAGAATCCCAGGCCTGGCAACGGATCATCCTGTTAGAGGAGGCCCGAAAAAACAAGATTAATGCCAGCGACCGGCAGGTGATTGAATTAATCGAGAGCTATCCCTTCTTTAAGGACTCAAAAGATCAGTTCGATAACCGAATATACCAGGAGATGTTGCGCTATGTTTTCCGTATTCAACCCCGCGTATTCGAAGAACAAACCCGCCAGAATCTGATTCTTAGTAAATTATACGCTAAAATCACTTCGGGAGTACGGATAGACGAACAAGAGCTGCGCCAGGACTACCAAAAAGCAAATGAGGAGATAAGCATCTTTTATATCGCCAGTAATCCCGCTAATTTTACTAAAGAGATTAACCTCTCTGAAGAGGAAACCAAGGATTATTTTTCCAGGCAAGCGTCTACATTTAAACAACCTGCCTCCTTTAATATTGAATATCTATCCTGGGTAGCCATTGATAAAGATGAAGAAAACATAAAAATTAAAGTAGAGAATATTTATGCCCGCTTAAATAAAAAAGATAGCTTCTCTAATGTAGCTAAGGAATTGGGGCTGGAATCTAAAGAAAGCGGCCTATTCCTCCAGGATGGCCCTATCCCCGGAATCGGCTGGTCGCCGCAAATTTCAGATTTAATCTCAAGACTAAAAGTCGGGCAGTTATCCCCGGCTATCCACTCAGATAAATATTATTACATCTTAAGAATTAAAGAAAAAAAGGAATCTTATATTCCGGATTTTAGAGAGATTAAAGAAAAGGTAAAAGATAGGTTTTTAAAACAGAGGTCACAGGAAATGGCTAAAGAAAAAATAGATAATTGCTATAAGGAACTAAATGCAACCTACCAAATAAACCCCAAATTAGTGGATTTTAAAGAAGCGGCCAAGAAATACGGGCTCAGTTTTGATACTACTGGACTCTTTAAATACGGTAGCTATATTGAGGGGATTGGCGCATCTGACAGCTTCTGGACAGCTGCTTTTAACCTTAAAGAGAATCAACCAAGCACTGTGATTAGCCTACCGACGGGATTTTATATTATTAAAGTTAAAGAAAAGAAGCCGCTGGAAGAAAAACGTTTTCAGGCAGAGAAGACTGAGTTCGCTGAAAAATTACTCCTGCAGAAAAAACAGGAGTATTTCAATAAGTTCCTCGAAAATCTAAAAAGAAAATCCGGCATGGAGTTTAAATCTAACTTATCTTGATGCAATTAACCGGACACTGCTCTGCTATCTCCTGCAAATTACAGCTAGCGCAAACCTGAGCCTTGACGTGGGCGATCCCATCACCCTGAACCTCGAATACTTCTGGGCAGGATTGTTCGCATAATCCGCAACCTACACAAGTTGAAGCATCTACGCTGACCTTGGCCATCTCTTTTCTCCTTATCTCTCTAATAGGTTCTCAAACATCTCTTCGTGTGTGACCTCTTCGGACAATATGTGCGTTATTAAATTATACGTAACATTATCCTTACCCAGGGTCTTTTTGGCAATTTTATTATAGACCTCAATTGCTCCTGCCTCTGCCTCGGTTACTATACGGATAATCCTGTTGATATCCGCGCTGTTTTTAGGAGGCATCATATAGGGAGCATTGGCATTCTTTTCCAGTTCCATCGGGTTGGCAATAGGCAGGCCGCCTAATTTTATAATTAAATCCGCCAGTTCCTGCGCATGCTCTAATTCGTCCTTGGCTATCTTATTCAAAAACTCCTGCATATCTTCGTAGGCCCGGCCAGAAACTATTTGTGCCATATACCAATAAAGGTAAAACGCTAACCATTCGTCGCAATAAGCCTTATTCAAATCCTTGACCAGCTCTTTTAAGCTTAACTCCACAATTGCTCTTGCCTGTTTACCCATTTTCAGCACCTCCTTCAACTTTCCTTGTCAGTCGAATTTGATTAGGGCTGACATTAATTGTTATTAATCTGCCTGATCCTCCAATTTGAGGTTATATTTTTTAATATTATTATCCGCCACTTCCTGAAATTTCTTCAATAATTCAGGATTGTTCAGAATATGTTTAAATCTACCCTGTGGCTTAAGATATTCCTCCACTGGAACCGGTTTAATCTGCCTCCGGGAACTCAATACTCCGTTTTCGTATTCAATGAGAGGATAAAGCCCTACCTCTACTGCTAACTTTGCCACCTGATAGGTTAAACTCGGCTCATATCGCCAACCCAAAGGACACGGTACGTGTATCTGGAGGTATTTCGGGCCTTTGATAGATAAGGCCTTCTTTACTTTACGCTGCAAATCTTGGGGAAAGGCTACGGAAGCAATGGAGACATAGGGTATACCGTGAGCCAAAGCGATTTCCGGCATCGGTTTTTTAGGCCGCCAGTTTCCGGAAGAATTGTTACCTACGGGGCTAGTAGTAGTATTAGTTTCTAAAGGTGTTAGCCCGCTGCGCTGCACTCCTGTATTCATATAGGCCTCATTATCGTAACAGACATAGAGAATATCATGTCCCCTCTCTAACATCCCTGAGATTGCCTGCAGGCCTATATCTGCGCTGCCACCATCACCTGCCTGGGCAATAACATTAATACTATCCTTTTTACCTAAATAAATCAGTGCTGCTTCGATCCCGGAAGCTACAGCTGCGGAATTCTCAAATAATGAATGCACCCAGGGTATCTCCCAGGCAGACTCCGGGTATTTAGTTGAAAAAACCTCCAGGCATCCTGTGCTATTAGCGACAATTGTATTAGGGCCGGCAGCATCAATCACCAGGCGCGCTGCCATGGCCTGGCCGCAACCTGAACAGGCAGTGTGTCCGGAAGTAAATAAATGCTTATTCATAGTTCTCCCTCAAAAGCTCGGGCTTTAAATCGATAAATTCGCAGGATCTCTCCTTATTAACTAGCAAGCGGAATATTTCTTTAATCGAATCCTTAGTAATATCCCTACCTCCTAAGCCAACGACAAAACTCGAGATTACCTTGGGTTGTTTCTTCTTGCCAAAGAATACTGCTTTAATCTCGGATGCTAATGGCGCATAGGAGCCTAATGATAAAGCCCTGTCTAATACCGCTACCCTCGGTATGTTTTTTAATGCCTCGTAAATCGCCTGAGCCGGAAAAGGCCTGTAAGAAACAATTTTCAGTAATCCGACCTTTTTACCTTTAACCCTTAGCTCATCGATTACTTCTTTGATCGTTCCGCAGACCGAACCCATCGCGACAATTACGCGCTCCGCATCTTTAGTACGGTATTCCTCCACAATCCCGGAGTAGTTACGGCCAAAAACCTTGGCAAATTCCGCAGTAATTTTAGGGATCAGCCCCAATGCTTCTTTAAATGTTTCCTGAATCGCGTAACGGCCTTCGGCATAATACTCAGGATCACCCAAAGCCCCTAATGTCATAGGATCTGCCGGGTCAAGTTTATAGAGCGGCTGATAGGCAGGCAAGAATTTATCCACTTGCTCCTGGGTTGGCAGATCTACGGTCTCTATGCCGTGGGTCAGTGCAAAGCCGTCCATACAAACCATTACCGGAAGCATAATAGACTTATCCTCCGATAATCTATATCCGATTAAATGTAAATCAGCCGCCTCCTGTATATCTTCAGCGAAAAACTGAACCCAGCCGCAATCACGCAGGGATACAGAATCCTGCTGATCGTTCCAGATATTGATCGGAGCAGAAACCGCCCGATTAGCGCAGGTCATCACCAAAGGAAGGCGCATCCCGGCAATATTAAAAAGCACCTCACCCATATAGAGCAGGCCTTGCGAGCTGGTAGCAGTATAAGCTCTAACGCCGCTAGCTACAGCACCCAAAACTACCGACGCCGCAGAGTGCTCTGACTCTACATTAACAAATTGAGAGCTTAACTCGCCACTAGCCACAAACTGAGCCAACTCCTCCACTATATGAGTCTGGGGAGTAATAGGATAGGCAGAAATAACCCCCGGCTTACAAAGTTTGACTATCTCGGCAACCGCTAAAGAACCTTCCAGGAATTCTTTCATCTTTATCCTTTTGCCTCTTCCTTGATCATAATAATGTCTTTCTTCGGACAAATCGCAACGCAATTACCGCAGCCTTTACAATAATCTAAATCACAATGATAGGTATTTTTCTCAAGCCCATCTATACAGGCCTCGGGGCAAATTAGTATACACATTTTACAGGCAATACAATCTTTCTGCAAAAACTTCGGCCTGGATTCAATACGCCAAGAGCCGGTCTTATTATTCCTGCTTGAACCTGGTTTTACGATTAGAGGGCCAAACATGGTTTCTACTCCTTAAATTTATCTTTTATAAACGCAAACCCTTCTTTTACGGCGCATAAATTACCTTCTTGGACTTTACCCGAAAAACGATGTTTAACCGCATCCATCAAGACCTCCAAGTCAAACTCGGCTGTAGCAGCGGCAAAAGCCCCCAATAGAGTAGTATTAGCTAAAGGACGACCTATGGTTTTTAAGGCGATCTCTGTGGCGGGAACCACGAAAACTTTCTGCTTAGGCTTTACCTTGGGTATCTCCAGCCCTTCTCTTTCGTTGATCACGGCGATGCCTTCTTCTTTGAGCCCTGAAAAACACTTAAAACCGCGCATCAGCGTAGCATCTACCACGATAACGTAATCCGGTTCATAGATCTGGCTCCTTAAACGCACAGGCTTGGCATCTACGCGTACAAAGGCATTCATCGGCGCGCCCATCCGGGCGGCTCCGAAATGCGGAAAAGCGTAAGGATACATGCCTTTTAGAAAATAAACATACCCCAGCAAAGATGCCGTAGTAATCGCTCCCTGTCCTGCCCGGGCATGAATCCTGATCTCCCTCATTCTTATGCTCTCCTTGGGTTTTGACGAACAAAAGTAGTACCTATAATATAATCATTAAAGCAATTTGTCAAATAATTTATTTCGGCTAGTAGAGTTTCTATAGCGCCTAAAAGGTTGTGAGGGAAGAAAAATAGCTGATATAAAGTAGGCTGCTAAGAATAAAAACTAGTTAATTACTTCTAATTTCTTGCGAAATTTTAGCGAGAAGGCCGAATATCGCTTCTGCTTTTTCCGGGTCAAGCGCCCCCAGGCCACAGGCAGGACTGACTAATAAACGCTCAGACAATAAGCTCCTACTTATCCCTTTTTTGGCTAATTGTTCTATTGCATATTCCAACTTACCCAAGAAGAATCCCGGCTCCTCTTTACCGCTAAATTCTTGGGTGGGAGCTATCCCCCAGCAGATAATTCCCCCCCTCTCTAAAAACTTTTTTAGACTATCTGCGTAAAGCAGAAAACGGTCCAAAAAACTAACGGCATCAAAATTAACAATATCTATGCTTTCTAACTGCGTAAACATCGACCAATCAGTATTGCCGCAGCAATGGATCCCTACAAGCGCACCCTGGGATTTCAGGCTAACGGTAAGCTCAGATAGGTTCTTTACTACATCCTCCCTATTGATCGGGGTATAGGCAGAACCAAAACATCCCAGGTAAGGCTCATCGAGAAAGATGATCATTTTTTTGGCAAACTGCTTAAAGAAATTTATTTGCCAGAGTGCTTTCATAGTAAGTCCTTTTAATATCGTCTGCATCAGCACAGTATCATGCAGAAGGGCTTTACCGTTCTCATCTTTAATACTGGCGGCAAAGGTAAACGGGCCGGTGATCTGGCACTTAATATACTCAATATTATCGAGATTTATCCTGCCTAATCTTTGGCAAAACCGATATAGTCCAGAAGCAAAGTCAGGATTGATCTTGAAATAATCCAAGTCCTGCCCGATTATTCTCTCATAGAATAACTCTAATTCCTCTTCCTTTTTGGCTGGGTTAAAAATCAGGCTGTCTTTAGATACCCCTAAACAGGGAATATTCTCGCTGAATTGGCTAATCATCCCCTCACGGAAATCACGCTTAGGTAATTGCGGCCAGAAAGGTATATTGGGTACATATTTAAATATTAGGTCGAGAGCCTCTTCTGTATTCTGATGCGGCAAGCTCCCAATACCTGTAGCCAAACCTTTTAAGCTTTGCATAAATATCTCTTCCCTCCCTCAATATGATCGATAACCCATCCTACTCCATACCGCTGATCAGCTGGTTAACCACTATATTACTAAAAGCTGTCTTAAAGTCATAAACGTCCTTGAAATCTTCAAGAGAGTCGCTTTCGCTTTTAGAAAGTAATCTGGCATCAATCATATTAAAAACTATATTCCCGAAGTCCTGAGTTTTGAAGATCCCCCAATGATTCAAAACAGTCCTGGCCATCGGGCCATACTGCTCAATAGAGAAATCGCGCAGCCCTTGGGAAAGCTCTTGTCCGCTAATATGTCCCTCTTTTTTCAGCCTTTGTTGGGTAAAATGCAGTGCCTGGAGGGTGAATTCATAAACGTCAGGTTTATAACGGTCATCCTTCAAGTAAATTTCTTCTACCAACTGGCGGAAATTTTTCTTCTTTTCCATGATTATTTCAGAAACAGACTGTCTTCTTTGTTTAACTTCGTCTTCTTATCCCCGACTACTTCGCCGCAATTAGTACAGAGATATTCAAAGAGATATCCATCCGGTAAAATCAGCAATAATTTTTCTCTGACCGGCATAGAACCGCCGCAATTATTGCAATAAAGATAGGTTGCCTGTAAATCGTCGTACTGTTTCATCTTACTGGTCAATATTTTTTTAGCCTATAACCAACGATACGCCAATGAGTTACAAGACCCGGTCTTAAAAACCGAGATTTTCGCCGATTAAAACAACTTTCAACCTATCCGGCAGGACCTCTGCTTCAATAATCAGGATTTGGCAGCACATTCTTTTATACTCCGGGAAAAGGCAGATTTCCTTACGGCATATACTGTCTTTAAAACAAGGTGTGTTCCAATTAAGGCGCTTACAATTTAATGGAGTAGAGTACTCTCTGGCCCTCTTTACCGCCTCTTCGCAGTTTGCAGTAATTTTATTGATCCCGCAGACAATAATTACATTCTTAGCGTAAGTAATACCGCAGGTGCGGTTACCATAGCCGCTAAAAAATACTAATTCCCCCTTAAGAGATAGCGCATTGGCGCTGGCAAGATAATAATCCGCTTCCGTGCCCATCCTGCGTAACTTCAGGCTTTCATCACGGGTTATCCCGCTCTTATACTGGTTAAAAACTTTGTTTCCCCGCGCCTCCAAAAGTCTGACGATACCCAGTTGATCTAAAGTCACTGAGCCGGAAATACCTACACTGGCGGACTGGGGGATCATCGCTAGTATTTCCTTCGCCGCTTCTTCTTTACTGTTAAGATAAACCCCCAGGATATTTCTCTGCTGCCAATTTTTTATTAAATTGTCTATATTGCTGTCCATCCTATTGTTGATTTTTTAATTGACGAGTTAAAATACGCTGTAATTTTTTCAACCCTGCGCTAATTTCAACAGTATATTTATGCCGGGTGTAAACCTCTCTCAAAGACCGCGGCAGCTGACGAAGATTATCTTGCAACCTCTCCCTTGCCCTGTCTAAATTCTCTGACTTGTAAGTTATCTTGCCCTTATCTAAAACTCTCTTTAACAATGCTTTTCCTCTCATATCTTCATGATCAAGCCCGATGATATCTTTAACGAATCTTTTATTTTTATCGAATACCCGAAAAACCTGCTTTCTACCTGGATAGGTTATTTTTCCTGGGCTAAATTTCATTGTTGGCAGGAAATTATTTTTTTTATCGCTAACCTCGCTGATTTTATAAACCACATCCAAAGATGGCGCATCGCTGCTGGTACCCATATTCGTACCTACTCCGAAACTGTCTATCTTAGCCCCCCGAGATAGTAGGTCCTTAATTCTAAACTCATCTAGATTTCCGCTAGCAAAAATCTTTACATAACCTAAACCTGCCCGATCAAACATCCTCCTGGCCAACTTAGATAATGCTAATATACCCCCTCCATCTAGCCTTATGCCCTGTAACCGATACCCCTGCTCTTTTAAGTACAGCCCTATTGTGATAGCATTCTGGATGCCTTTTTTTGGATCGTAGGTATCCACTAAGAGAATGGTTTTGCGGGGAAAAAGGTTGCTATAAGCCAGAAAACTGTCTATTTCATATCTAAAGGACATAACATAAGAGTGCGCCATTGTCCCGACAACAGGTATATGGTATGATTCTCCTGCCAGCACATTTGAGGTACCGCTAAAACCGGCAAGATAAGCAGCGCGGCCTACCTTTAAGCCGGCATCCGCACCGTGCGTCCTTCTTAAAGAAAAATCGTAAACCTCCCTGCCTCTAGCTGCCGCAACAACACGACTAGCTTTACTGGCGATCATGGTTTGCAGGCTGATGGTGTTCAGCAAAAAGCTCTCTATAATCTGAGCTTCAATAATCGGGCCGGTTACGCGGATAACCGGCTCATTAGCAAAAAATATAGTGCCTTCGGGCATTGCCCAGATTTCGCCTCTAAATCTAAAATTTTTTAGGTAATCCAGGAAATCTTCCGAAAAAACATTAATTTTCCTTAGGCATCTTAGGTCTTCGTGCTTAAACCGTAAGTTTATAATATAATCCAGCGCATCCTCTAGCCCGGCGGCAACCAGATAGGAGCGGTTACAAGGCATCTCCCTGACGAATAAATCGAAGGTCGCCAGATTATCTTTCTTGTAATAGAAGTAAGCCTGAGCCATAGTAAGCTCATAGAGGTCTACTAATAAAGAAAGATTTTTAATCATATTTTCCGGCGATTAAATCTTTGTATTCTTTCTGCGGGAAATAGTTCCCTTTAAAGATAATCCTTCCTTTTTTATCTATAAGTATATAGGTAGGTACACCCTGCATTCCGAATGAACGGCTGACACTGGTGTCTCTATCCAAGAGTACCCGATAAGACAGATGGTAGCTTCTGGTAAAATTATCTACCGCATCCGGCAGTTCTCCGACATTGACAGATAATAACATTGTTCCGTCTTCTACCAATCCGGCATACATGCCATTTAATACCCTAAGTTCATTTTGACAGAAAGGACACCAAGACGTCCAGAAAAATAATACTGCGGGCTGCTTGTCCTTATAATCGCTTAGTTTAAAAACATCTTGATATAAATCCTGCATTTTAAAATCAGGCGCAGGCTTAAACTCCTTTACTTCCCCAGCGTAGCTTAAAGTCAATACTGAGATAAATAATATAAAAGCTAAAAAATTCAGGCCTCCCTTCATTTTCCTACCTCCTTTTTATAATCTTTTTATGGCGGTAAATATAAAATATACTCCTGCGGCAATAAGTATAAAAGCAAATATTTTTTTGATATACAGCATCCTCTTCCCTAGTTTTGGCAGGCTAAGCAAAATACTGCTAAAAGTACTGACCAGGATAATGAGTAAGCCCATCCCATAAGCAAAACTAAATAACAGCGCTGTACCGTAAAATATGCTCCTCCTAGTAGCCAGATAAGCTAAAATACTGGCTAATACCGGAGTTACGCAAGGAGAAATAATTAATCCCGAAGTCAATCCTAATAATAATACTGCGAAATAACCATTCCCCTTGGGCGCCGAAGGCTTGATTAAATTAGGTATTGGTATATGGAATAAACCGGACATGGCTAAGCCAAATCCGCATATCACCAACCCAACGATTATGTGCGTTATCGGATTCCTGCTGAATGAGCCGAATAAACTCCCGCTTAAAGATGCTGCCAGGCCTAGCCCAGAATAAGTAATCGCTATGCCAGTGACATAGACCAGGCTTAAAATGAAGCCCTTAAGCTTAGAGCCATTTGATTTTATTCCGATATAACCTGCGCTGACGGGAATCAATGGATAAACGCACGGGGTAAAGCTTAAAAAAACTCCCCCCAGAAACGCAAGTAAAAAGTCGAAAGGACTACCGGAGAGATTCATCCAGCCACCTTAAGTAATTCTTTTCCCCCGCGATTATAGGAATAGCTATGATCTCAGGCACTTTATAGCTATGCCTGGACTTAACAAGCTTGATAAGTTTAGGCAATATTGACTTCTTGGATTTTATCATCAAAAGAACTTCCCCGGCCGTCTCAACTTTAGCCTGCCAGCGGAATATTGACTCTACTTTCTCCAGAATATTTACGCAGGCGGCTAGTTTATTCTTGATAAGCCCTTCGGCGATGTATTTTGCTTCTTTTAAACTCGCGCAAGTCACTAAAACGACTATTGCTTTCATACTATCTTCTCCGGGATCAAACAGAAAGTCTCTTCGTTAACCTGGCTAATCGGCTCCCCATCCTTAAGCATTCTTTGGTCGAGCGGGAATCGGGAATGCCAATAGATACTGCTCCATAGTGGTCTCCCTGCGGATCACCCTGAATTATCATACCATGAATGAGCATAGCATTCAAGATATCTAGGATGGTGGTTTCGTTTCCGCCGGCTATATTTGCGCTGGAAGAAAATGCTCCACCAACCTTACCATCTAATTTACCGTGAAAACTAACCGTCTCGTCTAAGAGTTTCTTGATCTGAGCAGCCATTGTTCCGTAATAAGTAGGCGAACCGATAACAATGGCGTCATAGCCTAAAAGCTCATCCGGCTTCAGCTGTCCTACTTCCTTCAACTCAGTCTCGACCCCCTCTTTCCGGAAACCTTCTGTTACAGACTCTGCCATTTTTTTGGTGTTTCCTCCCCTGGAGTAATACATAATCAATGCCTTAGCCATCAAAACCTCCTTTAATGTACGCATAACTTACAGGGGTTTGCTTTCATCTGGCGATGTAAGTTATAGCGGAATTGCTTCCTGCATCTAAGGTATAGGCGGATTAAAGGATCTTTACCGTCTTAATCCGACCAAATTCCGCACAGATATCGAATACGATCGTGGGATCTTCGGTGCGTATATGGATATTAAGGTTCCTTCCTTTAGCAGCGTCCCCCCCGGGAAGTTCGCGGACTTCAAGATCATCCCCGAATTCCCTGATTGAATTTTTCACTATTTCTACGGTAGCATCCTGGATATGTAAAATAAAGTCTACTGAATATTTAGGCATTGAGTTTGATTCCCGAAATTATTTTATGCTTACTTTAACATTATCACCGAAATCATCCTACCACAGCCAATTCCCTGCCGGCGAAAAGAAAAAAACCCATTGTTTTGACAAGAAGTACAGATCTCTAGGTCAAAGATACTCCTCTTGCGGACCCCCGCGTCAACCAGCTGTTTTGTATTTATCCCTGCCAGATCAAGAAAATAACTCCCATTCCTTTCAATTAATCCGTTAGCAAAATGTCTCTGAAATTCTCCGCCTACCTCATAACAGCATTCCCTGATCAACGGGCCAAATCCCGCAACTAAATCCTGCGGCCTGCTTTTAAATTCCTTTTCCATTAAGCCGATGGTCCTGGCAACGATATTCTCCTTAGTTCCCCGCCAGCCAGCATGGACTAAACCGATTGCCGGGATGTGCCGGTCATAAAGAAAAATGGGTAAACAGTCAGCGCTAAATATTGCTAGCGGCAGATTACTATCTTTAGTTACCAAGGCATCCACACCGGCTAAGGCCGTATCATAAACAAGCGCTCCCTTGCCCCTATCGTTTACTGCCACCTGCGCTACTTTACTGCCGTGAACCTGCTCTGCCGCAACCAAGTTACGGTAGTCAATATTTAATTTTTTTAAAAAATTATCCCGGTTACTCAAGGCGCCAGCTGTATCGCCATAAACCAAAGACATATTACCGAAATCATAACTACTGATACCGTTGATAACGCCGGCTTCTTTAAAAACAATCAGCTCCCGCAGGCGGACCTCCCGCAAGGTATCATCGGCCATCATCGGAAACCTCGACCAGCTTGCATCTTGCTTTTTCCCCTTTAACAATCCTAATCTGGTATTTTCTTACTCCCAGGTAATCCGCCAGCAATTCTATTAATTGGGCATTGGCAAGGCCGCCCTGCGCAGGCCTAGTAAGATAGGCCTTGATACAATCGCCTTCTTTTTTTACAAACTTCCTGCTTGATTTAGGTATAACCCGGATATTAATAATCATTTCTTAAGCGCCACTCGAAAAGCATACAGTTGACCGCGCACGTTAAAATAAAGAAAAACTGCCGTTAAGCCAGGATGCCACAAAATAATTACGCTTTATGATTAATCTTTATTTAGCTTCAATTTTTTTATTGTCTTGGATATGGGCGATACGGTCGGAAAATTTATCTAACTTTTTCTGACTATCTTCGAATTTACGGTTGGCATTAGTGAGGTGGCCCCCTAAAAGCGCAAAATCTTCTCTGAATTTATTCAGCTCCCCGGACAAAGCGCCTAAACTCTTGAGTATCTCTTTGGCATTCTCTTCGATCTTAAGCCCTTTGAGCCCTAAACAGATAACCTGCAGGTAGGCATAGAAGGTATTCGGAGAAACAGGAATTACTTTTCTCTGCGTGCAATAAGACAAGATATCTTCTTTAATGATCAGCTCATAATAGACATTCTCCGCCGGAATATACATCAGCGCAAAATCATAAGTATCCTCCTGGGGGAGAATATACTTACCGGCAATTTCATCAATGCGGTTTTTTACGTCCTGGATAAACTTTTTGCGGTAGAGGTTCTTTTCCTGTTCTTGTTGTATCTGGCACATCTTCTGGAAGTTCTCCAAGGGGAATTTAGCGTCGATGGGAACAAGCTTTCCTCCCAGCCTGATTACCGCGTCTACGGTATCCTGGGTTTTGAATCGATATTGAATCACGAAATAATCTTTGGGCAGGATCTGCGAGAGCAGGTTTTCTAATAGGGTCTCCCCCATCTGGCCGCGGAATTTCGGCGCGCGCAGCAGATCCTGAAGCGCTGAGATATCCTTACCGATCTCATAAATTTGGCGGTTAGTCTCCTGCAGTTTTCCTAACTGTTCTCTGACGTTACCGAATATGTTAGTGGTATTGCCTAAACTCTGGCTGATAATTTTGTTGGCCTCTTGTAAAGATTGGTTCATCTGGTTCAGGCGCTCATTGACCTGGGAAGAGATCTTCAACACAATAGCGATTACCGCCAGCAAAAGAAATATAAACGATATCCCTGCCAACCAAATCATTAACTCTCCTTATAATGATAATACATAGGAACTACTATTTATTCCAACTTTACCTCAATCAGGGTCTCGGTACCTGCCACCCCTCTTACGGCCCTTATCTTACCAACTACTACTGAAGCCAATGTTTCCAAGCTGCTGGCATCTGCCTTTACTACCGCATCCCAGGAACCGAAAGTTGCGGTAAGGTCTTTAACCCCGGGTATCTTTTTAATATTTTCTAATGCCTGCTTTTCCTCCCCCGGAGTCAGTTTTACCAAAACCAATCCACTTGCCATATTTCACCTCCTTGTATAATACCAATTATACCACCGCTAACTCTCATCTTAAAGCAAATAATCATGCTTAATCCTCTTTATAGCGCGAAATATGTTCGTCTTGATATCCGGACAGATTGCTTCCAAGTCCCGGATAATATTGGTGATTTTAGTACGCTTGGAGGTGAGGGAATTCGGACAGGAGCATTTTTCATGAGGGAACCCTGCTTCTCTGGCAAAACGCACGATCATTTTTTCTTCTACATAAGCAAGCGGCCGGATAATCACTATTTTACCATCGAATAACTCCTGCCTGGGGGCCATTGCTGAGATCTCCCCGTTAAAAAAAAGATTCATTAATATCGTCTCGACGATATCATCCTTGTGGTGTCCCAGCGCCACCTTGCTGCAGCCGAAGCGGCAAGCTGCTTCGAATAAAGCCTTGCGGCGATTCCAGGCGCACCAAAAACAGGAAATATCTTTACGGGTCTTGCCTTTTAAGATATCTATTTTTTCAATATGAAAGTTAATGCCGTGTGATTTAAAGTACCCGGCCAGGATCTTGGGATGCTGGTAAGGATAACCCATATCGATATGTATTGCCAATATTTCATATTTTATGGGTACAAATGCTTTGCGGTCATTTAAGACCCGTAGCAAGGTAAGGCTATCCTTACCACCGGAAACCGCTACGGCGATTTTATCATTATCGGATAGCATAGCGTAATCCGTAATCGCCTTACCGACTCTTTTAGAAATATAAAATTCCGCTCCCTGTAAAACACCCATCGTTTTCAAGACCGGGTCTTGTAACTTATTACGTAAGAGGATGTTAAGAATTGGCCAAGCGCATCATAAGGCCCGGATTTAATAAGAATTATAATCTACCTGAGGATATAATCATACCCCGGATATCTTTATTAAACTTCTGACTCAATAATTTTTCTAAAGAAAGAGGGGCAACCAAAGACCAATTGTTGGGACTTATCGTGCCGGGGGTATTAATGCGGTATTTATAAGGATTTTCTTTAAACAGGCCAGTCGGATATAACCAATCTATGATAGTTTGAATGCAGAATACTGAACTAGACTCCAGGTTCTTCTTTAAGACACAAGAAATGATCTCCTTATCTGCACCTTCCTTCATTAGCCCTTTTATTTTTAAGTGCTTCCATAACTTTTCCTTTTCCATATAACTGTTTTCGTAGAGCTCTATGAAATCGCTTATTTCCTCTCTGCGCTTACCTAAAATATTGGCCAGATTATCCACTGAATTAATATTCTTTAGCCAACGTAACCTGCCATACCTAGACAGGCTTAAGTCAAAAAGGCTGTTTTTGATGTAATTATAATCTATTCCCCGGCTGGCGCACATCCTCATAAAAAGCTCTTGATCAACCGTCCCTGCCTCATATTGCCACCAGGCTGCCCAGTTAGTTGTATCGTGCGTCGACAACATAGTTACGGAAAGGACGCGATAATCAGCCGGATCGAGAAAATCATGTTTTAAATTCCAATCCTTTACCCATCGTTGAACATCATTCCCCGGGATAGCAAAAGATTTTAGCGTTTCCGGACAGACCCTAGGGATTACCCCTAAGTCCTCAGCGCAAAGCAACATGTTGGTATTCTCTAGCATGACTCTTAAGATCCTCCGGCCATGCTCGGACCAGTTGTCTTCATCATCAGGATCAAAAAAACCGTTTAGGCCTTTATTTTCCAAAGGCTCGTTATAAGGAATGCTCCATATACGAAACAAACCCACTACATGATCTATCCTTAATATATCGTAGAAATTTTCCGCATATTTAAGCTTATCTTTCAAGTATCTGTAACCGCTAGCAGATATTTTATCCCAATTGTAAGTAGGCATACCCCATCTTTGCCCCTTAGCGCAATAACTATCTACGGGCGCGCCTGCGGCAAAATCCAGCTTAAATAATTTAGGGTGCACCCAAACATCGGCGCTATCCCGTGAAACTAAAAGCGGCATGTCGCCTTTTAATAAGATTTTTTTTGCTTGGGCATATCTTTTTATTTCTTTGAACTGCTTATTAAGCTGCCATTGCAGCCAAACCTGAAAATTGATTTCTCTTGCGTGCTCTTTTCGGAAATTCGCCAAAGATGTTTGATCCCGGTTCCTATATACCTCGTCCCAATCATACCAGGGGCGCCCAGCCTGATGATATTTAAGCACTTTAAAGAGCGCAAAATCATCAATCCAATAAGCATTATTTTTCTGAAAATTCTCAAGCTGCCTAAGATGGCTTCGGCCTTCCTGTATATAGATATCCCAAAACAAGTTGAGCTTTTCTTCCTTAATTGCATAATTAACATTATGATTGCCTGTGGGAAATTTCGCTCTTACCTCTTTGATCCTGGATTTAAAATCTTTACTCGTGGATAATGGAATTTTTTCTAGACAAAGGTACATTGGCTCCAGCGCAAAGGCGCTAATAGAATCATACGGACAGAATAGCGGACCGCATTCGTTCATCGGTAAAAACTGAAGTATAGAATTGCCTGTCTGGCTGCACCAATCTATGACTAACTTCAGGTCACTTAAATCCCCTAACCCCAGGCTCTTTTGCGAATATACCGAAAATAAGGGGACCAATACGCCTGCCCTTCTCTTAAAGCTAACTGCCTTCCAGTTATCTTGAGAGTTTTTACCGATTGACTGGCCAGATAAAGCGGGATTTAATCTATGCTTGTGCGCTTTTTTCGTTATTTTCATTCTTTTCTGCATTGTTACCATTGTATTAAAATCCGTTCCGCTATCAGTAAATTAAATGACGGTGTTTCCTAAAAAGTAGGTCGCAAAACTTTCTAAATTACCTGCTTTTCGGAATCCCTGCGAAATTATTATCCAATCTAAAGACCGTCAATCAATCCTTCGACTCTTTGGCCTTTAGTCCGGAGTTTGTCCTGTTTTTCACATCCGCTTTAGGATTGATACTCAAGCGGCGTAGCTTTAGCGCACCCTTAAAGGGTGCGGTTTGTATGCCGCGGATGTATTAAATTTATTATGCCTATGCAAAGAAGAAGCGGATTATATTATCTGCCCAAAAAATAGATAATAACGCAGCCAGAGATAAAAATGGACCATAGGGGATAGTATGGTCTTTCTTTATCGCTAAATTGGCGATGCCTATTACCGCTCCGAAAAATGGGGCAATAAAAAAGGTCAAGACAGCTTTCTGCCAGCCCAGGAATGCTCCGATCATCGCTAACAACTTCACGTCCCCTCCGCCCATAGACGAAGTTTCTCCCTGGATAGGCGGTTTTTTTAATAGCTTAAAATATACTATATCGAACAAGAACCCGGTAAGATAGATGATCCCCCCTCCTACGATAATACCCATCAGGGAGCCCAAGATATTATCTAATCTAAAACTATTGATAATATTCAATAGGAAGCCGATTACTATCCCGCCGATAGAGATTTCGTCCGGAATAATTCTATGCTGGATATCTACAAAAGTAGCGACAATCAAAAGTGAAACTAAAATAATATATTTTAGGTAAATTAGGGGATTTGCTAATCCGAAGTATTTAACAATTAGCACAAATAATGCTCCCGTGATCAGCTCAACCATAAAATATCTGGGGGATATCTTCTGTTGGCAGTAACGACACCTGCCCCTTAAAAGGATGTAGCTTAACAAAGGGATATTGTCATACCAAGATATCGCTTTATTACATTTAGGGCAGTGTGATCCCGGCTTAAGCAGAGACTGCCCAAGGGGCATCCTATGAATACAGACATTCAAAAAACTACCGATAACTAAACCTATTATGAATATAAGCACAACCGTCAGCATGATCTTCTCCTTTTATGGTTATTTTTTAACATCGCTTTGAATAACGGCAATATTTTTTGTTTGGCCCCTGAGCTTATCCAACAATGTCCTTGCAACCACTTTATGGCCGTCAGGCGTTAAATGGCCGTCAAGCGACCAGAATAATTTAAGATTCTCTTTAGCCGCCCGCACAAAGCTAGGGCGTAAATCTATTGTTTGAATACCCATTTTCTTTATATCGCTAAACAGCTTATCATATGTTAAGTTATAAAAATCAACGTAAACGGAGGCTGGCAATAATTTCTCATTGATAAATAAGGGTAGGTAAATTTGCTCCTTAAAAGGCATCAGGATAACTATTAAATGGCTACCGGCTTTTTCGGTCATCACACTGGCTGATTTAATCTTATCCAACATATAACCTAATTCTACCCTGACCTTTTTCTGCTTAAGGTCCAGATAAGGCTCCCAATAGGAAACCGGCGCAAAGAGAAATTCAAGGTTACCGTTCTTAGAATAAATCGGGTGAAAATACCTGCCGGCCTGTAATTGTCTAAACGTCAGCATGCGTTTGAACAACTGATAAAGAATGCTGCGGCCAAAAATCTTCTCGCGAATCAATCTGATTTTAAACCCAAGATTAGCCTGATATTCGCTCTCTTTAATAAACAGATTATCAACAGTAGCATACCTGCAACCGACAACCTCGCATTTGCCTGAACCTATATCATCCGCAAAAATAAAATATAAAACCAGCGAGGGGGGATTATTTAGGCGGCCCAGCATATAATCAAGCATCCGGTTATAATCGCAGGGTCCATACCCAGGCAGCCACAAATTCAGTACCTCTAGCCCTGATTCTTTATTTAAAATACTGGTGAAGGTATCTTCTTTGCCTATCAGGCTGCCAAAGACCATCGAGTCGCCGACAGCTATTATATCGAAGCGCCTGTTGAAATCTTTATCTTCTAAAATAATCTGGCAGCCGCGCGAAACGCGCTGTGTGGATTTTCTGAACCCATCTGCCTCTATCTCTATAAATACGCGCAAAGATGGAGAGAATAACGGGGCGAGAATTCGTAAAGCAGCTTCGGCCAAGAAGCAGGATATAAAGATAATCCCGATCAACGCTAAAATAACCAGACCCGCCTTCCTTAGTTTGCTAAGCATAATTATTTCTCTGCCTGCAGCTGCTTTAATAATGCCTGCTGCATTACTTCTTTTGGTGCGGTCTGGCCGGCCCAAATCTCAAAAGCGAGCATACCTTGATACAAAAGCATACCCAGGCCATTTGATATTCGGCAACCATTTTCTCTGGCTAACCTTAATAATTTTGTCTCGGGGGGATTATAAATCAAGTCATAGACAAACAGGTTTTCATGTATCATACCTGGGGATAAGAGGCAGGGATCGGATTCTTTCATGCCAACAGGTGTAGTATTTACCAGTAAATCTTTTCTCTTCAAGCCCAATCCCTCTATATTATCTACGACGTAGATTCTCAGATCTGGAAATAAACCCTTTATCATCCCAGTAACATTACTGGCTTTACCTTTATCAATGTCAAAAATAGCAATCTCCTCTGCCTGTGAATTTGCCAAAACATAAACTACTGACCTAGCAGCTCCCCCTGCACCAAGTATAGCCACTTTCTTACCAAGAGGATTAAACCCCTCTCTTAAATGTTTTGAAAAACCGGGAATATCAGTATTAAAGCCCTTCCATACTCCATTTTCATTTACTATTGTGTTTACCGCTCGGATTTGTCTTAGATAAAAAGACGCGGAATCAAGACGTACGAAATCCAGTATTTTTTCCTTATAGGGGATAGTAACATTTAAACCAAGTATATTCTCTTGATCGAGTCTGGCTAAAAAATAATCTAACTCCTCTGGCTTGGTTTCAAATAAGTTATATTTGGCATTGATAGCGCAGGCTTTAAAAGCTGCGTTGTGCATGGCAGGAGAAAAACTGTGTCTGACTGGGTAACCGAGCAGTCCGTAAATCCCCGCAGGAGATATCTTATCCATTATGGCAGGCCAAAGAGAAACTAAAGATTCTCTATCTTATTCAATGCATTAATATAAGCCCTTACCGAGGCTTCGATAATATCGGTGCTAGAACCCCGCGCAGTTACAGTTCTGCCCTTAGCTTTTAACTTAAGTATGACTTCTCCTAAGGCGTCCTTACCCTTAGTAACTGCTTCAATACGATAATCCTCGAGCTCACCTTTGATACCGGTAATTTTATCGATGGACTTAAAGCAGGCATCAACCGGACCGTCTCCTGAAGATTGCGCCGATAATATCTTATGTTTATATTTAAGGTTAACTCGGGCACAAGGCACAATATCAGTCCCTGAATTAATCACAAAACTCTCTAACTTCCAAATCGGGTTTATTATCTTAATCTCATCTTCGACGATAGAAATCAGGTCATCATCAAAGATATTTTTCTTCTTATCAGCTAAAGCCTTAAAACGCAAATAAACACTACCTACCTGCTTCTGAGAAAGATTAATGCTTAATTCCTTTAATCTCTCAACTAAAGCATGCCTGCCAGAATGCTTACCCAAAACCAGCCCTCTGCCGGTAAAACCAACATCCTCCGGCCGAATAATCTCGTAAGTTGACCGCTCTTTTAAGATCCCATCCTGGTGGATCCCGGATTCATGCCGGAAGGCGTTGCCACCCACAATAGCCTTATTAGGAGCTACGACAAAGCCGGTTAATTTACTGACTAAGCGCGAAACCTTATAAATCTGGTTGGTCTTAATCTGCGTTTCTAAGCCGCTAAATATATCCTTACGTGTTTTAATCGCCATCACAATCTCTTCCATCGAAGCATTGCCTGCCCGCTCACCAATCCCGTTAATCGTACACTCGACCTGCCGGGCGCCGTTTTTAATTGCCTCCAGGGAATTCGCTACCGCCAATCCTAAATCATTATGGCAATGCACAGAGATAATCGCCCTATCGATATTCAAAACATTCTCTTTAATACCCGAGATTAGGCTGCCATATTCTTGTGGCTCAGTGTAGCCAACGGTATCGGGAATATTCACCGTAGTTGCGCCGGCTTCGATAACCGCCTGGACAACCTTAAAAAGAAAGCTTCTCTCGCTGCGCGAGGCATCTTCGGGGGAAAACTCTATATCCGGGCAATATTTCCTGGCATACTTGACTGCCTGTATTGCCAAACGCAGGATTTCGTCTTCTGCTTTTTTTAATTTGTATTTCATGTGCACCTTGGAAGTAGCCAGAAATACATGTATACGCGGCCTACGGCTAACTTTGATAGCCTGATAGGCAGCGTCAATATCTTTTCTTACTGCCCGCGCCAGACCGCAGATAACCGGGCCTTTGACTGATTTAGCAATCGCACGCACCGACTCAAAATCACCCTTGGAGGTTATTGGGAAACCCGCCTCAATAATATCAACCCCCAGCGCAGAAAGCGCATGAGCAATCTCCAGCTTCTCCTTCTGGTTCAAAGAGGCGCCTGGAGCTTGCTCTCCGTCGCGCAATGTCGTATCAAATATAATTATTTTTTCCATTTGTCAGCTTTCAGTCGTCAGCTTTCAGTCGTCAGCTTTCAGATTATCTGATAGCCGATGACTGACAGCTGATAGCTAAACTACTTTTTCATCCACGGCATAAAACAAACATGCCTCTGGCGTATTTGTTTGTTTTATCCTGTCCTCTGGGCAGGATCTAAGACTACTTTTTCATCCACGGCATAAAACAAACATGCCTCTG
>Ga0163200_1000033_pt1 | contig 67120 bp, 57 predicted proteins | sample PL_2010_200m_FD_113535 | JGI IMG/M metagenome (GOLD analysis project Ga0163200, IMG submission 113535) | Freshwater microbial communities from Powell Lake, British Columbia, Canada to study Microbial Dark Matter (Phase II) - PL_2010_200m | ecosystem: Environmental > Aquatic > Freshwater > Lake ... | reverse complement strand
GTATGGGCGTATATATTACATGTACGGGCGACCCGTCGGGTCGCCCGTACCCGTTACTTCTTCTCCTTGGGCCGTTTGGCTCCGTATTTGGACCGGCGTTGCTTGCGGCCTTCCACGCCGGATGTATCCAGGGCACCTCTTATTATATGGTAACGAACCCCCGGAAGATCCTTCACACGACCTCCGCGGATCATCACGATGGAGTGTTCCTGCAGGTTATGACCTTCTCCCGGAATGTAGGCATTCACCTCTTTCCCGTTGGTAAGGCGAACCCTGGCCACTTTACGCATGGCCGAATTGGGCTTCTTGGGAGTGGTGGTGTAAACCCGTACACAAACTCCTCTGCGTTGCGGACAGGAGTCCAAAGCCGGAGCTTTGCTCTTATCTGTCAGTTTTTTTCTTCCTTTACGAACCAGTTGCGAAATCGTAGGCATATCAATTAATTTTTTAATTATGGAATCTTTGCGGGAATCTAGACAGGGGGGCGATAAGAGGCAGAGACGTAGCCGGCTTCTGCAATTGAAGCCGGTTGAAAACCTATAGCCGTCTCGCGTTATCAGGTTTCCCAGCTATTTCAGCTTGATATCCAATCAAAAACCGTTGCCGATTTTTGAGGGTGCAAAAGTACAACAATTTTTTAATCCTGCAAGGAAAATCAATACAATTTTCGAAGTACGATTTACGATTTACGAATGCATTGACTGACCGACGGTTGATGAGGGGATGAGGGGATGAGGGAATGGTCTTACGTCTTACGTCTTACGTCTTACGTCTTACGTTCTTCACGATTAGCAGCGTTCCTTCCCGGTCAGGGATCAGCACCGGGACTTCGGGGATCGTGCGGCAGAATTCATCCACGGCGCGGATCACGCCGGGCCATTTCGCGTTGCAGTCGTGGATCAGGATCACGCCGCCGGGATTCAGGCGGGGATAGAAAAAGGTCAGTCCTGCCAGGGTGGGCCTGTAAAGATCGGCATCCAGGTGAACCAGGGCAAAGGTCTCGCTGGTAGCGGGTACGGCAGAGTGGGGGAAGTATCCTGGACAGAGAACGATGTGGTCATTCCCCCCAATCTGTTTCAACACCTGGGAAACAGAGGTATCGGCAAAATTGCGGCTCGTGTAGGTAGCCGCTTTCCCGGTCTCCCCTTCCAGGTCTTCCGCAGGAAATCCTTCAAAGGTGTCGAAGAGGTAGAATTTACGTTCCGGGTCCATCCGGCGGAGGATCCGGGCGCTCTCCCCCTGGTAGACCCCCAACTCGGCAAAGGCGCCGGGCACCTGTTCCTGTTTCAGGCGCTCCACCTGCAGCCACCAGGTATAGAATCGGACCTTGTCGGGATACAGCCGCTCCCGCCGCAGGAGGGGAGCCGGAATGCGCCGTTCCCGTCGGGCCTCCTTCCAGGCAGCAGGCTGACTGAATGGGTTCAACAGGGTCATCCAGAGGAACCTCAGGGCAAGGAAGAGAAGGAGGGCGACAAGTACCAGGTTGACCAGCTGAAACAGGGAGAGATCCATCGGCTCATTTTTGTGGTAAAAATAGCGAATAATTCTCCAAATATCCATACTTTTACCGGGAGCATTCCACACATGACAAGCGATTCACCTTTCCATTTCAGGTACTTTCCGGCAATGCTTCTGTGCTTATTGCTGACAGAAGGAAACCTCTTCTCCCAGAAAACCACCTTTGGCGATCTGATTCCCGAAATCTATCTCCCTGCCTCCATCAGTCCCTCTGACCTGCTCGATTGCAACCGGTACTTTCAGCTGGCCGACAGCATCAATCAGCGGATCTATCCCCTCATTGGGATAAACCCGATCCCCCGTTTCCGTGGGGGATCCGATACCCTCAGTTTCAACAGGGCTTCTATCGAGGATGCCCTGAAAGAGATCTCCATCGGGGCGGTCCTGATCCGGATGATCCTCGACCGGTCAGGTTCACCTGTTTGCTGTAAGGTCTATATGAAAGGAGGAGACACTCCCGGAAAACAGATTGAAGATGCCATGTCCAAACTGATCATGACCCCCAGTTACCGGAACGGGATAGCTGTTCCTACCGAATGCCGGTTCGTCTATGATTTCCTGGCCCCGCGGACATACGGAAAAAAGATCATTGATTGACATTCCATAACAAAAGCCGGCAGCCGCTTTCGCAGCTGCCGGCAAACAGGTACACGTACGATTGTGAGTTAGTTCTTAATGGTAGATGTTGGAGCTATTTCTGTACCCTGAAAGATTCTGATACCAGTCGGGGTAAGCGGTTCCCCCTGATTGGGCCCATTCAGCAAAATGGTTGTAGGCCAGTAAAATATCCACATATTCAAAGGGATAATCGAAGTCGACCGGAAGGTTGATGGCCCAGGGCAAACCGGTGGATGTTTTATAGTACTGTCCGGTTGAAGGATTTGTTGCATCATCCAGGGTTCCGAAGTAGGCCGGATTGGCCAGTGACGTGGGCACGTAATCGGGCAGGTGTACCTCCATATCACGGTTCCCGTCCCGGATGATGAATGGATTATACGGAGGGGTTCCCACAATAGTCGTGGAGAGTAATGTGTTGAAGTGGATGGCGACCGTCACGGTATCAGAAGTGCCGACAGGATTCCCGGCAAGGGTATTGAAGAAAGCACCACCTGCACGATTGATCACGTTCTCTGCATTATCCCATGCAATGATAACCGCTTTGGCCTGGCCACTCTCGGTCCCGTTGCCGCTGAGGCTGATTGCCCCCGGATTCAGTTCACAGCCGGTAACCGACTCAATCTGTGACGGGGTGACATTATCCAGCTGGAAGCCGAAACCGTTTTCGAAACTGGCCCCTACGGCACGTACATAAAACTTGGCTATCACATCCACTATCTTGTTCTGGGCATTGGTCACCACATTATATTTATAATAGTTCACCAGGTCATTCATATCATAATCTCCCCTGGCCGGCCAGAGATCCTCGAACACAGCCGTCCCGGTTGTATAGTTGTTATAAGCCCGGTCGGGATCATCCGGATAATCGTCGTCACAATCTGTAACCCCATCGCCATCGGTGTCGGGACATGGGCTCGGAGGCTGAACGCCTTCCGGATTACAGGCAGAGGTAGGAATGGTGTTGGAAATGTTGGCAAAGCTGACAAACGTGGCCCCGTTGGTGAAGTTGGAGAGATCGCCCTCCACGAGTACGCCATTTGTCTGTGCAGTTTCAACGGGTCCGGTGACCACATTGGGACCGTTGAACCGGATGTCGTTTGTGACCAGAATCTCATTCTTTGTGCCATCTCCCTGAATATCTGCATTCATTGTCAGGTGTTTGGTCGAAATCATCGACTGGTTGTTCAATTTCATAAACGACTGTCCCCCCTGGATCTTTGTCTCATCATAGCATTTTATATATCCGGTCTCATTGGTGAATTCACAGTTGTTCAGATGAAAAAATCCATGCACAATGAGGGCGCAGGTATTCAGAAATACCGAATTGTTGCAGTTCATGTCGCCGAACACCTCGATGGTACCGGCATTGGTGACCTGCTCAATCACATTCCAGTGGCTGTTGATGGTAAGCAAACCCGTGTTGATTAGCTCTCCGGTACTCCCATTCATATTGTACTGTCCGTTGACGGTCATGGTCCCGAAATTCTGCACCAGGTCGTTCGGCGTAAAGTTACCCTGAATCGTAAGTATTCCATAGTTGGTTAACTGTGCGTTCTGGTTCATCGTCATGGATGATATTCCGGATGTCGCTGACTCGTAAACCGTCATGGTCGCATTTTTGCCCATATTCATAGAGCTGATGCTGGCGTTTCCACCATCTGTTACAATGAGCACACATGCATTATGGTTATCCCCCATGTCGACGGTTCCGCTGAACGTGCCACAAATTTTCAGGGTTCCGTCGGATATATTGACAGATCCTGAAAAACTCGTAGTGATACAGTGCATCAGCCCGTCGTTTACGTTTATGGAACCCGATCCACTGTGCCCGATATCACACCCGCTCCCGCAATCGGGCTCGTTCACTGCATCCGTTTCCTTGAGACCTCCGGTAGGTGGTGCGAACGTGTAATAAATCTGATCACTAACATATACCGACACAACCTGGGAGAATCCGCTGGTTTCCGAAAGCTGGAGCCAGAGTTGCGTCAGGGCTGTTGGAATGCTCAGCTTGGCAACCAGTGGAAACTGGTTTCCGGCAGATCCTGAAAAGATCGGGGTGCCCCCGTTAAAAGGATCCGCATTGTAAACGGTTACCCTGCTATAAGAATTGGTGTAGGAAGGAAGGTTCAGGCTGACATTCAGCGTGACCGTCCGGGTGGTTTTCCAGTCGAAACCCGATGGAACTTTCAGTTCGCTGGTTGATGAAGCTTTTTGCTCCGGGGATGGCAAAGGATCTAAACTCTTTTTGCATCCGGTAAACGTAATGAGAATTACGGTAAGTGTAATTCCCAGGTTTGTAAGTGTCGTTTTCATGGTACCTGTGTGTTAAAATTTGCGTTAATAACTGATGCAAATATCTGATACACAGTCACTTAAAACAACCGGAAATAAGTATCTGTAGAAGAATCCATGGAATCCGTGAATACTAATTTAGTATCTGTGATTTTTCCTGGTAGAAACAGAAGGAACTTGTACTTTTGCCATCCTAACCAAGGAGTATGCCCCAATCCATCCTCGACCAGTTGAATGAGGCACAGAAAGCTGCAGTCACAGCCACCGACGGACCGGTGATGGTGATTGCGGGTGCCGGCTCGGGAAAGACCCGGGTACTGACCTACCGGGTGGCCTGGTTGCTGGAGCAGGGGGTGGATCCTTTCCGGATCCTGGCCCTCACCTTTACGAACAAAGCGGCCCGGGAGATGAAAGAGCGGATTGTTGCACTGGTTGGAGGTACCGATGCCCATAATGTATGGATGGGCACCTTCCACTCCATCTTTGCCCGGGTGCTGCGGATCGAAGGGCACCGGCTGGGCTACCCGCCCAATTACACGATCTACGATACCGACGATTCCAAACGGGTGATCCGGAACCTGATCAAAGAGAACAACCTCGACGATAAGATCTACCAGCACGGGTATATTCTCTACCGGATCTCCGCCGCCAAAACCTCGCTGATCTCTGCCGAAGAATACCTGGTCAACCCGGAGATCCAGGAGTACGATTCCGCAGCGGGGAAACCATTGACCGGACAACTTTACACCCAGTACCAGAACCGGCTGAAACGGGCTGCTGCAATGGACTTTGACGACCTGCTCTTCAACATGAACATCCTGCTGCGTGATTTTCCGGATGTGTTGTATAAGTATCAGCAGAAGTTCCAGTATATCCTGGTGGATGAATACCAGGATACCAATTATGCCCAGTATCTGATTATCAAGAAGCTGGCGGCCAATAACGAGAATATTTGTGTGGTGGGGGACGATGCCCAGAGCATCTATGCATTCCGGGGAGCCAATATCCAGAACATCCTGAACTTCCGGAACGACTACCCTGATCTCCGGACCTTCAAGCTGGAGCAGAACTACCGGTCGACCAAAACCATCGTGGCGGCTGCCAACAAGGTGATTGAAAAGAATAAAAATCAGATTTTCAAGGAGATCTGGACCGACAATGAGGAAGGAACCAAGATCCGCCTGATCAGGGCTTCTACCGATACCGAAGAAGGCACCCTGGTAGCCCAGTCGATCTTTGAGCAGAAGATGAACCTCCAGCTCCCCAATACGGCTTTTTCCATCCTCTACCGGACCCATGCCCAGTCGCGATCGTTCGAGGAATCGCTTCGCAAACTGAACATCCCCTGCCGCATCTATGGAGGGATCTCCTTTTACCAGCGGAGAGAGATCAAGGACATGCTGGCTTACTTCCGCCTGGCAATCAATCAGAAAGACGAAGAGGCTCTGCTGCGGGTGATCAATTTCCCGGCACGGGGCATTGGGAAGACCACCATCGAAAAGCTGATCGTAGCTGCCGACGACAGCGGGTCTTCCATCTATGAGGTGATCGGGAACCCGCCCGCGCTTCAGCTCTCCCTGCCCGGCAGCACCCTGCAGAAGATCCAGGCCTTCCTGACGATGATCCGCAGTTTCGGGGCGATGCTCAAATCCCGTAATGCGTTCGACCTGGCCAAACACATCGCGGTTTCCAGCGGGTTGCTGAAGCAGTTATATGAAGACAAAACGCCGGAAGGGGTCAGTCACTATGAAAACCTGGAAGAGCTGCTCAACGCGATCAAGGAATTTACCGAAACGGAACGGCCGCCGGATGAATCCACCGGGGAGATCGACACCTCCATCCGGACCCTGGACGAGTTCATGCAGGATGTCGCCCTGCTTACCGATGCCGATACCGACACGGAAGAGGGGAAAGACCGGGTGACGCTGATGACGGTTCATTCGGCCAAGGGGCTGGAGTTCCCGCATGTGTACCTGGTGGGGCTGGAGGAGAACCTCTTCCCTTCGATCCAGAGCCTCAGCTCCCGGTCGGATCTGGAAGAGGAGCGTCGCCTCTTTTATGTGGCCCTGACGCGTGCCCAGCAATGTGTGTCGCTCAGTTATGCCGAAAACCGGTACCGGTGGGGGAATCTCACCACCTGCGAACCCAGCCGGTTCATCTCTGAGATCCCGGAAAACCACCTCGACCTGCCCAGAAAGGCATCGGTCCATCCGGGAGGATTCTCCCACACCGGGAACTTCTCAGCAACCCTGACCGGGTTGAAACGTCCGGAGAAGATCACACCGTTACCCAAAAACCTTAAGAAATCAAACCCCGGCGACATTCCCGATGATTTCAATGCCGCTTCAGCAGAAGCGATCGTTCCGGGCATCGAAGTAATTCACGAACGATTCGGCAAAGGCAAGGTGGTACAGGTCGACGGCGAGGGACCCAACAAGAAAGCCACCGTTTTTTTCCAGGGCATAGGCCAGAAACAGCTGTTACTGAAATTTGCCAGGCTCAGGATTGCCGGCTCGTGACCCATTATTCCAATTGATCTGAATTTCCCTTCAAATCAAAAACAGATAAAACAAAGTTGTATCTTTGCACAAATTTTCAATTCATGGAATACAACACCACACGCGGTCCGATGGCCATTGCAGAATATGGCCGGAACATGCAGCGGATGATCGAATACATCACCACCATCGAAGACCGTGAAAAACGCACCAGGGCAGCAAAATTCATCGTGAACATCATGGCCCAGATGCATCCCCAGGCGAAAGAGACAGCCGACTACAAGCATAAACTCTGGGACCATCTCTACATTATATCGGATTTCAAGCTGGATGTGGATTCTCCTTACCCCCCCCCTCCCCCGCTGACGTTGAGTACAAAACCGGAACTGATCTCTTACCACGACGCCGATATCGAATTCAGGCATTACGGGAAAAACATCAGCCTGATGATCGAGAAAGCAGCCAAATACGAGGATGGTCCGGAAAAGGATGCCCTCGCCAAAGCGATCGCCAACCACATGAAGAAATCGTACCTTAACTGGAACCGTGATTCGGTATCCGATGAGCTGATTGAAGAGCAGCTGACCATCCTTTCCAAAGGAGAACTGAAACTGCACAAGGATACCAAACTGGCTGCCACCAGCGAAATCCTGGCCCGAAACAAAAAACGCAGACCATTCCGCCCAAAAGAGAACAACAGCCAGAACTTCCGGGGACGTAAAAAACCACAGTGAGTTCGTTTGAGATCACCGGAGGAAAGCGGCTTTCGGGCGAGATTATCCCACAGGGCGCCAAAAATGAAGCCCTGCAGGTGATCTGTGCTACCCTGCTGACAGCCGGAACGGTGACCATCCGGAATATTCCCGTCATCCACGATGTGGTGCGGTTGATTGAACTGCTGAAAGCGCTCGGGGTAGTGATCCGGCAGCAGGACTCATCCACGTTTACTTTTCGGACCGAAACAGTTCAGTTTGACTACCTTGCGAGCGAGGACTTCAGAAAGAAAGCTGGTTCGATGCGCGGATCGATCATGATCCTGGGACCATTGCTGGCACGATTCGGAAAGGGATTGGTATACCTGCCGGGTGGCGATAAGATCGGTCGCCGAAGGCTGGACACGCACTTCACTGGTCTGCAAAACCTGGGGGCTACCTGGTCCTACGATCCGGGCAACCATTCCTACACCTTTACAACCGCCGGACTAAAAGGTTGTTACATGTTGCTGGATGAAGCCTCTGTAACCGGAACCGCCAACATCCTGATGGCGGCGGTGCTGGCCCGGGGTACCACCACGATCTTCAATGCGGCCTGCGAACCTTATATCGTCCAGCTATGTACGATGCTGAACCGGATGGGAGCCCGTATCACCGGTGTCGGATCCAACCTGCTCACCATTGAAGGGGTAGACTTCCTGAACGGATGCGATCACATCCTTCTTTCTGATATGATCGAGGTGGGAAGCTTTATCGGACTGGCAGCTATGACCGGTTCGGAGATCACTATCCGGCAGGTCAATTTCCAGCACCTGGGGATCATTCCGGAGGTATTCAAGCGACTGGGGATTCATCTCGATCAGCAGGGGGACGACCTGCATATCCCGGCCCAGGCACATTATGCCGTAGAGTATTTCATGGAGGGATCTATCATGACCATCGCCGATGCTCCCTGGCCGGGGTTTACCCCCGACCTGATCAGCATTGTCCTCGTGGTTGCCACCCAGGCCAGGGGAAGTGTACTGATCCATCAGAAGATGTTCGAGAGCCGGCTCTTTTTCGTGGATAAGCTGATCGATATGGGAGCTAAGATCATCCTGTGTGACCCTCACCGCGCTACCGTCATTGGCCTCGACCATCAGGTTCCCCTGCGTGGCATCCGGATGTCGTCGCCCGATATCAGGGCCGGAGTGGCGTTACTGATCGCAGCCCTCTCGGCCGAAGGGGTCAGTGTGATCGATAACATTGAGCAGATCGACCGGGGATATGAACGCATCGACGACCGGTTGAACCAACTGGGAGCCCATATCCGGCGTATCGATGGCTGACATTTTGGCGGGGATCCCTTCGCGGCAGATTTTTTGTATCAGCCCTGACACCTATTAAAATTTTGTTACACGGTATTACCATGCAGAAGTACACGAAGAAAAAAAAACCTACGCTGAGTCCGGATGAGGAGCTGATGCACGCGGATGTAAAAACTGGCGATGAACTCGAAGCCCAGCGGGAGGAGAGGGATCCGCAAGAGGTTCACGACTTCCAGGGAAACGGAGAGGAACCTGAGTCAGCTGAAACTGCCGACGAAAAAATCGCCGAGCTGAACGACCGGTACCTGCGTCTCTATTCCGAATTTGATAACTACCGGAGACGTACGCTCAAAGAGAAGATTGAGCTGAGCAAGACCGCCTCGGCCGACCTGATCACCGGTCTGCTTCCTATACTGGATGACTTTGAACGCGCCATCAGGGCATTCTCTGAGACCAACGGCTACGACTCCTCATTGAAAGAGGGTGTAATCCTGATCTACAATAAATTTCTTACTATTCTGACCCAGAAAGGCCTGGAACAGATGAAGACCATCGGGGAACCGTTCGATACCGACTTCCATGAAGCCATCACCAACGTTCCTGCTCCCTCTCCCGATCTGAAAGGGAAAGTGGTGGATGAAGTGGAGAAAGGGTATCTGCTGAACGGGAAGGTGATACGGTACGCGAAGGTGGTTGTTGGAAATTAGGAAATTAGGAAATTAGGAAAGTGTAAACGCGGAACCCGGAATGCGAAACGTGTGTGTATGACAACTAAAAGGGACTATTACGAGATTCTGGAGATCAGCAAGAGCGCTTCGGTTGAGGAGATCAAGAAGGCGTACAGGAAGCAGGCGCTGAAGTACCATCCGGATAAAAATCCGGATGATGCAGTGGCGGAGGAGAAGTTTAAGGAGGCGGCCGAGGCATACGAAGTGTTGAGCGATCAGACGAAACGGCAGCGTTACGACCAGTTCGGTCATGCTGGCCTGGGCGCTAACCATGGGTTCGGCGGATTCAGTGGCGGGATGAGTATCGACGAGATCTTCCGCCATTTTGGCGACATTTTTGGCGGCGGGGGCTTTGAAGATCCGTTCAGTTCTTTCTTCGGTGGCGGCCGTCGTCGTTCCGGCAAAACCGTACACAAGGGGTCCAACCTGCGGGTGAAGGTCAAACTTACGCTGGAAGAGGTTGCCATCGGTGTGGAGAAAAAGATCAAGGTGAATAAATATATCTCCTGTTCCACCTGCCGCGGCACCGGTGCCAGGGGAGGTGATGCCTACCAGACCTGCTCCACCTGCAACGGCCGTGGTCAAGTGACACGCGTGACATCTACTTTCCTGGGACAGATGCAATCGACCAGCACCTGTCCGCAATGTGGTGGAGAAGGACAGGTGATCACGGATAAATGCCACGATTGTGCCGGTAACGGCGTGGTGAAAGAAGAAGAGGTGATTGCCATCAAGATCCCGGCCGGAGTAGCCGAAGGGATGCAGCTTTCGATGAGCGGAAAGGGCAACGCCGGCGCCCGGGGAGGCTTATCGGGCGATCTGTACATCCAGATTGAAGAAATCAGGCACGCCCATTTTGAACGGGAGGGAAATCATCTCCTGTACGATCATTTTCTCACCTTCTCGGATGCCGTGCTGGGAACAACCATAGAGATCCCTACCATCGAAGGGAAAGCCAAAGTGAAGGTGGAAGCCGGGACGCAGAGCGGGAAGACCCTGCGGCTGCGCAACAAAGGATTGCCCAGTGTGAACGGGTATGAAGGCAAAGGCGATCTGCTGGTCACCCTCCATATCTGGACCCCGAAAAACCTGACGAAAGAGGAAAAGAGCCTGCTGGAGAAACTGGGGAGGTCCCCCAATTTCCAGCCGGATCCGGATTCCAGGGATCGCAGCTTTTTTTCACGCGTCAAAGACTACTTCGAATAACCGATGGATCTCTTTACTGCTTCGCATATCACCAAACAGTACGCCGCCCACAAAGCGCTTGATGATGTTAGCATAGCCGTCCCCGACGGTTGTATCTTTGGCCTCCTGGGCCCGAACGGGGCCGGAAAGACAACCCTGATCCGGATCATCAACCAGATCATTGCCCCCGATTCAGGAGAGCTTCTTTTCCAGGGGCGGAAGTTGCTTTCCAGGGATGTGGAACAGATCGGCTACCTTCCCGAAGAGCGCGGATTGTACAAGAAGATGAAGGTGGGAGAGCAGGCCCTGTACCTGGCACAGCTGAAGGGACTTTCCCGTACCGAAGCGGAGAAACGCCTGACCTATTGGTTCTCCAATTTCGAGATCATGAACTGGTGGCACCGGCGGGTGGAAGAGCTCTCCAAAGGGATGCAGCAGAAGGTGCAGTTTATCGTGACGGTGATCCACCAACCCCGACTCCTGATCTTCGATGAACCCTTCAGCGGATTTGACCCCATCAATGTGAATCTGCTCAAAGAGGAGATCCTGAACCTGAAAGCGGCCGGTTCCACCATCATCTTCTCCACCCACAACATGGCTTCCGTGGAGGAATTGTGCGACCACATTGCCCTGATCGACAAGGCCCGGAAGCTTCTTGACGGGAATGTGAAAGCCATCAGGAAACAGTATGCTACCAACACCTTCGAGGTCCGGTACAATTCTTTTGACCGGGAGCTTGGCTCTCTCCTTCCGGGATCGTATGAGCTCCTCACCGCCGGCACCGAAGATGACCTGCGGGTGGCCCGGATCCGGTTGCCGCAGGAGGCAGGACCTAACGAACTGCTGGCCCTGCTGATGCCCCATGCCACCATCCATTCACTCCATGAGATCATCCCGAGCATGAACGACATTTTCATCCGGGTGGTCACGGAAAAGAAGGGTGCCGAATGAACAAGATCCTGCTCATCATCCGCCGGGAGTACCTCACCCGGGTGAAAAAACGGTCGTTCATCGTCATGACCATCCTGGGACCATTGCTGATGGCCGGGATCGTGATCGTACCCATTTACATTGCCACCACCACCAATGAGGTCAAGCAAATCGGTGTGATCGACGAAACCGGGTTGTTTCATGAGAAGTTCAAAAACTCCGATAACATCCGGTTCCATTATCTGGATACCGACATCCGGAGCGCTAAAGAGGTCTTTGGAAAGAGTGGCGACTATGCCCTGCTTTATATCCCCCGGACCGAGGTGGCCCTGCCCACCAACGCCATCCTCTACGCCGCTTCACAGGTGAACATCAACGTAAAGAGTTACATCCGGAATGTGATGTCCAAAGAGATCGAGGACCTGAAGCTGGAGGCTCAGCTTCGGGATCTGACGAGCAATAAGGAAGCTTCGATCCAGCTGGATGATTTGCTCCGGTCGATCAAAACCTCGGTCGACATCAGCACGATCAAGATCGGAGCCGACGGGCAGGAGGAGAAAAGCTACACGGAGGTGAGCATGGTACTGGCTATTTTCGGAGCCATTCTGATCTACTTTTTCATTTTCATGTTCGGCTCGCAGGTAATGCGGGGAGTGATTGAAGAGAAAACCAGCCGGATCGTGGAGGTCATTATCTCATCTGTGAAGCCCTTCCAGCTGATGATGGGCAAGATCGTAGGCGTGGCGCTGGTCGGACTGACCCAGTTCGGGTTATGGGTGGTGCTTACCTTTATCATTGTGACGGCTGTCACCACCTCCTTCTCCGGGAAATCGTCGCCGGAAATTCCTTCCCGACAGTTGATGGAACAAACTGCCCCCGGATTTGATCCCGACCAGGTGATCCATGCAGCGCCGGAAACGTCGGCCGGGAATGACGTGAATGAAGTGATGGCTGCGATCAACAGCATCGATTTCCCGGTGATGATTGGTTCGTTCCTCTTTTTCTTCCTCTTCGGATACCTGCTCTATGCCGCTCTTTTTGCAGCCATCGGAGGGGCTGTCGACAGCGAAGCCGACACCCAGCAGTTTATGTTACCCCTCACGGCTCCCCTGATCCTGGCCATCGTGGTGGCCCAGTTCATTGTCCAGGAACCGGAGGGTCCTATGGCATTCTGGCTCTCCATGATCCCATTGACCTCTCCGGTAGTGATGATGATCCGGATTCCCTTCGGGGTTCCCTATTTCCAGGTAGCCCTCTCCATGATCCTGCTGCTGCTGGGATTTCTGGGAACCACCTGGATAGCAGCGAAAATATACCGCACCGGGATCCTACTGTACGGGAAGAAGATCAGCTACCGGGAACTGTGGAAGTGGCTTAGGCATTGAAGAATTGCCATGGATTGCACATGGATTGCCATGGATTGCACAGGATTGCAAGGATAGTTATCGAATTTCCTGTAATTTTGGTTGAAACTTAATGGATCCCTATGAACAAGATTGGTAAAAAAGCCTTTCTAAAAGAAGAGGTCAAGCACATTGACGTCAAAACAATTGATTCGACCCCGATCATTGATGCGATGCGCGATATGTCATTTACATCCAGGGATACAGCTTCAGCAGCGGATATCATGAATCGCATGATCAAGGACGAAGGATGTACAATTTTTCTCACTCTTGCAGGAAGCACGAGTGCTGGGGGATGTATGCAGGTTTATGTGGACATGGTCAGGTATAACATGGTGGATGCCATTGTGGCAACCGGCGCCTCAATCGTGGATATGGATTTTTTCGAAGCTTTGGGTTTCAAACACTACAAAGGTTCTCTATACGCCGATGACAAACAACTCCGTGCCCATTACATCGACCGTATTTACGATACCTACATTGATGAAGAGGAACTTCAGGTATGTGATATGACTATTGCGAAGATTGCCGATTCTCTGGAGCCGAGGCCCTATTCCTCCCGTGAGTTCATATGGGAAATGGGACGTTACCTCACCAGACATGCGGCAAAAAAAGATTCGCTGATACAGACCTGTTTCGAGCACAAGGTCCCCATTTTCTGTCCGGCCTTCAGTGACAGCAGTGCGGGTTTCGGACTAGTCAGGCATCAATGGGATCATCCCGGACGGCATCTCTCCCTTGACTCTGTGGCCGACTTCCGGGAACTGACTATGATTAAGATGGCCGCCGGTGAATCCGGACTTTTCATGATCGGTGGTGGCGTACCGAAGAACTTTATTCAGGATACCGTAATTTGTGCTGAAGTCCTGGGGAAAGATGTTCCCATGCACAAATATGCCGTGCAAATTACTGTTGCCGATCCCCGCGACGGAGCCTGTTCCAGTTCCACGCTGAAGGAAGCATCATCCTGGGGGAAAGTGGACACCCTTTATGAGCAGATGGTTTATGCAGAAGCGACTTCTGTCGTTCCACTCATCATTAGTTACGTGTATCACAAAAAGGATTGGAAAAAACGCAAACGATACAACTGGAATGACCTCTATGTGAAATAATCCATGCGCAATCCATGTGCAATAAATGCGCAATCCATGTGCAATCCATGCGCAATTCTTTAATATCCCAGTATCTTCAACATCGACTTATAGCTCTGCTCTTTGGAGAACAGTTTGGTGACATACTCGTTGTTTTCATCCAGATCTATTAAAACATGTTTGGGAGCCGGGGTGAGGCAATGCTGGATCCCGCCATACCCTCCTATGGATTCCTGGTAGGCCCCGGTATGAAACAGGCCGATGTACAGGAGTTGTTCCTGATTGAACCTGGGCAAGAAAACAGCGTTTGAATGGGCTTCGGCGTTGTAATAGTCTTCGCTGTCGCACGTCAATCCGCCGAGGAACACCCGTTCGTATTCAAGATCCCAGTTGTTGACTGCCAGTAATATAAACCGCTGCTGAATCGCCCAGGTATCCGGAAGAGTGGTCATGAAGGAGCTGTCGATCATGTTCCAGATCTCCCGGTCGTTCTGTCTCTTTTGATTCAGAATACTGAAAAGAACTGCTCCGCTTTCACCTACTGTATAAGATCCGAACTCAGTAAATATATCGGGTTCAGGCACATTATTCCGGTCGCACATACTCTTAATCTGCGCAATGATCTCTTCAGCCATATAGTCATACTCATAATTGTAGGCGAGTGAATTCTTGATCGGGAATCCCCCTCCGATATTCAGCGAATCCAGTTCGGGGCACTCTTTCTTTAATTCGCAGTATACGTTGACACTTTTATGTAACTCGTTCCAGTAGTAAGCAGTATCCTTAATTCCTGTATTGATGAAAAAATGCAGCATCTTGAGTTCATACTTCGGATTATTCTTGATCTTCTCCAGGTAAAGCGGGACCACATCGACATACCGGATCCCCAATCTGGAGGTATAAAAATCGAACTTGGGCTCCTCCTCGGATGCAATGCGAATTCCCAGTTTCATCTTTTGGGGGACCGACTCATAGGCATCGATCTCGGGGATATTGTCCAGAACCGGAATGGTGTTCACAAAGCCGTTGTTGATCAGGTTGGCAATGTACTCCAGGTACAGCTCCCGCTTGAAGCCATTGCAGATGATGAAATTCTCCTTATCCAGAAGTCCGCGTGCCTGCAGATCTTCAATGATCGGAATATCGAAAGAAGATGAGGTCTCGATGTGGATATCATTCTTCAGCGCCTCTTCCAGTACAAAACTGAAATGTGAACTCTTTGTGCAGTAACAATAGTGGTAATCGCCCTGGTAATCTACCTTCGCCATGGCTACATTAAAGAGCCGTTTGGCTTTCTGGATCTGACTGCTGATTTTCGGAAGGTAGGAGATCTTCAATGGTGTACCGTACTGCTTGATGATATCCATTAACGGAACATTATTGAAATAGAGCTCATTGTCGAGCACTTTGAACTCCTCCTGGGGAAAATCAAAGGACTGTTCAATCAGGTCGATGTACTTGTTTTTCATCGGAAATTAGTATAATGTAACTCACTTACATTGGTAATAATTTTGCAATTCAGGTGAGTTACTTTGTAAATAACAAGCAAATATAATAAAGGTTTTTTATATTTGGAGGTGCCAATTGCAAACGACCGGACCATGGTCAACTTTCAACCCATCGAAGAGTTAAAGAAAATCGCTTCTTCAGGCTATGGACGCCAAAACGCCGATCGTCTGCTGGGGATTCTTCTGCAGAAACCGGAACTTTTTAACGACCTTGTGAGCATCTTCCTCTCGAACGAGGAGCCGGTAAGCCGGCGTGCCGCCTGGGCTGTGGATCTCTATGCCGAAATACATCCGGAGTTACTGATTCCGCTCATTGAGGAGATTGTGTCTGAACTTCCGCGGTTCGGGGAAGAGTCGGCAGGTGTGAGAAACCGTGGGGAGAAAATTCTAAAGCGGTTGTATCGAGATATTGAATAGAAAATTCTATCTTTGCACGCTCAAAAAAAATCCTTAAAATCTAGTTTTCATGCAAAATAAAGGCGTTATAAAGTTCTTTGCGATCATTTTTGCACTGGTATGTCTTTTCCAGTTATCTTTCACCTTTATCAGTTACCGGTATGCCAACAAAGCGGAGGCGTATGCCCACGCTCCCCAGGTGATGGAGCAAGCCGCCCGGATGGCTAAAGGAGATCAGCAACTGCAGGATTACCTCTATGATTCCATTGCGGGTTCCCGGTTGGAGTATTTTAATGATTCGCTTGCCAACAACAGCGTATTCAACATTCTGCTTAAAAAATATACCCTGAAAGAGGTCAAGGAACGGGAGATCAACCTGGGACTCGACCTGAAAGGGGGGATGAATGTCACCATGGAGGTCTCGGTTCCCGATATCATCCGTGCCCTCTCCGGTAACAGCCAGGACCTTGTTTTCAACCACGCCCTGAACCTGGCCCTGGAAAAGGAGAAGACCAGTACCGCCGATTTCGTGGATATCTTCGTCGAGTCGTTCCGGGAGACCGATCCCAACGCCAAACTGGCCTCCATCTTCAACACTATGGAACTGAAGGACCGGATTACCTATAACTCTACCAACGAGGAGGTGATCCAGGTGATCCGCGACGAGGTGAATGCAGCCATCGACCGTACCTTTAACATTCTGCGTACCCGTATCGACCGCTTCGGAGTTACCCAACCCAATATCAACCGGCTCTCGACCGCCCGGCGCATTCTGATCGAACTACCCGGTATTAAGGAACCAGAGCGGGTAAGAAAACTGCTTCAGGGAACTGCCCAGCTGGAATTCTGGGAGACTTACCAGTATCCCGACCTGTATACCTATTTCGCCGAGGCCAATAAACGGCTGGCTTCCCTGCAATCGGGCCAGAGTCAGGATACCACTCCTGCCCCCGAAACAGAAAAACCGGCCATGGGAGCTGAACCGAGCCTGCAACCATCCGGTAAAGAAAAAGTTGAAACGAAGGAAACGAAAGGGAAAGCGGCTATTGATACGACCCAGGAGAATGTTCTCCTGCAGCAGCTGGAACAGGACACCGGTGCCACATCAAAGGTCGGCCGGGAACAGCAATCGTTCGAAGAATACGCCAAGACCAATCCACTCTTTGCCTATCTGAATCCGGCTATCTATCAGAACAAGGAAGGACAGTATGTCCCCGGTCAGACCGCCATGGTCGGGCAGGCTTTTATCAAGGATACCGCCCGGATCAATTACATGCTCCGGCAGGCGACCGGACTAAATATTTTCCCGCGGGATATGAAACTTGCCTGGACCGTGAAATCGCGCGGCGACAGACCGGATATCCTGGAACTGGTAGCCCTGAAGGTAACCTCACGCGATGGGTCCCCTGCCCTGGGCGGCGAGGTGATCACCAATGCCCGCCAGGACTATGACCAGAATGGCCGTGTAGAGGTAACCATGAACATGAACGCTGAAGGGGCACGGATCTGGAAACGACTCACCGGTGATAACATCGGCAAGCAAATTGCCATTGTACTGGACGGGTATGTCCGATCCTATCCTAATGTCAATTCAGAGATCCCCAACGGGATGTCCTCCATCACCGGCGGCGAGATGAGCGTAGAGGAGGCACAAGACCTGGCCAACATCCTGAAAGCAGGAAAGCTGCCGGCACCGGCACGGATCGTTCAGGAGGAGGTGGTAGGACCCTCGCTGGGACGGGAATCGATCCGATCGGGATTGCTCTCCTTTGTCATCGCATTCATCATCGTTCTGATTTATATGTCGGTCTATTACGGCCGGGCCGGAAATGTCGCCGATATCGCCCTCTTTGCCAACGTCTTCTTTCTCTTTGGTGTGATGGCCTCCATTGGTGCGGTGCTCACCCTGCCCGGTATTGCCGGGATCGTGCTGACCCTGGCCATGGCGGTCGACTCCAACGTGATCATCTACGAGCGTATGCGGGAGGAGATCAGGGCCGGCAAGGGGATGAGACTGGTCGTCAAGGATGGTTTCCGCCATGCCTATTCGGCCATCATCGACAGCCACGTCACAACCATTCTTACCGGTATCGTTCTCTATGTATTCGGATCGGGCCCTGTTCAGGGCTTTGCAACCACCCTGGTGATCGGTCTCCTGCTGTCGCTATTTACCGCGGTCTTCCTGGCACGACTCCTCTTTGAAGGGATGCTGGATCGCAATATGCACATCACGGTGGGAAACAAATATACACTCAACCTCTTTTCGAATCTGAGTTTCGACTTTGTTAAGCCCAGAAAAAAAACGTATCTGGCCTCCGCCCTGGTTATTGCTGTCGGGCTGGCGTTCATCGGCATCCGGGGACTGGATCCCGGAATCGATTTCACCGGTGGCCGCAGTTATGTAGTCCGGTTCGATCAGAACGTAGCTACCAACGATATCCGGGAATCGCTCAGGAAACAGTTCGGCGAATCGCCCGAGGTCAAGACATTTGGCCCTATGAGTCAGGTGAAGATCACTACAAAATACCTGATCGACGACCGCTCCATATCTGCCGATTCGATCGTAAATAGTACCCTGTTTGAAGGAGTTAAAGGGTTTTTTGCAAATGATCTTACTTACGGGGAGTTCAAATCCAGCGACCCGGGCAAGATCATCGGGGAGCTGAGTTCCCAGCGTATCGACCCGTCCATTTCCTATGCCCTGATCTGGCAGGCCGTATTTGCAGTCGGTTTTTCGCTCATCATCATCTTTATATACATCGCCATCCGGTTTAAAAACTGGCAGTACGGACTGGGAGGGGTGGTAGCGCTGTTTCACGACACCCTGATCATCATCGGGATGTTTGCTCTCTTCCACGGCATCCTGCCCTTCGGTATGGAGGTCGACCAGTCGTTCATCGCCGCTATCCTCACCGTGATCGGATACTCCATCATGGATACGGTCATCATCTTCGACCGGATCCGGGAATACAATACACTTTATCCGAAACGCGATCTGGGTGTGAACATCAATGGCGCCATCAACAGTACCATGGGCCGTTCCATCAATACCTCGGGAACGACCTTCCTCACCCTGGTGGTGATCTTTATCTTTGGTGGCGAAGTGTTGAGAGGGTTCACCTTTGCCATGCTTATCGGGGTTATTGTAGGAACCTATTCCTCCATCTTTGTAGCCACACCCATAGCCTACGACATCATCTCCTGGCGGAAAAGGGTCAGAGAGAAGAAGGAGCTGGCAGCGAGTAAGCGGAGGAAGTAGTTAGTGGGCAGTTGGCAGTTGGCAGTTGCACTAAATTTGTATCTTTGTACGTTATTCAAGCGTATACCAGAGCCTCTGCTATGAGAATCCTGTTTTTTTTTCTGATTGGTTCCTTCCTTCTCGTTACCACGGGGGAAGTCACAGCCCAGAATAAGCATACCAAAGCGGCCGATGATACCTTTGCCGACCAGCAGTACTCCCTCGCACTTGAAAGATACCAGAAGGCCTATTCCAAGGTAAAGAAGAACCGGGAGGAACGGGACCGGATCTCCTTTCAGATAGCGGAATGTTACCGCCTGATGAACAATACCAAGCGGGCCGAGGTTTCGTACAAGCGGCTGACCGGAGACCGCTACCTGAAGAAGAATCCCAAAATCCTGCTTTACTACGCCGACATGCTGAAGGCCAATGGAAAATACGAAGAGGCCGTTGAGCAATATACCGCCTATAAAACGGAGGTTCCGGATGATCCGGCTGCCGACGCCGGGATTTCCACCTCAACGATGGCGCTGGAATGGATGGAAAATCCTTCCAAATATGGCGTTGAACTGCAGAAAAAGATCTGCACACGCGAGGACGATTTCGCTCCCGCTTATGCCGACCGGAATTTCAACTCCATCATTTTCACGTCCAACCGGGATGCATCTGTAGGAAAAGCCAATGATAACTGGACGGGGATGAAGTTTACCGACCTCTTCTTTGCCCGGAAGGACCGGAAAGGCGACTGGAACAATCCTGTTCCTGTTGACAATGACAAGGCGATCAATACGGAGGCGAATGAAGGAGCCGGGCAGTTCAACAGCCGCTTTACCAGCCTCTACTTTACACGTTGCTGGAATGAGCCGAAAAAAAAGAATGGATGCGGTATCTTCAAAGCCAGCCGTATCGGCGGCACCTCCTGGGGAGAGGCCACCCTGGTGGACCTTGGTGGGGATAGTACCATCGCCAACGGACATCCCACCATCTCATCCGATGAAAGTCTGATCATTTTCTCGTCTGACCGTCCGGGTGGTGTCGGCGGAAAAGACCTCTGGAAGATCACCAGAAAGGCCAAGAGCAGCGGATATACGCGCCCCATTAACCTGGGACCGGAAATCAATACCCCGGGTGATGAACTGTTCCCCTTCCTACGAAACGACACCCTCCTCTATTTTGCTTCCAATGGCCACCCCGGGATGGGAGGTCTGGATATTTTCATGAGCAGGGAGGCAGATGATACCTGGGGGCCTCCTGAAAACATGAAGTATCCGATCAACACACACGCCGACGATTTTGCCATTGTATTCAACATGATGGAGCCGGAAGAGGGCTTCTTTTCCTCCAACCGGCCGGGAGGCAGAGGAAAGGATGACATCTACTCCTTCCTTATTCCACCGGTTTATTTCACGCTGGAGGGATACATCATCGATGATCTTACCCTGCAACCCATCCCCGGAGTCCACGTTTCTATTATAGGAACCAACGGAAAAACAGCCACTTACAACACCGATGAGCGGGGACGCTATGTCTTCAACAAGAACCAGATCCTACCCAATACCACCTATGAGATCCTGATCACTAAAAAGGACTATTTCAATGAAAAAGCCACGGAAACTACCGTCGGACTGGAATCGAGCAAGGACCTGACCCGTGACTTTATCCTGAATCCGATTCCGAAGAAGCCTGTGGTGCTGCCCGATATCCTGTACGACCTGGCCAAATGGGATCTGAAGCCCCAGTTCCAGGATTCGTTGCAAGAACTCATTGCCACCCTCGATGCCAATGAGACCATCGTGATCGAACTGGCTTCGCATACCGACTCACGGGATACCGAGGAGCGCAACGACATCCTCTCCCAGCGCCGGGCACAATCGGTGGTCGACTACCTGATCAGCCGCGGGATCGACCCCGACCGGCTGGTGGCAAAAGGGTACGGTGAACGCGCACCCCGCAGCCTGATCAGGGATTATACCCGGGAAGGATACACCTTTAAAACCGGAACCATTCTCACCGATTCGGTGATCAACGCCCTGCCAAACACAGCTGTCAAAGAGGCAGCCCATCAGTTGAACCGACGGACCGAGTTCGCCATCCTCAGGAACGACTTCGTCCCTAAATCCCGGATACCCAACAAGCAAGGCCCATCCATCGAAATTGTTGTGGAGCCCGAAGAGAATAGCGTGCCTGTAACCCTGACCAAAGAGGAAAATTACGAAGCAATCTGTTACATGAATGGCATTACCTCTACATTCCAGTACGACCCGAGGGAAAAGGATTTTTACATCTCCCCGGCCGAAGCCATGCGGTTACTCACCAGCGGGGCCATTAACCGGAATGATTTTGTGGGAGATGCCACGCAGCTTATCGGAGAGGGATTCGTTGCCGATAAGGCCGTCATCAATATCCGGGAGATGCGCATTGGAAAGAATGTGGCCAGGGATCTGAAGGCAACCGTCAACCAGAAACTCAAGAACCAGATCTATTTCGGACCCGCTACCCTGCGGGAATTCGGAGCTTACAGTGTGGATCCCGCCGAGAATAAAATTATCTTTGAGTAACAGTTCAAAATATAACGAGCGGGGAGTCTCTTCCGGGAAAGAAGAGGTTCACGCTGCGATCAGGAAGCTCGATAAAGGACTCTTCCCGAAAGCTTTCTGCAAGATCCTCCCTGACACTGCAGGCGGAGATCCTGATTGGTGTATGATCATGCATGCCGACGGAGCCGGCACCAAATCCTCCCTGGCTTACCTGTACTGGAAAGAGACCGGTGATCTCTCTGTGTGGAACGGAATTGCCAGGGATGCCGTGGTGATGAACCTCGATGACCTGGCCTGTGTGGGAGCTCTTGACAATATCTTACTATCCAGCACGATTGGAAGAAACAAACACCGGATCCCGGGAGAAATCCTTCAAGCGATCGTTGAGGGTACAGAGGAGTTTCTGGAAACATTGCGTTCCCTGGGAATCGGGATCCAGTTAACGGGTGGGGAGACGGCCGATGTCGGGGACGTGGTCAGGACCATCCTCGTCGACTCCACCGTCTTCTGCCGGATGCCCAGGAACCGGGTGATAGATAATGCCCGGATAGCGGCCGGCGATGTCATCATCGGACTGGCCTCGTTTGGACAGGCTTCGTACGAAGATGCTTACACTAGCGGGATAGGCAGTAACGGCCTCACCTCGGCACGGCACGATGTGCTCCATCATAGTTACGCGTATCTCTTTCCGGAGAGCTTCGATGAACGGATCCCGGAACACCTGGTCTACACCGGATCCAAAAAACTGACCGACGCATCCCCTGTAGACGGGGTTACGATCGGAAAACTGCTCCTCTCCCCTACCCGCACCTACGCTCCGGTGATCAAACGGATCCTCGAACAGGATCGCCATGTGATCCATGGGCTGATTCATTGTACGGGCGGAGGCCAGACCAAGATCCTGCACTTCATCGACGGATTACACGTGATCAAAGATCAGCTCTTTCCCATTCCACCCCTCTTCCGGATGATCCATGAAGAATCGGGGACGCCCCTGCAGGAGATGTACCACGTCTTTAACATGGGGCACCGGATGGAACTCTATGTGCCGGAACAGGCAGCCGGTCCCATCCTGGCTCTATCCCGGGAGTTTGGCATCGAGGGGCGTATTATCGGCCACTGCGAGGAAGCCGCTGAACGAAAACTGACCCTTGTCACCGAAGCGGGAAGCTTCACCTATTAACCAGAAACCACTGACCTATGAAAAAAGTCCTGATTATCACTGGAGTTGTCCTCCTGGCTATACTGATCGGTGTGTTCAGTTTTCTGTACCTGGGTATCTACGACGAAGGCATCCGGGCAGGTACCGTGTTACGGATCAGCAAGAAAGGGGTGATCTGGAAGACCTATGAGGGGCAACTGGCACTGGAATCGTTCGGAGCGCTGAAAAAGGTCAGCCCCTTAGCTGAAACCTTCGACTTCTCCGTGGAACGGGGCAACGATTCGATCGTTCGGCTGCTGGAATCGGTCGCCCTCTCGGGTGAACGGGTGAACCTGCGCTACATCAAGCGATACATGGTTTTTCCCTGGCGGGGGAAGACCATGTATTTTGTCCGTGGCGTGGAACGGGGCCCAAACCCGGAAACGCAGTCACCACCGCCGGGACTGTTTAGGCACTGAGGGATTGCCATGGATTGCCATGGATTGCGCATGGATTGCACATAAATTGCCATGGATTGCACATGGATAATTACAATATAAGCTGATGATGATGTATTCCTTACGCAACTGCATCGTTGTTTTAATAACCTCTTGTCTGCTGGTCCTGTCAGCCTGTAACAGAATGCAGCCACCGGCTGTCATTGCCATCTCCAAAGCATCCGATAACTATATAAACTGGCTGAAACGGGCCGATTCCACGGTACACGTTGTGAACCTGTATGCCCTTCCGGTCGATTCGGCACTCGCAGTGCTGGACAGATCCTGCGGGCTGTTGCTGACCGGCGGGGAGGATGTCTTTCCGGGAATTTACGGGGATGTTGCGGATACGGCCCGGTGCGGGAAGATTGATCTCTACCGCGACACCCTCGAGATCAATCTGATCCTCCGGGCGATCGAACTGAAGATGCCCATTTTTGGGGTGTGCCGGGGAGAACAGATCCTCAATGTGGTATTCGGAGGTGAACTTTTCATAGATATTCCACAGGATTTTGACACTTCGGTATTACACCAGTGCGATGATTACCTGACCTGTTTTCACATGGTATATGTGGAACCCGTCTCCCTGCTGCATGACCTCTGCGGCTGCGATTCTGCCCTGGTCACTACCAACCATCACCAGGCGGTGAAGGCGCCGGCCCCCGATCTCAAAGCCGACGCTTTCGGACCCGATGGGTTGATCGAAGGGATTGAGCTTGCGGAACAGGAAAAACAACCCTTTTTCCTGGCCGTTCAGTGGCATCCCGAACGGATGGACGAGGACAACCCTCTGTCAGGGCCGCTGGCAAAAACCTTTGTCCTCCAATGCAAACACTATTCCCCCAAGTAGTGAGGAGATGTCGCAACTCCTTTTTTCGTAACTTTGCGGGCCGGTTCCCGTGAGACGTGAGACGTAGGACGTAAGACGTGGACTGCCAACTGCCAACTGCCAACTGAATACTATAAAAGATGCTGGAAAAATTAGAGGCGATCAAAAAGCGGTACGACGAGCTGACGGAGCAGATGAATGATCCGAAGGTGACTGGCGACATGAAGCGGTACATCAGGCTGAACCGGGATTTCAAGGAGCTTTCACCCATCATTGAGGCCTATCACAGGTACAGGAATCTGATTGCCAATATGGCCCATGCGAAGGAGCTGCTCAAAACCGAAAAAGATGAAGAGATGAGGGAGATGGCCAGGGAAGAGCTGGAGACCCTGACCGGAAAACGGGATGAGATGGAGGAAGAGATCCGGTTGATGCTGATCCCGGCCGATCCGCAGGACATCAAAAACGCGGTGGTGGAGATCCGGGCCGGTACCGGCGGCGATGAGGCCAGTCTTTTTGCCGGCGATCTCTACCGGATGTACAGCCGGTATAGCGAAGACCGACGCTGGAAAGTCGAACTGGTTGATTGTACCGAAGGGACTGTGGGGGGATTCAAGGAGATCATTTTCGATGTGACCGGTGAAGGCGCTTATGGTCAGCTTAAATACGAATCGGGGGTACACCGTGTTCAACGGGTACCTGATACCGAAACGCAGGGGCGGGTCCATACCTCGGCTGCCACGGTAGCGGTTCTCCCGGAAGCTGATGAGTTTGATGTGGAGATCAAACCGGCAGATATCCGGAAAGATACCTTCTGTTCATCCGGTCCCGGAGGGCAGTCGGTCAACACCACCTATTCGGCCATCCGGCTGACCCACATCCCCTCGGGAATCGTTGTCACCTGCCAGGATGAGAAGTCACAGCTGAAGAATTTTGACAAAGCGATGAAGGTGCTGCGCAGCCGTTTGTTCGAACTGGAATACAGCAAATACCTCGATGAGATCGCCAAAAAACGGAAAACGATGGTCTCCACCGGAGACCGGTCTGCCAAGATCCGTACCTATAACTGGCCCCAGAGCCGTGTAACCGACCACCGGATCAACCTCACCCTGTACAACCTGCCTGCCATTATCGACGGGGACATCCAGTCCCTGATCGACGCCCTGCAGCTGGCGGAGAATGCGGAGAGGCTGAAAGCAGCGGTCAGGTAATTGCCATGGATTGCACATAGATTGCCATGGATTGCCATGGAATTTGTCAATCGAAAATCGTAAATTCGTAAATTCAATCGTAAATCAAAATGAATCGTTTCGAGCTAATCTCCCTCATCCGCCGTAAGCAATCCTTTCTCTGCATCGGGCTGGATCCTGATCCGGAGAAAATCCCTCCCCACCTGCTGGGAAAAAAGGATCCGATACTTGAGTTCAACAAAGCCATCATCGACGCCACCATCGACCTGGCGGTAGCCTATAAGCCGAACTTTGCCTTTTACGAATGCCTAGGAGTGAAGGGATGGCAAAGTCTGGTACAGACCATCGCATATATCAACTCAACCTATCCCGGGGAGGTCTTTACCATTGCCGATGCCAAACGTGGGGATATCGGGAATACCTCCAAACAATACGCCAGGGCTGTGTTCGACCGCACCTCTTCCGGCATGGATTTCGATGCCGTGACGGTTGCCCCGTACATGGGAGCAGACTCTGTAAAACCCTTTTTGGAATATGAAGACAAATGGGTGATTCTGCTGGCTCTGACTTCGAACAAAGGTTCCGATGATTTCCAGATGATGACTTCGAAAGAGACGGAGTTCCGTTTTTTTGAGGAGGTACTGATCAAATCGCTGCGGTGGGGTACCGAGTCAAACATGATGTACGTGGTGGGGGCCACAAAAGCCGAGAAACTGGAACAGATCAGGCAGCTCGTCCCCGATCATTTCCTGCTGGTTCCGGGTGTCGGCGCCCAGGGAGGCAGTCTGGAGGAGGTAGCACGTTACGGGTTGAACAAACAGTGCGGATTGCTCGTCAACTCTTCCAGAGGGATTATCTACGCATCAAACGGAAAAGATTTCGCCGAAAAGGCACGGGAAGAGGGAAAAAAGCTTCAGGAAACGATGGAGAGATTCCTGTAACCAAATCTCCGATTAAATCGATTTTCGATTTACGAATTGATTTCGCTATTTCGCTTCTCGCTTCTCGCTACCTCGCTACCTCACTACTCCACTATCGTAATCCACCCGTATTTATCAGGCTCTTCCCCCTCCTGGATGGCGCGCAGTTTTTTGTACAGCCGGGTGGAGATCTCACCAGCTTTGCTCTCTTTACAATAATGATACCCATGCGTGGTATCGCGGTCGATGATGGAACAGATCGGGGAGATGACAGCAGCTGTTCCGCAGGCTCCTACCTCATCGAATTCGGCCAGTTCTTCTACCGGAACAGGACGCACTTCCACTTTCATACCGATCTCTTTGGCCAGCTCCTGCAGTGACTTATTGGTGATGGATGGCAGAATAGACCGGGAAGAGGGAGTTACATAGGTATTCCCTTTGATTCCGAAAAAGTTGGCCGGACCGGCTTCATCGATGTACTTCTCTTCAGCCGCATCCAGAAAGAGAACAGAGGCGTACCCGTCCTGGTGGGCACGATGGGCCGGCACCAGGCTGGCTGCATAGTTGCCTCCCACCTTGATATGTCCGGTACCTTTGGGAGCTGCCCGGTGGTAATCCCGTACGATCTCCATCTTCACCGGGTTGAATCCCTCTTTGAAATAGGGGCCCACCGGCCCTGCGAAGACCAGAAACATGTACTCCTCAGCAGGTTTGACTCCGACCTGCGGACCGGTACCGATCAACAGCGGACGAATGTATAGGGAGGCCCCCTCCCCATAGGGGGGGATGTACTTTTCATTCAATTTTACAACAGTGAGTACGGCCTTATGGAAGAGTTCCCAGGGCACTTCGGCCATCATGATGCCCCGGGCCGAATTGTTCATCCGTTTCCAGTTCTCATCCATCCGGAAGATCCGGATCTTTCCGTCTTTGCCCCGGAAGGCTTTCAGCCCTTCAAAAGCTTCCTGTCCGTAGTGCAGACAGGTGGCAGCCATGTGCATAGAGATCAGCTCGGACGAGGAGATCTCCAGTTCTCCCCACTGACCATCGTGGTAATAACAACGTACGTTGTAGTCGGTTTTGAAATAACCGAAAGGCAAGTTTTTCCAATCAATCTGGTTCATATAAGAAGCATTTATGCGTTTCAGGTCCGGACAGGGTTGTAAAGGTAAAAAAAAATCACATTTACTAACTACTTACCCTCATCTGCTAATTATACCTTGGAAAAGCTGATCACTTTCAGTATATTTGTTAGCAATAATCAGATCTTCAACAGCATGAAAACAGGAAATCAGAACCGGTTACTATTTATCATCCTCACCACCCTCCTGATCGCCATCGGTTGTAAAAAGGAATTACCCCCGCCCAACCAGGAACCCACACCGGAGAACCCGCTGGAAATTGTGGTAAGCAATACCTTTGACTGGAAAACCACGAGGGATATCACCCTGGAGGTGACCGGACTGAACATCCCGGTCAGTATCCGGAACACCCTGATGGTGAAATCGCCCGACGAGGAGAAGGTCTACCTGAAGAACCAGCTCTTCATGAACCAGAATTACACATTGATGTTCACGATTCCTTCCTACGAAACGGAGGTACTGGTCACCTATGGTTCAATTCGTAAAACACTGGAGGTGACCACAGATATCATTCATTTCAATTTTATCGCACAATAGAACGCAAAAACCATGATGATGAAACACCGGCAGTATTTTTTACTAACGTTCTTTTTCGTGCTGGTTTCCACCTCCCTGTTCAGTCAGTATCAAGTGGATTTCAATGATGGAAATACAGGATATTATGAAGCGCTCTGCTGGTATTTTGATGAGGCTTCGGTGAGCTCATCACAACCGATTGAAGGGAATCGCAGCATCCGCACCTCCAAATTAAACAATAATATTGGAATCGTTATATCTCCCTGGGTTCTTCTCACTGGATCGGGAACAATGACCTTCAAGCACCGAATCTACAATTTCGACGGGACCCGGAACCTAAAGGTATATCTTCTCAGCGATGCCAATCCGAGCGGGGAATTGATTCTCGACTACGATTATTCTAATGGTACCACACAAACTGAAAGTATCGCCATCTCCCAGAGCGGCCTCTACCAGGTTAAATGGCGGTTCAGCGGTTCCAACGGGAATTCCCGTGGCCAGCTCGACGAAGTCTCCATCCCAGGCACCTATGCTTCGGATCCATCAAACGATTGCGATCCCATCGACCTCAATCCGGATACGGACGGAGACGGGGTACCCGACAGCGAAGACGATTATCCCGCCGATCCCTACCGGGCATACAACAACCTGTATCCGGCATCCGGACAGGCAACCCTGGCGTTTGAGGACCTCTGGCCTTCGGGCGGGGATTACGACCTGAACGACGTGGTGGTCGGGTATAGTTTCAAGATCGTGACCAATGGCGGCGACAGCGTCGTGGATCTCATCGGCACGTTTGTTCTACGTGCATCGGGTGCCGGGCTGCACAATGGATTCGGGTTCATGTTGCCCGCTGTATCTCCTACTTCCATAATCAGCTGCACAGGATATGATGTGCTTTCTTCGGCCGGGTATACCTTTGCATCAAACGGACTTGAGGACGGTCAAACACATGCGACCATCATTGTATTCGACGATTTTTTCCGGTTTCTGGTCCCCACGGGAGGTGGGGTTGGGGTCAACACCTCTTTCGGTCAGACCGTTGTTCCCTGGGATACAATCTCCATCACGATGGCATTCATGAATAACGGTACACCGGGTGCCGGTGGCCCCGTGAGCCTGACCACCCTTAATATCGCAGCGTTTAATCCGTTTATTGTCGCAGGAATGGTGCGGGGAAAAGAGGTCCACCTCCCCGACTATGAACCCACCGACAAAGCCGATCCAACCTATTTCGGCATCGAAGACGACGACACCAATCCTGCCACCGGAAAATATTACAAAACCGCCGCAAACCTGCCCTGGGCATTGAATATCTACGAAACGTTTGATTATCCGCTGGAGGAGGTCTCGATCGTCGACGCCTACCTGAAATTCGGCGACTGGGTAGAGAGTAATGGCATACAGTACCCCGACTGGTACCAGGACAACCAGGGGTACAGGAACGCCAGTAATATATATTGATCAGGGAAGAGGGAGAACTGCCTACTGATCAATATCAAGAAGAAATTTCCAGACCGGAACAAGGGTAATTGTTCCTTTATTACCAGCTATTTGCTCACTTTCATTTCGTGTAACAATTGTGGCTTCTGACAATTCCAGTTCACTCATGGCATTTTGCAACGCCACAATCTCCCGTTGCCTGGTGACAGGGTTTGCCAGGGTTTCACATACCTGGATCAGGTTAAGTTTTCGTTGGTTGTCCTGAACCAGAAAATCAATCTCCTGATTAGCGGATGTTTTATAATAATAAAGGGCCTCATTCCGTCTACGCAAGGCGACAAACACAATATTTTCAAGCAGATGTCCACTGTTTACCAGAATCCCTGATGTAACCGACCGGATCAAAGCATGGTCAATGCAGTATATTTTTTTTGGGTTAGCGTTTGATTTACTATAGGAAGCGCTGAAAATCCGGATTGTAAATAAAAAGAAGGCATCCTCAAACCAGGCAAGATACTCTGCAACGGAATTCTTTGGAACCTTGTGCCCCAATACATGTAAAAAGTCTGTCAATCCGTTCAACGTGTATAGTGAGGCAGCATTCTCCAACAGCCTCCTTGAGAGATCAATAAGGGCTCTTGGATGAGAAATATCGTACCGCTCAATAAGATCGCGGAACAGAATTGAATTGACATATTCCTGGTGGATCTTAATTCTTATATGATTGTCCACACCAATGGCTTCAGGAAATCCCCCCTGTTCATTGAAATCACCGAATGCTTTTTGAATCCGTATCCGGTCATGGGAAGTCGAAGGGAACACTCTTTTGATGCCAAAATGATCAAGGTATTCACTAAAAGAGAAAGGAAACAACTCCCACGGTAATGCACGACCTCTCATTTGTGTGGCGATCTCTTTCGAAAGTAGTTTTGCCGAGGAACCTGAAAGGTACACTTCGCAATTTTCGGTTCGTAACATGCGGTCAACAAATGCTTCCCAGCCCTTGATTACCTGAATCTCATCAAAGAAGCAATAGATTTTCTCCTGTAACTTTTTTTCAGGATAGATCAAGAAGTAAGCCTCCGTCACTTTATCGAGCCCGTCAGAATTCAATTGCGCAAGCCGGTCATCGAAGAAATTGATATATAGAAAGTTTTCCCTCGATACCCCTTCTGAAATCAACCGGCTGATCACCTGGTTCAGAAAGGTTGATTTTCCACACCTTCTCACCCCGATGATGATGGTGGCCTTTTTATCAACCGGGCTTACCTCCAGATGCCGGCGGGTACCTGTGAATAATTCTCCCTCCTGGGCATCAAGAATCAATTCCTTCAATAGCTGGAGCATCATAATTCTTAATAGTGGTAAAAATAATTACCAATTTCATGCAAATATAGTAATAATATTTACCAGATCACTAAATAATTTTCTTTTTCCCGGTCTTATAAAAATGTGAGACGTGAGAAGAAAGACGTGAGAAGAAAAAAATCGTAAATCGACTTGCTTCTCCCGAGTACTCGGGATCGCAATGACATTAATCGAATCAATCGGAAATTGAACTGGCTGCCAACTGCCAACTGCCAACTGTCAACAGTTATTTCTTAGCCGGAGCGAATTTCAACAGGTTGTCCTGCTGCCAGTTTGCAAAAATATCCTGTGCAATCGTAGTCGCTGACTGATCTACATAGTTCGGATCTGTCACCGAGATATCCGCTGTCCATATCGCATCTTTGGAAGCCTTGGTGTACAGGCTTGCTTTCAGATTTACCACGGAGGTGGTAGTCCAGTATCCCCCGGTGGTCACCACGTTCCCACCGTAATATCCGGGCCCATCGTAAAACCCGGGTCCGCCATAATACCCCGGGCCATCATAAAATCCCGGACCACCCCAGTAGCCACCACCCCAGTAGCCACCAAACCCACCGTTAACATAGGTGGTCGGAGGAACGTAATTCTGTGTCTTATCGGTGCCTGCATAGGTGAATACCACGATGGCATCAGCTCCGATACTGTCGCATTTTTGCTTGATCTCATCCAGGGTGTATTTGACGGTTGGATTCAGGAAATCAAGTGAACCGATCGCTTTCAGTCCCTGGGTATTGAAATACGCGTCCATGGCCTGCTCGAATGGTTTCACATATTCGAGTTTGTTAAATAACGGCATGACGACGACATGCGAGATCTGCGCGTTAACGGCAGGGTTCTTCCAGCTTGTCATAGAGACTGGAGAAGCGCAGGAAAAGATTACGAAAGCGGCAACAACCGCTGCCAGCCCAAAAAAGATTCTTTTTGCGTTCATAAGGTTTTTGGTTTTGATTTAAAACAAAGATATGGAAAATATTTTACTTTCTGCCAACTGCTAACTGCTAACTGCAAACTGTCACCCGGTCTCCTGTTCGATCAACGCCATGGTTCTGAGCAATTCCTTGTAAGAGAACGGCTTCTTCAATACGGCATTCACTTTGAGTGCCAGCGCCGTATCAAGGTACTTTTCAGGTTCCATCTGCCCGCCTCCCGACATCGCAATGATCTTCACCTTCGGATTCAGTTTGTGGAGTGCAATGATAGTCTCTATTCCCTCCATGATCGGCATGATGATATCGGTGATCACCAGCATGAGCCGGAACATCCGATCGTATTCAATGATTAATACTTTTTTCATTCTATTTGTTTTTCGTGACCCGTGACCCGTGAATCGTGACTCGTGACCGGGGCGCTGTAATCGTATCCGGCCTTCGTCCTTCGTCCCTCGTCCTTCATCCCTCTTCCCTCGTCCTTCGTCCCTCGTCCTTCATCCCTCTTCCCTCGTCCTTCGTCCTTCGTCCCTCGTGCCGCAGGAATCAAATTGGCACGTCGTAAATAATTCATGAATTAAAATCCAATAATATCTGATAATTTTGGAATTACTATACAATAATATCCGGATATTATTGTATTTTTACAAAAAAAATCCTATGTATGTACCAAGAAGGATTCAGGAAAGCATTGTTCAACATCTTTCAAGAAAGGAATACACCATCATCACGGGAGCCAGGCAGAGCGGGAAGACATCGTTATTAATGGCGTTGTTTAATGATCTGAAAAGCAATGGAAAAACAGTTTCTTATCTTTCGCTTGAAGACAAGGAAATCCTGGCCGCCATCAACGAACATCCTGAGAATATTTTTTCCTATACCCCCCGGCCAGGCAAAACTGCCTTAGAACCCGGTAATCCGGACGAGATCATTTTTCTTTTCCTGGATGAAATCCAGTATGCGAAACAACCCTCAAACCTGCTAAAGTACGTATATGACAAATACCGGGAAAACCTTAAAATTGTTGCAACGGGAAGCAGCGCGTTTTACCTGGACTCGAAGTTCAAGGATTCACTGGCTGGCAGAAAACGGATTTTTGTATTACATACCCTGGATTTTGAAGAAATGTTAAGATTTCTCGGGCAACAAGTCCTGATCAGTGAACTTGACCGGATCAGGAATTTTACAGATTATATTTCGCCGCGCCATCATGAGTTGATGGCTTTGTTTAATGAGTACCTTGTTTTTGGAGGGTATCCTGAAATTGTGCTCGAACCTGATCCTCAAGAAAAGATTAAGTTGCTGAGGGATATCAGGGATTCATTTTTAAAAAAAGATATCGATGAATCAGGCATCAGCGATCAGGATAATTTTTACCGGTTATTGCAGCTCATCGCCGGGCAAACCGGTAATCTTGTAAATAAAAATGAACTGTCCCTATCTTTAAAAGCAGATAATAAAACTATTGGCCGGTATCTTTTTATTCTGCAGAAATGTTTTCATATTGAACTGGTAAAACCGTTCCATAGTAATCTAAGGAAAGAGCTGATAAAAATGCCGAAAGTCTATTTTAACGACAACGGTTTACGAAATATCGCATTGAACAGGTTCTATCCATTTGAGAACAGGGAAGACCGGAGCATGTTAGTGGAGAATTATTTATTTAATCGTTTGCGTGATCTGAACAGGGAAGATTCTGTATATTTCTGGCGGACCGCAGACCAGCATGAAATTGATTTTGTAATTCCGACAGAATCCGGTAAGGGGAATGCTTTTGAGGTAAAAATTAATTGCACACGTATAAAACCTGGTACATATAAAAAATTCACAGAACAGTATCCAGGCTTCTCCTTGGAAACGATTTCCTATACAATTCATAAAGATTGTAAATGGGTACTGAAACTATAATCCCTTAGTAGGCAGTAGGCAGTTGGCAGCCATTTCAATTTACGATTGATTCGATTAATGTCATTGCGATCCCGAGTACTCGGGAGAAGCAAGTCGATTTACGAATTCGTCCCTCGTCAATCCACCAGCCCCTCCTGGATCGCAAACCGGATAATATCGGCGGTGGTTTTGAGGCTCAGTTTATCCAGGATCCGCTCGCGATAGGTGCTGATAGTCTTTGAGCTAAGGGATAGGCCCTCCCCGATCTCTTTGATCGATTTGCCGGAAGCGAGATGGCAAAGCACATCAAACTCCCGGTCGGAGAGGCTTTGATAGACCGGTTTGTCACCGGGCTGGTCAAAATCGGTGGCGATGATCTCCGCCAGGGAGGAGGTGATGTATTTCTTGCCGGCAGCCACCCTTCTCACAGCGGTGATCAGTTCTTCGGGAAGAGTGGATTTGGGCAGATAGCCCGATGCTCCCTATTTCAGGGCCCGGATGGCATATTGCTCTTCCGGGTGTACACTCAGCATCAGGACAGCCGTTTCGGGTCGGACCAGTTTCAGATCTTTCAGCAGCTCCAGGCCACTCTTCCCCGGCATGCAGATATCCAGCAATATCACATCATAGAGAGTCTCTCTTGCTTTCTGAAGCAACTCAATTCCCCCCCCTGCCTCGTCAACCACTTCAATATCAGAATACTCGGCCAGGATTTGCCGGATCCCCTGCCGGACTACGGGGTGATCGTCGGTGATGAGGACTTTGATCATATGATTGGGAACTCCACCACGATCTCCGTGCCTTTATTCGGTTTACTCATTATTTCAAAAGTCCCACCACAAAGCCGGGTCCGCTCCTCCATCCCTTCTCTTTTTCAATCAGGCTGATCACCACATTGCTTGCCTCTGCATGCCGCATGATGTTGGTGAGCGCCTCCTGCACGATACGGAAAACCTGCGTTCCCATCTCTGCGGGCATCGTCAGATCTTCCGGGATCCGGCGGGCCAGCCAGGCCAGGTCGATGTTCAATGCCGTAAGTTTTTGACCCAGGTCATCATGCAGGTCCTGCGCGATCTCCCGTCGCTCTTCCTCCCGCACCTCCTGGATATGGGTGGTGAGATCACGCAGTTTTTGAGCCGTCCCTTTCAGCATTATCTCACTCGCCCGGAGTTCTGCTTCGCTTCTCTTTCTGGCCTGGTTTTCCGTTCGCAGGTCTTCCAGGATGTTGAGCAGGGCAACCTGGCTTTCCCGGAGCTTCTGCCGGGACTTCTCCTGTAACTGCTCTGTCTCCCTTCGGCGCGCCAGCTCTTCTTCCAGCTTTCGGGTTTGTTCTGCTACTTGTTTGGCAAGCATCTCTTTCTGGTTCAGTGAAAGCAAATTGGCCATTTTGATCTGCACCAGTACCCGGATCTGTGTCACCAGTTCATTTTCGTCGAAAGGGCTTGCTCAGGAAGGCATCGGCTCCGGCTTCAAGGGCTTTGATGCGAAGCTGGGGATTGATGATGTTGGCTGTATAAAAGACTACCGGGATGGTCCTTAACGTCTCATCCTTTTTCAATTCCGAGCACACCTCGAACCCGTCCATCTCCGGCATCACGAGATCCAGAAAGATGACATCCGGGTCCTCCCTGACTGTCAGACCGATCCCTTTCCTTCCGGAAAGCGTTGTGAACACCTCTGCTTCAGGCAATAATCTCCGCACCATCTCCCGGAAGACAGTCAGGGAATCGGAATCGTCATCGACAGCGAGTATCCTGATCCTGTTCATCACTCCACGATCTTATATTTCTCCGGCCCGTTCAATTTTTGCAACAGGGCATTCACCTCTTTTTTCAGCCCGATCATGGTAAACTCCCTGCCTATGGTCAGGTCGTTGAATCGTTCAAGTTCGTCCATTTTCTGTATGAGCGCTTGTTCCGCCAGTTTGCGTTCGGTGATGTCGGTTAGCACACCCTGCAGACCTCTGATCTCCTCTCCTTCTTTGATGACCCGGCTGGATGTGCGCACCCATTTCACTTCGCCATTCTTAGCTAACATCCGGTATTCCCCTGGCAGAATCTCACCTCGAAGAATATTTTCAAACGCCTGGTAGATTTGTTCCATGTCATCGGGGATGTAAAGTTGAGAAAAATGAGTGCCGATGAGTTCTGCCGGTGTATAGCCGAAGGCTTGCTGGCATGCCGGACTTACATAAGTGATCGTACCATCTATGCTGATTGAGTATACAACGTCGTTTAAATTCTCAACAAGTTCGCGGAATTTTTCCTCGCTATTCCTGAGCCTGATTTCAGAAACCTTCCGCTCTTCAATCTCCGCATTAAGGTCCTCCATGATATTCAGGGAAGCATTGCGTGCAGCGACCAGTTCAGCATTCAGCTTTTCCAGTTCTGCCAACCGCTTTTCTTCCTCCCCTGCAGCTGCTTCCCTGGTTTGTCGTAACTCTTTCTTCTCCAGGGCCTCTTTTACTGCGAACGGCAGCCGGGTAATGTTATCTTTCAGGATGTAATCCGTAGCTCCGGCTTTCATGCACTCCACCGCAACCTCCTCATTCTGGCTGCCGGTGAACATAATCACGGGGATGTTTGGATCGTGCTTCTGAATGATTTTCAATGCCTCCATGCCTGTAAAGCGGGGCATGGAGTAGTCGCACAACACCAGGTCGGTGGAAAAATCCTGCAGCGCTTTCAGCAGTTTCTCCTCTGTGTCGACCCTTGTAGAAGTGAGATCAATCCCTCCTTTCCGCAGTTCGATTTCCGCAAGATCCGCATCCTCGGGGAGATCTTCAACAAACAATACGCGTATGGGGTCCATGGTAGCGCCGGGTTAATGTTCGTCCTTCGTCATTCGGGAAACTCCGCCTCTTCCCCCAGCCTTGTAAGCAGTTCGTTGATCCGTTTCTTCAGTTCGATCATCCGGGTTTCGCGGTTGACCATGAAACGGTTGAACTGGCTCAATTCATTGGCGCTGTTCTGAAGGGCTATTTCATCCTTCTTCCTCACCGAAATATCGGCAAGGGTCATATTAAACCTGATCTTCCCGTCCGTTTTTCAATTCAGCCTCTGCCCTTTTTCGCAGCGATTCCAGATAACCTGAAAGGTTTTTCGGGGTTGCCATCTTTAGGGTTCTTTTGGTTTAATCGGTGTGATGTTTTCCATCGTGATCACCACCCCATCGATCACGTTGTTCACGGTACGGTAGGGGCGGATACGCAAATGGTAAAAAAGGCCACCCGAACTTTCTGCCTTTACCTCTTTGGTGGCCAGATCTTTCAGTACTTCACCGGAGAGATGTTCGAGATCAATAGTGTTCAGTGTGGAAGCAAAATGGCGGATAGGCCTCCCGACATCGGTGGGTGTCAGCGAGATCATATCGGTCACGCGGGGTGTGAATTTCCTGACATTCAGATGTTTATCCAAAAAGATGATCGCAATATCCGTGCTGTCCAGCAGGTTTTTCATGTCGTCGTTCGCCTTAGAGAGTTCATCGATCCGGCATTGCAGCTCCGCATTGATGGTGGTCGCTTCCTCGTTCATAGACTGCAGTTCCTCCCGGGATGTCTCCAGCTCTTCGTTGGCCGATTGCATCTCTTCGTTGGTTGACTGGAGCTCTTCATTGGTAGACTTCAGCTCCTCGTTCGATGTCTCCAGCTCTTCAATGGTCGTATAGAGGGTATGGCGGGTGCGGTTGAGTTCCTGCTCCAGCCAATCTATATTTTTTTCTTTTTGCCTGGGGCCGGTAGCTCCTGATTTTTTACGATCTCCCGATCCTCTGGGTTCGAACATCAGGAGGAATAGTTTCACCGTTGATTTGGGGACGATCAGGGGCCGGACAACCAGGTTGATCAGGGTGGTGTCTCCGTTGGAGCTGACCCGGATCCCCCGCTTCACCACCTCCCTCAGATTGGCCATCGCTTCCCTGACTACCGGTTCCACTTCCTGCTTCAACCCCGGACGAGCCATATCAAATATATTCAGCCGCGGGATCCCACGGGCAGGTTCGAGGAATTTCCCCGTTGGGCCGTGGATGTAATAGATCATACCGGTTTCATCAATGACAACACCCGAAGGAATCTCGCTTTGCTGAAGAATCGTCTCCACGATGTGGAGTTCGTTGATCTCCTCCTGCACGAAAGTCGTTGCCGGTTTAACGACTGGTTTTTTTTGATCCATAGGGATACGTGTTGGGAAATTGACAATTTCCGGTTTGGCAAACGAATCGGGAAGTTGCTGATAAATCTTCCATTTCCGGTCGATAGCATTGAAATAGTCCAGGGAGGTTCCAATGGTTTCTGAGCTTCCCAGGAAAAGGATCCCATTCTGTTTCAGGCTGTATCTGAATACAGGAAGCAGTTTCTTCTGAAGTTCTGCCGTGAGATAGATCAGCAGATTGCGGCAGGAGAGGAAATCGAGCTTGGTGAACGGCGGATCTTTGATCACATTCTGCATCGCAAAAATGATCCTCTCCCTGATCAGTTTCTTCACGCGGAAGTAGCCGTTTGCCTCTTTGACGAAATAGTGTTTCAGCCGTTCCCTGCCTACGTCAGTCTGGATACCCGGAGGATACAATCCGGACCGGGCAAAGTCGATCGCCTCTTCATCGATATCAGTCCCGAAGATCTGAATGTTGAACGTACCCTTCATCGACTCCATCACCTCATCCAGTACCATTGCCAGGGAGTAAACCTCCTCCCCGGTGCTGCAGCCGGCTACCCAAACCCTGATCGTTGAACCATTGGCTATAGTGGCAAGGTATTCGGGGATAACTTGTCGCTTCAGGATCTCAAATGCTTCCGGATCACGGAAAAAGGAGGTGACCCCGATCAGCAGATCCTTGAACAGGAGGTGAGCCTCCGTTTCACTTTTCTGCAGAAACTGGACATAGTTGGAGAGGGTTTCAATCTGGTGGACATTCATCCGTCGTTCCACCCGGCGGATCAGCGTATTGTGTTTGTAGAGGGAAAAATCATGACCGGTCTGGTTACGGAGGATGAGCAGGATCTTGGGGAGTGCTTCGGCAAATTTGATATTCCCGGTGATTGGAATGGATAATTTGCCCTTCCTGACGAAACTGAAATAGCTGATCAGTCGGTCCGGCATTTTTGCGGGAGGCAGGATGTAATCGGCCACCCCGGTGGCCGTGGCACTCTTCGGCATCCCGTCATAGACGGCAGAGGCTTCATCCTGCACCAGCACCACTCCTCCGGCCTCCTTGATGGCTTTCACTCCCTGGGTTCCGTCGGTTCCGGTACCGGAGAGAACGATGGCTGCCGCCCGTTCTGCCTGGTCCTGTGCCAGGGAACGGAACAGGCTGTCGATGGGCAGGTTCATTCCACGTGACCGGGGTGGAGGAAGCAGGTAGAGTACCCGGTTGAGGATGTTCAGCTCTTTGTTGGGAGGGATCACATACACGGTATCGGGGATGATCTTTTCGTTGTTGGTTACCTGAGTGACCTTCATCTCCGTCTGTTTTTGCAACAGCTCAGGCAGCAGGCTAATGTGGGTGGGATCGAGGTGTGCCACCACGATAAAAGCCATGCCGGTATCGGGAGGGCATGCCTTGAAAAACTGGGTAAAAGCCTCCAAACCGCCAGCCGAAGCGCCCAGTGCAACGATAGGAAAGGGCTTCCGGGCAGAAGGCTTTGGTTTGGGTGGCTTTTTGGAAGTGGGCATGGGAAATTGGAAATTGGAAAGTAGAAATTGGAAATTGGGTACTATACAAAGGTACGATGAAAAGAGGGATTTCCGACAAATGCAGTTGGCAGTAGGCAGTTGGCACGTCTTACGTCTTACGTCTTACGTCATACGTCCTAAGGAAGTGTAAAGTAAAACGTCGCCCCCTTCCCCGGCTTCCCTTTTGTATATCCAAATCAAATATACAACTATTCCAATACATTAGCAAGGGAAAGTTACGAGGGACAGGGTCGAGGGTCGAGGGTCGAAGGTCGAGGGAAAAATTCGTAAATCTAAAATCGAATGTCATTGCGAGAACCCCGAGTACTCGGGGGACGAAGCAAAATCGGAAATTGAAATGGCTGCCGACTGAGGACTGGGGACTGAGGACTGGTGACCCAGTTATTTCAAGGTTTCAGGTTCTCCAGATCTGCTAAATCCTGTAACCTCCCTGTTGCTTTTTTATTTTTTTTCAGGTTCTCCAGATCTATGAAATTTATTTTGAGTCCATCGACTTCAACTATCAACCGGCTTTGATAACATGTTGTAAAATCAACTCCATCACAGGACAGAACAAGATCAATCCGATTCGGAGGATAACCAATCTGAATAAATTCATCTGTTTTTAAAAAGTCTTCCTTTATTAACCCCAGGTCTGCCAAACCGAATGCTGACAAAGCTTTCATAATACGGTCGGCATTATCAGCAGAAGCCAGTAACCACACGTCCAGATCCTTTGTATATCTGGGATAGCCATGTAATCCAACGGCATAACCACCAACAATCAGGTACTGGACGTTATTGGTATTTAAGGATTCGATAAACTCTCTGAAATCTTTGTTCAGTACCATATTTCCAGGAATTATATTCTCTTCTTATCTCCTCCAGAACGGCAAGTCTATTCTCAAATGGTTGTGATTGCCAGAATAGAAAATCATTCCCTTGTTCATGAATCTTTCCTCTGCGAATGATCTTTTTATCAATCATGACAATTCGTATGCATTAAATGAATCACAATGGATTTCATACAAAATTAGTGAAATATCTTATACGATTTTTTTAAGACGCCAACAGAACCTATTGAGATCACTTCGACCCTCGACCCAGACATGTCCCTTGACTTGTCCCTTCTATTAATGTATCTTTATTGCATGAAAAAAAACAATCCCGGTTCGTCTGATCCACTTCGCCGGAAGGCCGAAACACGGCTGAAGAACGCACAAAAGAAGGCTCCTGATCTCAGTGATCCTGAGGAGATTATGAAACTCCTCCAGGAGCTGCAGGTCCACCAGATCGAGCTGGAGTTGCAGAACGATGAGTTGCAGCAGGCACTGCAGGCGCTCGAAGATTCGAATATCCGGTATTTCGAACTGTACAACCTGGCTCCGGTCGGGTATTGCACCCTCAGCGAAAAGGGGGTAATCCTGGAGGCAAATCTGACTGCTGCCGGGATATTGGGTGTGACCCTCAAAACCCTTGCAGGAAGATCATTCACCAGCTTCATCCTTCCGGAAGATCAGGACATCTTTTATCACCACCGGAAGCTGCTGTTTGAATCCGGGGAGCCCCAATTGTGCGAGCTGCGGCTCCTGAAAAAACCGAGTGGTTATTTATGGGCACGGCTGGAAGCAGGAGTGGCCAAAGATCCCTCCGGACTTCCGGTGTGCCGGGTGGTCCTGAGTGACATCACCCGGTTCAAGGAGGCCGAAGAAGAGATCCATCAAAAAAATGAACAACTTCAGGAGATCAACCGGCAAAAAGACAAGTTCTTCTCCATCATCTCACATGATCTGCGAAGCCCATTCAACTCCTTGCTCGGCTTTACTCAACTCCTTGCAGAAGAGTTGCAGGATATGAGCCAGGATGAGATTCAGCGAATAGCCAATGCGCTGCAACGATCCGCCATAAATCTGTACAATCTGATCGGTAATTTACTCGAATGGTCCCGCATGCAACGGGGAGTGGTGGAATTTAATCCTGAAGAGATTCCGCTTATTGACCTGGTCAACCACAGCCTGGAAACGCTTACTGATCTGGCGAAACAGAAAAACCTGGAGATCCGCGTGCTGGTACCTGGTGATCTTATGGTAAAAGTGGATGTAGCGATGATCGAATCCACCCTGAGAAACCTGATCTCAAATGCCCTGAAATTCTCCAGCCGGGGCGGGCAAATTCAAATCTCAGCGTTGATGAGCCAGCCCGGCTTCATCAAACTGGTAGTTACCGATACCGGGATAGGCATACGTCCTGAATTCCTGGCCAACCTGTTTCACCTGACCGAACATCCCAGCTCCCAGGGAACCGAAGGGGAACCCGGCACGGGCCTGGGATTACTACTCTGCAAGGAATTTGTGGAGAAGCACGGCGGCACCATCCGGGCCGAGAGTGAAGAGGGAGTTGGGAGCACCTTCACCATTACGATTCCGGTGTAAGGTATCAGGTTCACTCGCAGATTTTCGCAGAATCCCAGAGTCATAAAGTCACGTTCTTCGTCCCTCGTCCTTCGTCTCACGTCCTTCGTCTCACGTCTCGCGTCAAAATGTCAGCCCTTCTTCTCTGGCACTCTCTTTGTCATCCCCCGGCAAAGAATCACTATAAATCAACGGCTATGCAAACAGGCAAAATCAACGTCCAGACAGAGAATATTTTTCCGATCATCAAGAAATTCCTTTACTCAGAACATGAGATCTTCCTCCGGGAACTGATCTCCAACGCAGTAGATGCCACACAGAAGCTGAAGACCCTGGCCTCTTTCGGGAAATTCAAGGGAGAATTGGGAGACCTGACTATCCAGGTAAAAGTCAATAAAAAGAAGAAAACCCTGTCAGTCACCGACCGGGGGGTCGGTATGACAGCCGACGAGGTCAGCAAGTACATCAACCAGATCGCATTCTCCAGCGCCGAGGAGTTTGTCAGTCAGTTCAAGACCAAGACTGAAGCCGAGATGAATGCGATCATCGGCCATTTCGGGCTTGGATTTTATTCGTCGTTCATGGTCTCTGACAAGGTGGTCATCGACACAAAAAGTTACCAGACCGGAACAGGCGCCGAAGCAGTGAAATGGGAGTGCGACGGCAGCCCCGAATACACCCTGGAGGAGTCGAAGAGAAAGAGCCGGGGAACAGAAGTGATCCTGCACCTGACCGACGATTCCAAAGAGTACCTGGAGGAACACCGGGTGCTGGAGATCCTGAATAAGTACTGCCGCTTCCTGCCGGTTCCCATTCAGTTTGGTACAGAGAAAGTGTACGAACCGATCAAGGAAGAGGGCAAAGGGAAGAAGGAAGAGGAGACGAAGGACGAAGGGACGAAGGACGAGGGACGAAAGACGAAGGAGATTGAAAAACCCAGAATAATTAATGACACCAATCCGCTCTGGAAGCAGAAGCCCGCTGAGCTCAAGGATGAGGATTACAAGAACTTCTACCGGAAACTCTATCCGTACAGTTTCGATGAACCCCTCTTCCACATCCACCTGAACGTGGATTATCCCTTCAACCTCACGGGGATCCTCTATTTCCCCAAGGTCAAACGGTCGGTGGAAATCCAGAAGGACAAGATCCAGCTTTACTGCAATCAGGTGTTTGTGACCGACTCGGTAGAGGGGATCGTACCCGACTTCCTCACCCTGCTGCACGGCGTGATGGATTCGCCGGATATTCCGCTCAACGTATCCCGCAGTTTCCTTCAGAGCGATCCCAACGTGAAGAAGATCTCCAACCACATCATGAAAAAAGTTGCCGACAAACTGGAGGAGCTTTTCAAGGAGAACCGGGAGAATTTTGAGAAAAAATGGGACGACATCAAGGTCTTCATTGAATACGGAATCATTTCGGAATCCACCTTCTACGACCGGGCTAAAAAATTCTGCCTGTTGAAGAATACCGACGGAAAATACTTCACATTCGAAGAATACGAAAAGCACATCGCGACTGCCCAGAAAGACAAGGAGGGGACCCTGATCTACCTCTATGCCACCAATACAGAGGAGCAGTACAGCTACATCCAGGCGGTAAAAGACCGCGGATACGACGTTCTGCTGCTGGATGGCATCATCGATCCCCATTTCATCAACGCCCTGGAGCAGAAGTTCGATAAATCCCACTTCACCCGGGTGGATGCCGACACCGTGGAGAAGCTGATTAAAAAAGAGGATGCCCAACCTTCCAAGCTCAACGAGGACCAGCAGAAATCACTCCGGGAGCTGATGGAAAAGCAGATAGATTCCAAGAAATACACGATCAGCTTTGAGAGCCAGAGCGAAAAGGAAGCCCCCTTCATGATCACCCAGCCGGAGTTCATGCGCCGGATGAAAGATATGTCGATGCTCGGAGGAGGTATGGGGTATATGGGCGACCTTCCCGATCATTTCAACCTGGTGGTTAACTCCAATAACCCCGTCATAGGCAAACTCCTGCTGGAGCCCGACGGTGGCAAACAGGCCGCCACCATCAAGCAACTCTTCGACCTCGCGCTTCTGGCGCAGGGGATGCTGAAAGGGAAAGAGCTGGCGGAGTTCATACGCAGGAGTACGGAGCTGGTGAAGTGACGTGGAACGTAAGACGTGAGACGTGAGACGTGAGACGTGAATTGTCAGGTGCGATTGAACTTTTAGCGGGGACTGCAGAATGAATCCGCCCGGGATTCCATAATTTTTAATTGGGCCGTAATGTGATCGTATTTTTTAAATAGACGATCATATTCTTCCTGTTCGCAATATCCACAGGAAATAATGAAATCCAACCATGTCTGGGTCTCGGCGGCTTCCGTCTGACAATCAGTTATCTTGTTGATAAACATCGCTTTGTACCTTCGTTTGTACCAGCTTTCCGCCAAATTGCTGCAAACAGAGCGCGACGCTCTCCGGATCTGATCTGTTTTGGGTTCATGTTCATTAATCCGAGAAAAAGCAAAAGGTTATATATTGTTAAAAAAATTTTACGTCTCACGTCTCACGTCTTACGTCTTACGGTTTTTTGTATCTTTGACACAAAACTTTAACTTTTTCGAACATGAAACTCTCCAAAGGCTGGATCATCCTCATTGTGGTGATCGCTATCATCGTGATCCTGGTAGGCTGGGGTACCCGGATCTATAATAATCTTGTGACCCAGGACGAGAATGTAGGGAAAGCCTGGGCCAATGTGGAAAATGTCTATCAGCGGCGGGCCGACCTGATCCCCAATCTGGTTGCTACGGTAAAAGGGGTAGCCGATTTTGAAAAATCGACGCTCACCGACGTGATTGAAGCACGTGCCAAAGCGACTTCGGTGACCATTAATCCGAAAAATCTGAATGCAGAATCCCTGCAACAATTCCAGTCAGCTCAGGATGGTCTGAGTTCTGCCCTCTCCCGCCTGATGGTGGTGGTGGAACGCTACCCCGAACTCAAAGCCACGCAGAACTTCATGGAGCTGCAGGCACAACTGGAGGGAACAGAGAACCGGATTGCCGTGGAGCGGATGAAATTCAACGAAACGGCACAGGCTTACAACACCTACATCCGACGGCTCCCTGCTACCATCTTTGCCGGGATGTTCGGATTTGAGAAAAAAGCCTATTTCGAAGCCCAGGAAGGAGCAGGAACAGCTCCAAAGGTTGAATTTTAAAGGGAAATCCGGAAATACGAAATACGAAATACGTATTTCTAATTTCGAATTTCAAATTTCTGTAAGTTATGTCGATTCCGGCGAAACATTTTTTCACAGATCAGGAGCAGCAGCAGATCCTGGGGGCGATCCGGGAAGCTGAGCTGAACACTTCGGGGGAGATCCGGGTTCACGTGGAGAACCAGTGCAAAAGCGACGTGCTCGACCGGGCTGCATACCTCTTCAGGCAGCTCAATATGCACCGGACCAGGCTCCGGAATGGAGTGCTCTTTTACCTCTCTGTGGACGACCGCAAATTTGCCATCCTGGGAGATGTGGGGTTGAATCAAAAGGTTGCTACCACCTTCTGGGATGAGATCCAGGAGGAGATGGCAGCCCGGTTCCGCGAAGGTGAGTTCTCCCGCGGACTTTCGGAAGGTATCCGCGAAGCCGGCAAGCAGCTGAAGACCCATTTCCCTTACCAGAAAGATGATATGAACGAATTATCTGATGAAATATCATTTGGGAAAGAATAGGGTCTAAGGTCGAGGTAAATAGAATAACGAACACTGAATTTCCAATTTCTAATTTCGAATTTCCATATGACCAATTACAAATCAGTTATTTTTACTCTGCTTCTCCTTTTTGGGATACAAGGGTTTGCCCAGGATATCCCCCCTCGCCCTGAACCTCCGCGGCTGGTCAATGATCTGGCCGGAGTTCTGACAGAGCAGCAGGTTCAGCAGCTGGAGCGGAAACTAGTGGATTTCAACGATACCACCTCCACACAGATAGCAATAGTCACAGTAAAATCTTTGAACGGATATGACAAAGCCGATTTTGCCTTCCGTATCGGGGAGCAGTGGGGTGTTGGTCGGAAAGGAAAAAACAACGGCATCGTGGTGCTGGTGAAACCGAAATACAGCAATGAATCAGGCCAGGCTTACATTGCCGTGGCTTATGGTCTGGAGGGAGTGATCCCCGATGCCATCGGGAAACGGATCGTGGAGTACGAGATGTTCCCCCGCTTCAAGGAGAACAACTACTTTGCGGGTCTCGATGCGGCCACCACCACCCTGATGGAGCTGGCCAGCGGTGAATTCACAGCCGATCAGTACATGAAGAAGACCCAGTCCGGTCCCTTCGCTTTCTTCATCCCGGTATTGATTATCCTGATCGTCTTCTTCCTGATACGGGCCAGTCGTGCCCGTTCACACTCCGTAGGAAAAAGCATCCCCTTCTGGACGGCATTCTGGCTGCTGGGAGGCCTGGGCGGACACCGGGGAAGCTGGAACAATTTCTCCTCAGGAAGCGGTCCTTTCGGCGGAGGAGGCGGCTTTGGCGGCGGCGGCTTCGGCGGCTTCGGCGGAGGCAGCTTTGGCGGAGGAGGAGCCGGGGGGAGCTGGTAGGTCAATTACGAATTACTAATTACTAATTACGAATTATCAAGTATCCGGCATCTGGCATCATTGTCACTGCGAGAAGCGAAGCGACGAAGCAGCGGCATCTGAACTTTTTCGTATATTCGTGACCAGGAAATTTCTTCATTATGATTGATCAGATTGACCTGAGTATGGTAGACTGGGCCCGGGCACAGTTTGCCCTGACGGCCATTTACCACTGGCTTTTTGTGCCGTTGACCCTGGGTTTATCCTTCCTCGTAGCCATTATGGAGACGATTTATGTGAGGACCGGCAACCCGGAATGGAAAAAGATCACTAAATTCTGGATGATTCTCTTCGGGATCAACTTTGCCATCGGAGTGGCCACCGGCATCATCCTGGAGTTCGAGTTCGGCACCAACTGGTCCAACTACTCCTGGTTTGTGGGCGATATCTTCGGCGCTCCGCTGGCCATTGAAGGGATCATGGCGTTCTTCCTAGAGTCCACGTTCATCGCCATCATGTTTTTCGGATGGAACAAGGTGAGCAAAGGATTTCACCTGGCGGCCTCGTGGCTGACCGCCATCGGGGCCAACCTTTCGGCACTCTGGATCCTGGTCGCCAATGCCTGGATGCAATATCCCACCGGCATGGTCTTCAATCCCGACACCGCCCGGAATGAGATGGCCAATTTCTGGGATGTGCTGCTTTCTCCGATGGCCGTCAATAAATTCCTGCATACCATCTCAAACGGGTATGTGATCGCATCGATCTTTATGATCGGGATCAGCGCCTGGTTCCTGCTGCATAAACGGCATGTACTTACTGCCAAACGAAGCATCCTGGTTGCCGCTGTCTTCGGTCTTATCACCTCCATCTTCCTGGCTTTTACCGGCGACGGATCGGCCTATACCATTGCCCAGAAGCAGCCCATGAAGCTGGCTGCCATGGAAGGATTGTACGATGGGAAAGCGGGGGCAGGGCTGGTAGCCTTTGGCATCCTGAATCCGGATAAAAAACCGGGAGACAAGAAAGATCCCTTCATCCTGAAGATCGGGGTCCCCCGTCTCCTCGCCATCCTGGGGTATCGCAATGCCAATGCCTATGTGCCGGGTGTAAACGATATCGTAAACGGAGGCTATACCCCCTGGTTCGAAAATATTCCGGAAGAGGAGAAAGAGATGGCCTACTCCGTTGCCCAGAAGATCGATAAGGGGAAGGAGGCGATCTCCGCCCTGCGGGATTATAAAACTGCCTCCAGAGCGGGCAATTCTACCCTGGCCCGGATCTCCCGCAAGAAACTGGAAGCCAATTTTCATTACTTCGGATATGGCTACCTGAACGAACCCGGGTCGGTGGTTCCCAATGTCCCGCTTACCTTTTACAGCTTCCACCTGATGGTATTCCTGGGGGTCTATTTCATCCTGCTTTTCATTGTTGTCCTCTATTTTCTCAACCGGGGAACACTGGAACACCGCCGATGGCTGCTCTGGCTCTCCCTGTGGACCATTCCCGTTGTCTACCTGGCCAGCCAGGCTGGATGGGTGGTGGCAGAAGTGGGACGTCAGCCCTGGGTGATCCAGGACCTCCTCCCTACCGTGGCCGCCGTTTCCATGATCGACTCCGCCTCGGTGAAGATCACCTTCTGGATCTTTGCCGGTCTCTTTACAGCACTGCTGATCGCCGATGTAATGATCCTGGTGCGCCAGATCAAGATCGGGCCTAAAGATGGAGGACAATCGTGATGTTTGAAACGATGTCGTTACTCACCCTTCAGCATTACTGGTGGTGTATCATATCACTGCTGGCCGCCGTCCTGGTCTTCCTGCTATTTGTCCAGGGAGGTCAGACCCTGATCTATACGCTCGGAAAGAGCGAACAGGAACACACCATGATCGTCAACTCTCTGGGACGCAAATGGGAGTTCACTTTTACCACGCTTGTCACATTCGGCGGGGCCTTTTTCGCCTCCTTCCCCCTCTTCTACTCCACCAGTTTCGGAGGAGCCTACTGGGTGTGGATGATCATCCTCCTGGCCTTTGTCATCCAGGCCGTGGCCTATGAATTCCGGAGTAAGCCCAATAATTTTCTCGGGAAACGGACCTTCGAGATTTTCCTCTTTATCAATGGTGCCCTGGGTACCATACTGATCGGAGCAGCCGTGTCCACTTTTTTTACCGGGTCGGAGTTTTCGGTCGACAAGCTGAACCTGACCGATCTCACCAGCCCGGTCATCTCCCGCTGGGAGGGCCCGGCCCGCGGACTGGAAGCGGTACTCAACTGGAGGAATGTGGACCTGGGACTGGCTGTCTTCTTTCTGGCACGGGTGCTGGGGATCCTCTATATCCTCAATTCGGTAGACCAGGAAGCCATTGCCAGGCGTGGCCATAAACAACTCTGGGTCAATGCTATTCCCTTTCTTGTTTTCTTCCTGGCCTATGTGATCAGCCTGCTGCTTTCGAAGGGTTTTGCCGTGGATCCCGCGACCGGCAAAGTTTTTATCGAGCCCTTTAAATACTGGCACAACCTGACCGGGATGCCCGTTGTGGCCATCCTGTTCCTGGTGGGTGTGCTGATGGTGGGTTTTGGTATCCTCAGACCCCTGATGAATTTCAGATCCTGCCGTACCAGAGGGATCTGGTTTGCCGGTACCGGGACCATCCTGTCCGTTTTCTCCCTGTTCCTCCTTGCCGGATTCAACCATACCGCCTACTATCCCTCTACCTATGACCTGCAGAGCTCGCTGACTATCCAGAACAGCTCCTCCAGCCACTACACGCTGACAGTCATGAGTTACGTCTCACTGCTGGTCCCGTTTGTGCTGGCCTACATCATCTATGCCTGGTGGTCCATCAACCGGAAGAAGATCACGGAAGAGGAGATGAATGAGGAGGGAGGACATACCTATTAACGAATTACGAATTACGAATTACGAATTACAAATTACTTATTACAAATGAATTATCCTTGAACATTGAACCTTGAACTTTAACCTGAAATACAAACACCAAATAACAACCCTGATGTATATTACTTCCATAATTTGGTATCTGGCCTGGCCGGTGCTGATCGCAGGATCGACCCTCATCATCCTGTATGCGGTAAAGAAGTTTGACAGTGAACAGACCAATAGTTCCAAGTCATGAAAAAAAACAGTGGGTGCGATCCACACCCACTCTTCCGGTACGGATCAGGTACCTGGAAAACGGGAGCGTGGTGTTTGACCTCTCCGGGAAAATATTCCTGAAGTAATGGAATCGATCACCCAGTTCTTCGACCTCCTGGTCCATTCGGACAAGCTGATCCGGGTGGGAGGGCTGGCATTGATCCTGCTCATCGTCTACCTCGAAACCGGGGTATTTTTCGGATTCATCTTCGCCGGCGATGCCCTGTTATTCAGCGCCGGTCTGCTTTGTGGCACCGACCTCCTGGATGTCAATATCTTCCTTCTCCTCTTCCTAATAACCGGTGCCGCTATCGCCGGAAATATCACCGGTTATTATACCGGCAAGATATTGGGGAAAAGGCTCCATACCAAAAAAGATTCCTGGTTCTTCAAGCAACGGCATCTGGAAAAGACACGCCTGTTCTGTGAAAAATACGGTGGAATGTCGCTGATAGCCGGTCGCTTTGTCTGGATTATCCGGACCATTATGCCCATCCTTACCGGAACCTCCGGGATGAGTTTCAGGAGATTCAATCTCTTCAATATCCTCGGGGCCTTTCTCTGGGTCTGGTCCATCATCCCGCTGGGCTACCTGGCCGGGCATCTGATCCCCAATGCAGCGGAACACCTGGAATACTTTGTCGCAGGGATTACGATCATCGCGATGGTCGTGCTGACCAGGGGGATAATCAGGGTAGCCAAGACAAAAGTCAGTTAAATTTCTTATTTTTACAGATCGAAACCAAACCATTATTTTCCTTTCCCATGAAACATCTTATCCTTATTTTCTTAGGACTGATTTTCACAACACTGCTTGGAAAGTCACAGTCCGTTAATCAGACATCCGGCTCCATCCATGATGCAGCTGATTATCCTTACTGGATATCCATGATGCAGGATTCTGAAGCGAACTTTTTCGCCACCCAGCAGGCATTCGAACGCTACTGGGAGAACCGGCCCATAACCAGAGGGTGCGGCTGGAAGGTATTCAAACGCTGGGAATACATGATGCGCGACCGGGTCTCTGCCGAAGGCGTAAAGCCAGGCTCGGATGTTACTTACAGAACCTATACCGAATATATTCACAACATCCGTTCTACAGCAGGCAATTGGATTTCGCTGGGACCCTCTCTGATCCCGTTACCGGGACCGGCCGGATACGAAGGACTAGGCCGGCTGAACAACGTTGCGTTCCATCCCACCGATCATTTCAGGTGGTATGTGGCTGCTCCGTCAGGAGGGATCTGGATGACCAGTAACGGAGGGACCACCTGGGAGACCCATACCGATACTCTTCCAACCCTGGGAGCATCTGCCGTTGTAATTGATTATACGAATCCGGATATCCTGTACATCGGAACCGGTGACCGGGATGCCGGGGATGCCCCCGGACTGGGTGTCTTTAAAAGCACGGATGGAGGGTACACCTGGGCTCAGTCGACCCAGGGTTTGGGTGAAAAAACCGTCGGCGAGATTCTGATGCATCCCACCAACCACCAGATCCTTCTCGCTGCCGCCAACGGGGGGATCTTCCGGAGCACTGATGCCGGAGCCAACTGGAGCTTGTCAACTTCCGGGAACTTCAAGGATATCGATTTCAAACCCAACGATCCCAACATCGTTTATGCCGCAGCCGGTGCCAACTTCTACCGCTCCGCGGATAACGGGGTAACCTGGACCCATATTATTGCCGGTTTGACCGGCGGACAGCGCGGTACCATTGCCGTAACCCAGGCCAATCCCAACTACGTGTATTTTGTCCAATCCGACAACTCCAGTGGATTCAAAGGACTGTACCGGTCCACCGATGCCGGACTCACCTTCACTACCCGGTCGACTACCCCCAATATCCTTGACTGGTCGTGCGACGGTTCCGGAACGGGCGGACAGGGGTGGTATGATCTCTCGCTGGAGGCAGATCCGGCGAATGCAGAGATCATCTACGTAGGGGGCGTCGACGTATGGAAATCGACCAATGGAGGAACCACCTGGAGCATCAACTCCCACTGGTACGGTGGGTGCGGCGTGCCGGCCGTGCATGCCGACTGCCACATGCTGAAGTACTCACCGGTTGATGGAAAACTATATGCCTGCAACGACGGCGGGGTGTACAACACCAGCAACAGCGGAACCACCTGGACCGATTACACCGAAACCATGACCATCGGACAGATTTACAAGCTGGGGCAGGCGCAGACCGTGAAGGAGAAAGTGATCAACGGCTTCCAGGACAACGGGACCTATACGTACATGGTCCCTGACTGGGTTGCTACCGGCGGAGGCGACGGAATGGAATGTGCCGTCGACTATTCCAATGCAGCCTGGACTTACCATACGATTTACTACGGGGACATCTTCCGGAAGTATAACAACCACAGTGAAAAGAAGATCGCCGGGAGCGGTACTTACGGCATCGATGAAAGCGGCGCCTGGGTCACTCCGTTCATTCTCCACGAAACAAACCCGGAAGCGATGTTTGTTGGCTATAACAATGTATGGAGAAGCACCAATATCAGAGATAACACAATCGAATGGACCAGGATCTCCGATTTCGGTCAGTCAAATACCTGCAATGCGCTGGAACAATCACCTGCCAATACGGATATTCTTTACGTCTCCCGTTACGACAACCGGTTGTTCCGCTCAGATAACTGCAACGATGCAACTCCCGGTTGGGTGGAGATCACCTCCTTTCTGCCGGCCAGCGGGTATCCGACCGACATCGAGGCCCATCCCACAGATCCGAATACCGTGTACATCACCATGGCCAACAATGTCTTTAAATCAACCGACAAAGGAATCACCTGGACCAACATCTCAGGCAATCTTCCGAATATCCATCTGAGCACGATCGTCTATTACAGGAATGCCATGGAGGGATTGTATGTAGGAAGTGATGCAGGAGTCTATTACAAGGATGCCTCGATGACTGACTGGACCCCCTTCAGCGAAGGGCTGCCGGTAAGCGCCATTGTCACGGAACTCGAAATCTATTACGATGATACCGTAGCCAATGATGCCATCCGTGCCAGTACATACGGCCGGGGGTTGTGGGGATCGGATATGTACCACTCCTCACCTGAAGCCGATTTCGAAGCCGATAAAACGATCATTCCGGTCGGTTGTGGAGTAAACTTCACCGACCTTTCCAATGGTGTTCCCACTGAATGGAACTGGACTTTCCAGGGAGGAACACCTGCTACATCATACGTGAAGTACCCGACCAACATTGTCTATAATACGGCCGGCACCTATCCGGTGAAGCTGGTGATTGCCAATGAACTGGGAACCGACTCCATCACCAAAACAAACTACATCACCGTGAGCAATACCATTCTTCCCGAAGTGGATTTCATGGCAAACAAAAATATCCTCTGCACGGGAGATACGGTTCAGCTGACGGACCTGACAAATTACTGTCCGACTGCCTGGAACTGGCAATTCTCCCCCAACACCGTGGCCTTCCTGCAGGGAACCAATAATTCCAGCCAGAATCCCGTGGTTCTTTTTACTCAGAACGGAGCCTATACCGTGACCCTCACTGCTACCAATTCAAACGGAAGTTCCAGCAACACCAAAGTGGATTTTATCATGAATGGAGGATTCCAGCTTCCCTTCACGGATAATTTTGAATCGGGATTTGAAACCCAGTACTGGTCGATTGAGAACCCTGATTACCAGATTACATGGGATACCATTTCCGTTCCTGGCACCTCCCCGGGTAATAAAGCCGCCTGGATGAATTTCTACAATTATGTTTACATGTACAAACGGGACCGCCTCATCAGCCCGGTCCTGAATTTCACCGACTTCAGCAACATCGTGCTCACCTTCCGCCATGCCTATGCCCAGCGGGATGTGTTGAAAGATTCCCTGATCATCCTGGTCTCCGACGATTGCGGATCCACCTTTACCCGCATCCTTGCCCTTGGACCTGACGGTACACCCAACACCTTTGTCACCCACGAACCCATGATGGACGCCTTTTATCCACAAAGCACCGACGACTGGTGCAGTGGCAGCTATGGGGTGTCCTGTTATGAAGTGGATCTAAATATCTATTCCGGTAAAGAGAATATGAAGATCGCCTTTGAATCTTACAACCGACGGGGAAATAATCTGTTCCTCGACGACATCTCCGTTTCCGGAACTGTCGGGATCTCGCCGGGCGGCGATCAAACCCACCAGATCCGGATTTATCCCAATCCTACAACAGGTCTGGTGCACGTTGTCATAGACAAACTGGCAGGAGGCGCTACCCTTCAACTCCTTACCATGCAGGGACAACTTGTGATGACCGAAGAGTTTTTCAGCACCGATCTCCGTTCCTCATTCCAGATGGATCTGAATTCCCTGACACGAGGAGTCTATTTCCTGAAGGTAACTACAAGCAGTTCAACCCTGGTAAAAAAGATCGTGAAGGAATAACCAGATCCGTTATCTCATGTTCGCTATCCGGGGAATCATGATCCTTCTGCTCATGCCTGTATTCATCCGGGGACAAACCTGCTGGCGCCCAGGCGAGATGGAGGTGAAAGTCTATCTGCACTCATCGGGGAATGTTACTACGCTCAAGAACCTGAAATTGCTGGATGAGCCGGCGCTTGAAAACGGTAGCGCCATAGCCTGGATAACCCTGACCCCTGCTGAACTGGAGAAACTGAAGGCATCCGGATTGGAATATGTGATCACCAATCCTGACCTCAACGCCTCCGGTCAGCATTTCCGGGATCAGGCTGTGCTGGAAAGCTACCACAACTATGACCAGCTGATAGCACTGGCCGACAGCCTGGCCACCAACTACCCGGCCATCTGTAGTAAGATCCTCCTGGGAACCACGCCTCAAAACCGCCAGCTGGGTATCCTGAAGATCAGCGACAATGTCAACATCAATGAGAATGAGGCAGAGATCATGTTCGACGGGGGTATCCATGGCGACGAGATCATGGGACCAGAGATTGTGATCCGGTACGCCCGGGATTTATGCCTGGGGTATGGTATTGATTCCACTCTCACCGATCTCATCAACAACCGGGAGATCTGGCTATACTACCTGGTCAATCCCGATGGGTTTTTCGGTGGCATCCGGTACAACTCCAACGGCGTGGATATCAACCGCGATGCCGGCTTTATGTGGGGTGGAGAGGGGTACAGCCCTGCTCCATTTTCGCAACCCGAAACAAAGATCCTGCGATCGCTGTGGCTTACACACAACTTCTCACTGTACAGCAATTTCCATGGCGGCACCGAGGTGATCGCCTTACCCTGGAGTTACCGCACCTCCCAGCCTTCCGACTGGGCTCAAATGTACCACCTGGCTGATGTCTATGCCGACACATCCGGATATCCCTACCTGATACATGGGCAGGGCTGTAACATGATGTATCAGATCCTGGGTTCGACAAAGGATTACCAGTATGGCATCCTGGGCCAGGTAGGATGGTCAATGGAGCTTTCTGAGCTGAAACAACCCCCTTCCAGTCAGATTCCCATGTATTACAACTACAACAAACCGGCGATCACGGAGATGATCAGACAGGTTGGCTGGGGGGTGGAGGGGATCATCTCCGATTCTGTTACCGGAAGTCCCATCAAAGCGGCTATATTCGTCGGTTCATACTATCCTGTTTTTACCGATCCACAGGTGGGTGATTACCATAAATATATATTGCCGGGGACCTACTCGATCACCGTGAAAGCAAGCGGATATGAGACCCGGACCATCACGGGCGTGACAGTCCCGGCACAGGGCTCAGCGGTTGCCAACATCCAGCTGGTCCCGGCTCCGGCGTGGTACGCCTGCAAGGCACTGGTGACCAACATCCCTTATTTGCCCGGTTCAGGTGACTATGCGGATGAGTCGTATGTTCCCGGCCTCATCGGCCCCCCCGACTTGGTCAATTACAGCATCGGACGCAGCGGTTACGTCATCGTCGATATGGGGGATACCGTTTACGACGGCACGGGTGACGATTTCAAGGTAGTTGAAGGAGATGATACCCCGGAGGGATATTATTGTCATGTGAGTGAAAGCATGGATGGTCCCTGGACCAACCTCGGCGGGGCCACGGGGACCACCGCCTTCAATCTGTCTGACGGTCCCATCTCTAAAGCCCGGTATATCAGGATCACAGATGATGGCGATGGAGCCAGTGACATCGATAATGCCGGATTCGACCTGGATGCCATTGAGATCCTCACCCCACCGCTGATTCCCGACTTCACCGTCAGCAATACAACCCTACAGGTTCAGCTATTTCCCAATCCGTCCGACGGGACGTTCAAACTGGTCATTCATCAGGGCAACCAGGGAGTCTGTGACCTGCTGACCACCCGGGGAGTGATGATCTACTCCACCATCCTGGAGCAACCGGTGGAGGAGCGAATCCTATCGCTTCCACACGTTCCGCGGGGCATTTATTTTTTACGCATCCGGACTAAGAATCACACGATAATTAAAAAAGTAATCATACAATAAGGAGGTCCCCATGAAGAAACTGCTGTTGTTCCCCCTGATCGGACTGATGATAGCCTGCACCTCTCTGGAAGAACGCCAGAAAGAGACCCGGAAAGAGATCCTGAGTACCGACCGGGCGTTTTCCGCCCGAAGTGCCGAGAAGGGGATGCACGATGCCTTTCTGTTTTATGCAGCCGACGACCTGGTGAAGTTACAGGAAGGACGTTTCCCCATCATCGGCAAGGATGCCCTGGCCCGTGCGTTTGAAGGAAAATCCGACAGCCTGTTCCGGCTTACATGGGAGCCGGTGAAAGCCGAAGTCAGCAATTCCGGCGACCTGGGATATACCTTCGGAAATTACGAGCTGTACGACTTTTTACGGAACGAGATCTACTACGGCAACTACTATACAGTGTGGCGCAAAGAGAAAGACGGAACCTGGCGCTGGGTGCTGGACGGCGGCAACTCTACTCCCAGGCCTGAATAACGTATTGCATGGCATCCTCCTCTTACGGAAAGCTCTGGAGCCGAAGCTATATCCTGCTGGCGCTGGGAAACCTGATGATGGCCACAGGTTTTTATTTTTTGATCCCTACCCTTCCCGTTTACGTAGTAGAGGTGCTGAAAGCCCGGACCAGTGATGTCGGGTACGTCCTCGCTGCTTACACCGTTTCGGCCCTGATCATCCGCCCTTTCACCGGCATTGCCCTCGACACCTGGGGGCGAAAGTGGATCTACCTGATCTCGCTGCTGATCTTCACCCTTACCATCCTGCTCTATCCGATGATCGCTTCGTTCGGGGTCCTGCTGATTCTCCGGTTTTTCCACGGGTTCTCCTGGGGAGCGACCACCACATCCGGGATGACCGCCGTAGTGGATGTGATCCCCCCCATGAAGCGGGGACGTGGCATCGGATACTTCGGCATCTCGTTCACCTTCGCCATGGCCGTTGCACCAGTCATCGCCCTGATGGTTCTCGCATCGTGGGGGTATTATGCGATGTTCCACCTGGCTGCTGCCATCTCGATGGGCGGATTGATCCTTGTCCTGTTTGTCAGATATCCCCCTTTTCAACCTCCAGCCAGGAAAGTGAAAATCACCTGGAAACGGTTCATTGAGCCCCGGGCTGTCCCCATTTCCATACCCTATGCACTATTTGGTGCAGCCTATGGAGGAATCATATCATACATCACGCTTTTCGATAAAGAGTTGGGATTCTCTCAAGCCGGTGCATTCTTTCTAATCCTGGCTGGAGGAATTACAGCATCCCGGCTTTTCGCCGGGCAGATCTTCGATAAATACGGTCCGACCTACCTGATGCTTGGAGGGTTTTCCGTGACACTCCTGGGATTTTATTCCCTGGCGATGCTGACAGACCTCGCCGGTTTCCTGTTTTCGGCAGGCCTGATCGGCCTGGGGGCAGGTATACTTATGCCAAGTCTGCAAACCATGGTCAACAACGTGGTTACTGTGCATCGCCGGGGAGCCGCCAACGCCACCCTGATCACCGCCTTTGATCTGGGGATCGGACTGGGTTCGCTCGGGTTAGGGTACCTTTCGGAATGGATCGGCTTTGATGGCATGTACCTGGTTTGCACGGGGATTTTAGTGGTGGCACTGGGGTTTTACTTCGGGTATGTGAAAGAGTTTTACATGAAGTATGTGAACGATGTGACATTAGAAACTAACGCCAAATGAACCTATTTTATTCACCGGCAGTTTCCCCTTCTTCCCACACTTTCGATAAGGAGGAATCTGCACATATTGTCCGGGTGCTGCGGCTGAAGGAGGGAGATTCACTCCATCTCACCAACGGCAAGGGATCCCTGTATGAATGCACGATCTCCCTCGCCGACCCGAAACGCTGCAATGTTTCCCTCGACTCCCATACTCTCTTCCCCCCATCCCCTCATCCCTTACATATTGCCATTGCCCCCACAAAAAACATCAGCCGGTTTGAATGGTTCCTGGAGAAGGCCACCGAGATCGGGGTCGATGCCATCACCCCGCTCATCTGTACCCGTTCGGAACGAACCATCGTAAAGACCGACCGGCTGCAGAAAGTCCTGATAGCGGCCATGAAACAATCGTCGAAAACCTGGTTGCCGGCACTTCGTGATCTGCAACCGTTCCGGGAGCTGATCCGGGGGCCGTTCAACGGACAAAGATTCATTGCCTGGTGTGAAACAGAGACGGAAGCATTGCTGCAAAAGGTATTAATCCCGGACCAACCAGTGCTTATCCTGATCGGACCGGAAGGGGATTTTTCTGATGAGGAGGTGGGACAGGCGATAGCAGCCGGTTTTACCCCGGTCAGCCTGGGAAGCAGCCGGTTGCGGACCGAAACAGCGGGGGTGGTGGCGTGTGTGGTGTTCCAGCAAATGAGCATGCTGTAGGGGCGGGTAATATATGGTGAGTAGGGGCGGGTTCTGAACCCGCCCCTACTATAAAATAATTGGTTACTTTTGTGACCTGATTTTTTGTTCCCCCATGAAACGCTCCCTCTTTCTCCTCCTCCTCCTTCTCACCGGCCTCTCTGCCACCCAGCCGTCGTTTCAGATAGCACTGCTGAAATACAGCGGCGGGGGCGACTGGTACGCCAATCCAACCTCCCTGCCCAACCTGGTGAAGTTTGCCAACCAGAACCTGCTGACCAACATCAGTGAAGAGATCGCTACGGTAGAGGTGGGAAGTAACGAACTCTTCAACTACCCGTTCATTCATATGACCGGGCATGGGAATGTGGTCTTCTCGCAGCAGGAGGTGCAGAACCTCAGGGAGTACCTGCAGGCCGGCGGATTTCTGCACATTGACGACAATTACGGACTGGACAAATACATCCGTCCGCAGATGAAACAGGTCTTTCCCGAGCTGGATTTCATCGAACTGCCATTCTCCCATCCCATCTACCACCAGAAATTCAATTTCCCGAACGGGCTTCCCAAGATCCACGAACACGACGGGAAACCCCCTCAGGGATTCGGTCTGATCTGGGAAGGGAGGCTCGTCTGTTTCTACACCTATGAGTGCGACCTGGGCGACGGCTGGGAAGACCAGCAGGTGCATCACGACTCCGAAGCCACCCGGCTGAAGGCGCTGCAAATGGGAGCGAATATCCTGCAATTTGTTTTTAATCAGGAATAATGCAATTGCACATGAATTGCGTATGGATTGCGCATGAATTGACTGGAGGCGCCATTAATCGCGCGATCCCAATATTCCCGGCATCATCGCCTGTCCGCCTGTCCGCTTGTCCGCTTGTCCGCCTGTCCGCTTGTCCGCTTGTCCGCTTTTTCCTACATTTGCTGAAAAATTACCCGTATGGGCAAACTCTACGATCAGCTGGCTGCGGATGTACGGTTCAAGGAGGGGCTGAAGGCCTGCCTCCACTGCGGCACCTGTACGGCCATCTGTCCCGCGGCCGAATTCTATAACTACCAGCCCAGGCAGATCGTAGAGATTCTTCAGACCAAGGATGAAGAGAAGATCGAAGCATTGCTCAAAGACGACATGATCTGGTACTGCGGGGAGTGTATGTCGTGCGTCACACGCTGCCCCCGGGGCAATGCGCCCGGACTGCTGATCACGGTCCTCCGCAGCCTCTCCCAGGAACTGGGGTATTTTATTGAATCGGAAAAGGGACGTCAGCAACTCGCCGTGAAACGGACCGTTGGACAATGGATCCTCGACTACGGCTATTGTCTCTACCCCGAAAACATCACACCGGAAGCACACCCTGAACAGGGCCCCATCTGGCAATGGGAGATCGATCACCTGGAAGCGGTGATGGAACGGCTGGGAGCCAACTACCGCAAAACCGGACCGGGCATTCTGCGCAAGGTACCCGATGAAGACCTGGACGAACTGAAACGGATCTTCGATGTCACCGGCGGGACCGAACGGTTCCGGAAGATTGAAGAGTACAGCCGGCTGAAAGCAGAAGAGATGGGCATGGAACTGAATGAAAGCTTTGAAAGCGAATACTTCCACCACATTTACACGACCAACGATCCGAAACATACCGCTTCCGAATGATCATCGAAGGAAAGAAACGGCTCTGGCAGGAGTATCAGAAGGAGATTGCTGATGACCGCTATTTCTATGTCAGAAGCTGCGTGCGGCAGAACTTTTTCCCGGCTTCCGAGAAGGTCTTTCTCCGGATCCTGAAGGAGGAACTGGGAAAAGATGTGTATGAGAACGCCGCCCATACCACCTGTTCGGGGATCGGATACCACAGCGATGTGGTCCCGTTTGAAACGGCCATGACCGTCATTGCCAGGCAGTTTTCCCTGATGACGGAATCGGGATATGAACATTTTGTCACCTCCTGCATTACCTCTTTCGGCCTCTATAGTGAAGTGCTCGAAACCTGGAAGCATTTTCCCGATGTACTTCAGAAGGTCAGGGGATACCTGAAAGAGGCTACCGGGCGCACCTTTGAACTTCCTAAAAATGTGGCGCATGCCAGCGATGTCATCTTCCGGTTCCGGAACGAGATCGCTTCCAGGGGAACCCATCGCCTGGTCAACCACCTGACGGGAAAACCGCTGCGGGTGGTAGAGCACATCGGCTGTCACTATTCCAAGATGTTTCCGTCCAAAGGGGTGGGAGGAGCCGAATACCCCTATGTGCTGGTCGGGATGATCGAAGACTGGGGCGGCGAGGTGATCGACTATCCCGAGCGCCGGCATTGCTGCGGATTCGGCTTCCGGCAATACATTGTCAGGGCCAACCGGGGCTATTCGATCGCCAATTCGAAAAAGAAATTTGAATCGATGAAACCCTACCAACCCGATTTCATCCTTACGAATTGTCCGGGTTGCCCCATGTTCTTCGACCGGTGGCAGTATGCTCTGAGCGAAATGGAAGGTGTCACCTACGGGCAGAATGGGGAGGGGATCCCTGTGTTGACCTATGAGGAGTTGTCGGGCTTGATCCTGGGGTATGATCCCTGGGACCTCGGGCTCCAGGTACATCAGGTCCCGGTAGAGCCCCTGCTGGACAAACTAGGGATCCCATATGATCCGGAGACCAAGTTTGCGGGAAAGGATGGACAGGACCTGGGCAGGCCTGATGCTCCGACCCATATGAAATTTTTCTGATATGACCCGAACAACTGTAATCATTGGAGGAGGGGTGGCCGGTATGACGGCTGCCTCCCGGCTGGCCGACCTCGGGGAACAGGTAATCCTGCTGGAACGGGAGGAACAGGTAGGCGGACACCTCCGGAACTGGGACAGGCTCTTTCCCAATCGCCGTCCCGGATACGAAGTGCTGAATTACCTGACGGAAGAGCTGGGCAGCAAAGTGGACATCCGTTGCCTCCAGACCGTGACAACCATCTTCTCCGGGGAGCGAGACTTCCAGTTACAGCTCGCCTCCGGAAAATCACTTCGGTGCGATGCGCTGCTTCTGGCTACCGGGTTTGACCTCTTCGATGCCCGGCGGAAAGAAGAGTATGGTTACGCCATCTACGATAACGTGATCACCTCGGCCGAACTGGAAGAGTTGTTCCGCTCCGGCGCACCCATCACTACCAGGCAGGGAAAGGTCCCCAAACGGGTGGGATTTGTCCATTGCGTCGGCTCCCGCGACGAAAAGGCCGGGAATCTTTACTGTTCCAAGGTTTGCTGTGTGACCGGGGTAAAACAGGCCATCGAGATCAAAGAACTGTTCCCCGAGGCGGAAGTCTTTGGTTTTTACATGGACCTCCGGATGTTCGACCGTCATTTTGAAGAGATGTACTACGAAGCCCAGCAGAAATGGGACATCAACTTCCTGCGCGGCAGGGTTTCGGAGTGTGCCGAGAACCAGGACCAATCCATCGTCCTCAAGATCGAAGATACGCTGACATCCCGGCCGCTGAAAATGACGGTAGATCTGCTGGTCCTGCTGGTGGGGTTCGTCCCTTCGCCGGAGACGCTTCGTCTGGCCGCTATGCTGGATCTGCCGGTGGGGGAAGACCGCTTCCTGGAACCGGCTGATGAACACACGAAGAGTACCCTCACGGTGAAGCCTGGAGTGTTCCTGGCCGGCGCGGTTAAAGGACCGTTTTCCATTTCCAATGCCATCGCCGATGCCGGCACCGCCGCCCTGCAGATCCATGCGTACCTGAAAACCCTGTAACGACAAAAGGCATGAAAGAATTCGGGTATACGGTTCATAAGGAGAGACTGATCGATTACGACCGGAACGATAAGCGGGTGCTGAACCACCTGAAGAAACATGAACCCTCGGTGCTGACCTGCATAGCCTGCGGAAGCTGCACGGCCACCTGCAGCGCAGGGCAATTGGTGGATTTCAATATCCGGCTGGTACAGACCCTTCTCCGCCGGGGAGAGATCGAACCCCTGAAGAAAGAGGTCCGGAAATGCATGCTCTGCGGGAAATGCATCCTGATCTGTCCCCGAGGCGTGAATATGCGCAACCTGATCCTGGCCATTCAAACTGCAATCGATAAGCTGCAATGATCTCGTTCAACCTCTTCGTACTGCCCTTCTCCTTCGGTCTGATCTACCTGCTCTACATGATCATCCGCTGGTGGACGAAATGGATCCGGGCGTTGCCTCCGGAAGACCGGGCAAGGTTCCGGAAAGGTATATTCAGCAGGCAGTTTTTCTCCGGATTGAAAGAGGTCTTTCTCGAAAGCCTGGTCCACCGGAAGATGTTCAGGCGCAACGCTCTGCTGGGCTTCATGCACATGAGCTTCGCCCTGGGATGGTTTCTGCTGATCCTGGCAGGGAATATCGAGAGCCGGATTTACAGCACTTCCCATGTCAACCCGCCGTATTACCCGATCTTCCTGAAATTTTTCATCCACGACAGGACGGTCCTGTGGTTCGAGATCAATACCGTCCCCGGATTTTTCCGCTTCCTGATGGATTTTCTGCTGCTCTTTATACTATCCGGATTGATCCTGGCTATGATCAAAAGGGGGCGGTCCAGATGGTTCGGGATGACACGGACCACCCACTCCCAGCTCACCGACCGGGTGGCTCTCGTCTGCCTGTGGCTGATCTTCCCGGTCAGGTTGCTTGCCGAGAGCTTTACCGACGGCTATTACGGAGCCGGCGGGGGATTCGCGACACAGCACCTGGGCAATCTCTTTGCCGTCCTGTTCCGGGAGTCATCCCAGCATATCGCATACGCACTCTGGTGGCTCTATTCACTGGCACTTGGGATTTTTTTCGTGACCCTCCCCTTTTCACGTTACTGGCATATCCCCACCGAAGTGCTCCTGATCTTTTTTCGCCGTTTTGGGATCCCTCCGAAACGGATTGCCTCATCGTTCTCACAGGTTGAAATCGGCGCCTGCTCCCGGTGCGGCGTCTGCATCGATGTGTGCCAGCTGGGAAGTGCGGCCCGTATCCACGACATCCAGGCAGTGTATTTCCTCCGGTCGGTGCGCGACGAACAGGTGAGCCGGGATATCACCCTGCGCTGCCTGGTATGCGGACGTTGCCAGGAGACCTGCCCCGTGGGCATCAATATCGACCTGATCCGGCTCATCGAACGGTACAATTTCTCAGGCTCTCATGCTTCCGATTTTACGTACCTTCCCGAACCTGCACCCCGTAAGGCACAGGTAGCCTATTTTGCCGGGTGCATGACGCACCTCACTCCTTCCATCATCCGGGCCATGAAGGGGATCCTGCAAGAGGCAGGCATCGATTACCACTTCCTGGATGAAGAGGGGTCTGTTTGCTGCGGAAGGCCCATGATGCTCTCCGGAAAACACGAACAGGCCGGGGAACTGATCCGGTTTAACCGCGAACTGATCCTGCAATCCGGTGCCGACACCCTGGTCACCTCCTGCCCTATCTGCTTTCGTGTATTCCGTGAAGAATACAACCTGCCCGTCCGGATCCTTCATCACACTCAGTACCTGCTGGAGCTTATCAAATCGGGCAAGGTTCCCCTGCAAACTGTTTTCCGTAAAGTAGCCTACCATGATCCCTGCGACCTGGGCCGGGGAAGCAACGAATACCGGGCTCCCCGCGAATTGCTTGCCAAAGTGGCGGAACTGGTGGAGGTTCCGGAAGAAAAGGAGGATGCATTGTGCTGCGGCGGAAGCCTGGGGATCTATACCATCTCCTCCCGGAAACGGGATCTCATCACCAGTGACGCACTGGATAAACTTACTTCGTCCGGTCCCGAAGTACTGGTCACTGCCTGCCCGTTGTGTAAAAAAACCTTCTCCCGGCTGGCCGGCATCGAGGTGCTCGATGTGGCAGAAATGGTGTACGGTGCCATTCCGGAATAGTTTTTTAGTTATCTTTGAATATCCACTGAGGACCAGCGTCACAGCCTTTTTACCCAAATTCAGCAAAAGATGACCCACAGCGATTTCCTGGATTACCCCCTGATCGAGATCGGGAACTTCTCCCTCAATGTTTCTGAGTTATTCCTGATATTGATAATCATTCTCATTACCTGGATTCTCCTGTTTATAATAAAACGTATTGTAGTCAGCACGCCCTCCAAAGACAAATACACTGCCGCACGGAAACACTCCGTTTACCTGCTGGTAAAATACCTGGTCTGGATCATAGCAATTGTTTTGATCATTGAAACCATTGGGGTGAAAGTCACTTTCCTGATCGCCAGTTCGGCTGCCCTGCTGGTTGGACTGGGACTGGGCTTGCAACAGATCTTTCAGGATATCGTATCGGGTGTCTTCATCCTCTTTGAAGGCACCATCAAGGTGGACGACATTCTGGATATAGGCGGCGTGGTAGGCAAGATCAAGGAGATCCGGCTGCGCACCTCCACGCTCCTCACCAGGGACGGAACGATCCTGATCATCCCCAACCACAAGTTTATCAACGAGAATGTCATCAACTGGAGCCACAACCTGCAGCCGACCCGGTTCCGGGTTCAGGTAGGGGTCTCCTATGGCTCAGATGAAATACAGGTACGGGATATCCTGTACAAGTGTATCGCCGAACATCCCGAGGTGATCAACGACCAGCCGGAGATCAAACCGATCGTGCGGATCATCGATTTCGGCGACAGCGCCGTCGTATTCGAGATCCTTTTCTGGAGCCACAACATGTTCTGGATCGAGAACATCAAGAGCGATATCCGCTTCATGATCCGGGAAAAGTTCCGTGAAAACGGGATCGTGATACCGTTCCCGCAGAGGGACGTGCATATGAAATAATTGCACATTTATTGCCAATTATTGCCATTTATAGATGTGCAATCCATGAGCAATTCATGCGCAATCTATGAGCAATTCATGCGCAATTCATGGCAATTCTTTCAGCCTCTCTTCCAGCACCCTGATCCTCGCCTCCGCATCGGCTTTCTTCTTCCGTTCCACATCAACCACGCCGGGTGGGGCGTTATTGACAAACCGTTCGTTGTTCAGTTTTTTCTCCACTGATGCCAGGAATCCGCGGGTATATGCCAGTTCTTCCTGCAGTTTGCGAAGCTCCTCTTCCCGATCCACCTGCTCGGTGAGGGGCATATAGAACTCGGTGGTCCGAACCACAAATGAAACTGCGCCGGCCTGCTTCTCATCCACATAAGTCAGCTCATCGATCCCGCAGAGCTTCATCACTACCTCATCAAAGGAAACATCCACCGGCTCATTATTGTTCTTTTTGATCAATAGCCTGATTCTATCCTTCTGCGGGATGTTCTTCTCTTTCCTAACCGTCCGGATGGCCGTGACAACCTCCTTCGCAAAATCAAATGATTTCAGTAATCCGGAATCCGGGAGAGACCCCTCCCCAGAAAGGGAGGGGGAAAAGCCCCCTTCAGGGGGTTTGGGGGTACGATCCGGGATCGAAGAAATCATAATCGAATCCCCAACTTTTCGGTCAGCCAATAACTGCCATACCTCTTCTGTAATAAAGGGGAGGAACGGATGGAGCAGCCGCGTCAGTTCATCAAAAAACCGGATGGTTCTCCGGTACGTAACCGGGTCGATGGGCTGCCGGAAGCCTGGTTTGATCATCTCCAGGTACCACGAGCAGAAATCGTCCCAGAAGAGCTTATAGATCGCCATCAGTGCTTCCGATAACCGGTAATCTTCCTGCAGTTCCCCGATCTCCTGTAAGGCTAGTGCAAACCGGCTTTCAAACCAGGCAACTGATACCTGGCTGGCCTGTGTCTGGCCGAGGGCCTCCTCCACCTGCCACCCTTTCACCAGCCGGAAGGCATTCCAGATCTTGTTGCAGAAGTTCCTCCCCTGTTCAATCAGCGATTCATCAAACAGAAGGTCGTTTCCGGCCGGAGAGCAGAGCAACATTCCCATCCGTACGGCATCGGCGCCGTATTGATCGATCAGCTGGAGCGGCTCGGGTGAATTCCCCAGCGACTTGGACATTTTCCGCCCAAGTTTATCCCGTACGATACCGGTAAAATAGACGTTGTGAAAGGGTATTTCCCGGCGGTACTCCAGTCCGGCCATGATCATCCGGGCCACCCAGAAGAAGATGATCTCCGGGGCGGTGACCAGGTCGTTGGTCGGATAGAAATAACAGATATCCGGATTATCCGGCTTCCGGATGCCGTCGAACACCGAGATCGGCCAGAGCCAGCTCGAGAACCAGGTGTCCATCACGTCGGGATCCTGGGTGAGATCGTGACTGGTGACTGGTGACTGGTGACTGGTGACTGGTGACTGTGAGGACAAGGTATTATTTGAACTTTGAACCTTGAACTTTGAATCTATTTTTTCGAGCGCCTCTTCCCTTGTTTTCGCCACCACCACCGTCCCGTCGGGCAGGTACCAGGCGGGAATCCGGTGTCCCCACCAGAGCTGGCGGGAGATACACCAGTCCTGGACGTGTTCCATCCAGTGACGGTACATGTTCTTGTATTTGGCCGGATGGAAGCGAACCGTATCATTCTCCACCACCTCCAGGGCCGGTTTGGCCAGCTCCTGCATCTTCATAAACCATTGCACGGAGATGCGGGGCTCGATCACCTCGTCGGTGCGTTCGGAGTACCCGACTTTGTTGGTGTAGGCTTCGGTTTTAACCAGGTGTCCGGCAGTTTCCAGGTCAACCAGGATCTTATTCC
>Ga0163200_1000032_pt1 | contig 67517 bp, 48 predicted proteins | sample PL_2010_200m_FD_113535 | JGI IMG/M metagenome (GOLD analysis project Ga0163200, IMG submission 113535) | Freshwater microbial communities from Powell Lake, British Columbia, Canada to study Microbial Dark Matter (Phase II) - PL_2010_200m | ecosystem: Environmental > Aquatic > Freshwater > Lake ... | reverse complement strand
GTATAGTATCCACCTATTATGCCGGCTCCATGCTAACCACGCTTTACAAATTCCCAAATTACAAGTACGACGGGTTCCGGGTAAACACCAACCTGCCCCCCTGTGGTGCGTTTCGTGGGCATGGCTGTCCGCACCCGCGATTTGCGTTCGAATCGCTGCTGACCATGATTGCCGATGACATCGGGATGGATTCGATCGACATTCGCCTGAAAAACGCCATGACTCCTGAATACCATACCTGCAACGACCTGGAAATTCATTCGTGTGAATTTACTGCGTGCCTGGAGGAGGTGCGGAAAAAATCGGGGTGGGATGAGAAAAAGGGGAAACTTCCACGGGGCCGTGGTATCGGAATCGGGTGCGGCGGGTTTGTCTCCGGCGCCGGATATCCCATTTACCGTTCCAAATTTCCCCATTCCAATGCGACTATCAAGGTTATGGAGGATGGTACCAGGGCAATCCTGTTTATCGGGGATGCAGACATCGGACAGGGATCGGATACCGTACTTTCCATGGCCGCCTGCGAAGCGATGGGGATCTCGTACGACCGCATCAGCGTGGTTTCGGCCGACAGTGACCTCACGCCCATCGGGTTCGGAGCCTATTCAAGCCGGGTGACACTCATGGGTGGTAATGCGTGTAAAATGGCCGGTGAAGAGGTGAAAAACCAGATTCTTCTCCAGGCAGCCGGGATCATGAAGGTGGATGCGGAAAAACTGGAGGCTAAGGATAACAGGGTTTTTGTGAAAGAGGATCCATCTACCTTCATCCCCTGGGAAGAGGCCGGTTTTGCCTTTTTCTCCAGGAACGGACCGCTCCTCGGGAAAGGGCATTATTCGCCGCCTGAAGGCCTGGGTGGGAAATACAAAGGCGCTGCAGTGGGAACCTCCCCGGCTTACTCATTCTCCGCGACGGTGTGCGAGGTGGAAGTGGACATGGAGACCGGGAAGGTAAAGGTACTCAACTTCTGGGATGCCCATGACTGTGGTACTGCGGTGAATCCGATGCTGGTGGAGGGGCAGGCCGAAGGGGCAGTCCTGATGGGAATGAGCGAGGTGCTTTTCGAGAATGAGGTATTTGATACGAAGGGAAAGATGATCAATCCCGATTTGCATAACTACTTGATAGCCACTTCCGCAGACATGCCAGAGATCCAGTCTACGATCGTCGAAAGCTATGAACCCCATGGCCCGTATGGCGCAAAAGAGGTGGGAGAAGGTGCGACCCTTCCTATCCTGGGTGCCATTGCCAATGCGGTAGCTGATGCCATCGGGACACGGGTATTTGAACTTCCGATTACACCTCAGAGGGTGCTGGAAGCAATTCAAAAATCGAACCAGTGTTAAATAAATAACTATATTTGTAAGCATACCCTGCGATTTAAGATTATATAAGCTATGAATACGAAAATAAAACCTGAAAACATGACAGAAGATATCTGGATTAATACTTCCTGTGGTGGATGTTACGCACAATGTGGCGTCAGGGTGCACCGGGTTGACGGTGTGATCGTCGGGATCGAGGGAAATCCTGAAACTCCAGCCGGAAGTGGAAGAATTTGTGCTAAAGGTTCCGCTCAATTGATGACGCTTTATGACCCGCACAGGATAAACTATCCTGTCAAGCGGACCAATCCTGAAAAAGGGGTTGGTGTGGACCCAAAATGGGAACAAATCTCATGGGAAGAAGCGATGGACACGATCGTAGCCAAGCTTAAAGCCGTGTATGACAAAGACCCGCGCGGGGTTTACTGGCAGGCTACCACCGTGCAAACCAGCGAAATCCGTTTCGCAATACCTGCTTTTATGAAAGCCTTCGGATTTAAAAACTACTGGGTTTCCGGGGGTGGCCTCTGGTGTGGGAACGGCGCTCATTTTATGAACGGCATCATGCATGCTGCATGGTCAATTATTCCCGACTGGAATTATAACAATTTTACGATTTATTTCGGCTGTTCCAAAGGTCATGGCGCCGGACATGCAGCACTTCAAACTGCCCAGTTTGTTGCCGATGCAAGGGCAAGAGGAATGAAAGCCGTTGTCTTTGACCCCTTTCTCTCAACCCAGGCATCAAAAGCACAGGAATGGGTTCCCTGTATTGTAGGCACTGATGCTGCTGCTGCCCTTGGAATGATCAATGTCATACTTAATGAACTAAATACATGGGATGCGGAATACCTGAAACTCAAAACAAATGCAGCTTATCTTATTCAGCCAGACGGACATTACAAAAGGGATTCAAAAACGAACAAACCGCTGATATGGGATACCAAAGACAATATAGCCAAGACTTTTAATGATGCATCCATTAAAGATTTCGCTCTTCTCGGAGAATTTGAAGTTGATGGAATCAAATGTGTCCCGTCATTCCAGTTGTTCAGAGAACATGTAAAAAAGGAATATCCCCTTGAGAAAGTTTCAAAAATAACTTCCGTACCTGTTTCAACATTGCGCCGTGTGGCAAAAGAATTTGTCGAAAATGCCCGGATAGGCAGCACCATCGTTATTGATGGCAAAACCCTTCCTCTCCGTCCATCCGCTGCCATATTCTTCAGAGGAAGCCAGGGACATGTCAACTCCGGCTGGACATGTTTGTCCATAGACCTTTTGAATCATATCATAGGCGCATGCGATGTTCCGGGCGGTGCCATGGGACACGGACCTCCGGTCAGTTTTGGTTATCCGGCTACAGGCAAACCCAATACGGTTCCGTATCCCTGCGAAGACGGTCTTATGGTTGTGAAAGGCTGGGTATATGACCATAAACCCTACCCTCTTTCTGAACCTAAGCCACCCACCAGGCTTGACCTGCACGATATGTTCCCCTGTTCGGTTTATAATGCATTTACAATTATGTCGCCCGATTGGGAGAAGTACAGAAAACAATTCAAGATAGATTATGAACCTTCCATTATGATAAACTTCGGTTCAAATTCTGTCATGACCATGGGTAACGCCGAACAGGTAACTGAAAATTTCCTCAAGAAATTTGAGTTCATCTTTTCTTTTAATATCATTCATAACGAATTTACCGAAGCGGTTGCCGATATTGTACTTCCCGATACCTGCTTCCTTGAAAGGTACACTCCCTGTGTGACCTTTCCATCAACCTTCTGCCATCCCACCGGGATGGACCACTGGGTGTGGCAAATACGGCAACCCGTAATTGAACCTTTGCATGAACGCAGGGATTTCAATGAAATCATGCTTGAAATTTCGAAGAGACTCGGAATTCAGGATAAATATTACGAAGCCATTAATAATCTTATTCCGATACGCTACGGGGGGGAAATGGAGGAAAAATACAAACTCGATCCGAAAGGCGATTATACCTGGTATGACATCTGTGACAGGGTTTTAAAAGACCGGTTAGGAGATGATAAAGGACTCGAAGAGGTAAAAAAGACCGGACTGGTGAAATGGAAAGCCAGAGTCGAGGAAACCTATTGGAGGTGGTTCGTTCCTGTAAGAGTGCCTATTTACTTTGAATACTTTATTGATGCAGGAAAAAAACTTCGTAAAGTGACTACCGATTTCGGCAGGCCAGACATGTTCGATATGTCATTCTTTACACCCCTGGCACAATGGAATCCGTGCCCTTCACATACCGAGACCAATCCCGAATATGATCTTTGGGGATTCTCATGGCGTCCTTCCTTCCATACCCAGTCTTCCACTCAGTGCAATCCCTGGCTGGATGAGATATCAGTGAATGATCCTTTTGTTTATCTGATACAGATTAATGCAGAAACGGGCAAAAAGAAAGGACTTAAAGACGGTGATATCATATGGGTTGAAAATAAGTTAGGCAGAAAGATCAAAGGTCCTGTAAAACTGGTTCAGGGGATGCATCCCCAGCATCTTGGTATAGCGGGTTGCCATGGTCACTGGGCCAAAGGACAACCGGTAGCGAAAGGAAAAGGACAATTCTTTGACGACCTCATCATCGTGGATGAAGCTCATACCGATTCATTAACCCTGGGCTCCGATGCATGTGTGAAATTAAAAATCTATAAATACAACAATTGATCATGGTAAAGTATGGTTTTGTTATTGATCTGAAAAGATGCTACGGATGTTATTCCTGTACCGCAGCATGTAAAGCAGCAAACAACACCCCTATGGGAGTTGATTTTGCCAAGTGCATTTCAGGCGAAACAGGGACTTTCCCGACTTCGCAACGGCAGATGCTCCCAACACTTTGCATGCAATGCGAAGACCCGGAATGTAAGGCTGTCTGCCCTACCGGAGCTACCATGCAAAATGAAAATGGCGTTGTAACTGTTGATAAGAACCTCTGCATGGGTTGTGGGTATTGTATGATGGCTTGTCCCTACGGGCAACGGTACAAGATTTCCACATGGAAGACGTATTTCCCTTCTGCCACGGGAGAACTTGATGCTTATCAGTCCTATTCTAAAAATAAATGGGAAGAAAAAAACGGGTATGGTATTGCATCAAAATGTGATTTTTGTCTACAGCGGGTCAAGGAGGGAAGATTGCCTGCCTGCGTGGAAGCCTGTCCGGCGAAAGCGCGTTTTTTTGGAGATATCAACGATCCTGAAAGTGAAGTGTCCATTTTAATCAGAAGGGACCGGGGTTTCCAGCTCAACCCTGAGTTCGGCACGAATCCATCTGTCTATTACTTACCAGCAAGATGAAAAAAACTAAACTTTACAATATATGAAAGCACAAACAAAATGGGGTTGGCTGATTGCGATCTATCTTTTTTTAGCCGGACTCGGCGGAGGTGCATATATAGCCGGAGTATTAGCTGATTTTGCCGGACTGACAACCGGTATTTCTCAAATCGGAGTCTTCCTGGGATTACCTTGCGTATTTCTGGGGTGCATGTTCCTGATAGCAGACCTGGGAAAGCCGATCAACTTCTGGCGGGCTTATATGAAACCCCGTACATCATGGATTGCAAGAGGTACCATCATCATCACGGTTTTCATGATCATTGATTTTATACATATTATTCTCTGGATATGGCCATTTGATTTGTTGGCAAGCGCTGTTGGCACACGATATTTTATCAATATCCTGGGACTCATTTTTGCTTTTGGAACAGTCATTTATACAGGCCTTCTTTTAGGCGCATCACGTCCGATTGCCTTCTGGAGTACGGCTATGTTACCCCTGCTTTTTCTTGTTTCCGCTTTATCCACTGGGTTCATGGTTGTGATTCTGTCTTCATCAGTTATCGGAGTGCCCAAAGAGGGACTGGGGCTCCTCGAAAGAATTGATATCATCCTAATTATTCTTGAAATATTTGTCATCGCTTTTTATCTCCAGGCGACGCATCGTGTCTCCGAATCACGTGCTTCGGCACAACTTGTCCTCAGCGGATCCGTAGCGCCTTTGTTCTGGTTCGGTGTGGCTGTTCTCGGTCTGCTGTTCCCTCTGTTATTCGACCTGATCGGGCTCTATGGACTCTCCGGAAGCAGCGCTCATATATTCATTCTTCTCGCATCAGTTTCCGGTATCATTGGAGGGCTCATCCTCAGACAAGTGGTCCTGAAAGGAGGAATACACGCGCCTCTTAAATCGGGACGGTTTGAATACGGGTTGACGAATGTGTGATAATATGTGCGAATGACATCCATACGACCAGGCAGTGATCTGAAATATTTTTTAAGTCCCCGCTCCATCGCCATTATCGGAGCTTCAGAGAATTTTGCCAGCATCAGCGGTAAACCCCTGCATTTTTTACTGGAACATGATTACAAAGGCAAAATCTTTCCTGTAAATCCCAAGTATGATACGCTCGGAGGGCTTCCCTGTTATAAAAGTGTTCTGGAGATACCCGAATCCGTTGATCTGGCTCTTCTGGCAGTAAACTTCAGACAGGTTCTTCCCACGTTAAAACAATGCGTGGAAAAAAAAGTGAAATTTGCCACCATCTTTGCTTCCGGTTTTGCCGAATCCGGTGAAGAAGGCAGGATCGTACAGCAACAACTGGCCGAACTGGTAAAGGAATCTGGAATGCGAATTTGCGGGCCTAACTGTCAGGGTTCAGTAAGCTTAAAAGACCATGCGATCGGCGGCTTCAGTGCATCCCTCGGGGTTAAATCTTTGGTATTCGGGCCCATCGGTTATGTGACCCAGAGCGGAGCTTTAGGATATTCCATTTTCAGCCTCGCACAGGAAGCAGGTGTCGGATTTAGTTATGTCGCAAGCACCGGAAATGAAGTTGACCTTCACACGCTTGACTTCATGGAGTTTATCCTTGAAGATGCCGATACAAAAATGATCATAAGCTATCTCGAGGGAATAAAAGACGGCCGGCAATTTGCGCGATTAGCTGATCGGGCGCTGGAATTGGGTAAGCCCATAGTTGCATTAAAAGTAGGCCGCTCTGAAGTAGGACAAAAAGCAGCTTCTTCTCATACGGCCTCCTTGACAGGGTCAGATGCCGTGTGCGATGCTTTCTTCCGGCAAAAAGGAATTATCAGGGCTCATGATATAGAAGACATGATCGATGTCGCTGCCCTGATGCAAAAGATACCTGCTTTACCCGAAGGAAAGGGAATAGGTCTCATTACAACCTCAGGCGGTGGCGGTATCCTGATGGCCGATGAAGCATCCGAAATGAACCTGGATATCCCGGAATTAGATCCTGAAACCCGGAAAACCCTGATGGAGGTGATCCCGCCCTATGGTTCAGCGCTGAATCCCGTAGATGTAACAGCACAGGTAATCAATAAAGCCGATGACTTTATGAAGGTGCTCCAGGTACTTGTTGCACACCCTCAAATTCACGCACTCGCCATTGTAATTACCCAGATAACCGGCGATCAGGGCAGGCAAATGGCAGAAGATATCGTAAAAATCTCAAAACTTACTCAAAAACCAATCACTGTCGCATGGACCACCGGAGACCTCCTGGTGGCTGATAATCTGAACATATTGGCTGAAGGCGGGATACAGTATTATAAATCACCGGTCAGAGCCGTCAGGGCAATGGGAGCATTAATGAACTACAGTGTTTTCAGAAAAGAAGTGGTATCAAGAACCAAAATTGATTTATCAGAAAGCAAGATCGGAAAAATACATGAATCGGCCATATCCTTCCTTGCCGATAAGCAACGCAACCTCACGGAACAGGAAGGGAAAAAGCTGCTTGCTCTGTATGGCATTCCGGTTACAAAGGAAGAAAATGCCTCTTCAGAAAAGCAAGCGGCTAGTATAGCGGAAGCCATTGGTTATCCGGTTGCATTAAAAATCAACTCACCGGACATTTTACATAAAACAGAGGCAGGTGGATTAAAACTGAACATCAGAAATAACGAAGAGCTGGTGGCCGGTTACAATGAAGTTTTGACGAACGCCCGTAAGTACAATCCTGATGCTCAGCTAAACGGCATCCTCGTTCAGGAAATGGTCAACGGCGGGATTGAAGTGATTATAGGAGTCAATAATAACCCTCAATTCGGACCGACCGTACTATTTGGTCTTGGAGGGATCTTTGTTGAGATTCTGAAGGACGTTTCCATGCGCGTGGCTCCCCTCTCTTTTGAAGATGCCATGGAAATGATAAAAGAGATCAAGGGATTTCAGGTACTCACAGGTGCCAGGGGACGGGCAAAAGCCGATATTCATGCGATTGCCGGTGTGCTGGTCAAGGTAAGCCGAATGGCTCTTGACCTGGAGGATCAGATTGCGGAACTGGATATCAATCCGTTACTGGTACTGCCTGAAGGGCAGGGAGTTTGCGTTGCTGATGCGCTTGTTCTGAAATGCAAATGAATAAATCCTTATCTATAGCGGGAGTCATTTTAGCAGGTGGTAAAAACGCCAGGATAGGGGGGAAGTGCAAAGCTTTTATTCAACTTCGTGATAAAAGTTTTCTGAATATGATCACTTTAACATTGGAGCAACTATTCAATGAACTGATACTAGTAACCAATAATCCTTCTGATTTTGCTGCCTTTATGCATAAATATTCAATAATTACAGATAAAATAAAAGGTGTCGGCCCGCTTGGCGGTATCAATTCAGCGTTATATCATTGTTCTACTGAAGCCATTTTCGTAGTACCCTGTGATATGCCCTATGTGAATAAAGAACTGATTGAAAAACAAATTGAATTTTTTAACAATACGGATTGTGATGCCTTGATACCCAGAATGGGTTCATTTATCGAACCACTTCATGCGATATATAAAAAATCAATTTTTACTACTCTTCAGTCTTTTCTGAACGAAACCAAGGATTTTCGGATCAGGAGCTTTTTGAAATTAATTCATGTGCAATACATGGAAATGGAAGACAATGAATTGACCAGACAGGCTTTTACAAATATTAATACACAGGAAGATTATGATCGAATTATCGCCTGATCAAAGGTTAAATTTTAGTACATTTATGCGTTCATTAATCTGATAAACAGTTTAACTATGGAAGATTTAAGTTCTTGTAAAGTTGGTTTTTCTCTTCAGGGGAAATCAGCGATTGTAACCGGTGGAAGCCTCGGAATAGGTGCCGCCATCGCGCTAAAGCTTGCCGAATGTGGTGCCAATGTCGCTATCAATTACCGGAAACATAAGCAGGAAGCTGAAGAGATAATCAAACAAATAAACGACTTTGGGAGCAAAGGATTACTTGTTCAGGCTGACATTTCAAATTTTGAAGACGCCGGTAAAATGGTCAATGTCGTCATTACTGAATTCGGAGGTATTGATATTCTTGTCAATAACGCCGGTGTGAACTGGGATGGGGTGATCTGGAAAATGACCGAAGAGCAATGGGACAGTGTGCTGGATATCAACCTGAAGGGATATTTCAATTACATCCGGGCGGTGGCTCCTCTTTTCCGCGATCAGCAATCGGGAAAGATCATCAATGTCACCTCCATCAACGGACTTCGGGGAAAATTCGGCCAGGCCAACTATTCCGCCTCCAAAGCAGGGATTATCGGGCTCACCAAAACGGTCGCCCGGGAACTGGGAAAATACGGCGTTAATGTGAATGCTGTTGCCCCGGGTCTGATTGAAACCGATATGATGAAAAATGCGGATGAAAGTGTACGTGCTGCGGCCCTGGAAGATATCGTTCTGAAACGGATAGGCATGCCTGACGATATTGCCAATGTGGTGGCATTTCTCTGCTCCGACCTGGCACGGCACATCACCGGAGAGGTGATCAAAGTGGACGGAGGACAATATATTTAGCAACCTCACCCCCAGCCCCTCTCCTCAAGGAGAGGGGAGTTGGGAGGGATAAAATGGAAAACACTATGGAATTGAAAGACATTGTAATTATCTCTGCCTGCCGTACAGCCATGGGCCGGTTCGGAGGTTCATTAAAGGATATTCCCTCCTATGATCTAGGAGCCGCAGTGGTAAAGGATGCTCTTCGGCGGGCTTCACTTACCGGCGATCAGGTGGACGATGTAATTTTGGGAAGTTGCCGTCAGGCGGGCAACGGCCCGAACCCGGCCCGTACAGCATCAGTTCGCGGGGGAGTTTCCCCTTCCGTTCCCGTCATCACATTGAACATGGCCTGTCCTTCCGGGATGCGGGCCGTTGCCCTGGCTGCCCAGGCTATTCGCCTGGGAGAAGCCGAGGTCGTCATGACCGGAGGCTTCGACAGCATGAGTTCCATCCCATACCTGCTGAAAGGGGTCCGCTGGGACGGATTCAAGATGGGGAACAAAACGCTGGAAGATGGATGGAGCGACAGTGTCGATCCACTGATCGGCCAGGGCATGGGGGAGACGGCGGAAAACCTGTACGACAAGTATAAGATATCCAGGGAAGAACAGGATCAGTTTGCAATTGGCAGTCACCAGAAGGCTTCGGCTGCCCAGAAGAATGGCTGGTTTGATGAAGAGATCGTCCCGGTGGAAATCCCTGGCGGGCGTAATAAACCATCGACCTTCTTCGACAAGGATGAGACAATCCGGTACGAGATCAACCCGGAAAAAATGGCAGTCATCAAACCAGCCTTCCGGAAGGAGGGAACAGTCACTGCCGGAAATGCCTGCGGCCTGAGTGATGGTGCCGCTGCCCTGATTGTTACCAGTCGTAAGAAGGCTGCCGAACTGGGGGTAAAACCGTTGTTCTCCATCGTCTCCTATGCCCAGGTGGCCGTGGAGCCTTCCACCATGGGTGAAGGCCCTGCCCATTCCATCCCGGCAGCTTTGAAAAAAGCCGGTATGACCCTGGCCGACATGGAACTCATCGAGGTGAACGAAGCATTTGCCATTCAAGTGTTGGCCAACGAAAAAGTGCTTCAGTGGGATCCGTCGAAACTGAACGTCCACGGTGGAGCCATCGCACTCGGTCATCCCACGGGCATCAGCGGAGCCCGTATCCTGGTGACGGGTTACTATGCACTCAAGCGCCTGGGAAAAACCTTCTGTGTGGCCGGAATATGCGGAGGTGGTGGCGTAACATCCGCCATGGTCATCCGCCGGGAATCCTGATTGGAATATCCGAATTATTGAGTATTTTTACCTCCAGGAAGCTCCGTACAGTTGGAGATGTTAACGTATTACTCATGATTCGGTTAACGGAATGAAGTACAAACTGGGAATTGATGTTGGCGGCACATTTACCGACTTTTTTCTGGTGGGTAATGATGGTTCTTCCCTTGTACACAAAACATTATCCACGCCGGAGGATTCTTCCATCGGATTCATTACAGGGATCCATGAGATGGCCGAAAAACTGAATGTATCCCCCTACTCTCTCATCGAAAAAATAGATACGATCGTCCACGGTACCACCGTGGCCACCAATGCCCTGCTGACCATGAAAGGAGCGAAAACCGCGCTGGTCACTACAGAAGGGTTCCGGGATGCGCTGGAGATGCGCAGAGGAGTGAGGGAGGAACGGTACAACAACCATTACCGGAATGTCAAACCGTTGGTACCACGATATCTACGGTTCTGCCTAAAGGAACGGATGGATGCCAGCGGTCAGCCCCTGGCTGCTGTTGACCTGAACGAACTGGATGCAATCATCACCCGGATCAAAGCCGAAAAAGTGGAAGCCGTGGCGGTTTGCCTGATGAACTCCTACCTGAACAACGAACATGAAAAGCAGGTAACCCACTATCTCCGGGATGCTCTGCCTGATCTGTACATCTGTTCCTCTTTTGAAGTGCTTCCCTCCATAAGGTTTTATGAACGGGTTAGCACCACCTGCATCAACGCCTATATCGGAGTGGTGATCGGCCGGTACCTGGAATCCCTGCTGGACAAACTGAAAAAGATCCGGTTCAGGGGCAAACTGATGATCATGCAGTCGAACGGCGGAGTGGTCACCCCTGAAGTGGCCCGGAAAATTGCAGCCGTGACGGTTCTCTCGGGGCCTGCCGCAGCACCCATAGCAGGCTCCTATTATGCCCGCCAGCTGGGTTTCGACCATTGCATCACAATGGATATGGGAGGCACCAGCTTTGATGCTTCCCTGGTGGTTCATGGTCAGTGCATCACCAGCACGGAAGGGGAGATAGACAGGCATCGGATTGCCCTTCCCACACTCGACATCGTCACCATTGGCGCCGGCGGGGGTAGCATCGGATGGATCGACCAGGGAGGTTTGCTGAAGATGGGCCCCCAGAGTGCAGGCTCCCTTCCGGGTCCGGTCTCCTACGATCGTGGTGGAGCAGAGCCGGCCTGTACAGATGCCGACCTGATCCTGGGCTACCTGGACCCTGATTATTTTGCCGGAGGGAAATACAAGCTCAACAAAGAAAAGGCTGTGGAACGAACGGCTTCCAGCCTGGGAAATCCCCTGGGGTTGAATGCACAACAGGCTGCAGCCGGGATGTACCGTGTCATAAACATGAATATGGCCCAGGGAGTGAGACATGTATCGGTGGAACGAGGTTACGATCCCAGGGAATTCCTGCTGATCTGCGCCGGAGGGGCGGGCGCCATTCATGCCGGTGAGATCTGCCGGGAGTTGGAGATCCCCATGTTTGTGGTTCCATCCGTTGCGTCGATCTTCTGTGCTGCCGGAATGTTGCTTGGCGATCTGAAACATGATTATGTTCGCTCCTACATCTCCAGGTATTCTGCCATCGACCGCGACCGATTCCTTGAATTATACCGGGAACTGCAGGAAGAGGCCGAACACACCCTCGGCGAAGAGGGGATCGATGCCGCAAAAATTGACTACTATCCCTCTCTCGATCTGCGTTACGCCGGCCAGTTCCATGAAGTGCCGCTGGAGGTATCCATGCAGGAGATCCTTGACTTCCGGCTGGAGGAGATCAGGGAAGCCTTCCACAACGAACACAACCGGAAATACGGGTACGAATTGCGGAGCGAAGGTACTGAACTGGAAATGATCAACATCAGGCTCCGGGCAGTGGGGATCACGGAAAAGCCTGTTTCACTTACCGGAACGGATCGCAACGACAGGTGCAATGCCCAACAGGCATATAAAGGAACAAGGATGGCGTATGTTCCGGAAATTAATGAGATGCAGGAACTTCCCGTATACAACGGTGACATTCTGGGAGAAGATATAGTAATTAAAGGACCTGCCATCATAGAACAGGTCAACACCACGCTGTTTTTAGGTTCAAGCTATCAGTGTGAAACCATCACGGGAGCCAGTTTCATTATTTACAACATAGAGCTGATGCCTGAAGGGTATAAAAAGAGAGCCGTAGCAACAGAAATGAGCATAACAAAATGACCGGTATCCGCATCGACACGATCTTACTTTCCATCTTCCAGCGGGCGTTCAGGTCCATCACGGATGAAATGAGCATCTCGCTGACGAAGACCACCCGTTCGCCCATTTTATGTGAGGCAAAGGATTTTGTGACCGGTCTCTATGATGCCGAAGGCAATATGCTGGAACAGACCGAAAACCTGCCCATCCTGAGCTTTTCGCTGGGGCCCGTATGCAAAGTCATTATCCGGCAATACGGAGACCAGGTATTTCCAGGCGATGTCATCATTCACAATGATGTGTTCAGCATGGGGAACCAGAACAACGACGTCGCCATTTTCAAACCCATCTTCGTGGAGGGACGACTGATGGGCTGGTCGGCCGCCAAGGGACACCAGGCTGATATTGGCGGAGCGGTTCAGGGAGGATACAATCCCAATGCCACGGAGGTGTGGCAGGAAGCCCTGCGGATACCCGCGGTTAAAATCTATGAAAAAGGGGTGTTACGGCAGGATGTCTGGAATCTGATCTTTGCCAATATCCGGCTCAGCATTGTCCAGGAAGACATCAAGGCACAGATCGGGGCCTGCAGCCTGGGTGAACGAAGACTGATGAGTTTCATCAGCAAATACGGCATACCTACTTTCGAGGCACATAAGCAGGAACTGTTCAACAGCACGGAACGGATGATGCGGGCCGAGATCGCCTCCATCCCTAACGGGATCTATGAAGGAAGCAGCAAAGTATATTTTGACGGGAGGCATCCGGGCTCTGAATTTGTAGTGAAGAGCCACATCATGGTGAAGGATGAGGAGATCGTTTTTGATTTTTCTCAATCCTCACCGCAGACCAACGGCTTTGTCAACGGTACCTTTACCTCCTCCTGTTCGGCTATCACGCTGACCTTCCTGCAGATGGTGGATCCGAACATCCCGCACAACGAAGGGATGCTTAAACCACTGACCTACCTGGTCCCGGAAGGCACCATCCTGAACGCCTCCTACCCCAAAGCAACTACGTTCGGGAATCATTTATGTCCCCAGATCGCCGATTCCATATTCAAAGCCCTGGGACCGGCCATACCTGACAGGGTGACTGCTGGCTGGAACCACCTGCTGTGTTCACTCTTTACAGGGAAGCATCCTGCCAAAGGGGAAAAGTACGTGGACATTTGTTTCATGGGATTGAAAGGAGGTTCAGGCGCCTTGCAGGGAGATAACGGATATGACCATATTGGCATGATTGACGCTTCGGGCGGACTGCTGGACCAGGACTATGAGATGTATGAACAGCAGACCCCACACCGGATCATCAGGCATGAATACCTGACTGATTCAGGCGGAGCCGGTACCTGGAGGGGGGGGCTGGGTGTGGAGACCATCATCCTGCTTGGCGGGGAGAGCACTACCATGGTGGTCTTCGGGGACGGGGATGTGGAAGAAAATTATGGATTGTTCGGGGGCAGGGGCAGCGTACTCAATCGCATTGAACTGACCTATCCGGACGGGAGAACCTATAAAGCGCTGAGCAAAGATCTGATCGAAGGAATCCCCGCTGGGACCATTTACAGGCAGATCGCCGGTGGCGGAGGTGGCTACGGGCCTCCGGAGGAAAGAAACCGGGATGCCGTGCGGGAGGATGTATTGAATGAAGTGGTTTCTAAAGATCAGGCAATGCGTGATTACAGAGTGATTTAAGCATATAACTGAAAAATAAATGATTATGGATGAAATAATAATACAACGGGAAAACATTTCACCTAATGAATGGAACAGACCGGTAGAAAATACCGACGGTTTTCTGGCCTTACCGGGAAGAACACTGTTCCTGGCAGGACAGGTTGGCTGGGATGAACATGAAAAATTTCAAAGCACCGAATTGGTTCCTCAATTCGAACAAGCTTTAAAAAACATTATCGCTATTGTTACCAAGGCAGGTGGCAAAGTGGAAAACATCTGTAAACTGACCTGTTTTTGTAAAGACCGGGATCAGTATCGCGCTTCACGCAAAGAAATAAGGGAGATCTGGAAGAAAAACCTGGACCATCATAGCCCCTGTATGAGCATGATCTTCGTCACCGATCTGGTAGAGCAATCTGCACTGATCGAAATAGAAGCAACGGCTGTTATTCCCTATTCCATTCAACAAGGTTGTTTTTCTATCACTGCCTGATCACGTTAAGTACAACTACAAGCCATAGATGATGAATTTCGAGTTAACTGAAATACAAAAACAAATTCAGCAAACTTTCCGGGATTTTGTCAATAGGAAAGTAGTGCCACAAGCCAAAGCCATTGATCAGAATCGGGAATTTCCCATGCAATTGTTCAGGGAGGTCGGGAAGCTGGGTTTCTTTGGGATGCGTTATCCCGAATCGGCGGGTGGCAGCCAGCTGGACGTAGTATCCTATTGCCTGGCCGTGATCGAACTCAGCAGGGGGTCGCTTTCCCTTGCCGCAGCCTGTACCATGCAATCCCTCATGGCCACCTGGTTTCTGTATCGTCTGGGAGATGAGGAGATAAAATCCTATTTCCATGAAGCCTTGGAGGGTAATAAGATCGGTGGAATTTGCATGACCGAACCGAATGCCGGAAGTGATCTTTTTGGAATTCAGTCCAAAGCGGAAGTACTGGAAGATGGCTTTATCCTCAGCGGACAAAAAACCTGGGTCACCTCTGGCCCGGTAGCCGATTTTTTTACCGTACTGGCTAAAACGGACCGGGCTGAAGGACTCTCCATCTTTTTCGTTCCCTCTCATCTGCAGGGGGTAAAGGTCGGAAAGCAAATTGAAAAACTGGGTGTCCGCGGTTCGGTTACCAGTGAAGTCTTCTTTGACCAGGTGAAGCTTCCCTCCAATTACCTGCTCGGTGAACTGGGCGATGGGACAAAATATCTGCTTGAGATCCTGGCCGAGATCCGGATACTGACAGCCGCTTTAGCTGTCGGAGTGGCAACGGCTGCTTTTGAGGATGCCCTGAAGTATGCCTTGGAACGCAAGCAGTTCGGGCAGGTGATCTACAAATTTCAGGCAATTAAGATGAAGTTTGCCGAGATGAAGGTGCAGTTGGAGACGGCCCGGCATTATACTCTGTATGCCGCCTCCCTGGCTGACCAGGACCTTCCTCGTCACCAGGAATCCATGATTGCCAAATTGTACGCTTCAGAATGTGCCAATACCATCTGCGACCAGGCTTCCCGTATCCTGGCATCTTATGGTTTTGCAGATGATTATGCATTGCAACGCTACCTGCGGGATGCACGCTTCACCCTCATTGGTGGAGGCACTTCAGAGATCCTTAAATTGAACATTGCCAAAGAACTGGAAAAGTGAGTGAAATAATGAACATTGATTGATTGCCATGAAGATCCTATTATCAAAACCGGGACTCGACGGCCACGACGTGGGAGTAAAGGTGCTGGCCTACGCGTTGAAGGACGCAGGCTTTGATGTGGCATACACCGGTCTCAGAAAGTCTGTGGAGGAAATCCTGGAAATGGCTCAAAAGCAGCAGGCTGATGTGATTGGTTTGTCCATCTTATCCGGCACCCACCTGATCATTGCCGAACATTTCAGGAACTGCATGAAGGAACGGGGGATTCAGATTCCCTGGGTGGTGGGAGGAAATATCCCCGCCCGCGATGTCGATCCGTTGATGAAGCTGGGGCCCGACAAGGTATTCCCGACGGGGACCCAATTGAAGGAGGTGGTTGAATATTTCAAAAGTTTAACTTAACGAAATGACAGAAAGCACTAAAAAAGAGAAACTGAAAGAGGTATTTCTGGAGAGCGGGATCCCGGTAAAACCCGTGTATACCAGGAAAGATGTTGAGGATTGCAGGATGGAAGAGGAACTTCCCGGGCAGTATCCCTTTACCAGGGGTATTCATGCCGAAATGTATCGGAAGAGGCCTTTCACCATTCGTCAGTATGCAGGCTTTGCATCGCCTGAGGAGACCAACGAACGGTTTCATTTCCTGCTGGAGAATGGTCAGACCGGCTTGAATGTGGCTTTTGACCTTCCCACCCAGTGCGGGCTTGATTCGGATTCTCCCGAAGCCTATGGTGAGGTGGGGCGCGTAGGCATGACCGTGGACAGCCTGGAGGATTTTGAGATTGCTTTTCAAAACATCGACCTCAACCAGATCACCGTCTCGCTCACTATCAATGGCGCTGCTATCGTGTTGATCGCCATGTATTTTGCCCTGGCCGAAAAGTGGGGGTACGACATCAGTCAGTTGAGAGGCACGGCCCAGAACGACATCCTGAAGGAGTTCATCGGCAGGGGGACCTGGATCTTCCCTGTGGACAAGTCGGTGAAGCTGGTGGTGGATACCATCGAATACTGTGCACAGCATGTCCCCAAGTACAGTCCGGTGAGTGTATGCGGTTACCACATCCGCGAAAGCGGCGCCAATCCGGTGCAGGAGATGGCGTATGCCTTCTGCATTGCCAAAGCTTACAGCGACGGCTCTCTCAGGAGGGGTCTGGACATTGATGAATTCGCCTCGCGTCTCTCCTTCAATTTTGATATTCACGGGAATTTCTTTGAGCAAGTCGCCAAATTCAGGGGTGGCAGGCGGTTATGGGCAAAGATCATGCGGGAGGAGTACCACGCCCAAAACGACAACTCGTGCTGGCTGCGCATGATAGCCGGCGGCGGCGGCGGCGGATTAACCAAGGAACAACCCGAGAACAACATCATCCGAAGCGCCTATTATGCGCTGGTCAGCGCCCTTTCGGGTACGCAAACAATGGCGCTTTGCAGCTATGATGAAGCCTATACCATCCCTACTGAAAAAGCAGCTGAACTTTCGCTGCGGACCATGCAGATACTCATTCACGAAACGGGGGTCTGTGATACGGCAGATCCCCTGGGCGGCTCCTATTACGTGGAGGCTCTCACCAGCCGGTTTGAAGAGGAGATCAGGGAGGAGATGATAAAAGTGGAGGCCTGGGGTGGCATTGAACAAGCCATTGAAACCGGAAAAATACAGGAATCTGTCTCCCGGCAGGCCTACATCAGGGAAACAGGACTCCAGCAGGGCACGATACCCAAAGTGGGATTGAATATGTTCGTCAGGGAAGAGGAGGCCAAACCGGTGGATTTTCACCCGTACAATGAGGAGGCGGCCAACAGGCAAATTGCCAAAGTCAGGCGGTTACGGGAACATCGCGATAACGCAAAGGTGAATAAACTGCTTGCTCACATCAGGGAAGATGCTATGGCCGACAGGAACCTGATGCCGTCGATCATTGCGGCCGTAAAGGAATATGCCACAGTGGGTGAAGTCATCGGAGTGCTGAAAGCGTGTTACGGAAAATTTCAGGAACCGATATTTATATAGATTTTATCTTTACATAGTTTTACGAAATCATCAAACAGGAGGAAACGTATGCTACCCGGAGAAAAAAAGTATCCGCACATCTTCAGCCCGGTCCGGATCGGAAAATTCTGGGCCAAGAACCGCATCAAATATGCATCCACAGAGACCAATTACAACTACAGCGATGGGTTTGTATCGGAAAAGGAACTTGCCTACATTGAAGCCCATGCCCGGGGCGGTTCAGGAATCGTGACTACCCAGGGAGCCTATACGGATCCACGGGGTGAAGGCCAGGGTTATGTGGGGATGATGGGGATCTGGGATGACAAGTTCATTCCCGGACTCAAAAAGATGGCGGATATCATCCATCAGGGTGATGCGCTGGCTTGTCTGCAGCTGATGCACTGCGGCCGCGTAGGAGGAATCAACCTTCCCTATACGGTTGGGCCTTCAGCCATTCCCCAGCGTTTGCGCCGGTTTCGCCCACAGCGTAAGATGAGCATTCCCGAGGTGGAAGACTGTATCCGGGAGCATATCGACGGGGCACAGAGAGCCGTTGAAGCCGGGTATGAGATCATAGAGATCTCGGGTATTGTGGGGTACCTGATCTCGAATTTTGTTTCGAGCTACACCAACTGGAGAAGTGATGAATATGGCGGCGATATTGACGGCAGATGCACTTTCATGAGGAAGATCGTGGAGGGAATCCGGAAAGAGATCGGGAATGATGCGGCCCTGGGAATCCGGTTGTGTGGATGGGAGATGCTGGACGACAGGGGAGGGAATACCGAGGAAGAGAGTTTACGGTCGCTGCTGATCTCCGAAACTGCCGGGTGCGATTATCTCAGTGTAACCGTTGGCTGGCAGGAGTCGCTTGGCTCCGTGATCTCGAGGGATATCCCCATGGGCAAATGGCTCTACATTGCCGAACGGGCAAAAAAGGCCCTGAAGATCCCGGTCAGTATGGCTTACCGGCTGTTCACACCGGAAATTCCCGAAGAGGCCATTGCAAACGGAAAACTCGATATCTGGGAGATGTGCCGTCCCCAGATTGCGGATCCTGCGCTTCCCAACAAGATCATGTGGGACAGACAGGAGGACATCATCCCCTGTATTGCCTGCCAGGTTTGCCTGGCCAGGCTGTTCCGCGATGCACCGGTCACCTGTACGGTACGCCCTTCATGCAGTCACGAAGGGGAACGCGAATGGGGCTATTACGGTTTCCCGAAAACAGAACTGAAACGGAAAATTATCGTGGCCGGAGCCGGAATAGCCGGGCTCCAGGCAGCCAGTATCGCCTCCGAAAAGGGTCATAATGTTACCGTGTATGAAAAGACCGGGAATATCGGGGGCCAGTGGTATTATGCATCCCGGAACCCCTGGGGGGAGAACTCGGGAAAATACTGGGACGACCAGGAGTTTATGCGGTGGATCAACCACATGAAAGCCCAATGCGATAAGCATGGAGCCAAATTCGTAATGAATACTCCTGTTACAAAAGAGCTTCTGGAAAGGGAAAACCCCGATTCGCTGGTCATTGCCACCGGTGCCGTTCCGGAAGTACCTGACATTCCCGGGATTGACAAACCGCATGTGGTCAGCATCTTTGATATCTTTTCCGGCAAGGTTAAACCGGGTAAAAATGTAGTGATCGTGGGAGGATCGGGTGCGGCCATCTCTTTATCACTGTTTGTTCTTGACCTTCAGGAAAAACAAGGGGTCACCGATGCAAGCCTTGCCTTGATTGATCCTGCCCCGCGATTTGGGTGGGATGTGAATCCTTCTTACATATGGAGGTACAGGTTACGGCTCAAACAGGCAAAAGTGAAGGAACTGACCTTTGGATCTGTGAAAGAGATCAAAGACGATTGTATTATGGCTGACTGGTCGGTGGTAAACAAGGAGACCAAAGAGAAAGTCAAATTTGAGAACCAGGTCGTTCATGCCGACACGGTGATCCTTGCAAGACTTGTTCCCAATCAGGAACTTAAATATGGTGCGTTGAAAAAGAATGATACCTCCATGATCGGCGATTGTGTGTGGGTACGAAGAGGCATCGATGCCATCCAGGATGGCTATCGCCTGGGAATGAGATTTTAATAAACGTGTAAAAACCAAAGAAAAACGTCATGATACTATCTGAAATTTCGAGTGCCCGTCCTACTATTCCCGGGACTAAAATGAGTGTTTATCCGCATTCCGGTTCCAGTGGCAAAGGGTTGTACCCCTGGATCGACGCTTACCGGTGTAACGGATGCAAGGCCTGCGCAAGAGCCTGTCCGCCCGACATCATTGGATTTCACAAAGGGAAAGCTGCCATCGTGCTGGACCTCTGCCAGCAGTGCGGCGAATGTTTTGACGCCTGCCCGGTGGAGGGGGCCATTCTATTCAAACTGCCTCCGGGCTCCCATGAAGGGGATAATATCCCTTTTATTTCAAGGTATTAGGAAGTAACCAGTGAGTTGATAACCTATCAAATTAACAGGAGAACTGAACCATGAGTGAGAAGTTAAACACTAATTATGTCGACCATATCTGCATCGCGGTGAATGATGTCAAAAAAGCGGAGAAGGATTATATTGACGCTTTTGGGTGGGATGTTGCCTATCGTTATGTGGACGAACCGGAGAAAATCAGGGTCACAGGTTTTATGGTCGGACCGACTGCCATCGAGATCATGGAGGATACCGACGGAACGGGAGAGGTGGCAAAATTTATCAAAAACAGGGGCGAAGGAGTGATGCTGATCAGTTACAACGTAGATAATTGTGAATCGTCGCTGGAGGTGTTGAAGAAAAACAAGGTCAGGTTAATTGACCAGAAACCGAGGTGGTTCGCTGAATACAAGCGGAATTTTGCCTTCATCCATCCGGTTGCGACCCATGGCATCCTGACAGAAATCATTGACGGGAAATATGAATGAAAAAAACGGTTCTATCTCTTGAACAGGCGCTGGCGCTCCCTTACACCACGCAACGGTTCGTTCAGCTGGGCTGGCGGGTCATACGCATTGAATCACCCCCTGTCCGGGAACAGGAACGAAGCGGTGACCCGAACCGCTATATCGGAGAAGATACGGGTGTTGATGATCTGCATGCCTATTTTATTCCTCCGAATATAGGCAAGGAAGCGATCACCCTGAATCTGAAGAAACAGGAGGGACAGGCCTTGCTGAAAACACTGATCAGGAAGTTGCACGTCGACATATTTCTTTGCAATACGTTGCCTAAGCGTTATAAAGAGCTTGGGATCGACTTCGAAACACTGAAGGAAGCCAACCCCGATTTGATATGGTGTGGGATCTCTGCTTTTGGTCCGGATTATCCCGACAGTGCAGGGTATGACCCGGCCGTACAGGCGTATACCGGATTTATGCACCTGACCGGAAACCCCGACGACGACCCCATGCTTTGCGGGTTGCCGGTTGTTGACCTGAAAGCCGGTGATGAAGCATTTTCGCAGGTTTTGCTTGCCCTGCTGGAACAGCAAAGTGTAGCCGAAGAAGATCAAGAAAAGGGGTACGGGAAGGAAATTTTTATTTCTATGGGGCAATGTGCCGCCTCCTGGATGATCACGGCTCTGCCCCAGATCCAGTTTGTTTCGGATGAATCGGACCTGTTTACCCGGTGCGGTAACGAGCACCGGAGTTTTATCCCATGCAACTGTTATCCTACCAAAGACGGACACGTGTATCTTGCCATAGGCAACGATCTGCAATGGGACAAACTGACAAAGATCAGTGGGTTTGAACATCTGCATAAACCGGAACGGATCACCAACCATGGACGCAGTCTTGAAAAGGAAGCCATTTACCGGGATATAAAGCGTGGATTGCAACACTATGCAACCGATGTATTTCTGGCTATTTGTACCCAGCTGAACCTGGCCGCTGCTCCCGTACATTCTATCGCTGAGGTGGCAAAGCTTGACTTTGTACGAAACAATATGATGAAAACCCAGTTGCCATCCGGTAAAACGGTTCCGCTTTTTCCACCTGCTGTAAACACCGGTTATCTGGCAGAGATGGACTTTACGCTCCCCTGCGCTCCGCGTCTTGGTGAGCATAATAATGGCATTTATAAGGAAATTGGTTATTCGGATTCTCAAATCAATGAATTAAAAATGAATAGAATAATTTGACCCGGTTTTCATGGCAGAATTCAGAGACATCATAAATGCTCCACCAAACAGTAAATTAATTTTACAGGGAAATACTGCTTTTGCCCTGGGGGTAATTCATGCCGGTTACCATGCTGCCACAGGTTATCCGGGTACACCAAGCACCGAAGTCATTGATAAATCACTGGCCACGGTCCAGGACAGAATCCTGGTCGGCTGGTCGGTAAACGAAGCGGTGGCAGTTTCAGTCGGCCTTGGGCATGCCATGGCAGGGATGGATGCATTGGTGACGATGAAAATCCCCGGCCTTTTTCAGGCAGGCGATGCGGTTACTACCACCGCATTCTTTTCGGGTGATGCGGGAGCACTCGTGATCCTTGCCGTTACGGATTATATCCCTTCCAGCACCCAGCATGTGATTGATGCCCGGTATTTCCTGGCCTCCACCCGGTTGCCTGTGCTTGAACCCCGGGACCATCAGGAAATGTACGATATTTCCCGGACCGCTGCGGATCTAAGCAGGCAGTTCAAAACGCCGGTCGTTGTTCTTGCCTCCGGAATGCTTGCCCATTCCGAAGCCCTTATCCGGATCCGTGAAGCAAGGATTGTCAAGCAAAAAGAACTTCCTGAGAATCTCAAACAATGGATGAACCTGCCTGTAATTGCCCGGGCAAATTACAACAAAGTCACTACGGAGCGCATTCCACTGATCCAGCAGTGGGCAGAAAAATCCGACCTTGTAACTGCTTCGTATGGCAGTGAAGACTGGGGAGTCATTGTTTCGGGTGACAGTAAGATTGTTTGCAGTGAAGCCTTTCAACTGGCACGTGTCAGACCTTCCATTCTCTCACTTGCCATTACCTATCCGGTCCCTGAACAAGCCATCAGGGAGTTTGCTTCCAGGATCAAAGGGAAGTTATTTGTCATCGAGGATGGTGATAAATTCCTGGAAGAGAAAATCCGGTTACTTGGAACAGAAATCATCGGGAAAGGTACATTAAGTACTATCACCACGTGGACGCCTGAGGATGTGCTGATGTTTTTATCCTCTCATAACGCACTGACGTATGCGCCTGATAAAAAAGAACTCCCCATCAAACCCATTGTACGGCCACCCTCTATCTGTCCCGGGTGTCAGTACAGGGCTTTTGCGCTAACTGTCGGAAAAATGAAGAAGCGAAAAAAGATCTATGCCTCTTTCGGTGATATCGGCTGTTCCACGTTGTTGTATTTCTTCAATGCCATTGATACGGTTTCGTGCATGGGGGCTTCGGACTCCATCCGGCAGGGATTTGTGTTGTCGCGCCCCGACATGGCTTCGAATGTGCTCAGCGTGATTGGTGATTCCACCGAGTGTCATTCAGGCCTCGATTCAACCCGGAATGCAGTCTTCAGGAATATCCCGGGCGTAAAGGTCATCCTGGATAATAACATTACTGCTATGACGGGCGGACAGGTAGCCCCAAGTTCAGCGGTCAATCTCGAAGGACGGCCTCACCGGTTCAGCCTGAAAGCTGCCGTTGAAGCCGAAGGAGGAAGAACCGTGGTTGTGGATTCCTATAACCTGAAAGAGGTGGAGAAAGAGCTGAAGAAAGCCCTTGAACTGGCTGAGCATGGGCACTATTCAACGTTAATTCTTGAAGGCTCATGCATTCACGAGGCAGAAAGCAAAAATCTCGTCAGGACAATTGAGATTGACCAGGATAAATGCAGGAATTGCGGATTATGTGATATCTGTCCCGGAATCGAACTCGATGAAAACAAACATCCCCGTTTCACCATTTTATGTACCAACTGCGGATCTAATAAACCGGTATGCATGCAATGCTGTCCGTTTGACGCCATCACTTACCGTGAGAAAAGCGACAGGAAGAAGCAGAAAACCGCACCTGTGCAACCCGCTGCGAGCAAATCCTATGTGGCGCTGAACAGGGAGCAGATCCCCGGCTCCATCAGGGTTGCCGTTCGGGGAATCGGAGGCCAGGGGAACCTGTTTTTTGGAAAAGTCCTGGGCGAAGTGGCCTTGCATACTCCTTACATCGATACCAATATTGTGAAAGGCGATACGCATGGAATGGCTCAACTCGGCGGGCCTGTCATTTCAACCTTCAGCTGCGGTGAGGTCTTTTCTCCCGTACTGGCAGGCAGTTCTGCTGATGTGCTTGTGGTTATGGAAATAAGTGAAATTCTAAGACCGGGATTTTTAAACCTCCTGAAGAAGGACGGAACCATCATTATGAACAATTTCACCGTTCTTCCGGTCAATATGAAAAAGGAGGACTATCCGAAACTTGCTGAAATAGAAAAAGCCCTGGAAGGTTTTACGGTGATCCAGGTGAATGCAAGCCAACAGGTCCTTGAACTGGGGGACCCCTTCGGAAGAAGCGCCAATGTTCTCATCCTTGGCATTTTATCAACGATCAAACCATTTGACACAATACCTGAACAAATATGGACAGAGGCCCTTTCGTCCATCTCCACAAATGAAACAATCAGATCTCTGAACCTCCTGGCATTTGACAGGGGCAGAAAATACCTGAAAAACACTGTTCACCATGGATAAAAAGCAGGTACCAATTTCTTTTACCATCAACGGGAAAAAAATGACCCGGCAGGTCAACCCTTCGTTGCTCCTGATCCACCTCATCCGGGATGAACTTAAATTGAAGGGGACCAAGCCGGGGTGTATGGAAGGCGAATGCGGAGCCTGCACGGTAATCGTTGATGGAAGAGCTGTCAATTCCTGCCTCTATCTTGCCGTAAATATTGACGGGAAGCAGGTAAACACCATCGAAGGGCTCAGCACGGTTGAGCGCCCCCTGCATCCCGTCCAGCATAAAATACTGGAACATGGCGCCGTGCAATGCGGCTTCTGCACGCCTGGATTTGTCCTATCGATAAAAGCTATAGGCGATGAGTGTGTGGAGCAGGGTATAGTCCCCTCGCGGAAAGAGATCGCAAAAGAGCTTGAAGGGCATCTGTGCCGCTGTACCGGGTATGTGAAAATTCTTGATGCGGCTGAGGATTATCTGGCTCATCCAATCCTTCAAAACAGCTCTGATCATGGATAAAAAACTAAAACTGATCGGGAAATCCACCCCCAAGCTGGACGGAAGCGAACGGGTCAGTGGCAGGGCTGTGTACGGGCATGATATTGAACTCCCGAATATGTTGCATGGGATGATCCTTCGCAGCCGATATCCCAGTGCGCGGATCAAATCCATTGATTGTTCAGAGGCCCTGGAACTGGATGGTGTGGAATGCATCATCACAGCCAATGATGTGGATGTGAACAGGATCAGCTACAAACGCGACCATCCCGTTCTGAAAGGAGAGACCGTCAACTGCCAGCGGGATGAACTTGCTGCAGTGGCCGCAACCAGCCGGGAAACAGCCCGCAAGGCTCTGCGCCTGATCAAGGTGGACTACGAAGTAATGGAGGGGATCTTTGACCCGTTTGAAGCGCTGAAAGAAGATGCCAGGCAGATCAATCTTTACGGGAAAGGGGCAGAGAGTTTCGGGAATAAAAATATAGCCGAATCCTTCACCTATTCCCACGGAAACCTGGAGGAACAGAAAAAAAACTCCAGGGTTATTGTCAGCCGGAGGTACCGGTTGCCACGGGTAACCCATTGCTGTCTGGCAACCAGCAACATTACGGCCGATTACTCGGTGCTGGACGGCCGGCTGACCCTGTATGCTTCCACACAGGTCCCGTTCCTTTACCAGCGGGACATGGCACATGCACTCAAGATGGACCCTTCCCGGATCAGGATCATTCAACCCACCATAGGAGGGGGATTCGGAAGCAAACTGGACATGTATCCTTTTGAACCCATCTGTGCACTGCTCTCCATGAAAACAGGAAAGCCGGTGCAACTGTTGTATGATCGCGAAGAAGAATTCATTGCCTCTCCCACCCGTCAGACCATGGTCATTGACCTGACTACGGGAGCTGATGCAGAAGGGAAATTCACCTTCAGGGAGGTCCGGATCATCATGGACAATGGCGCCTACACCTCCTGGGGAGCCACCACCCCGTTTGTCATGATGCAGACATACTCGTCGCTTTACCAGGTACCAGCCTGTCACTTCCGGGCGGACGCTATCTACACCAACAATCCCTTTGCCGGCTCGTTCAGGGGATATGGCAATCCCCAGGCTACCTTTTCGGTGGAACGGAACATTGACCTGATGGCGGAGGAGCTGGGAATCGGCAAGGATGAGATCAGGCTGATCAATGCCAACTATCCGGGAGAGATCACCGGTCAGGGATTGCACTTTAAAACGTGTGGCGCCAAACCGGCTTTGATGAAGGTGCTTGAAACCAGCGATTACGAACGAAAAAACAGGGAAAAACAAAACGGACGCTACCGGAGAGGTGTCGGACTGGCCTCCATGCTTCATGTGGGAGGCGGGGCAAAAATATACCGGTCCGATGGCTGCGGCACCCGGCTTAAACTGGACCATTACGGCTACCTGACCATCGTCACCGGCTCCAGCGAGATCGGTCAGGGATCGGAAACCGTGCTGGCCATGATCGCTTCGGAAGAACTTGGAATTCCTCTGCAGCAGATCAGGGTTATCAACACCGATACAGATATAAAACCCTGGGATGTGGGGGTGCACGCATCCCGTACCAGCTTTGTGGCCGGCAATTCCCTGCTGGGAGCCATCCGGTTGCTGAAGGATAAGCTGAATCTCAAAGCAGCCCGGCTCATGGAATGCGAAACAGGGGATTTCCTGTACGAAGCCGGATCTATCCGGGCAGATCAGAAAGAGATCAAAATTGACAAGGTGGTCAGGGAGATGCATTTTGGTTCTCCCAACGAATTGTGTGTGGCGGAATATTTTTATGAACCGCCAAGCAGTTTCCAGGATAAACAGTACATGGGAGATGTTTCCGGCAATTATGCCTTTGCTTCCCAGGTTGCCGAAGTGGAAGTTGATACCTATACGGGGAAGGTAAAGGTATTGAACGTGTATGTCAGCCAGGATGTGGGCAGGGTCCTGAACCCGGTTGGATTGCAGGGGCAGATTGAAGGAGGGTTGGCTATCGGAATAGGGTACGCCCTCACGGAAGAGATGATCTATGAAAAGGGCGTGCTGCAAAACCCCAGTTTCCACGAATACAAGCTGCTTACACCCGTAGATATGCCGGATATCCATTTTTACCCTATCGAGACCCTGGACGAAGCAGGCCCGTATGGTTCCAAAGGAGCGGGGGAGGCTCCCCTGATCCCGTCGGCGGCTGCTATTGCCAATGCCGTGTCCGATGCACTCGGGGTGGAATTTCAGTCACTCCCGCTCACACCTGAAAACGTGTTGCGGGCCTGGAGTGAAAAACGACAACATGAACCTGCAAATTCCCGGAAGGTATGAACTTCAATACAGAAAGCCCAGCCACCAGGGAAGAATTGTTGCAATGCCTTCGCAGGCACCAGTCAGCGGATTTCAGGCTGGCGGCAGGTGGTACGGACCTGCTGATAGAACTGAAAAAATCGGGGCCGGAAGATCTGACCCTGATCAACCTTGGCCGGCTGGAGGATGAGGAGTTTACAGGCATAACGATTCATCCTGCTGAAATCCGGATCGGCGCCCTGGTGACAGCGGCCAGGATCCACAAAGATCCATATATCCACGAACACTTCCCCGTCCTCCACCAGGCAGCCCGGTCACTGGCCTCCGCGCAGATCAGGGAGGTAGCCACCATTGGAGGCAATGTTTGCCAGGCCTCTCCGTCGGGCGATCTCTCCTGTGCCCTGGCAGCCCTGAACGCTACGTGCGAGATCATAGACATGGACGGAAAGATCCGTCACGAAACACTCAGCGGGTTCTTCAGGGGACCCGGGAAGACCTCCCTGCTGAAAAGCGAAGTATTGAAGGGCATTTCCATCCCCGTCAACCAGGATGAAACGCTGATGTCGGGATTCATCAAGATTGGGAAACGATTGGCCATGGAGTGCTCCATTGTTTCCATCGGCTATCACTTCCAGATGAATGCCACCGGAACCGTGATCCAGGCCGGAATTGCCATCGGAGCGGTGGCTCCTACGGTGGTCTTTTGCACTCGGGCTGCCGCCTTTGTGACAGGGAAGAAGGTGAACGACCTCACTGAAGAGGAGCAGCTTCAGGTAGCCGGACTAATCCGGCAAGCCGCCTCTCCGATTGATGACCTTCGTGCCAGCGCCTGGTACCGCAGCGAAGTCCTGTTTAATTCTGCCAGGTCCATTTTTGAAAAAGCTTGAGAGATGAAACACAAGGAGATCCCTGTATATGTAAATCTGGTTTACGAAGACCAGGTCAACAGGCTTGCACAGAATGAAAACCCATACGGGCCCTCTCCGGCAGCCACGGAAGCCATTAAAAGAAATATCCACAAGATATCTCACTACCCTGATGTGGTGTTGACCGAACTAAAAGAGAAGCTGGCAGCCAAACATGAGGTGACTCCCGACGAGATCATCGTGTCCAACGGATCGGGCGCCATCATTGACTACCTGGTGAAACGGATGCTTTCCCACGGGGAGAACATGGTGGTACCCGAAATAACTTTTGTTGCCTATAAGCTTTGTGCAGCCATCTATGACCGGGAATGCAGACTGGCTCCCATGGCAGATTATTCCATCAGTCTTGAAAACGTGGCCCGGTGTTGTGATGAAAAAACCCGGCTGATCTTCCTGGCCAATCCCAACAATCCTACCGGCACCATCTTCACACACGATGAAATTGCGGAATTTCTTCTAAGAATCCCTCCTCAGACCCTTGTTGTGCTTGACGATGCCTACCAGGAATATGTGGATCATCAGCACTATCCCGATTCCATTCAGCTATACAGGAAGCACCCGAATGTGATCATCCTCCACTCCTTCTCAAAGATTTACGGACTGGCCGGCCTACGGATCGGATATGGGATTGCCAGACACCCGATTATCGAGGAGCTGGAAAAAAACCGCCTGCCTTTTATGGTCGGGTCCGTTGCCAATATTGCTGCACTGGCTGCCCTTGACGATAAAGAACACATCAGGGAAAGTGCCCGGAAGAATGCACATGACAGGGAATTTCTTTTTAATGGACTCACCGCGCTGGGATACCATGTTATTCCGTCGCAGGGTAATTTTCTCTTTATTTCCTTTCCCGCCACCGCTGAACGGGATCGGATGTACGACACCCTGTTTGCAAACAAAATGGTGGTCAGAAAAATGGAAGCTTTCGGCCACGACCGTTCTCTTCGCATCAGTCTCGGCAGGCACGAGGACAATATCCGGCTGCTGGAATGTTTGAGGAAGTGATCGGATGATAAAGATGAATCATTTTGTAATTCCGGCGATGTCGTAAGCCAGAAGGATATTTCCGTGGCGAATTATTAGCGTACCACCGCCCCGTTGATTGTTCCATCATCGGGGGAGATGAAATAGAGCGATCCATCCGGATTCTCTGCCATCAGGATCATCCCCTGCGATTCGATCCCCCTCAGTTTTCTGGGGGCCAGGTTGACCAGGATGGAAACCCGTTTGCCGATGATCTCTTCCGGTTTGAAATATTGTGCGATCCCTGAAACGACTGTCCGCCGGTCGATGCCGGTGTCGACCTTCAGCTTCAGCAGTTTATCGGTGTTGGGGACGATCTCGACCTCCAGGATGGTGCCGGCCCGGATATCGAGTTTGGTGAAATCGTCGTATAGAATTTCCGGTAGAGCCGCCATGAATGGCGGCTGTACTGCGGGCGAATCGCCGGCCTGAGCCGCCATGAATGGCGGCTGTACATCCCGTGTAGCGTGCAGTTTTTGGATCTGGGTGCCGATCGTTTTGTCGTCGATTTTCTGGAAGAGGAGCTCCGCTTTATTCAGCCGGTGACCGGCTGTGAGCCAGTTCAGCAGGGTGGCATCGTTCCAGGTGTAATCGGGGAGGTTGAGCATCCGGCGGATCTTGGCTGCAGTAAAGGGCAGAAAGGGTTCAGCTACGATCGAAAGCTGGGCACAGATCTGGAGAGAGGTGTTCAGGATCGTGCCCACACGGCCCGGATCTGCTTCAAAGAGTTTCCAGGGCTCACTGTCGGTCAGGTATTTATTCCCCAGCCTGGCCAGGTTCATCATGCCGGTAAGGCCTTCCCGGAACCTGAAATGGTGCAGGCTGTCGGCGATTCGCCCGGGGAACTGTTTCATTTCATCCATGGTGGCCCGGTCCAGGTCGTCCAGTGCGCCCTGGGGAGGCACCTTGCCTTCGAAGTATTTTTCGGTCAGAACCAGGGTGCGGTTGATGAAGTTGCCGAAGATGGCGACCAGTTCGTTGTTGTTCTTGGCCTGGAAGTCTTTCCAGGTGAAGTCGTTGTCTTTGGTCTCGGGAGCATTGGAGGTCAGCACATAGCGCAGCACATCCTGCATCCCGGGGAACTCTTCCAGGTATTCGTGAAGCCACACGGCCCAGTTCCGGGAGGTGGAGATCTTGTCGTTTTCGAGGTTCATGAACTCGAAAGCCGGAACGTTATCAGGCAGAATGTAAGTGCCTTCCCCCTTGAGCATGGCCGGGAAAATGATGCAGTGGAATACGATGTTGTCTTTTCCGATGAAATGGATCATCCGTGTCTCCGGATCTTTCCAGTATTTCTCCCAGTCGGGGGTCAGCTCCTTGGTGGCAGAGATATAGCCGATCGGTGCATCGAACCAGACATAAAGGACCTTTCCATCCGTTCCTTCGATCGGGACTTTGACCCCCCAGTCGAGGTCGCGGGTAACCGCCCGGGGCTGCAACCCCTGGTCGATCCACGATTTGCACTGACCATAGACATTGGTTTTCCAGTCCTTCTTATGGTTTTCCAGGATCCACTCCCGGAGCCAGGTTTCATACTGGTCGAGAGGAAGGTACCAGTGCCTGGTCTCCTTCATCACCGGGACGTTGCCGCTGAGCACCGACTTCGGGTTGATCAGATCGGTGGCGTTGAGAGAGGATCCGCATTTCTCACACTGGTCGCCATAGGCTTTCTCGAATCCGCACACCGGGCAGGTCCCGGTGATGTACCGGTCGGCCAGAAAGGTGCCGGTGGCTTCATCATAGTACTGATCGGTAACCTTTTCTATAAACTGACCGGCATCGTACATCTTTTTGAAGAACCCGGAAGCGGTTTCGTGATGAATTTGATTGGAGGTGCGGGAATAAATGTCGAAGGATATCCCGAAATCGGCAAACGACCGCTTGATCATCCCGTGGTATTTGTCCACGATCTGCTGGGGTGAGACTCCCTGCTGCCGGGCCTTGATGGTGATGGGCACGCCGTGTTCGTCAGACCCCCCGATGAAGAGTACATCCTCGCCGGTCATACGGAGAAACCGAACATAAATGTCGGCCGGCACGTAAACACCGGCCAGGTGACCGATATGGATCGGTCCGTTAGCATAGGGTAAAGCAGATGTAACAAGCGTGCGTTTGAAATGTTTCTCCGGTAGTGGCATGACGGCTTATTGATTTACAAAGTAATACGGCAAGCGTAATAACAAAGGGCAAAGATACGAATTTTAGAATCAGGAGATTTACCTAAATTTGTTCGTTATTACAGAAAACCAACTGATTATGAAACGCGATTTAACCATATTATCTATTTTACTGATTTTCTTATCTCTTCAGGGGTTTTCACAGCTCCCGAAGAACCCCGAGGATGTAAAACCGCTGAAAGTAGGAGAAGCTGTCCCTGCGATCACGTTAAAATCGATATCGGAATCGGCAATTTCACTGAAAAACCTGTTGAGGGAAAAGCCAACGGTCCTCATCTTTTACCGGGGAGGCTGGTGCCCATACTGCAATCAGCACCTGGCTGAAATGGCCGATTACGAAAAGAGCATTCTGGAAATGGGATATCAGATCGTTGCGGTCAGTCCCGATTCACCCGAAAATCTCAGCCGGACACTTGATAAGAATGCAATCCATTATTCCCTGCTCTCCGACAGCCGTGGAGAGCTGATCAAAGCCATGGGCATAGCTTACAAGGCAACGTTCCTCTATGAAAGTATCCGCAGCAAAGGAGCTACCGGAGAGAAACTCGATCTCCTTCCAGTTCCCTCCCTGTTTGTGGTAAATCAGAAAGGGATTATTCAGTATGAATATGTCAATCCTGATTACAGGGTGAGGATGAGCGGGGAGGAGTTGTCGAGGGTGCTTTCATTGTTGAAAAAGTGATCCCGGCTTTTAATGTAGTACTTTCGCCAATATAAACCATCCCTTAAAACATGTGCAATGGAAGAGCAGATCAAAGAATTCCTTTATAATCCTACGGTTGGCAGGTTGGTTGCTATTTTTCTGGGTGTTTTTATCATCTGGATTGTAATTACACTTACTCAACGAAAACTATTGAGGAAGATAAAGGATACGGACAATCGATACCGAACCCGGAAGATATTGACATTTGCAGGTTATTTTCTGACCCTTGTTTTGATTACGGTTGTATTCTTTGATAAACTGGGAGGATTCACAGTCGCTCTTGGTGTTGCCGGAGCCGGAATCGCTTTTGCCTTGCAGGAGGTGATCGCCAGCTTCGCCGGATGGATGGCCATCATGTTCGGAGGCTTCTACAAAACCGGAGACCGTGTGCAACTTGGAGGGATCAAGGGGGATGTGATTGATATCGGTGTTATTCGTACAACACTGATGGAAACGGGGCAGTGGGTTAACGGTGATTTGTACAATGGACGGATTGTACGGATTGCCAATAGCTTTGTCTTTAAAGAACCAGTATTTAACTATTCAGCCGACTTTCCGTTCTTATGGGATGAGATTAAAATCCCCATTCAATACGGGAGTGATTATCAGGCGGTAAGAGAAATTCTAAACCGGGCTGCATATGATCTTGTAGGAGACTATATCGGTATTGCTCAGGAGACCTGGAAGCAGATGGTCAACAAATACATGATAGAAGACGCATCCACTGAACCCATGGTGACACTGGTTGCAACCGATAACTGGGTGGAATTTACCCTAAGGTACACGGTCGACCTTAAGAAGAGGAGAACCACAAAAGACAACCTCTATCTGCGGATTCTGGAGGAGGTGGATAAAACAGGAGGGAAGGTGAAATTTGCTTCGGCAACATTTCAGCTTGTAGAAGGATCTGAATTAAATGTACACCTTAAGAATGGAAGATAATTTATGGAAAATATTGAAATACGACACTTAAACATGAATGACTACCTGGAGTTGAAAGACTCTATGATTGAGGTTTACCACACATGGGCAGGATCATACTGGAAAGAGCATCACATTGAAACGCTGCTGCATCATTTCGGGAATGTGAGAACACTGAAAGACAGAAGGAGTGATCTTTATGAGGTGAGATACCTGAAGTAGATCCTGTGATTTTTTTAATTTCGCACCTGTAACAGAACCAGTCTGCATGGACCTCCCTATCCTGAAAGACGTCGTCATCATCCTGGGCCTATCGGTCCTTATCATCCTGCTGTTTCACCGGTTCCGGATTCCATCCATCCTGGGCTTTTTACTTACCGGGATCATCATCGGCCCGCATGGGCTCAGCCTCATCAACGCTCCCCAAGAAGTGGAGCTGATGGCAGAGATAGGGGTGATCTTCCTGCTGTTTGTCATCGGTATTGAGATATCCATAAAAGGGATGGTCTCCATCAAGCGCATCGTATTCCTGGGTGGTTTTTTACAGGTGGCCCTGACCATCGGGGCTATAGCCCTGATCAGCTTAGGCTTCGGACTGCCTATCCGGCAGGCGGTCTTCATGGGATTCCTGTTTGCCCTGAGCAGTACGGCCATCGTATTGAAAGTGCTTCAGGAGAGGGGAGATATCACATCTCCCCAGGGAAGGGTAGCGATAGGCATTCTGATCTTCCAGGATATCATGGTGGTTCCCCTCATCCTGTTTACCCCGCTGCTTGCAGGCCATGCAACCGATATTCCCATGACCCTGCTGATGATGCTGGGAAAATTCGCAGGCATCGTGGTGATCCTCTTCCTGCTGGCTCGCTACCTGGTGCCCAGGCTGCTCGACCTGGTAGTACGAACACGGAACAATGAGCTATTCCTGGTCACCATCATCGTCATCTGCTTTGCTACCGCCTGGCTCACCAACAGCCTGGGATTATCCCTGGCTTTGGGAGCTTTTTTCGCCGGGCTGATCATCTCCGAATCGCCTTACAGTCATCAGGCTACAGCCAACATTCTCCCGTTCCGTGAGATATTCATCAGCTTCTTTTTTGTCTCCATCGGAATGCTGCTGGATCTGCGCTTTTTTTTCCAGGAGATCCTCTACATCCATTTCCTGGCGATCGTCACGCTGACCGCGAAAATCCTGATCATCCTGGTTGTGGTGATCATTCTGCGCTATCCGTTAAAGGTAGTCCTTCTGTCAGGTCTGACCCTCTTCCAGGTCGGGGAATTTGCCTTCATCCTTTCCGCCACCGGTGTGGCAGAGGGGTTGTTGTCGCCGGAACATTACCAGTATTTCCTGGCAGTATCCATCATGTCAATGGGGGCTACGCCATTCGTGATTGCACTCTCTCCCCAGATTACCGATTCCCTACTCCGGCTGCCACTCTCCCAGCAGGTGAAACGAAGGCTCGACGCCTTTCAGAAGGTTAAAGCCTATACGCACCGGCTTCCCGAAGAGATGGAGGACCACCTGGTGATCATCGGGTATGGCATCAATGGAAAAAATGTTGCCAAAGCGGCCCGTGGTGCTGAAATCCCATATGTCATCGTCGAGCAGGATGCCCCTGTGATGGAAGAGGCCAAGTTGAACAGGGAACCCGTAGTGTTCGGGGATGCTACGCAGGAGGTGATCCTGAAGCACGTCAACGCCTGGTCGGCCCGGGTGGTGGTGGTCGCCATTTCCGATCCGGATGCCACCCGGATCATCGTATCGAAGATCCGGGAACTTTCCGATACCGTCTACATCATCGTCAGGACCCGACACATGAAAGAGATCGACGGCAACCTGCGGCTGGGTGCCGATGAGGTCATACCCGAGGAGTTTGAAACCTCCATCGAGATCTTTGCCCGGGTTTTGCATAAATATCTGGTCCCGGAAAATGAGATCGAGACCTACATTGAGTCCATCCGGGCCGACAACTACGAGATGCTCCGCGGGGTCAGCGGGATGTTCAACAAGGGGTCCCTGCACCTGGATATCCCCCACATCCGGATCTATTCGGTCCAGGTACAGTGCGAAGACAACCGGGTGGTAGGAAAGAGTGTGAAGGATTCAAAACTTCGGGCAGAATTCTGTATAACCCTGCTGGCCATTCAGCGCGGGACGAAGTATATCACGCACATTGAGGCCGCTACAAAAATTCTGCAGGACGACGTACTTTACCTGCTCGGTACCCCGGAAAATATCTCCCGGGTCAGCAAATATCTTCGCCTTTCATAACTTTGCAGTAAAATCACGAATCCTTCGACATGACCCAACCTCCGTTTCTCAGGAAAGGCGATAAGGTCGCCATCGTCTCCCCGGCCAGGAGCATCACCTTCGAAGAGGTGTTCCCGGCCATGAAGCTCTTTCAGAAATGGGGGCTCGAAGTGGTGCTGGGCACCCATGTGTTCGGAAAGCATCATCAATTCAGCGGAACGGATGACCAACGGCGACAGGACCTTCAGCAGATGCTCGACGATCCCTCCATCAGGGCAGTCATTGCCTCCAGGGGAGGATATGGAACGGTGCGGATCATCGACAGGATTGATTTCAAACAGTTTTCCCAGCAGCCCAAATGGATTGTAGGTTACAGTGACATCACCGTTCTTCATTCGCACATTCACAGGTACTTGGGAGTTCAGACTCTCCATGCAACCATGCCATATAACATCAAAGAGCAGAATACCAATGAAGTAGCTATTGAATCCTTGAGAAAAGCCCTGTTCGGTGAAAAAATTTCTTACTCCAAACATATAACCTTTTGGGATCGAACCGGATTAACAGAGGGTGAACTGGTGGGTGGCAACCTCTCCATTTTCTGCAACCTGGCCGGAACTCTTTCGGATATTGATACCAAAGGGAAGATCCTCCTGCTGGAGGATGTGGATGAGTATCTTTACCATCTTGACCGGATGATGGTGAACCTGAAGAGAAGCGACAGACTGAAAGAGCTGAAAGGGCTGATCGTGGGAGGCTTAACGGACATGAAGGATAACGAAGTACCTTTTGGCAAGAGCGCACAGGAGATCATCCGGGAGGCAGTGAAGGAGTATACATACCCGGTGTGTTTCGACTTTCCGGCAGGCCACGAAAAAATGAATGTGGCGCTCTACCTGGGAAGGAGAGCAAAACTGATGGTGGATAAAGAGGTTTCCCTGCTGTTTGACTGACTTACTCTGGATCCTGGATTCTTGATCCTTGATCTTCGACCCTCTTCTGGATACTAGATACCAGATGCCGCTGCTTCGTCGCTACGCTTCTCGCAGTGACAATGATACCGGATGTATTTCGCTTTTCGCTTCTCGCTACTTCACCAAATATATACAGCTATGGCAACGATACATGAATTGGGCAGAAGAGGGGAGGAGCTGGCAGCTCAGTACCTCCTGGAGAAGGGGTATAAAATCCTGGAAACCAACTGGCGGTTTCATCACAACGAACTGGACCTGATCGCGGAAGATAGCTCCACCCTGGTGGTGGCCGAGGTTAAAACCCGGCAGTCCAACGCGCTGGGTGAGCCGGAAATGGCCGTCACCCGGGAGAAGCAACGGGCCATCGTCCGGTCGGCCAACGCCTATGTCCGGTGGAAACACCGGAACATAGAGGTGCGGTTTGATATCATCTCCATCCTGATCCAAGGGGAGCAGGTGACCATTCACCACATCCCGGATGCTTTTTTTGCGATGATAAGGTAAATTAGGTATATTTTTGATTTATATTTGTAGATCCTAAATACAGATTGCATATCATGACCACTTTTACAAGTACCCTGCCGGATGAACTGCTGGGAAAATTGCATGAAATGGCAATGAAATTAGCCATGCCAAAGAACAAGATCATTCAGAAGGCCCTGGAGATATACCTGGATCAGCTGACCCGGGCCGAGTATGTAAAATCCTACAAGCAGGCTGGCCAGGATGCTGATATCATGACGATGGCCGAAGAGGGAATGGAGGATTACCTGGAGCAGTTAAACCGATGAAGCAGGGTGAAATCTGGTATGCTGATCTCAATCCGGTAACAGGAAGGGAACAGAAAGGGCAGCGTCCGGTTGTTATTATCAGTGGAAATCTGCTGAATATCTACCTGGACATCGTAATAATCTGTCCGCTTACCACCCAAATAAAAAACTTCAAAGGAAATATCCTGCTGGAACCCACAAAACAGAACGGACTGCAGAAGAGGTCTGAAATTTTAATATTTCACATTCGTTCGATATCGAAGTACCGGCTGATAAAAAAAGTTGGTGAGATCAGCGGGGAGCAACTTGCCGGAATTAAAGAGGGGTTGACAGATATTTTAAGGTATTGATCCAATATCAATATCCGGCACATTTATGGATCAGTCAAGTTTTAGCGCTTTTTTCTAATTTAGTGGCCTGCAAAATCGTGCCCTTAATAATTAATTATCAGAATATCATGAACTTAAAACATCTTTTAGTATTCCTTCTGCCCATCTTGATCGGCCTGTCACCGGTTTTTTCCTGTACCATCATTGTGGCGGGGAAGAAAGCAACCACCGACGGGTCGGTGATTGTTTCCCACTCCGATGGCGGTCCCGACTGCCGATTCCGGGTAATCCCCCGGATGAAATTTCCAAAAGGTGCCATGACCCCTGTCTACTGGGGCATCCAGAACCCCCAGCAACCACTGGACCAGTCCGGTGATACGCTCGGGTTCGTTCCCCAGGTGGAAGAAACCTATCGTTACATCCGATCGGCCTACAGCCATATCAATGAATTTCAGCTGGCAATCGGGGAGAGCACCATGAGCCAGAAGGAGGAGTTGGGTGTTGAGCGGAAAACGGGTGAACAGATCATGACGGTGGAGCAGGCGATGATCTTTGCTTTGCAGCGTTGTAAAACAGCCCGGGCGGCACTGACCCTGATCACAGAACTGATGGATACCTATGGTTTTCTTCCTTCCTGCGGACCCGAATCAGAGTGTCTTGCGATCGGCGATAAAAATGAAGTCTGGATCCTGGAGCTCTTTTCAGTTGGTCCCGGCTGGGAACCAGGCAGTGGAAAACCGGGAGCTCTATGGGCAGCCCAGCGACTTCCCGATGATCATGTTACAATGATCCCCAACTGGAGCATCATCAAGGAGATCGATCTGGCCGACACCAATAACTTCAGGGCTTCCTCCAACTACCAGCAGGTAGCGATCGACCACGGATGGTGGGATCCGGAAAGTGGAGAGGATTTTATCTGGCAGGACATTTATGCACCTGTTCCCCGCGAATGGGCTACCAGCCGCTTCTGGCTATTCCACGCCCTGTACGCCCCCGACCTGCCGGGGCTACCCAACCGGTGGACCACCGATCCCTTCAAGGGGGATGACCAGTACACCCAATTCGTGGAACCGTTATCACTCTACCCTTTTTCGATCAAACCCAACAGGCTCCTCTCCGTGAAGGATGTGATGGAATTCCAGCGTTCTACCTTTACCGGAACCATTTACGACAAAGAGATGGCACCGGACTGGTACATTCCTTCCGACAGCGGAACCCTTGTCCGGAGTGTCCTTACCACCCCTTTCCCCACCATTGAAATGCGAAAATTGTTGAATATTAACAGGCGCCGGAATGTTGCACGTGCACGCGGGGAGTATGGGATGATCGCTCAGTTACGATCCTGGCTTCCGGATGAGGTCGGCGGGATCTATTATGTCTATGTGGATAATGTATATACCTGTGCCTATGTTCCCATCTATGCCGGGGTGACAGACGTTGCCGAGTGCTACAAGATCTGGGATAAGGAGAAATTCGACGACAACTCCATCCGCTGGTGTGTCGACTTTGTGGATAACCTCCTCTACCTTCGCTGGCAGGATGCCGTAAAAGACCTTCATGCCATAAGGGATCCCTTTGAGAAGCGGCTATTTGACGAACAGGCGGAAGTGGATAAAAAGGCCGAAGATCTGCTGAAGGAAAATCCCCAGACAGGAAAAGAGTACCTGACAGAACTGACCATAGACCGCATGAACGAAGTCCATAAAATGTTTCAGGACCTGCGTATCACATTAATAGAGAAGTATACTAACAACAAACAGGGAATCTGACCCCTCCATAAATGGGGGTTTGGGGGTCTTACTTCCTTCCAAAATCGGCCGGGATCTCTCCCCAGTACGCTGTCTCCCACTTCAACACCCGGTTTGGCCAGGAATTTGTGTTGAGCCAGTTTTCGGCACGCCGAATCAGTTCGAAGAGCTGTTCGCTTTTCGCAGTTCGCTCCAGTTTTGTATTCGCAGATTTTTTCCTTACCCACGCAATGGCGGTTCGGGAATCGGAGTAGACAGGCCAGTCGGAATTCCGCTGTTTCAGGTAGGCCAGTGCATGTACAATAGCCAGAAACTCCCCGATGTTAACGGTTCCTTCCGGGAATGGTCCCTGGATAAAAAGCTGCGCTCCGGATTTCGTATCCACACCCCGGTACTCCATGATTCCGGGATTGCCGCTGCAGGCGGCATCCACACAAATGCTGTCGGGAACGGGGGCTCCGATCAGGGGATTGGTGCATACGATCGTTTTAGGGGCATTCAGCTCCCGGGAAAGGTATTTTTCATGGTCGTCGTGAAAGGCTGCCTCGGCCAGCTCCAGGGTCGGAAATCCTTTGTATTTCGCCCCGTTATACCCTTCCACCTGTTTCTTGCATTCGGACCAGCCGGTGTAAACACCAGGCTGTTTTCCTACCCAGACAACATAAAACTTGTTCTTTGGCATCGGTTTTCTTTCTGTTCAAAAATACAATTTAAACCAATACTTTTGTACCCATGAACCCCATCAAGCGCCTGGCCGGACAAACAGCCATCTACGGTCTTCCCTTCATCGTCTCACGAATTCTATTCTACCTTCTTGTGCCGTTGTACACCCGGGTCTTTTTACCTGGCGAATATGGAACAATCAGTGTCTTCTATTCTTACACGGCCCTCCTGTTAGTGATCCTTACGTATGGGATGGAAACAGCATTCTTTCGCTATTCCCAGGAAGAGCCTGATAAGAACAGGGTCTTCAGTACGTCATTCCTCTCGCTTGTTTTCTCGACCACGATTTTTTTATTTCTTGTCATCGGATTCTCAGGAACCATAGCTTCATGGATCCAATACCCCGACAATAAGATTTACGTGATCTGGTTTGCCCTGATCATCGGCTTCGATATACTTACTACCATTCCCTTTGCCAAACTGAGGGCCCTCAACAGACCTGTAAGGTTTGCTTATCTCAAAGTGATCAATGTCTCTGCGGCGGTCTTCTTCAACCTGTTTTTTCTTCTTTTTTGTCCGTTTATCCTGAAGCACACCACTTCAGATGCTCTTGCCCGGATGATCCTGTTCATTTACAATCCCGGCTGGGGGATCGAGTATGTTTTCATATCCAACCTGATTGCCAGTATCGTGACATTTGTATTGCTGATACCGGAAATGACAGGATTTAAACTGGTGTTCGACCGAAAACTCTGGCAGACGATGTTCCTCTATGCATTCCCCCTGTTATTTGCCGGAATGGCAGGTATAATAAATGAGACGTTTGACCGGATCCTGCTCAGGTATTTACTGCCTTCGGATATTGCTGAAGCAGAAGTGGGCATTTATAGCGCCTGTTATAAAATTGCCATCCTGATGACGATTTTCATTACGGCTTACCGTTACGCTGCCGATCCTTTCTTTTTTTCTTATTACAAAGAAAAGGATGCCAGGATCACCTATGCCCGGGTGATGAATTATTTTGTGATCGCAGTATCCGTCATTTTTCTGACTACCATGGTATACCTGGATGATTTTATTCTGCCCCTGCTGATCGGGGTGAAGTATCATGCAGGTAAGGGTGTGATCCCGATCCTGATGCTGGCTCACCTTTTTCTGGGGGTCTATTATAATCTTTCCATCTGGTATAAACTGACCGGACAGACCAATTTCGGGGCCTGGCTCGGAATCCTGGGTGCAATCATCACGGTTGGGTTGAACATTCTCTGGATTCCCCGTTCACCCGATCATTACCTCTCGGGGTACATGGGCTCGGCCTGGGCCACGTTTATCGGGTATGGCGTGATGCTTGTGTTTTCCTATCTTCTGGGACAGAAGTATTACCGGATCCCGTATGATCTGAAGAAGGTAATCGGATATCTGGGAGTGGCTGTAGTACTGTACTTTGCCACCGTCGTGGTGACACCGGGTATCCCGCTCCTGCGGATCGGATTTCATTCACTCCTGTTGGTCTTTTATCTGTTGTTTATTGCTTTCGTTGAAAGGAAAGAGGTACGGCTTCTGTGGGACTCCATCCGCCGAAAAAAGGAATAGAGGCTTTCCGCTTTTTATTAACTTTGCCCTTTTCAATTTACATGAATGTTAAAATCGTAAACAGGTCTCACCATCCATTGCCTTCTTATGAAACAAACGCCTCTGCAGGCATGGATCTGAGGGCCTTTTTAAGTGAAGAGGTTATACTCAGACCCCTGGAACGGGCGTTGATACCAACCGGGCTTTTCATGGAGCTTCCGGTTGGATTTGAAGCCCAGGTTCGCCCACGGAGCGGACTGGCGATCAAAAAAGGGATCACGATACTGAATACTCCGGGGACCATCGATGCTGATTACAGGGGAGAAGTAAAGGTGATCCTGATCAATCTCTCTGCCGATGAGTTTGTTGTGAGCGACGGAGACCGGATTGCCCAGATGATCATTTCGGCTCACGCCAAAGCCGAATGGATTGAGGTGGAAGAGTTGTTGGATACAGATCGTGGCGGGGGTGGATTTGGCCACACAGGGACCAGTTAAAATCAATGCAGGAATGCAGGAATGAAGGAATGAAGGAATGAACCAGTCACAAATAAAAAAATACATTATTCTGCTGATTTTCCTGATGGGTGGATGGATAGGGCCCTCTGTGATGGCGCAGCACGAAGAGGAGATACCGGACCAGCAACCAAAAGAGAAACCAACGAGCAATCCTTCTGCCCTGATCGATGCCAAGAAATTATTACTTAAAGGGGATGAGCAGAATGCCGAAGGATTATTAAGGAATTACATCGATCGCTACCCGACCGATCCGGTTGCTTATTATGAGCTCGCCAAGATCCTGACCGCCAGGAAAGAGTACCCCGAAGCGAAGGTTCTGGCCGAAAAGGCGTGGGAGCTGGACCGGACGAACATATGGTACCAGTTATTCCTGGCCGAGACCTGCCAGTTTACCCAGGATTACGAAAGGGCCTTGCAGATCTTTGAAGAGATCGTAGCTACCAATCCCGATAACCTGGATTACTATTATCAGCTGGCTGCTCTCTACATGGGTCTGGGCAAATACACCGAGGCGATCAGAACCTATGATAAGATCGAGACGCGCCTCGGTATTACAGAGGAGATCTCGCTACAGAAACACAAGATCTACCTCCATTTGAAAGATTACAAAGAGGCAGAAGCCGAACTCCAGAAACTGATCCAGGTCTATCCCGACGACAGCCGGTATTACGGCATCCTGGCTGAATATTACATGTCGCGGGAGAAAAAAGAGAAGGCCCTGGAACTCTACAACAGGATCCTGGAGATCGATCCCGGTAATGCGTATATCCACATGACCCTGGCTGATTATTACCGAAAAACCGGGGAAAAGGAAAAAGTATTTGAAGAACTGAAACTGGGATTCTCGAACCCAAACCTGGATGTGGATACCAAGATCAACATCCTGTTATCATTCTACACCATCAATGAGATTGTATCCGATCTGAAAGAAGAGGCATTCACCCTGGCCAGGTTATTGATTCAAACCCATCCTGATGATCCAAAGGTCTACTCCATCTATGGAGACCTGCTCTCCCAAAACCAGCAGTACCGGGAGGCGAGGGATGCTTTCCTCAGGGTGATCGCCATCGACAGCAGCCGGTACGTGGTATGGGAAGAGTTGCTGCGGATGGATCTGCTGATGAGCGATTACCAACACCTTCAGGCCTATGGACACCGGGCGGTGGAACTTTATCCGGAGCAGCCTGTGATTTGTCTGCTTACTGCCCTGGCCGAGCTTCAGCTAAAGAACTTCACGGAAGCGGAAAAGCTGCTGGACCGTGGAGTAAAAATGGTGGTCGGCAACAATGAACTCCTGGCCCAGTACTATATGTACCTTGGAGATACCTACCATGCCCTGAACCGGGCTGCAGAATCGGATAAAGCATACGAAAAGTCTTTGCAGATCCGGGATAACAATCCTTATGTGCTGAACAACTACAGCTATTACCTGGCGCTCCGGGGGCAGGAACTGGAAAAAGCGGCCGAGATGTCGAAACGGGCACTGAACCTGGAGCCCAACAACTCTTCATTCCAGGATACTTACGGGTGGGTCATGTTCAAACTGGGCCGGTACGAAGAGGCGCTGGAGTGGATAGGTAAATCCCTGGAAGACCGGGAAAGCGCTTCCGGTGAAGTGCTGGAGCACTACGGGGATGTACTGATTAAACTGGGCCGGACCGAGGAGGCCCTTGATTACTGGAAACGGGCTCTGGAAAAAGAGGGCGGATCAAAGCTGTTAAACGATAAAATTACACAGCGGAAATGGATCGAAGAATAAATAGATGGGGATCAGTTCCCCTGCCCCTTTTCCTGGTCTTCCTCACCGGGTTCTTACTCCTGTCATCCTGTAAAACGCAGCGAAGCATCATTAAGCAACCACTCAAGGAAGAGGGGGCGGAGTACCTTTTCTCCAAGCTCAAAGAGCATGAATTGCAGTATACCTGGTTCAATGCACGCTTTTCAGCTGAGTACCAGAACGCAAAGCAGAAGCAATCTTTTTCAGGCCAGATACGGATTAAAAAAGACACCCTGATCTGGCTCTCGCTTTCTGTGATGGGATTGGAGGGGATGCGGCTGATGATCACCCAGGATTCCATCAAGTACATCAACCGGCTGAATAGTACCTATCTGATCGGGGACTGGTACGATCTGAACAAATTCCTGAATACCAATATTGAATACGATATTCTTCAATCCTTCCTGATTGGCAATGACATCTCGTTTTACGAGGATGGAAAGTTTAAAGCATCGGTCGACAAAGATGAATATAAGCTTTCAACTGCTTCCCGCCGAAAAATTAAAAAATATGTACGGAAGCATGAGGATGAATCGAACATACTGATACAGAATATCTGGCTTGACCCCGTGACCTTCAAGATCACCCGGGCGGATGTAAAGGAGATCCGGCGCGATAACATCAAACTGGATGCGACTTATTCCTCTTTCGAAATGATCGGAGTCCAGCTTTTTCCAAGGGATATGATCTACCAGATCTCAGCCGAGAACAAGATCCTGGTGGATGTCTCCTTCTCCAGGATCAATATCGATGAGCCGATGCAATTCCCGTTTAAAATCCCCGGATCCTTTACGCGGGTCAGGCCATGAAACGCATGCTGCAACCATATCCCTCCCGAAAGGTGATACTGGGATGTCTGATATCTCTTTTTTTCATCATCGGGCCGAGGGCCGTTACACAAACCACCAAGGATAAGCTCAATCAGGATCGCCAGCAACTGGAGAACGAAATTGAATATACTTCCAAACTCCTTGACCAGACAAAAAAAACAAAAGAGACCTCCGTGCGCGATCTGCAATTACTCAGCAGCCGGATCCGGAAGCGGGAGGCGTTGATCAATACCATCAGCAAAGAGATCAGTGAGGTGGACCGGAAGCTTACGGAGGACCAGCGTTTGATCGATCAGCAATCACGTGAATTGAAGGCCCTGAAGGATGAATATGCCCGGATGATCTACTATGCCTATAAGATCATGAAGGTGCAGAACAGGCTGGTATTTATTTTTTCGGCCAACGATTTCAATCAGGCTTATCAACGGTTGAAGTACTACCAGCAATACGCTGCATACCGGCGAAAACAGGCCGATCGCATCCGGGAGGCCCAGGTGGCTCTCAGCCTTCAGATGCATTCGCTCGAAGAGACCCGGGCCGAGAAGCTGAAACTGGCCGAGTCGGAATCAGTGGAAAAATCAAAACTGGACCGGGAGAAGCAGCAAAAGGATCAGACGGTTCAGGAACTCTCCAGGCAGGAAAAACAGCTCCTGGCTACCTTACGCACCAAGCAGCAGGCGCTGAATAAACTGAAAGCGGAGATCGAGCGTATCGTTGCCGAAGAGGCACGGGCCCGGGCCTCGGATGCGGGTATCAAAGCAGCCGACATGCGGCTTTCCTCCAGCTTTGCGGCTAACAAGGGACGCCTGCCCTGGCCGACAGACCAGGGAGTGGTAACATCCACCTTCGGTGAACACCCGCACCCGGTTCTGAAGTATGTCAAGGTAAACAACAACGGCATCGACATCATGGTAAGCCAGAGTGCCCCGGTAAAGGCAGTATTCAACGGAGTGGTAACCAAAGTTCTCACCATTCCCAACCTGAACAGGGTTGTAATGCTCCGGCACGGGGAGTACCTGACGGTTTATTCGGACCTGGATGAAGTGTCGGTGACCAACGGACAGAATGTGGTGACCGGCCAGGTTATCGGAAGAGCCCACTACGACCTGGATGAAGGGAAATCGGAGATCAATTTTCAGGTATGGTACGGTAAGACGATCCTGAACCCTCAGGATTGGTTGCGTTAATGCAGTACGGAAAAACACGACAGCAACGTGAATGCACACTGGGGCGAAATAGCCGCGTTGTCGGCGGCGGTATTCTGGACGGTTACGGCTCTCACCTTACGGAAACCGATGATCCAACTATCTGTTGGAGCCTTTTTCGGCCCCTTCCTGGGTGTCTCCTTTTCCCTGATCGCCGTGAAATACTCCCCGGCCGGTATCGCCGCCACCCTGATGTCCATTGTACCGGTACTCATCATCGCGCCTTCGGTAATCCTCTTTAAAGAGAAAGTGACATTGAAAGAGATTAGTGGAGCAATTATAGCTGTCGGAGGAGTGGCATTATTTTTCCTGTAATCCCTCTTAATACAGTCCCAGCTTCAGCGTCACAAACACCTCTCTTCCGGGACCCGGCTGGTAGCTGTTCCCGTCGGGATCAGGTTCGGTGAAGGCAATATAGGGTTCGTTAAACAGGTTTTTCCCGTATACAGAAACTTCCCCCTTCAGAATGCCGACTTTCCAGTGGTAAGCCAGTCGCAGGTTATACAGGTTATATCCTTTCTGGAAGACATCTTTATGTACCACGTCGGTGTAGATGTACCACCGGCTGGTCCATTGCGTGGAAGCCATCACCGAGAAGTGCTTCAGGAAATCCCATTGCACCTGGGCATAGAGCTGGTGTTCGGGACAATTAGGCAGCCAGTTCCCGCTGATGCTGTCAGGAGAGGTGTAGGTAAAGTGATTAAACGTATAAGCCACCTGTACATTCAATGGATCCCAGGGTGTGTAGGAAACATAGGATTCGATTCCGAGACGGTTGCTGGCCCCCGCGTTTCCGTAAAAAGTTTCCAGGGGACGTGAAGGCACACGGTACCGGTAAAAATCGTTCATTGTCTTCAGGTAGAAACCGGTCAGTTCATAGTAGAACCGCTGCCAGATGGTACCCCTCAGCCCGATCTCTGCTCCGCCGGAGGTAGCAGGCACAAGTTGCTGGTTAAACCCGCCATAGGAGATGGGATTGTTGATCAGCTCTTCGGTGGAGGGAGGTAAGAATCCCTGCCCCCAGTTGGCATACACGTTGATGGCCGGAAGAAAGGTATACGAAATGCCGACCCTTCCTGTAAGCTTATCAAAATTGGCTTTTCCGGATAGTTTACTTGCCCGGTTCATCTTGTCGGTCAGCTCATTATCAATGTTGTCGTAGCGAAGGCTGAGGAGCAGGTTCAACTTTTTCCCGAATTCCATCCGGTCGATCAGAAACACCCCGATGCCTTGCTGACAGATCCGCTGATTGGCCAGCATAACTGAATCCTCGATCACATCCATGTTGACACTCCCCCGGGTTTCGGTCCGGGTGGTATCTTTCCTATTTCCCACCTTATACTCCCCGATGGTTTGCCACTGGACGTCGCCTCCTACGCTCAGGTGGTTGGCAAACCAGTTTTTGCTCAGGTTCAGCGTATATTGCAGCGATCCTCCCGGAGCGGCAATGTCGCGGTAGGTGACGGCTGTGGAACCGGTCTCCTTGTAGGTCCCCATTCGTAACAGTCCGCTGAACCGGATCTGCTGGTGTTGCCCCAGGTTGATGCTTCCGACAAGTCCGTTGGTAAGCCGTACCGTTTTCTGGTATTCGTTACAAGGGATGGCATCGGGATTGCATTGTTTGGGGTCGTCCAGTTGCGACAGGTTCAACCCTTCCGGGTTCTGCGTGAAATAGTATGTGTAGTTGATGACCGGCGTAATTGTGACTTTGGTACTGGGCGTCCAGATCCCTTTCAGGTAAAGATTATTCCCCCGGAAGGCGCTGTGTTGCCGGTACCCGTCACCCCGGATGTGAGAATAGGAGACCCGGTAGTTGAAATTTTTCTGTTCCCCGTCAACCTGGCCCAGCACCTTGAGAAACCCGTTGGATCCTGCTGTTGCATAAAGCCGTCCGCCAATCGGAGTGGGATTCCCCCGCTGGGTAATGATGTTGAGAATCCCTGCATTGGAACCTCCGCCATAAATAGCGGCGGCCGGTCCGCGTAACACCTCGATGCGGTCAACAGTCTCCCAGTCCACGTCGTAAAGGTCAGGAACAAATCCTGACGGGTCGTTTAACGATACGCCATCCAGGAGTACTTTCACGCCACGGATTCCCCGTTCGGTCAGAATTCCCTGTCCCCGGATGGAGAGGTGGACCTTGGATCCATCCAGTTGATTTTCCACGCGTACCCCGGGGACTGTCAGCAGCGCTTCGTCCGCAGCAATGGAACGGGGCATCAGGTTCAGTTCCGTCTTCGGGACGATGGATGCGGCAGCAGGGGTTTTTCGTAACGATATGGCCGTGCGTGGAACCGAAACAACCACCTCCTGAAGATTTTTTACCGTAATGGTATCCTCAGATGATACGGAATAGTCATCAGGGATATCCTGCCCTGCTCCTTGCAGACAGAAAGCAGCTATCGTGACGACCAGTAGAAATAGTGATTTCATATAACTATACGTTTTCGTTGCAAAACGAGACAACAATGAATAAGAATAAGAATTGATGAAACGGCATTCCTTTACAGGAAGAGGCCGGAACAAGCGAAAGGAAGTTCGCTTTAGGCAGGGTTTACAGGTATTCAGGCGGAGGAGTCGGGGGTTTTTCTGCTCGTGCGGTAACCGTAAAAACAGGCATAGGATAGGAAACCGGTTGCCTGGATTCGGGCGATTGAAGTACGGGCACGGGGATCAGGGCCTGGTGGATGATCAGCTGGACCATGACCCGTGCCAGTTTACTGTCGGATGACCGGTCGTAATTCCGGATCAGGGTCTCTTCGTCCTGGTCGTTGATGCAGACAAAGGTCACCTTAGTTCCGTTCTGTTGTTCAGAAACGATATCATACAGATGATCCTTATAAACGAATTCGAATTTTTCGAGACGGCGAAAGAGCGGATCAGAATCCGGCGATTCGAGTTCAAAAACAGTAAGCGGGGTCCTGAACGACCCGGAAAGGATCTCTTCCCGGATCCTGGTTTTGACGTAGTACCGGCTCCACTCCTTCAGCACGTAATAACCTCCGAAATTCAGAAAGAGCAAAGGGATCAGAACCGCTACCAGAAGTTTTCGCAAGGTCATGAAATTTTTTCAGGAGCAAATATAGAATAAAAACGGATTCAAGCTTCTGCATTCAGGACATTCGAGCATTCATTTAACCCCCATCTTACTGCACCACCACCTTCTCCATCATAGGTTTCTTCCCCGATATGGTAACCTTCAGGATATATAGCCCTTTGGACAAATGCCCAACATTCAGTTCCAGGATATCCCGTTTCGGAGGGATCCTGGATCTCAGCATGGACTGACCGATGAGGTTGAGAAGCTCAATCTCAGCTCCTTCCTGATTGATGTGAAACTCGACTGACAATTTATCCGTTGCGGGATTAGGATAGACGATAAAAGGCTTTTCCGGAGTAAATGTCTTGACCCATATCTCATCCTCCCCAACCCAGCACTGGTCCGGAGCCTCGCAGCCCAGGCTGTCCACTCTATGCAGGTTGATTCTGATGGGAGCCGAACCATTTACCAATCCATGACTTCCAACGATTATATACCCTTTATCGGGTAACTCTCTGAAATTCCGGAATAGGAAGGAGGTATCTTTCGGGGGGACATCACTGTAAGTCCTGGTCCACAGTGTATCCAGGTTATTGTCAAAGCGCCACAGCATCCCGCGATCCCAGCGCCCACCGGTTACGTAGTTATACGCGAAACCCACCATTGAAAAACCTGCATTATCTGATGTTTTTATAAAACTACCCGAATATCCGGTTGTCAATCCTTTTGAATTGTCACTGTATGCAATATCATTGCTGATTAAGTTTCCAAGCGAATCCAATAAAATAAATCCGAAATACCTGTATCCAGCATCAGGGACAGCCTCCGTAAATACAATATAAGTAGATTCCTGCTGAATGATATCATGGGAATAGACCGGTGTTTCATTTTGGAGGAGATCATATCTTTTACTAAAATATATTTGTGAATAGGATGGAGTAAGAATTGAATCCAAAACAAGAAAAACGATTATTAATATGACTTTTTTCAAGACTTGCCTATTTAATTCCCGTGAAGGGGAGGGGTCATTAATGCTCCCGGTGGGCCGGGGAGGGGTTATTGTAAACTACGAAGTATGATTTACGAAGTACGAATGAAGGGTTATTTCAAGATCACAATCTTTTCTGTCAGGGTTCCGCTCTCCCGTTCGATTTCCAGAAACCAGATACCGGATGCCGGATCCCGGATATCCACATGTCGTGTGCAGGTGCCGGAAATGGGAATATCCGCTTCTTCCAGAATGATCTTGCCGGATGATGTCAGGATGCGCCAGGAGAGGGTTTCGAGGGTAGGGGCATAGATCTGCAGATCAAATTCTCCCCTGTTCGGATTGGGCGATACGGAAACCCGGAAACGGTTTGCAGGGTCATCTATGGCGGTACAATCCTTGAAGGTGATGTCGACCGAATCGCCAGCTGAACAGCCCTCTTCACTCGTTACGGTCACGGTGAAACGGGTCGTTCCAAGACCACCGGCTACAGCCGTATCAATGGAGATGGAGGAGGTTGTAAAGCCGCCCGGGGTCCACCGATAGGAGGCACCGGAGATCTGTTCGGTGGAGAGGGTTCCCGTTTGCCAGGAGCAGAGAGTGTCTTTCGGATCTGCCTGGATCGCGACCGGGGGAATCTCTCCGATGGTCAGCATCATACTGCTGATGGCACTGCCATATTCCGCGTACCCTTTGAGCAGTAATTTTACCTCTCCTGCGAGGATGTCGTTCACTCCGGGAAAATAGAGGGGATTGAGAATGGTATCGTTATTGAAGGTCCCGTCTCCCCTGGAGATCCAGATCAGGCTGTCCTGCCCTGAAGCTATCCCGTTAAGCTGATACGAGAGCCCGGTACATAAAGTCCCGTCGGGTCCCGCGTCCATTTCCGGAAGTACCGGTGGGGGAAACTCGATAAAATCCAGCCACGCTTTGTCCTCACCCATGGCCAGGTAAACATCTTTGATATATTGCCACCGGAAGGTATGGGTACCTGCTGCAACAGGAAAAGAGACGTATCCCCAGGGGATATTCCCTGACCAGCTTCCCTGCAGAACACCGTCAATGAAAAAATGGAGAAAGTCAAAATCGGGCTCGGAAGAAACCTTGCGAAAGAATCTAATACTGTCGTCCTTACCGGCAGTGTACTCAACTTCGAGGATCGATGACTGGGTATCATTCAATTGATCGGTGGTGACACAATAGGTTCCTTCATAGGGAGCGACGGTGGTCAGTGTCCAAGGTTTAGTCCCGCCGTGCTCCCAGGGGAATTTAGTGAATGAGTTGGTCTCCCAGTCTTCCACAATGATCCCGATGATTTGCAGAAAAGAGACTTCAGCATGGTAAAGTCCGGAAACAGCCTGATAATGGAGATAAAATCCTGTACTGACTGGCGCTTCATCATCGACAGAAATGGAAAACACAGCCGTCCTTGAAACCGTCGGCAGGATAGTGTCCAGGTAGGAGCTGTCGGAATGAAGGGTAATGAAAGGGGATTCGCAGGAGAGCAGGCCATAGCTGTGAAGGCAGGGGAAATCGCCCCTGTTGGCAGTAGTGATCCGCACCTCGACCGTTTCACCGGGGTCCAGCTTGTGGTTGTTATTCCCTCCGGATGCATCATCGATCTCCAGCCTGGTAACCTGCAGCGACGGAGCGTGGGATTCAACGGCAAACTGGCTGTTCCAGCTGGTATCGGGAGAGCTGACCCGTACATTAAATTTTACCTTCAACCCGTCGGGAATGGTATCCGATACGTTGAAAGCATATCCTTCAGAGATGACCTTGACCTCATCGGGCTGCATTGTCCCGTAAAGCTCTATAGTATCTGTGAGAGTGATATAGGGGGAGGTGACAGAAACGATGGCTGTCAGATCCTCAGCAGGCTGATCTCCGATATTTTTCAGTCCCAGGTTCAGGTACAGAGAATCTCCGAAATTCATGGTTTGCCCGACACCTTCAGGGACGGACATCAGTTCATAGGAGTAATAGGAGATATAGGGTTGATTCGGAGCAGGACCGAGGTTGAACGGAGAGACATAGGTCAGGGCGTTACCTTCCCGGTTGTCGGTCCAGATCGGATAGACTTTCATATTCTGGGCTTTGATTCCGAGGTAATCCCCGAAGTAGCTGAAAGCCAGGCCTGCAATAGGAATTGGCGTAAAAGCTACATCGGAGACCCGAAAGTCTGTCCAGCTCTCTCCGGCATCATAGGAATAGGAGACCCAGGTTTCGAGCATGGTACTGTCGACATTCCGGTCGTCGTAATAGATGACACAGAGACTTCCGTTCAGGGGATCGCAGGTGATCCATGGCAGGAAATGCTCTTTCCCGAGGCCGGACGGATCCTGGTTGACGCGGATGGGTGTGGACCAGGATTCTCCCTGGTCGGCGGATTTGATCAGGTAGATGTCGATATCGGTTCCGGTATTGATCCCTGGAATGCCGATGTTAGCCCATACAATATAGCTATTGCCTTGGTTGGGTCCGTCGCTCAGATCTACTGTCATCACCGGAAAGGAGGCTACCCGCATCGCCTTGCTGGTCATGCTTGCCCGGATGCCTTTGATATTGGTCAGGATACGACTGGCGGGAAGCCAGCTCTCTCCGCCGTCCGGTGACCTGGCAAATCCGATGGCTGTTTCGTCGGAAGGCCAGGTGTCGTATATGATCCAGGCAGCATAGACCTCCCCGACAGGCCCGGTTTGGATGTTGACCCCCTGGTTTTGTCTTCCAGCATTTACTGCCTGGCTGATCCCGATAGGGATTGACCAACTCAATCCCTGATCGGTAGACCGGGCAATCTCAATTTCGTTATTATCAGGCGAGGCACTTGCAAAACAGGTCCAACCGGCATACAGATATCCCTGGTAGGGGCTCTCCTCCGAATTATCAATCCAGAGATGGTTTTTATCCAGGAGGTCGTTATATCCTCCTGTCACCTGGGCTACTGTTACATCGGTCCAGGTTTCCCCCTGGTCAGGAGAATAGGCCACAGATTGTCCACGGGCATTGTTGATCTTTCCGACATACCACCATCCGTTCCGCCCGATTGCGGTAGCGGGATCTCCATTATTGAACTGACCGACACCATAAAAAGATCCTCCCCAGGTGGATGCGGCGTCGAATGAAGAGAACTGGTCACATCCATAGAGGCTCTGGGCATAGGACCCGTTCCAGTCGCTGGAGTTGTTGGAATTCAGCAGAATGCTTTCATCCTCCGGATCGATAAACAGGGAATTTTCGCTTTGTGTTGTGGCATTGCTGGAGGTCACGGCAATATCCGGTGAGTCCTGAACAAGAATACCATCGGTGCAGATTACGGAAGAACGCTTCAAGACCGGTGGGATGGGTTGCCATGGATTTACCTCCACATAACCCAGGCGGGCCATCCGGTCCCAGTAACCGATGTTATCGATACGGGTGTCGACCTTGCCCTTACCGGCCGGTGTGATGACAGGAAAGTGCGGCAGGATCTGGGAAAAGCCTGGCGATACAAAAGAGAATAGAACAACGATCAGGAGATATACGGGATAGTTTTTCATCATATATCAAATTCCCATCCGTATCAGATGGATTTAATGAGGACCAATAAAAATGCGAAAAGGTTGCTTAACGGGTACAACGAATTAATTAAGGATCAAAACCTTTTCGATCACCAGCACATCCTCATGGAGCAACCGGAGCAGGAAGACCCCATCCTGAACTCTGGGGATGGAAACCGGGAACTTGAGCGTGCCGTTCAGGTGCAGTCCTGATTTTTCATAGATCATCCGACCCGTCATGTCGCGGAGTTCCAGTGATGCGATCCCCGGTTTGTTGGTGGAGATTTCCAGGGTAAACTGCCCGTTGTTAGGATTCGGAATGATGCGGACCCGGATTCCGGATTCCTGGTCGGATATGGACGTAGGATCTGTGAAGGAGACGACCACCGTATCACCGGCAGTACAGTTGTCTGAGGTGACGTCGACCCAATAGGTTGTGAAAGGCGCTCCCGTATAGTAGGCATCGATGGTCTGGGTGGTAGCTCCGGTCGACCACAGGTAGATGGATCCGGGATTCCCCGCGTCCAGTGACAGGGTATCGATGTATGTGATCGATGTATCCGGGCCCAGATTAACTACCGGATACTCGTTCACCGCGATGTCGAATGGATCGGACCAGCTACTTTCATTGCAGTCGTTTACACTCTTTACTTTTACAGAAGCGAGGCCGGTAAAGGAGCTGTTCCAGGTTACTGTTCCTACTGTATCGTCACCCGAAATGGTCCCGGCTGCAGCAGGGGATAGATCCCACACATAGCTCAGGGCATTCTGGGCCTGGGAGATGGTGTACGAGGTGTTGGCTGAGCCCTGACAGAGCGGGGTGGGACCTGATGGTACGACTGGCTGTTCCGGAAAAGGTCTGACATGGATCTGGAGAGAAGGTGATAAAGGGCTGGAACCGCAATCTCCGGTCGCATAAACAGAAAGGTCAGCCATTCCGCTCCAGGTATTGCTCCAGTCGATCTCCACGGCGGTGTCGCCAGGAGTCAATGTGCCTGCCGTATCCGGATTGAGTTGCCAGGTGTAGGAGGTTGCATTTCCGACGGAAAAGGTAGTATAGCTGGTGTTGGTGTTGTTTTCACACAGCAGGGTATCCCCCTCGGGCTGCTCCGGAGTCCCGGTCAGGGGATTCACCATGATATAATCTGTTTTTGTCACCGTATTGGTATAGGAATTCCAGGAAGTCGTCAGGGTCACATCATAGGCACCGGATGTACTGTACACAATATTCTCAGGATTTTGTGCGGTGGAAGATGCCGGAGTCCCGCCCGGGAAAGACCAGCTCCAACCAGTAGGTGAACCAGTGGAGAGATCCGTATAGTCCACATTCTGGTTCTGGCAGATGGTGGTTGAGTCGGCTGAGAAATCTGCAGTATTTGGAGAGTACATATCGGAACCCCAGAGTCCCCTTCCATAGGTACTGGCCCTGATCACATCGGCACTTACAGAGTCGTTGTCATAGTATATCTCCAGCTCGGTCACTTCTGCATTTGCAGGTAATCCGGAACTGAAGGCGACCCAGCTCCCGGTGTTCTGGTCCTTGTAGTAGACTCCGGCATCGGTTCCCACATACAATCCTTCACTTGCATTGGAATAATAGGCAATAGTGCTTATATGAACAGCCGGAAGGTTCCCTGTGATCGTAGTCCAGGACTGCCCCTTATTGGTCGATTTGTACACGTTGTTACCCATAGTCATATAGACCGTATTCTGATCCGTGGGATGGGCAGCCAGATCTGTCGGAGTACCGGTAGTTGGGAGGAAGGAGGTCAGATCGGTCCAGGCAGGTGACGCTGCCATGCAGTTGTCGGTACGGAATAACTTGTTGTCGTACCGGGCAGCATACAGAATGTCTGTATTGACAGGAGATTGTTCCAGAACCGCCATATTGCTGCCGTTGCTCCCGCCGAGGTTGTTGGAGATCTTAGTCCAGGTCAGGTTATTGGTTGTCTTGACATCATTGCACCGCCACACGTTCTTAAACCCTACAAACATCATTTTAACATCCTGTTTGCTCAGGATAAAAGGAGTGACCCAGGCACCGCTTTCGTTGATTCCGAAGGTGCCATTGCCGGCTATATGCAGTTCACTTCCATTATTGTAAAGCCGGAAGATATCACCGTAGTAAATCGTAAAATAGGTATACGCTGCGTTGGTAAAGTCGACAGCACACTCCATTCCGTCACCTCCACCGGTCTGCACCCATCCGGATGCGTTATAGGTATAGGTTCCGTTATCCTGAAAGCCGTTGATCACCTTCTCTTTCACAGTTTGACTTTGCCCCAGTTTATAGATCTGACCGATCGTCATGGTTTCGGTCCGGTCGGTCCAGGTGGTGCCCCCGTTGGTGGTGAAATAGAGTCCGCCATCATTGCAGGCCCAGAGGGTTCCGTTCACAGGAGAATAGATCAGGTAATGGCAGTCGGCATGTACCTCCGCCACGCCGCATCCCCCGTACCAGTGTGAATTGATCGCCCAGGAAGTGCCTCCGTTGGTTGATTTCCAGACGTTTATCCCTCCAACATAGATAATTTCGGCATTGGTTGGATCAGCGGCAATAGCTAAATCATAAAATCCCTGTCCGCCGGAGCCTCCCCCGTTGCACGACCAGTCGAGAATATTGGGAGTAGTGGAGCGAGTGGAAAAGTTTAACCCGGCATCAGTGGAACGGTAAAGCCCGTAGAATCCGCTGCTGTTGTTAGAGATAACGAAATACACATAATTGGGATTAGCCTGAGTAACGGCAATTACCCCACGTTGTAACGGGGTTGTCGGCAAACCACTTGTAATTAACGAGAAAGAGCTTCCGTTGTCAGAGGAACGATAGAATTGATAACCTTTTGCAGCATAAACAATAGCAGGATCATTGGGTTTGAAGCAGATGTCCTTGAAGTTTCCGCTTGCTCCTCCGGAAAGGGTCCAGTTAGCGCCTCCGTCGGTCGAACGGTATACACCGCTGCTGGTGGCAGCCAGGAAGATGGAAGAGCTGGTCGGATGTTGGATGATCTTTCCCACTGTTTTATTTCCCATGCCAGTGCTCGAAGCCGACCAGGTCATCCCTCCGTCGAGGCTTTTAAAGACACCCAGCCCGGGAGCATCTCCAAAATCCCGGTCGCCGCTTCCGATCAGGATCTTGGATGAATTGCTGTAATCCACCACAATGGCCGAAACGCCCAGGGTGGGGAGAGTATCGGTGGTGGTGATCCAGTTGAGGCCATTGTCAGTGGATTTCCAGAAGCCACCTGAAGGGGAGCCGACAAACAGGGTATTGGCATTGGTCGGATGAAAGGCTATGACATTCAGGCGGCCAAGGCCCTCGTATCCCGGAGGTCCGGGAGCAGGAATCTGCGAAGGACCATAGGAGATCCAGTTTCCGCTTACCGATTTGGGATTATCCATGAACGCTTCATAAGCCTTTAGTACCTGATCCGGAGCCGGCCTGGTCCCATCGGGCGCTACCCGGCTCTGCATCATATACTCCCAGCGTTTGAATACTTTCCAGCCGCAGCTCCGGGTAACCGGACGGTTCTCCCAGTAGAGGTTAAAAGCCCGCTGTACCTGGAAAAAATTTATCGTCGGATCCTGCACCATTTCGATCCAGTAAGGATAATTTGCCGTATCATTGGCTGCGAACCGTGATCCGTTTTGTTGCTGGGCAAAAGAGAATGAACTCAGTGCTAAGGCAAGCAGCAACAGGGAAAGGAATTTTTTCATGGCAATGGTTTTAATAGCAATGTAACAAAGATACATTTAAATATGGCCTCCGGGCATAGCTATTCAAAAAAAGAAGTAATCCTGTCCGGTTACCGGTCGATCACGATGCGGATGATGGAGATCCCCCGGGTCCCTTCCACCTTGAGGTGATAGATACCTTTGGGCAGTGAGGAGAGATCGACCGTCTTGGTCAGGTTGTGGAAGACAGCTACATTGCCTTCGGTGTACACCTGGGTGCCGAGTATATTGAAAATCTTGATGCTGACCACACTCTGTTCGCTGGTATTCAGCACCAGGTTAAATTTCCCTGCATTCGGGTTCGGGTACACGCTGATGTTGTATGCATTGAACTCGTTGATACCGAGGGTGTTTTTTACAGTCACCACGTTGGCAGCAGAGTACAATCCGGTACATTCATCCGATTGCCCGGCAACCGTAATGCTGGCAGTTCCCCTGAAATCGGGGTTCCAGGTAACGGTAGCCACGGTGCCTTCTGCGTTGGCCGGAGCAATCGAACCGGCATTATCCGGATCCAGCATCCAGTCGTATCCGATGGCACCGGTAACCGGAGCTATTTCATAATCGCTGGTGGTCACATCCTTCAGATCCACCACATCCGGTCCGGCTGGCGGGTCGATAGGTGCAGGAAGCACTTCCATCACGTTCAGGGAGAGGAGAATGGAAATGAGTCCGGTTCCACAGTCGTTGACCCCACTTACACCCAGTGTGGCGGGACCGAAGAAGGTTTCCGACAGGTTCAGGGTGACTTCCGTACCGGCACCTTCAAGGGTACCTGCTTCAGCAGGATCAAGGGTCCATTGATAGGAGGTGGCTTGCGGAGCCCCTTCAGTGGTAAAGATAGTTCCAGCTGAGGCCTGACAAAGGGTGGTATCCCCCTCCGGAGGAGAGGCCTGATCCGGCGCGCTTCCGATGACAATGTCCTTGGAATAAGCCACCGTGCAACCCCCGTTGTTCGTTGCAAGCAGGGTAACCGTAAATGTACCTGCATCCTTGTAGGAATGTGTCGGATTTTGCAGGGCGGAGGTGTTGTTCGTTCCGGAAGCCGGATCCCCGAAATTCCAGTCCCATCCGGTAATGGTCCCTCCGTTGGGATCCGTCAGATCGGTAAATTCCACCGGTGTATTCTCACAGAGCGGAGCCTCTTCAAAATAGACGGCCGGAGTATGGAAGACCTGGATATAATCTGTTTTGGTCTCGGTGGAGTTATCTACCCCTTTGGTTACCGTCAGGGTTACCGAAAATGCTCCCACCGTGTTGTACTGGATATTGGACGGATTCTGCTCGGTGGAGGTGGAGGGGGTCCCTCCTTCAAAGGTCCACTCCCATGCTTCCGGACTCCCACCGGAAAGATCGGTAAAACCGATGACCGTACTGTCGCAGAACTGGGTTTCGCTGGCCACAAAATCGGCGATCAGGATATCGTCCGTCACAGGTACCAGGTCCTCATAACGGAAGCAGTTTCTCATGGTTACAACCACTTTAATAATGGTACCCTCAGGGAGAACCGGAATGGTCATAACAACCGGTGTAGTACCGGCGCCCCAGGCAGTGGCCAGGAGTTCACCGTCGTTGCTCAGGGCGATGAAACTGCTGTCGGTAGCTGTAATGGTGAAGGTGGTGCTGCCATAAGCAATAACGGAATCATGGGTCACATCAAGGGTGGCCGGAACCGTATCATACAGGCAGGAGAAGGCGTCTCCGAAGTGGTGGAAAAGCCTGTAGGTTATCGGTTTCACGTCATTGTAACCAGGGGGTTGCCAATTAGATGCTTGTAGAAAATACTTTCCGGCTGCGACACCGAAAGCCGGCAAAATGCCGCGAAGAGCTACCGCGGAAGGCTTGGCAGGCATGAAATCAGGCCACAGGTAGTCAATCATTCCCCATACAAAGATATCATTTACATAGGAGTAGGAGGCTTCGGTCGGGCCGGTAAAACTCAGGGCTCCGGCATTATTTCCACTGCTGGTGTGGCGGTGAAATTTCTCGCCAAAGCATTCGCCTGACGTGTTGAATTTTCCGGTCTGGCAGTTGATGGAAAATACATGAATCAATTTATTGTTTGATAACTGACTGATATTGCTATTACTGTAACTTGGTTCGCCCCATCCCGTAACAAGTCCGTGATCCCGGTGTTGGATGAAAAAGGCGCCGGCGTTGATCGCACTGGTGATCTGGGAAGCATTACCGCCTGTCCAGCCGCCTAATTCTGCCGGAGTGGCAGGGATGTACCCCAATCCATTCGGGCCAAAATAGTTCACAACTGTGTTTGTGTTGGGTGCAGTCGACCAGACGCTCCCGGGCGTACCCTCATAGATCGCATTGATACGGTTGGGTTGACGACCTTTCACATGCTTAAAATAACCGCCCACAATTTCCGAGCAAAGCTGGAACCACCGCTCGGTCTGCCATCCCAGGGCAGTGATCGGGTGATTATAGAAGGCAGTATCCGTTTCCGGAGTTCTTTCGTAACTCAGAAATTTGGTGATGAAGGTATTCAACTGGGCGTCGTTATTGGCAGTCATCCGCGCGAAAATGACATCGGGCAGTAAATCGCCGGTCACATCCGAAAATCCGTTATCGGTAATGTATGGATTATAACCGTTCGGATGATCATTCCGGACTTCGGAGGTGATATTCGTGGAACCGTCTGAGCCATAATCACCCATCAGGAGGCAGGCAACCGGAGGCATGTTCCATGTATTATAGGCGTTGTTTATAAAGTTTTCAATTGCATCGGCCGTATTGCCCCCTATTTCGTCAATAGTGAATACGTGGGTCAGAATACCCTGTTCGTTCCGGAAACGGGCGATGGAATCGGCCCATCGTATGAAATCGTCACCGGTCGGGGAGATGATGATGTATTCACACTCATCATTTCTGGAATTGTCCTGAAGGTACTGGGTCATCCTGGCACCATAATCAATTTGGGGCAGAGTAGAGTAGTTGAGCAACACGTCAGACAGCAATCCATCCCAATACTGGCTGCGAAGCCGGTCGTCGCCGTATACACCGGTCCCTCCTTCGCAATCAATGGCAATTCTCAGATCCCGGTATACAATCAGATCTTTGGTCACAGGATTATACTGGAACGGAGTTATCCCCAGGATCACCGCATCAGCACCCCGGATGTGAACCACGTCAGAGAGGGTGACCGGAGATACCGGGTAAAGGGCATCTTTTCCGTATATGTTCATATTTCTAATGTACTGCAACGGGTTGTCGTCAATATCTGTCGGGATGACCGGAGCCGGGATGATCTCCACATGATGGATCACCTCCGTCTGCTGACTGATGATCCTGAGGCTGGGTGCCGAACCTTGCGGGATGGCGATGTACTGGCCATGTCCGGGCAGGTTGGGAGCTCCTGGATCGTTGAACAGGAAGTTCCCGGGGAGCATGATATTCTTCAGTACCTCTCCGTTAACCGTCTGGTCATCAAGGGCAAAAAAGGGAACAGAGTAAACCACCTCGATGGCGGACGATCCTGCTGCCACCAGGTTAAACCCGGCGTTCCCCCATGATTCTGAATAAGTGAACTGTTGTGCCTGGATACCGAAAAGGACCGCAAGCATCAGGGAGAATAATACCGCAATTTGTTTCATGACATTATTGATTGGTTTCGTAATAGGTGTTTAGTAACGGACAAAAATAAAAATTTTCAGTTAATGTGGGTATTAATGTATCATCAGTTTCGTGGATTTTACACCTGAAACTGTCTCTACACTGACCAGGTAGACCCCTGATTTCAGACCTGTAAGATCCAGCCGACAACGGCTTGTGTTGCCCTGGCAATCCGTGAACCTGGAATGGAGAACCGCCTGGCCAAGTGTATTGAAAAGGGTTATTTCCGCATGCAGTGCAAGCTGTCCATGAACACTCACCAGGGTATGGTCGCTGGCGGGATTGGGAAACAGGCTGACAGAAGTTTCGGCCTGCAGTTCCGGTGTACCTACATACGGTTCGTCGGTCCAGATCTCCATGGCAGGATCCCCGAACACATTACAGCAGTAAAAGCACCAGCGAAGAGCCCCCGGTTCCCACTGGCCGGGTGCAGTGACCCATGGAGCCGTTTTGATCTTGGAGATCATCTGGGTCTCTCCGATCCGTTTGTAAGAGACGGTATCGTTGTACAGGGCGCTTACAAATTCCCGGTTCAGGTGTTCGGAGGGTCCTTCGGTTTGTCCTTCATTGAACCAGCCATACCGGGAATTAAAGACCCCGCCGGCCAGAAAATTTTCGATGGTGACGGCCTTTTCAGCGATGCAGTCGTCCACGTCGAAAGCCCCACTCAGACATCCCTGCGTATAGAGGAGGGTGTAGTTGTGGTCCACTCCGTTGATCTGAGAAAAGTTCTGGTTGGTGATATCCCAGATATAGAGGCGCATCATGTACATATCATTGCTGTGCCCCAGGTGATGAATGAATGATTTTCCCTGGTTGATCTCGTTCAGAAGGGTATTGGGATCCCAGTTGAAGATGTTGCCCGGGGAGACGAGAGAATCGTATAATTTGACGATCGTATTTTCATCAGAAGGGATACCGTGAGTAAAGTATCCGTTGGCGGTCTGATCATCGATCAACAGGTCCATGAAATCACCTCCGAAAGTCATCGGGTTGTCCCAGAGATGTTCCCCTACCAGCAAAGGTTGCTGTAACTCCCCGAGTACCGGGTTATCCTGATAGGAGAGACTCTTATGGATCATGTTTTGCAATTCAGTTTCTGTACTGAAAGGAAACCTGGTTACGGCAATATCGGGGAGCAGGTCATCCTCACCCGGCTCTCCCCAGAGGTTATTGCCGTTATCGTTCCAGGTTCCGTCAAGAGCCGAATAGTAGAGATCCGCGGGGATATTGGAATCCTCGTATTGGGAAGAGGACTGAACCTGACAGTAAAAACCCCGGTAAGGGACCAGTTCGATATCCCCTCCAAGCAGAATGAACTCTACCCCGTTTGTCTGGTACTCCTGGATGATGAAGTTCCGGATCTGCTCCTGAAGATCCTGACCGGTCATGGTACTGCCGATGGTCTGAGTGGTTACCACCTGGCAGAGCATCCCTTTATTCTGATAATGGTCAATCAGGGTCTGGAATGAGTTGCTGAAGGCCTGGGATGTGATGATCAGAATCTGATAATCGCTCTTCAGGGGAAAGTGATCAGGGTAACCAGAAGCCATTTCCGGATTCTGAGCCAGTGACCTCACTCGTTCGGCAACCTGAGGGGATGTAACGAGGTTTTGAAGGGCACGGGTTGCCCGTGGATCCGGGGCGACGGAAACCCTAACCGTTACGTGGTGGTACAATGAGAGTTTTCCTGTGAGAGGTGTGTAGGTAACCGGAGTAAAAGAGCAAAGGGCAAAAGCGTAGCCATTGAGAAACTGAGTGGTCAAGTGGCCGGCGGGATTTTCCGGATAGGGGGTATTCAACTCATAGATACGGCGTTCCTCAATAAATGTGCCTGATTCTCCCTGCGAGAGGGGGCGGACATTTTGCTGGGGATAAAGCCGGTAAGTACCGGGAATCGAAACTTCCCCTTCCCTGACGATCTCAATGGAAGTAGCTGAAAACCCCGGGGGGAGTAACAGAGTAATCGTCCGGTAGGGGAGAACCGGTTCACCGGGCAACCCGCTCAGCTGGGTTTCAGGAAGGGTGAGGAGTTGGTAGCTGCCGGTTTGCGAAAGCTGATAATCAGAAAAATGGAAAGTTTTTTCGATCACCTGTGAAAACAGGAAAGAGGTCGCAAAGAAAGCGAGTCCAAAGAGAATAAATTTTTTCATAGACACAAGATAGGGTTCATGCTGGAACGGGATTATCATTTAAATATAAAGACAACCGACCGCATAATTTGGTTGTCTGCAAAGATACAAATTCAAGGAAAAAGAAAAAGAGGATGCAACAACTTGCTCATCCTCTTTTTACTAAATTATGTATCGCAACGGATTATCGCGTAATCAGCAGTTTCTGAATCGTTTTTTCAGAACCGGTACGAATCACAACGAAATAGATCCCATTGTTCAGGTTCAGGTTGAAGTTTTTCAGAAGTTTCCCGTTCACCTGAATGCCTTTTTCTTCATAAACCGACGTGCCGAGCGTATTGACAACCTGGATATCGACGGTCGATTTCCTCGGAGCATTCAGTTCCAGCATAAAATTCCCGTTACTCGGATTGGGATAAACAGAAGCGTTTATGGTGCCGGGTTGATCATTAACTCCCAAACACTCATCAAAGAAGATGGTATGGGTTCCGGTGCTTTCGCAACCGCCGGCAGAGGTCACGGTAACGGTGAAGGTATGAGCGCCCAATCCGAGATTACCGGCGTCAACAGTAATGGAAGGAGTGGTAGCTCCACCTGGTTCCCAGAGATAGGAATCAGCTATCGGATCGGTTGCATCCAGGGTGATAGGCTGATACCAGCAGGTGGTGTCGGACGGGGAACTGTTGATATTGCCAGAGGGCCCTACCATGATATACATCTCTTTCACAAGGGTTTCAACCTGGCCGCCACGGTCAACAATCAGAGTCACATCATGTGCTCCGCAATCGGTGTAGAAGGTGGTCGGATTTTTAACGGTGGAAGTTTCAGGATTGGCTCCGGGGAAGTGCCATTCATAGGTCTCCGGAACACCGATATAACCTCCGGATGTTTCGTTTGTGAAGGTCACCTGGCTGTATTTGTCCACCTGTGTTGCACTGGCTGTAAAACCAGGAGTCAGATCAATGACTCCTCTTTTGATGGTTTGATAGACTTGCCATCTTTTTACAGGATAGGGTCCGGGGATGTTGCCTTGTCCCGGGGTCTTATTCTGAAGTATTGCAATGAATTCGCAGTCTTCAACAGGAAGGGCAGCATCCATTGTAAAGCTCAGGTCGACCGTTTGTACATCGCCGGAAGCGAAACTGACGGAAGTTCCGTTCTGATCCGGAACCATCAGCTGGTTGACATGTTCGAGGTGGGTTTGTCCCTGCCAGTTGTACTGAATGTTCGATTGGGTAACAAAGAAGTAGAGGACGATATTGGTAGCTGAGAACGTGTCGACTTTGGTCATCTGAATCGTTACATTGTAATCGCCATCTGTCTCTTCAACAGCCATGGTCATTTCAACAGGCGAGGTAAGGGCAATACAGTTGTTGTACTTGGGGAGGTAATTCCCATACATGGATTGGGTATGATTCCCGCCCACCAAAGATTCTATCCCATCAAAGGCTGCAGTAGGATAGCCAGGGACTGCGTACATAGTGTTCCTTGCCAGGGAATAGACATTTTTATACGGATCGGGGCCACTACCACCATGGTTCTCGACCACGGCAACCCTCTTTCCGTTTTCCAGAAGGTCATCTGCTCCCATGGCGGCACCCGGACAGTACTGACACCAGGTCCCTGTGCCAATCTCAAGCACAACCATTTCTCTTGGTACACCCTGCGCAATGATAGCTGACACTGTCAGCAGAGACAGGACAAAAAGGAAAATTTTTTTCATAGAGTTAAATTTTTAGGTGTTCGGATGAATGAATGAAAGCACAAAAATATATAAAAAACTAATTCTATTGATAAAAGGATAAATATTTACTGGTTAAGTGCATGGAGCGCAAACGCATAGGCCCCAATGGAAACCGCCCTGGAGGTTCCCAGGCGGGAGATCCCCACCCCGATTTTTTTCACCGGATGATAGATTACTTCCCGGTTGGTGAAGGGCACCGCGGTATGGAGCGTATCCGCATGATAGAATTCCTGCCGCTGACCGGGATCTTCCAGGTCAAAGGTTTTCACTTCAAGCCGGTCCAGGGATTCCCCTGAGAGGGTATTGAACGGTTGGTTCATCTCCGCCACCAGGTCGTTCAGGAATAGCGGGTAAGCGTTGGACAGTCCTCCCCCGATCGCAATCAAGCCATCCACCAGTGTACTGGCATTTGCCAGGGCATCTCCGGCCACCACGGCAAATGCATGAAATGCCGATTTAGCGGCATCCCGGTTCCCTTTCCGCGTTCCCATACCGATCTCGAAAATCTCTTTCGGTTCGGGGCAGCTCCTCAGGTTGATCCCGGCATAATTGGCATATTCCCGGCGAACGCCCCGGATGCTGACGCTCTCTTCGGCATCGTAGTTTTTAAAGGTTCGGTTACGGGTCCGGTTGATCTCCCCTCCGGCCGAATTATCACCCAGGAAAAGCTCCCCCCGGCTGACGATCCCTCCCCCGAAACCGGTTCCAAAGGTAACCCCCAGGAGGTTGTGATACTGCTTCGGATTTCCGGACTCTTCCAGTTTTTGATTGACCTCCGGCAACAGGCCGGCAATCGCTTCACCGTAAGCAAAGAGGTCCCCGTCGTTGTTGATGTAGACCGGGATCCGGAAATGCTCCTCCAGCATAGGTCCCAGGGCAACCCCACCACGGAAAAGCGGCAGGTTCTGCAGGTCGCCGATGATGCCGTTCACATAATCTGCCGGACCGGGGAAAGCAAAGCTGATGGCTGCAGGTTCCTTCGTTAACTGGGATTTTACCTCTTCAAAACCCCGGATTATATTTTTGAGGATCGTTTCCAGGGACCTGCCCGAAGCCGTGATCGATACCGGTAAAACGATCTCTTCGTTCGCCCGTACGGCGTTAAAAACAAAATTGGTCCCCCCGGCGTCCAGGGTGAGAACTGTGCGGGGATCGGTGGTGCAGTGGTGGTGCGGTGGTGCAGTGGTGGAGTGGTGCAGTGGTGACATGGTGAAATGGTGAAATAGCGAAATTAATAAAACAATAATTCGTAATTCTTCATTCGTAATTCGTAATTGTCAATGTGCTTCCAGCCAATTGTTCCCTGCACTCATATCAATGACCACCGGGACATCCAGGGGGATGGCTGCCGGCATTTTTTCCAGCAAGATCGCTTTGACGGATTCGACCTCCACCAGCAGGGTGTCGAAAACCAGTTCGTCGTGGACCTGAAGGATCATTTTCGATTTCAGGTTGCGGGATTCAAATTCCCGGAAAATGTGGATCATTGCGAGTTTGATCATATCGGCAGCTGTTCCCTGGATCGGAGCGTTGATGGCATTTCGTTCGGCGAAGCCACGTACATTGGCATTTCCCGAGTTGATGTCGCGCAGGTAACGACGCCGGTGCATCATGGTCTCCACATACCCGTGCTTCCGGGCAAATTCGATCGTTTCGTCCATGTATCTCCGGATCCCGGGATATTCGGCAAAGTACTGACGAATGATGTCCGCGGCCTCCTGACGGGGGATGTCGAGTCGTTCGGAGAGTCCGAAAGCGGACATCCCGTAAGCAATCCCGAAATTCACCGCTTTGGCGTTCCGCCGCATTTCACGGGTCACTTCATCGATCTTTACCCCGTAAATTTTAGCTGCCGTGGCGGCATGGATATCTTTCCCCTCCCGGAAATCCTGCATCATGGAACGATCCTGACTGAGGTGGGCGATGATCCGCAGTTCGATCTGGGAGTAGTCGGCCGACAGGAAGGTACACTGGTCGTTCCGGGGAACGAACGCTTTGCGTATCTCTCGCCCCCGTTCGGTGCGGATCGGGATGTTCTGCAGGTTCGGGTTGTTGGAGCTGAGTCGCCCGGTGGCTGCCACCGCCTGGTTATAAGAGGTATGGACCCGGCCATCGCGGGGATTCACCAGGGTTGGTAACACATCGACATAGGTCGATTTAAGTTTGGTAAGAGAACGGTAGTCGAGGATCAGGGCGATGATCGGGTGTTTGTGGGCCAGCCTGGAAAGGACATCTTCGCTGGTGGAGTACTGTTTGGTACGGGTCTTTTTCGGCTTATCCACAATGGACAGGCGGTCGAACAGGATCTCCCCGAGTTGTTTGGGGGAGGCAATGTTGAACTCCATTCCTGCAGCAGAATAGATCTCCTGCTCCACCTTTTTGATCTCCCGGGCCAGTTCTTCCGAATAGTTCTCCAGGGCGGTGGTATCGATCCGCACCCCTTCTGCCTCCATAGAGGCCAGCACAGGGATCAGGGGGATCTCGATCTCGTCGAAGAGTTTCCGGGTGCCGGTTTCGGCCAGCATCGGTTCAAAGACCTCACGCAGCTGCCAGGTGACATCGGCGTCTTCAGCCGCATAATCCCGGATGGTGCCGGCATCGACCATCCGCATACTCAGCTGCGAGCTCCCTTTTTTCCCGATCAGGGCTTCAATGGGGACAGGCGAATAGTGCAGGTAGGTTTCCGCCAGGTAATCCATGTTGTGCCTCATATCCGGTTGCAGCAGATAATGGGCCAGCATGGTATCGAACAGGTGGCCCTGGACCGTGATGTCGTACCACTTCAGGATGGCCATGTCGAACTTCAGGTTCTGCCCTGTTTTTTCGATTGCGTGATTTTCAAACACCGGTTTGAACCCGGTTAGCAGCTGCTGGGCCTCATGATAGTTAGCG
>Ga0163200_1000030_pt1 | contig 70814 bp, 75 predicted proteins | sample PL_2010_200m_FD_113535 | JGI IMG/M metagenome (GOLD analysis project Ga0163200, IMG submission 113535) | Freshwater microbial communities from Powell Lake, British Columbia, Canada to study Microbial Dark Matter (Phase II) - PL_2010_200m | ecosystem: Environmental > Aquatic > Freshwater > Lake ... | reverse complement strand
TTATTATTAAAAATAAAAAAATGTTCTATTCTCCTATCACTGTTTCCATTTTAATTGTTCTTATTTTTCAATTTCCTGAACAGGAAAAGTCCCCAAACCAATAAAAGCAAGGAATAATTAATAATTATAAACCATTTATTACCCCAAGCAAAACCATCAAATTTAAATCCGGAAACCGGCCATAAAAACGGCGTGGGAAAAAATTGGTAAGAATGGGTGGGAATATCTATCAAAATATGGATAAGCCAGCCAAGCATTTCCCAAAACGGCTTGCGGAAAATCAAATAAAGAATGCCAAAAACCGCGGCGAAAATTATAAAGCTGTGGCTTATGTTATAAAGCGATTTTGAAAATTCAAGAACGCCGTTGAGTTTTGGAGAAACTAACGGCTCTATTGTTTCGGGACCCGGCAAATCGGAAACATTGAATTTGCCCAAAGCCAATCCCCCGAATATCCAAACAAAAGGAATGGCAAAAGAGAAAAGGTCCGGGAATATTCCCCAAAAAGCCGCCAGCCAAACTTTCAGCGATTTTTTTGATTTCGGCTTTAAAACAAAGTCATTCGTTCCCTTGTAGGCCGCGGCGGCCCAAAGACCATGCGAAAAAATATCCATTATTATAATAATACTATTTTTTCATCTTTTTCTCCACTTTCGCCATCGCTATTTTCATAGCCGCTTCGCGCGGGCTGATTTTTTGCTTCGCGCTTTCTTTTAAAACAAGTTTTGTCGTTTTAACTATCTTCCTTTCAATCATTTCAAACATTCTTTTCGGATTATATCCCCTGTACTCGGCATAAGAAGAAATAACTCCGCCCGCGTTGGCGACGAAATCCGGTAAAATTAAAATTCCCTTTTCCCCCAAATATTCTTCTGTTTCTTCCGACATCGGGATGTTTGCTCCCTCAACAATGATTTTCGCTTTTATCGAATCCCTGTTTTTTTCGTTAATAACGTCTGTTACCGAAGCGGGAATCAAAATATCAACCGGCAAGCCGAAAATAGCTTCACGTTTCATTTTTTTCCCTCCGACACAATCACCTACCGGTTTCCCATTTGATTTTAATCTATCCAATTTATTAGCGTCCAAACCATTCTTGCAAAAAGTCGTTCCGTGCATATCGGAAACGGCCACAATTTTCGCGCCCATTTCTTTCAAAAATTTAAAAGCGAAACTTCCCACGTTTCCGTAGCCGTCTATCGCCACTTCAAGATTTTTCATATCAAGACCCAAAAAATCTACTACCGCTTTCGTCGCTTTCGCCACGCCGAAACCGGTGCTGCCATATTCATGCGGAAGACCACATTTTTCTCCGCCTTTCTTGCCGCTTGATTTAAAACATAAATTCGCCGGTTTGCCCGTGGCGGTGCGCGAATTGCCCGTTGCTTCCACAAACCATTTCATTTCCGTTTCGCCAGTATTAACGTCCGGTCCGGCAACATATTTTTTAACAAGCAACGGCTTTATCGCCCTGGCAAAACTTTGGACAAATTCTTTCTTTTTTTCTTTGTCGTTTCCGGAAAATTTTATTCCCGCTTTGGCTCCGCCAAACGGAATATCCGCCAAAGCATTTTTCCAAGTCATTGTTCTTGCCAATCGAAAAACCTCTCCCTCGCTTACGTCGGGAGTCATTCTGATTCCGCCCTTGCCTAAGCCCAAAGCGGTATTATCCACTATTAAAATACCCTCCATTCCAATTTTAGGGTCATAAACTTTAACAATATATTCCGGTCCGAATTTATCTTTAAAACTAATCATTTTTATTGTAATGGACAACCGCTCTCGTCGGAAAGAACCTTCAATTCACGGTAACCGACTATTTTTTTATTGTTATCGTTCGGGAAAATCCAAGTCGGAGTGCCTTCAATTTTTTCCGCCACGCACCTGTTCGGGTCTTTAAAACAATCAATGTAATTCATGTATTGCCAAGCGCTCTTAAAATCAGCTTTTTGTTTTTGGCACCAAGCGCAAGATTCGGTTCCATACATCGTGACGCCTTTGCTCGCCAAACATTTCGCGAAAGCGTCCAATTCCGGGCTCGCCTGATTTGCCACGAGATTTGCCCCAAATTGCTCCCAAACTAAAAAACCGATTACTCCGGCCACTATTACAAATACAGCAATTATATAAAATTTATTACTCATCACAGCAGTCAACCAATTTATTCACAACGTCTTCAAGCGTCCAGGGTTTATCTTGAGCCGCCATATTTTTAACATCGGGCACGCTGACAATTTTCAGGCGCAACGCCCAGAACAAAGAATAAAGTTTATAAGCGTAATTAAAAACCTGTTTAGCCTCGTCTTTCTTGCCGTCAGATTGATTCTTTGTGCCAACTTCTATAAGACGCATCGAAGCTGCCAGTAAATGTTTGGAAACGCACCAAAGCTCGCCTTCTTTTTTATCTATCATTTTCGCCAGCAAACTTTTGCGCATTTCGCGCGTTTCATTCAATAAATTAAAATAATCTTCCTTGCCGGTTTTTTCGCCCGTAAAATAAAAGTGCTCTTCCAGGCTTATAAGATTCATTATCGCGATGCTTAAATCTTCTTCCGTGGACAAATCCAAACTCCCGGATTTTTTCGCATCCTCGATTTTTTTCAACAACTCATCAAATTTTTCCCTATTGATATCCATACCGATTCAAAACTACGAATTTATCGAATCTACAAATCCAATAATCTACCTACGAATTATTTTTATCTATTCGTAGATTCGGATGCATTTGTAGTTTCGCATCGCGTTACATTACATTAAAAATATTATTGTTCCCAATAAAATCATCACTAACCCGGAAACGAATTTCATCCCTCCGCCTTCTTTTTTTCTCCACTCCTTAACTTTTTCAAGCAAAGTTTGGTTGCTGGCAACTAATAATATAATAGCCAGCGGCAAAACGAAAAGCAAATTATAATAAACCAGATAAATAAATCCTTGCAAATAAGTCGCGTTATCGTGCAAAAGGCCTAAAACCATCAAGTACGGGCCGCCCGTACAAGGAAACTCGCAAACTCCGACTAACATACCAAGGAGAAACGCGCTCAACAACGACGCTTTAACCATTAATTGCGCAATTTCTTTATGGGCAAAATCGGGAATTTTTAATTTTATCGGGAAAGCTGGAAAAAAATTATTTATTAATTCTATTAACCCGAAAGCGATTAAAATAAGCGCCGCCGCTTTTGCCATAAAATGCGGGGTGTTAAAAAGATGTAAAGTTCCCAAAATTCCCAAGCCGATTAAAATATATATCAGTGCCAAACCGAAGATATACGCGCTTCCAATTTTCAAAACCGATGAACGATTTTGCCCTAAACTGAACAAAAGTCCAATAGTTAAAAGCAAAACGGAAAACGCGCAAGGATTTATGGAATCAACCAGCGCGCCGGCAGTCACAAGCGGGAAAAGCCATTTTCCGCCATTAGACAAACTCCACAAAATTTGGGCGCCTGAAGAATCCATTGATTTAAAAATAAAAATCCCGCCTATAAAAGCGACCGCGGCTAAAATCAAAATCATTGTTTTTTTACTCATAGTTTTCTAATAATATCACTCCCTTTGGCAAAAGCAAACGGACGATTTATTTTAATAATTTATTCTCCACGCGTTTCAATAAAACCGCGTTTGTGGCGACTATAATTGATGAAGCCGACATTAAAAGCGCGGCAATTTCCGGACGCAAAGACCAACCGAATGAACTATAGAAAACTCCTGCCGCCACCGGAACCGCCAATACGTTATATATAGCGGCCCAAAATAAATTCTGCTTCATCTTGACCACGGTTGCCTTGCTTAAACGGATAGCCGCGACAATGTCATAAGGGTCGGATTTCATAAGCACGATATTCCCCGTTTCAATTGCTACATCCGTACCAGCACCGATGGCTATGCCAATATCGGCTTGCGCCAAAGCTGGCGCGTCATTAATGCCGTCGCCTACCATAGCCACGAATTTTCCTTCGTCTTGAAGCTTTTTAACATATTGGGCCTTGTCTTGCGGCAAAACTTCAGCAAAAATTCTATCAATACCGATTTCTTTACCGACCGCTTCGGCGACTTTATTGTTATCGCCGGTAATCATGGCCGTTTCAACGCCCATTTGTTTTAAAGCGGCAATTGTTTTTCTTGCAGTTGGTTTTATCGCATCTGCGGCCGCTATAACGCCCGCGAGCTTGCCGTCTATGGCAATTAAACTTAATGTTTTCCCTTGAGCCGCCAAATCGTCAAAAATAGTTTTCGCTTCCCCGATTTCAACGCCTTCATCAAGAATAAATTTTTCCTTGCCGGCAATAATTTTTTTTCCTTCAACAACCGCCCTAATGCCGTAGCCCGCGACCGACTCAAATTTTTGAATGGATTTAAAAGGTAATATGTTTCTTTTCGCAGCCTCTTCCATTATCGCTTTTGCCAAAGGATGGTTTGAGCCTGATTCAACGCTCGCTTCATAGCGAAGAATTTCAGAATCACTAAACCCATTAAACGCCCTAATATCGGTAACTCGAGGCTTGCCTTCGGTAAGCGTGCCTGTTTTATCAAGCACCATCGCAGTGATTTTTGAAGCATTTTCAAGAGTAATCGCGTCTTTAATAAGAATGTTGTGTTTCGCTCCGATGCCCGTTCCAACCGCCACCGCGGTCGGAGTGGCAAGCCCTAAGGCGTCCGGACAAGCGATTACCACGGCTGAAACCGCGAAAGTAAGCGAAATCAAAAGAGTTTCTCCGGCGCCAAAATACCATCCGAAAAACGCCGCCAATCCGGAACCTATTGCTAAAACCACCAGCCACGAGGCCGCCTTATCGGCAATACGCTGGCCCGGCGCTTTGGAATTCTGCGCGGTTTCAACCATTTTGATAATTTGCGCCAATACGGTTTCCGAACCAACTTGCATCGCTTTAAATTTAATAACGCCTGTCTGATTTACTGAACCACCAACGATTTTTCCGCCGACGCTCTTGGCAACCGGCATTGATTCACCCGTTACCAAAGATTCATCTACGGAACTTTCGCCTTCAATAATTTCGCCGTCAACCGGCGCTTTGTCGCCGGGCCTCAAAACAACAATGTCTCCGTGCGCTATCTCGGCGCTTAAAACGGAAATTTCTTTTCCGTCGCGAATAATTTTCGCCTGCGGAGGAACTAAATCGAAAAGCGCCCTAAGCGCGTCTGAAGTGCCTCTACGAGAACGCATCTCCATCCAATGGCCGAATAAAACAAAAGTTACCAGCAAAGCCGCGGCCTCGTAAAATGTTTCTCCTCCCACGGTGAGCGTGAGAAAAACACTGAAAAGATAAGCCGCTAAAACGCCGGTGGCGATAAGAACCGCCATGTTTAATTTTTTCGCCCTTAAAGAATAATACGTGCCGGTAATAAAAATTGAGCCGGTCCAAAAAACAATCGGCGTCGTTAAAATGAACAAAATCCAATTCACCGGAATTGGAGCCGGTAAATTAATTTTGAAAAAATTTATTCCAACCGGGGAATAAAAAAATATCGGCAAAGAAAGCAAAAGCGAAATTAAAAACCGGCGGCGCATATCGGCCTCCATTGCTTTGGCAATTTGCGGATTGGTCATGGCGGCTTCATGGTCGGCATGGCTAATTTTCTGCATGTCATGTTCACCGCCTTCTTTTTTCTTTTCGGGAATAAGCTCCATTCCGCATGCAGGACAGCGTCCCGATTCGCTCTTTCTGACTTGAGGATGCATCGGACAAATATAAATAACCCCGGCGGATTCGCCGGCGGTTATTTTTTTCAAATTTTCTTCAATGCGATGTTCGCAGCAACTTTTATGCTCTTTATGATCCATTTAAATCTTATTATACTCCGCAACTTCCGCCGGAGCCACCGCTCTTTGGCTGAATTTGAGTTAAAATTTTCTGATATCCCGAAACGCTTGAAAAATTTAAACCTAAAACTTCCTTGGCGCCCACTTTATCCCAATCAATGCCTTTATTTTCAAAATATTGGGCTATTGTCAAATAATTATCGGAAAACCAATACGAATTCAACACCAGTGCCATTTGATAAAGCGCATTCTCGCTAAATCCTTGGGAAGCCGCCAATTCTAAAAATCCGAGCATTGCCATACCATGGTTGCAGTCTGGAAAATAAGTTGAATTTCCGCAACAAGGCCTATAAATATTTTTCGCCACTCCTTCTACAAGCCTTTGCTGTTCGTCCGTTAAAACAACAAATTGATGCCCGCTATAATGATTCATCGTGTCGCCTTTTGCCAGCGTCCAACCGCCGGTTGAAGCGAACCCTTCAGCGCCTCCATATTTAGGGTCTTTCATTGGACCTGTTTCCAAAACTCTATTTTCATTTCCCAAGCCAAGCGCCCATAATAAATTAAGAATCAATCCGGAATTTTGAGAATTGATTATTATGTTACCATTGCCCTCCGCTTCAATCATTTTCTTATCCGCCTCACTAAACCCGTCTCTTTGTAAATACAACTCTTCAAATTTATTTTTATCTATTACGCCCGCGTCCGCCATCCTTTTTCCTAAGTCGCCCCATTTAACCGGCAATTCCACGCCCTGAGACGGAATAATTTGTTCCTGTAAATTCGCCAAATTGGAGCTGCCAGAATCATTATCAACATTAGCTACTGAATCAGCAGTTTTATTCTGCTTGGCAAGCAAATCCTGAAATCCAATTTTATAAACAAAAATTACGGTGGCAATTAATAAAAGAACCAATATAATTGAAACAATTATACTGTTAAATTTTTTAAAATTTTCTTTCATGTTTAAAAAAATTAATAAAATTACGGAGTAACATTCGCCTCAATGTACAAATCTAATTTTCCACCCGAATTTTCAACTGAAACCGCTCTGCTTATTCTTCCTATTCCCGCCGGGCCATGCGCCGCGGGGTCAAAAACAACCAAAATTTCCGTTTCTTGCCCTTGTTCCAATTTTTCTTTTATATTAGGAATAATTCCCATGCCCTGCATTCCAAACGGTCCGATTTCATCGCCGTCTTTTATTAAAGAAGCTACCGTACACATACAAGACGTATAAATTTTATTTATTTCCATAGGCCCGGTACCTGTATTTTTCACCTTAAAAGAATGCGAAACTTTTCCCTTAGCCATTGAGATTGAACCGAAATCAAACGACTGTTCTTGAGCGGAAAGAATCCCCCCGCCCGCTGAAACCGCTTCGGAATTATTCCCGCTATCATTTGACGGTCTGGAAAGCCATATCAAGCCAAAAACCGCGGAAACGGCTATCAAAATTAAAATTATGTTTTGATATTTTTTCATATTTCATTTACGTAAAGTTTTTAATTTTTAATATTTCTTCAATCATTTTATTTTTCTGCTTCTCGTTCGTACCACGCATCGCTTTGGTAAAACAAGTTTTTAAATGATGCTTTAACAACTTAACGTTAGCGGATTTCAAAAGTCCGGTAACCGCTAAATTCTGCTGGAGAATGTCAATACAATATTTTTTGCCTTCAACCATGTTTATCACATTACCCAGATGACTCTGCGCCTTTTTCAAAGCCGTTAATATTTCCCTTGTTTCTTTATTTTGTTCCATATTATTTTTGATTTTTAATTTTTGATATTTTATTTTATCATAATACCTCCCCCCTAGGTAATACAACAATACCGCAAAAAACTGACGCCTGTCAAGCGCTAAGTTATCCCCCGATTTAATAAGCCCGTTTACGGCTGAAGGATATCTTTCGTTCTGCCGTTAATTGAGATAACAACATCTTTAACCGTGGAAAATTGTTTTAAAGTTTCAACAATCTGCGCTCTTATGGCGGAAACCCGACAAGAGCCGCCTACCTGAAATTCCAACTGTTCGTCAAATTCAACCCTTGCCGTATTATTTTCAATTGTAAGTTTTTCGATTTTCACGCCCGGATTAATGCTCGTAAAAAAACCTTCCGCTTTTTCTTGTTTGGTTGGGCCTTTTAATAATTCTTCCAGCGCGGCGCGGGCGGGAGCCGAAGTCTTAAAAATAATTTTATCAACCGGAAAAACTGTATTACAAGAAGCCTCGGGATCCATTTTGGAATTATTAAAATATGCTTTCACGACAATTGATTTGGCGAAGGCTTCAAATTTTACTGGAACTCGCAATTGGTCGGCGTTTTGCGGCAAACCCGAAGGATTGTCTTTTTCTAAAATCAAATTTCCCGTATCCGTCGCCGGGTTCGTGAATTCCAAAGTCGCCTTAAAAGGCACGAAATCGGTTGTCATCCAATCTCCGCCAGCTGGCGGATTGGCCTGAGCTATTGCCGTTCCTAATTGATTGCCATTGGTATCGAATAGTTTAATCGGAAAGCTCGCCTCAAAAAACCAATTTCCCTTTGCCTGCCCTTTTATAATAATAGGGCTTTTAATTGTTTGATTGGGGCGAGGGTTATCTATTTTTATCAAATCCTCTTTTTCCAATTCATTGCCGATATCTTCAAGGAATTTTTCGCCGTTTGGCGTCACGCATTGGCTTGGATAACTTTCCAAAATTGAATAGCCTGCGGCTACGCACTCATTAAAATTACTTACCGCGCTGCCACAGCCTTCGGCTGGCGCCGGGCTTGAAGGGTTACCATGTTTAATCCATTCACCGTTCTGGCAAAGCCAAGTATCTTCATCACTATTTAAAAGCCTTAAATCAAAAACAACTAACCCAATAGCCACTATTAAAACTGCAATTATTAAAACTGATTTCCCCATCTATTTATTATACCAAATTTTTATATTTTCACCGCGCCTTTGCGCAAAACAATAATTTTACTGTTTTCAATCTTGATTAAAGTTGAGGGTTTACCGCTAACTTTTCCGCTGTCAACGTAAAAATCAATTTTATCGCCGAAATATTTCTTGGCCTCTTTTATTGTTTTCGCCGGAAGCTCGCCTTTCAAATTGGCGCTCGGCGCGACCAGTAAGCCGGTTTTTTTAAGCAAACTTATTAAAGATTTCTTATTGGGCAAACCCTCCTTCGCTAAAGCTCCGGCGGGCAAGCGAAAAGCTAGGGTTTTTGTTCCACGATGGAGATATTGAAATTTTTTAGCCGGACACGAAAAAATAATGCTTACTTTCCCCGGCCAAAATTTTAATAATTGTTTTTTTATTTCAGCGCTAATTTTAATATTAAATAATTTCAAATCGTCCAAAGAACTTATTAAAATAATCAATGGCTTTTTTGAATCCCTGTGCCTTAATTTATAAATTTTTTCAACCGCTTTTTTAGACAATGCCGAACCGACTAAACCGTAAAGAGTATCTGTCGCCAAAACGCCGATACCACCATTGACAAGCGTTTGGATTATTTTTTTGTCAATTTCTTTACTAACCATTTTTAAAAACCAAAGCGATTAAAAAGAAAAACGAACATACCAAAATAATAATCGGTCCAGCGGGAAAATTAACGGCTTGCGCCAATAAAATTCCAAAAATACAGCTTAAAATTCCAAAACCGGCCGAAAACGCGGCGTATTGGCGGAGATTAGCGCTAACCATTCTCGCCGCCGCGGCCGGAACAATCACCAAAGCGCCGGCCAAAAGCGAACCGACTATTTTCACTCCCAAAGCCACCACAACCGCCACCATTAAAAGATAAATAAAATTATATTTTTTAACGTTTATTTTATTCGCCGCCGCGATATCTTCGGAAATTGAACCCAACGTGATTTTGGGATAAATTCTCCAAATTGTTAAACCGATTAAAACACTCGCCACCGCCGAAACAACGGTGCCCCAAAAAGAAACTTTTGAAATGTCGCCGAAAAGCGCTTCAAGCAATTCGGGCTGGGGAGTTATTAAAAATCCCACAGCCAAACTTAAAACGAAAATTATTCCAACCAAAGTTTCCGCGGGCAGTTGCGTTTTCGGCTCTAAAAACCAAACCGCTAAAACGCCGAGAAAAAGAAAGACAAAAGCGCCCAAAGAAACATTTAAACCAAAAAGCAAAGCCAAACCCATTCCGGGCAAAGCCACGTGGCCGAAAGCGTCGCCGACAAGCGCCATTCTTTTGGTAAGCATTAAAGAACCGACGTATCCGGCGGCTCCGCCCACAAAAATCGCCGTTATTAAACTGTATAAACTTGTTTCCATAACATTATTATAAAATATATTATTCCCTTTTCGCTGTGCTCCGGCGTAAATAAATAATATTCGTTCGGCTTAATTTTCCGGCAAAAATTTGGTGCCCGTTCCTCCCTTCGGGATTTTCCGACCTAATTTTTGCGTTTCGGAAAATTTTCGTCTTACTCATTTATTTATGATTACTCCTACGCAATAGCTCAAAGGTAATAATATATTTTTTAAATTATACGCATAAATAAATCTTTTCTGTAGCCAGCATTTTGGAGCGAGGTTACTCGCCTCGCTTCGACTTCGTCAAAGCGGAGTCGAAGCGGGTAAATTGATGAGCGAAAATCGAAAAACCGGGAAAATCGCGCTGTCCGAATCCCGAAGTCCCGCTTTAGCGGGACGAAGGTTGAGTTCGCTATTTTCCGTCGATTTTTCGCGTTTGAGCGAATACAATTTATCCGAGCGGAGAACGCTGGCGTGGAAAAGATTTGTTTAGTGATGCTCATGTTTATAAATTTTTATTTCTTCGCCGTACAATTTGCGGAAATTTTCAGAATTTAAAACTTTCTGCGGCACGCCGTAACAGAAAAATCTTCTGTTCAAACAAAGAACCGAATCGGCAATTTTATGGACTACGCTTAAATCGTGAGTTACCATAATAATCGTTAAATTCTTTTCTTTCTCTATTTCGCTCAAAAGATTATAAATCGTTTCTTCGCCTTCAATGTCTATGCCGGCGGTCGGTTCGTCAAAAATTAAAACTTCTGGGTTATCAATCAAAGCCCAAGCAATAAGAACTCGCTGGAGCTGACCCGAAGAAATTTCCCCTATTTTCTTTCTTAAAATGGAGTTATCTTTTATGCCGACGGAATTTATCGCTTTAACTATTTCCTCGCCGGAAATTTTTCCGCCCGACTGACGGGGCCTAAATTTAAAAAATTCTTCAACCGTCGAAGGCACGGTTTTTTCCAGTAGAAATTTCTGCGGCACATAGCCGATTTTCACATTTTCTTTCCATTTTATTTCTCCGTTGTATGGATATATTCCGAGTAGGGTTTTTAAAAGCACGGTCTTGCCCGCGCCGTTCGGCCCCAAAATAACCAAGTTTTCTCCGACTTTTAAGTCAAAGCTCAAATTCTCAATTATTTTTTCTTTACCGAAAGAAACGTTTAAATTTTTTGCTTCGAGAATGTTTTGTATTTTCATATAACGCTGATTTATACGGATTTATAAAATTTAACTTCTTTTTGTAATAATATTTTCTTTAATTTTTTACCTTTATTGTATCCGCCTAAACTACCGTCGGAACGAATTACCCTGTGGCATGGAATTTTAGAATTATAATTCTTATTTAAGATATTGCCTATCGTGCGGTAGGCTTTCGGCTTTCCCGCCATTCCCGCCACTTTTTTATACGTTAAAACTTTACCCTTGGGAATTTTAGCAACTATTTTTAAGACTTTTTCGGAAAATTTTTCCATTGTTTTAAATTATATCAAATTATATTTTATAAAAAACCTTTGGTTTTGCCTCGGCAAGACCAAGGGGCTAAGGGTTTAAGAGCCCAAGAGCTTTTAGGAGTTTTTACGAATTTTTTTACGGGCTTAAATTACAAAAAAACAATTTTAAAATTCTTCGGAGTTTATGTATCCCGGCACCGGTAATCCTTTTTTTGCGTAAAATTCTTTTACGAATTCATTTGATTCTTTCGCTTCTTTAATTCTTTCCAATCTTGGCAAATAAATGCATATAGACCACAGTACAAAGCACGAAAACGCGATTATGAAAAAGCCGACCATAACCGCAAAACAAATCCTCTTAAAATTCAGGTCAAAAGAAAAAAAGTCGTCCATATGAATATTCTACCCCGTATGACAACGACGATAGCAATTTTAAACTTCGCTATTGCCCCAAGGCAAATCATTGTATTTATTATAAATCAATAATCGGATATATCAACACAAGAAAAATTGGGCGAAGAAATCGCCGTTGCTCTACGGGGTTTACTCTAAATGAATTTCTTTGGCAAAACCTTCAACTCTTGAAAGCAATGCGGAGTTATTTAATAATTCCGGGTCGTTTTTCAAAGTTTTTTCAGCGGCTTCACGAGCAGTTTTTACAAGTTCCGGATCTTGAATTGATTTCATCGCTAAATCCGGCAAGCCGGTTTGCGACTGGCCTAAAAATTCTCCGGGGCCTCTGATTGCCAAATCTTTTTCTGCAAGCTCAAATCCGCTTTTCGCTTCAATTAAAGAATTAAGGCGATTTAAGGTCGCTTGGCCTGAAGACTCGGAAAATAAAAAACAAAAAGACTGGTGTTCTCCCCTGCCCACCCGGCCGCGAAACTGGTAAAGTTGGGCAAGTCCAAACCTTTCCGAACCTTCTATCATCATAATCGTGGCATTCGGAATATCCACGCCAACTTCAACTACAGAAGTAGAAACCAAAACGTCTATTTCCCCATTTTTGAAATTCCCCATCATTTCTGATTTTTCTTTCGCTTTTAATTTTCCGTGAAGCAGACCTACCCGCAAATCGGGGAAAACTTTTTTTGAAAGTTTTTCATATTCTTCCTTCGCCGCCTTTGTTTCCCACATTAACACGGACTTTCGCGGACTTAACACAGACTCATACGGAATTTCCGTTTTAGTCCGTGTGTCGTCCGTGTCGGTCTGCGGGATGTCAATTCTCGGACAAATCACGAATGCCTGTCTTCCTTTTTTAACCTGTCCGCGGATGAAAGCGTATGCCTTGTCGCGATTCGCAGGTGAAACGATTTTTGTGATAATTTCTTTTCTACCCTTCGGAAGCTCATTTATAATAGATAAATCCAAATCGCCGAAAACCGTAAGAGAAAGCGTTCTAGGTATCGGAGTAGCTGACATTGAAAGAAAGTGAGGCAAGCATTCCGGGCTTTGGTCTGCCAATTGCCCGCGCTGCCTTACGCCAAATCTGTGCTGTTCATCAACGACTATCATCGCCAATTCTTTAAACTTAACGCTCTTTTGGATAAGCGCGTGCGTACCGATGACTATTTTAATTTTGCCCGAAGAAATTTTTTTTATTAAATCCGGTTTTTTGATTTCGCTTTCTAAATCATCGCCGTAAAAAATCCGCGCTTCCGAAGAAACAATTAACGCGACGCCGCCGGTAAAATCTTTAAAAAACTTTTTAAAAGTCTGAAAATGCTGGCGAGCCAAAACTTCTGTCGGCGCCATAAAAGCCGCTTGGCTGCCGCTTTCCGCCACAATTAAACTCACTATTGCCGCCACGATTGTTTTGCCCGAGCCCACGTCACCTTGAAGCAAACGATTCATTGGATGAGGTTTTTTTATATCTTCCAGAATTTCCCACAATGAAGACTTTTGGCTTTCGGTTGAAGAAAATGGCAATTCTAAAATTATTTTTTCAACTCTTTCAACGTCAACTTCAAAAGCCTGGGCTTTTTCTTTTGAAAGCTTCAAGCGCTGACGCAAATTCGCCAATTGTAATAAAAACAAATCTTCAAAAGCGAATCTTCTTTTCGCTTTTTGCGCTTCTTCAAGCGTTTCCGGAAAATGAATTTTTGAAAGCGCTTTATTTATTTCGGGAAAGCCCGAACTTTTCAAAATTTCTTCGGGAATCGGGTCATTTATTTTTTCAACGCTTTCAAGAAGCGGTTTCATTAAATATCTGAACGCTTTTGAAGTAAGCCTTTTTGTTTCCGGGTAAACCGGCACTAACCTACCCGTATGTTTCAAAGACACGGACTCATTCGGACTGGACACGGACTCGTGCGGACCATAAATAATTCTTTCTATATCAACACCTTCTTTCCCAAAATTTGCCAATAATGCCAAATCATAATTCGCGCTCTTTAAATAATGCCACACTTGTTGCTTTTCAAATTTACCAATATAAGGCAGGGCTTTTATCTCTAATATAACCTTCCCGTCAACAACGAAGTCTGGCCTATAGGTTCCTATTTTCTTATCGTTGTATTCAATATTTATCTGTTTCTCTTTTTCATATGATAATTTTCTTTTTATAAATTCTTCTTCTATCGCTTTTTGATAGATAACTTCTTTTTGCCCTAATCCCAGTTGTTTTTTTACTTCAAATATAGCTCCTCGTATTTCATAAGTTATATCTTCATGCAAAAGCTTGGAAGATTTTTCTACCTTGTCCGCTTTATTCCGTGTCTGATCCGCTTCGGTCTGTGTAATGAGTTCGTAGGTGGGATGCGACAAACAAATTCCGCCCTTGGCGGTTTCAATAATCTTGCCCGCCAAATTAACCAGTTTCCCTTTTTTTAAAATTGTAAGCAGAAATCTTTGATTAAACCAAATCGCCTTAATACTCCCGCTGTCGTCTGTGACCAGAGCCTCAATTATAAACATTTTCTTTTTCCATGTGTAATGAGGTTTTATTTCGGAAATCACGCCCGAGATTGTGGCGATTTGGCCAATTTTCAAATCGGCGATTTTTGAAATACTTGAAAAGTCGTCGTAGCGGAAAGGAAAATGCCAAAGCAAATCCCTTACGGTTTTAATGCCGAATTTTCCAAGGCGTTCGGCGAATTTCGGGCCGACGCCGTGAACATTAATAAGAGGTTCATTTAATAAAATTTTAGCCGGGATCATTTATTGATTATACTGCCATAACAGAAAATAAAAAACCGTCGTGTTTTGTTAAGCGGCGGTTTGTTTTAGAAAATTCTTTCCCTTTTCTATGAAATTTGTTTCAAGCTCTTTTAGGGAAAAGGCTTCTTTAAAATAATTCAAGATTTTTTCTTTATTCATGTCGTTCCGGCAAGTATAAACATCGGCGCTCACAAATCCTTTTTCCGGAAATGTATGGATGCTGATGTGGCTTTCGGCTATCATTACAAAACCCGAAATTCCCCCTTGGTCTTTTTCGGTGATTGCCGGCGCGATGACAACATAAGGCGGCATTAATTTATGTATCATTATTTCTTCCGGTAAATTATTCAGAATATTATAAACCAATTCAAAATTGTTAAGTTTTTCTTTGTCGCCTCCGTAGCCGTCGATGGTGAGGTGAACGCCGAAATTCATTTTTTGTTCTTCCATTTCAAATTGAGTAAAATCATATTTTTATAAAATTTCCGACTACTATCTTTTTACAACATATGAAAATGAAAATCAATGTTGATAACTCAGAAAAAGAAAAAACCCGCCGTTCATAATTTGCTATTGCTACTTAGGCGGGTTATTTACCGTTGATACGACGAGCACCTCAAGCCGCAGCCTTCTTTTTACCTTTCAACTTCTGGGATGTCTTGAGTCTTTCGGCGTCGATCGTCCATCCAATCTCGACTTCCTTCGTGCCTGGCAGAAGCTTCACGCGTTTGGCCTCAATAAGCTCATCGAGCTTCTCGACATCGATGCGAAGTGTAGTATTGGTTTCGAGAAGCTTTGGGATGTCGTCCGGAGGGACGCCACCCTTTTTCAAGAGCTGTTCGAGACCTTCCCGAAGTTTCTCTTCCGAGAACACTCCTGGCGGGATGATAACCGTAGCCACCACTTCTTCCGCCACGAGTGCCGGATATACTGTACCAAGAGAAGCCTTGAGAAGCTCCTGATCCCAGAAGACCTCCTCTTTCCGCACCACTAGGAGTCCGAGGTCATCAGGGCCAGAGCGAATCCCCCGAAACCCAGGCATGGCCTCCACATACAGGATGACCTTATCTTTTAACTCTTTGTTGTCCTTGGTCATCAAAGCGATTTTTTCCTTGTTTCCCACGAACTTCCGTGCGAAACCCAGAAAGACCTCGACGACCTCGACTGGGACAACGGGGGAAGTGCCTGTTACCACCCGAATCTCCACCTCCTCAATCTCGGTCTTAACATTCTCGTAGTCACCACTGCTACTCTTTGTCATAACTACCTCCTTTTCTTTCTGTTAATGTGCGTTTGCCACAACACTCTCGTGGCGGGGGCTACCGGATATATGATTTCGATAATGCTTAAGGATGGCATATTCAAGTCCAAAAGTAAAGAGTAAACAAAAACCGGCATTTCTGCCGATTTAAGATAAGATTTCAACTATATCTTTTAATTCTTTAATAACTTTTTTTACCCTTCTGCCTTTCAATGCCAGATATTCAGATTCTATAAGAAATACATCTACGCCAACTTTTTTAGCCGATAAATAATCATATCTATAGCTATCGCCTATCATTAACGCGTTAGATTTGGGAATATGCTTTTTCTTCAATATCTTAACAATCAATTCTCCTTTGCCTCCGGGATAGTCTCTGGAGGAATAAAATTCATCAAATAGCTTTTCCAATTTTAGATGTTTTACTTTCTCTTTTAATAATATGTCAGCCTCTTTTGGCGGATGCGGATGCGTTGAAAGCAAAACCAAAATTATGCCTAGCTTCTTAAGCTTCTTAAGGGTAGCTAACGCGGATGGCGTTAAAACTAAATGTTTAAAGTATTTATCTCCAATTTTTTTATCGGAGTATATCCAATGAGGGACGATTTTACGTTTCGTGGCCTTTGGGTACCAAGTTGTACCATCGCCATCAAAAAATATTATTTTCTTAGTATTCACAAAATTTAAGCGTGATTTAAAAACTTACGAAACTATTGTATTTCATACTTAGCTTCTTCCGGGAAAAGCATAAGGAAAGGATAGCCAACATAGTTCCTTGTTATTTTTCCGCAGCCAACTTTTTTAAGGAATTCAACCATTTCTTCTGTTACTTTTTTGGGGTCTATACTCTCATCTTTACCAATGTATTCAATTTCTACGAAATCGCCCAAACTTCTAACAGAATCTGTCGCAACCTCATAATCTTTATATGCCCAAATTTTTCTCAATTTATCAACCACGACTAAAGATTTAAAATTAAGAGCCGAAAAAATTTTTCTGGCTTGGTCTATGCTCTCAATTTTAGTTTCAAATTCATCACAATGATGGCTCTTTCCATTTTCATCAAAATGCCAATTTTTGTAGTTTATGGAATATTTTCCGTCGGCATCCCGAAGTCGCAACCATTCTTTTGCCGGTCTAACTCCGAGAAAATCCCTGTGAGCCGGAGAAAAATATTCATCTACTTGATGTTTTTCTGATTGAAAATTGCCGCTCTTCTCTAAAAATTCTATCAACGGCTTGGGATTTTCAACATTAACCTGAATTTCAATTTCAATATTATTGTTAGCCATAAATTTTTCCTGAATACAAAATACTATCTACTAAATACTACTTCGTGCCCTCAGTAGGAATCGAACCTACATCGCAAGCTCCGCAAGCTAGCGTTCTGTCCATTGAACTATGAGGGCAGACTCTAAAAATTACAAATCCCAAGCACCAAATTACAAACAAATTCTAATTGCTAAAATTCAAAACGTTTCGGATTTTAACTATTTGAATTCGAGTATTGTTTGTGATTTGTAATTTGTTATTTGGAATTTAACATCAGAACCCTATCAATTTTGAAAATGAATCGGAAATTGAAGCATCGTATTCTTCTTCGGGAATATGTTTAACCAAAAATTCTTTAATCTCTTTTTCTTTCTCCGCCGGGAAAATCATTTTTAAGTACGGCGAGATTTTTTTCTTTGTTTTCAAAACCAATTCTTTTTCCCAGATGTCAAAACCTGCGATTTCTTCGTACTTATAAAGTCTTGAAGCGATTGACTTGCCTTTCATTGGGTCTATTTCAACACCTTTTTCGTTAAGCGTAAATTTCCAAACTGCCGGCTTTTGCCCGGCGGAATAGACAACCGCGAGATAAGCGATTACGGTGAAAACCGCGAATAGAAAATTTTTCTGCCATACCGAAAACGCCAATAAACAAATCGCGATTATCAAGCCCATCCAGTACCATGAAACGTCCTTTTCTCTGTATTCAAATTCCGGCGCCTGCCACTCTATAGACACGGACTTTTGCGGACCTAACACTGACTTATTTGAACCGGACGCCGATTCAACCGGATTTTGTTCTATTTGTTTATTTTCCGTTTTAGTCCGTGTATAGTCCGTGTGTATCCGTGTCTTAGCGGACTTGTCTTTTGCCTTTTTCATAATTAAATTATATTAAATAAACAATCATAAATCAATCGCTATTAAAAAAGAACCCTCACTATTGACTCAAATAAAGCATAATACTATAATTTAATAATGAAACTAAGCGAAAAAATCAAAGCGATAAAATTTCGCAAAAAAGGATTAAGCTATTCTTTTATTAAACGGAACATTGAAGTATCAAAATCTACTCTAAGTAGATGGTTAAAAGATATTGAACTAACTCAAGAACAGCAAGAAAAAATGTTAAAGGGACGGGAAATATCGCGATACGCAGCCGCCAGGGCAAAACAAAATAAAAGAATAGAACAAACCAAGATAATTATTGAAAGCGGTAAAAAGGAATTCTCTTCTTTCTTAGGAAAGGGTCTGTTTCTAAGTTGTTTATCTTTGTATTGGGCAGAGGGTGATAAAAATAATCTTGAAAGGGTTAAATTTACTAATTCCGACGCGGATATGATATCTTTAATGATGAGATGGTTCCGAGAAGTTTGTAAAGTACCGGAAAAAAAGTTTAGAATAGCGCTACACGTACATAATTTACATTTGAGAAAAAATGTAATAAAATATTGGTCGGAAGTCACCAAAATCCCCAAAAGCCAATTTCATAAGATTTATATCAAACCTACAACGTTAAAATATAGAAGAAATATTCTATATAATGGAACCTGCGCGATTATCGTGAATGATAAAAAACTTTTTAGGAAAATAGTGGGTTGGAAATTGGGGTTGATTGATTATTTTAAAATATCTCCCTGTAGTTCAACGGATAGAACGAGGGACTTCTAATCCTTAAATGGAGGTTCGATTCCTCCCGGGGAGACAAAATAAAAACGTTGCATGTTTTTGTTTTATATGTAAAATTTAAAAACAAATGCCGCGGTAGCTCAGTGGTGGAGCGCTTCCCTGAAGAGGAAGGCGTCGGGTGTTCGATTCACCCCCGCGGCACAGATTTAAAATGTTCAATTTCCAATGACCAATTTTCAATAAATTTTCAAATAGTTTAATTATCAAATGTTTGAAAATTGTTATATTAATACTTGATTGATAATTGTAAATTGAGAATTGAAAATTCAAATTATGGTGCCTATAGTTTAATGGTAAAACTCCGCTCTGTGGAAGCGGTATCGAGGGTTCAATTCCCTCTAGGCACCCAGCGATAGTTTTCTCAATAATGCCTTTATTTAGTAATGATTTTTTAGTTCTAACATGGTATACTTTTTCTATGCCAGATAAAAAACCTTTATATGTATATGTGATTGCGGTTGCCGTTGTATGGGTGGTTATCCTAGGTGTCTTCTGGTTTCTAAACGACATGATACGTTTCCAGACGTTTGGTTTGGTTTGTATCGGCTTTGCACTTGGGATGCTCGCTATGTATATAGCTGTGCATATCTATAGATGGTAGAAAACGGGAATATAAATACTCGTATCGTTCGTTTCCTCAAATACAGTTCTAACATCCTCTACGACGGCACCCCAAAGATTAAAAATTTTCCAGCCTTAACCCAATATAACTTTTATTATGCTTAAAAAAATTCTTATCATAGAAGATAATTCGAATGATATAAAATATTACCAACCCTTATTTTCCCCTGAAAGAGAAATATATTTTTTATTTTTTTCCAAAGATAAAAATTATACTAAGGGAAAATTGACGGATCTTCTTGATATTTCTTATGAAGAAATTGCTTCAAAAATTGAAAATTGTTTCGTCCTCACTGAAGATAAAATTGTCGATTTTTTGGAAAAAAATCCTTTTGATTTTTATATAGCGGACTCTCTCGGAGGAATTGCGGATTTATTCATAGACAAAGCTAAATTACCAAAAGATAAAGTCGCCTTTTTAAGCAGCACAACATCATTTAGAGAATCCGTTTGGGATAAAGGCTATAGAGCGTACAAGAAAGAAGATATTGATGAATTAATGAGAGATTGTATTGATTAAATTCCTTATAATCCCCTCCCTCTTTTTATCCCCAAAAGGGCATTGACAAGCCTATGCGGATATATATAATTACGTTGAACATGATGAAATTCATAAACAACATAACAAACGGCGGCTGAAGATCGACGAATTTGTTTTGTCGATTTTGAGGTCCGCCATAGGCGGATTTTTTGTTCTTCGGATGTTATGTTTAACTCGGAAATTCCGATTGACAGATTCATTGAAAACAAAATAAGGAGCATTAATGGGTTAGAGACAAAATTAAGAGCGTATGGTGGATGCCTTGACATCAAATGGCGATGAAGGACGTGGCGTGGCTGCGATAAGCTTCGGGGAGGCGCTTAGCAACCTGTGATCCGGAGATTTCCGAATGGGGAAACCCAATGTGGTAAACCCGCATTATCGTACTATATAAATTAGTACGATGCGTACCCGCTGAAGTGAAACATCTCAGTAAGCGGAGGAAAAGAAAAAAACATTTATTCCCTTAGTAGCGGCGAGTGAAAAGGGATATAGCCCAAACCTGATCGCATCACACTGCGTGTGATGCTAAATTTAAAATTCAAATATCAAAGTTCAAAATTAAGGAAATCCATAAAATTTCTTTCAAAAATTTTATTGATACAATAATTTTGATTTTTGCATTTTGATTTTTGATTTTGAGCATCGTGCGAAGCGCGATGCGATTGGGGGTTGTAAGACTTAGATACTTTTGCCAATCGCGAAGCTCTGAATAAGGGCTACGCGATTTGCGAAAAATTGGTTACAAATTTTTTTGTTAGCCGAATCCGCTGGAAAGCGGGGCCATAGCGAGTGATAGCCTCGTAGGCGAAAACGAAAAAACCAATTTCTTTGTTCTTGAGTACTTCGAAGACAGCAAGCTTCGGAGGAATCCGCCAGCACTATCTGGCAAGGCTAAACACGTTTGATGATCGATAGTGAACTAGTACCGTGAGGGAAAGGTGAAAAGCAGGCCGGCGAGGCCGATGAAATAGAACCTGAAACCATACGTTTACAAGGAACGGAAGCCCGTCACAGTGCTCCGCACTGGAATTTTCAATTTTCAAAATTCAATTTTCAATAAATTTTCAATGAATTAATTTTCGTTGGAATTTGAAAATTGGTAATTGATAATTGGAGTTTCCAATGCGTAGCATTGGGGGCGACCGTGTGCCTATTGAAGAATGATCCAACGAGTTATTTTGTGTTGCTTGCCCAGTAATTCAAAAAGCAATTATTTTCACGAAGCGAGAGAATAAATCAATATCTGAACCGAGATAAATATTCATCGATTATCCTAAATATTAGTTTATGAAAATCTTTTAGCTTCGCGTGCTTTTTGAATTAACTGGGCTTGTCTAAGCTCTACGGAGCGGAGGCGTAGCGAAAGCGAGTGTTAATAGCGCGTTTTTAGGCAGCGCAAAATAGACCCGAAGCCAGACGAGCTTGCCTTGGCCAGGATGAAGTTTCGCGAAAGCGGAATGAAGGTCCGAACCAGTTGATTGTGCAAAATCTTTGGATGAGCTGAGGTAAGGAGTGAAAAGCTAATCGAGTTTGGTAATAGCTGGTTCTCTCCGAAATAGTTTTAGGACTAGCGCTTCTGTAATATAGATCGGGGGTAGAGCACTGGATGAGTGGTAAAGGACGAAAGTTCGATCATTCAATCAAACTCCGAATACCGGTTTATTAAGAAGTAGTCAGAACGTGGGGGCTAAGCTCCATGTTCGAAAGGGAAAAAGCCCTGACCGACGTCTAAGGTCCCTAAATATTTGCTAAGTGTTAAAGGTAGTGATCCGCCAGAGACAGATAGAAGGTTGGCTTAGAGGTAGCCATCCTTTAAAGAGTGTGTAACAACTCACTATTCGATTGGCGGGTTGCGCCGAAAATTTACCGGGGCTAAGCAAATTACCGAAGACACGGATTATCGTGCCTCACTATCGTTCAGCACACGCTGATTTATACGGATTTAGGCTGATTTATGCGGATACTATATTATTAGTAGTATCAGCATCAATCCGCTTTAATCAGCATTTATCCGCGTCAGTGCCGAGCGGCAGCGAGGCACGATAGTGGTAGGAGAGCATTTCGGCCAGCACTGAAGGTCGACCCGCGAGGGCGACTGGAGCGGCCGGAAGAGAAAATGTTGGAATGAGTAACCACGAATGCCGCTGAGAAAGCGGCACCCCGAAAATCCTAGGTTTCCTCCGCAATGAAAATCAACGGAGGGTTAGGCGATCCTAAGGCAATGGCGAAAGCCGCAGCCGATGGACAGCTGGTTAATATTCCAGCCCTCCATTATTTTCCGATGGGAGAACGAAATTGAGTAGATGAAACGCCTTAATGGTTTGGCGTTCTTGAAAGAAGATGTCTGTTAGGCAAATCCGGCAGACTGCCTTTAATGGCGAATCCCAAAAAAAAGAAAATTCCGCTTCGGCGGAAAATTCCATTGAGCCAATTTCCAAGAAATGCCTCTAAGGATAAAAATAATGGATTCGTACCGTAAACCGACACAGGTGGATAGGGCGAGTAGCCCGAGGGGAACGAGTGATTTCTCGTTAAGGAACTCGGCAAAAAAGCGATCGTAAGTTAGCGATAAGATCTGCCCTGCGCAAGCAGGGCCGCAGCAAAAGTACCCTGGCGACTGTTTAACAAAAACACAGCTCCCTGCGAACTCGTAAGAGGATGTATAGGGGGTGACGCCTGACCGATGCGAGAAGGTTAAAGGTGGGGGTGTCCCCGCAGCAATGCGGAGTTGCTCACTGCCCGAAGCCCTCGTCAATGTCAGCAGTAACTATAACTGTTCTAAGGTGGAATTCCTGCCTTAGTAAAATTCGGCTATATGCTGGAATACCCGCGCATATTACAATACTTAATTTAAGTAACAATTTGTAATCGATGCGGACAATCAGCAGGAAAGACTAAAAACTTTAATAAAATTTTTAGAATCCTCAGAGACTATATGCCGAACTCCGACCACGGTCGGAGAAGATATAGTCCGAACTTTATGGCGACATAAAGAATTGTCCAATCATGGAATTTGGGCAGAATAACATATTTGAGCGCATTTCCTTTTCAGGTAAGTTCTGAAGCGCACGAAAGGCGTAACGACTGGGGGACTGTCTCAACGAGAAGCTCGGTGAAAATGCGATTCCCGTGAAGACGCGGGATACCTGCAACGGGACGAAAAGACCCTAGGAGCTTTACTGTAGCTTGATATTGATTTTAAGATTTTGATGCGTAGCGTAGTGGGTAGCCTTCGAAGTGCCGCTTTCGGGCGGCATGGAGGCAACAATGAAACACCCATCTTTAAAATTTTAAAATCTAACCTGAACGGCAAAAACGTTCGGGAACAGTGTCTGGCGGGCAGTTTTTCTGGGGCGGAACCCTCCTAAAAAGTAACGGAGGGGTTTATCAAGGTTGGCTAAGCGCGGATGGAAATCGCGCACGTCGTGTAAAGGCACAAGCCAGCTTAACGGCAAGGCTTACAAGCCGCGCCGGTACGAAAGTAGAACTTAGTGACCCGACGGCACTTTATAGAAAGGCCGAAGATAACGGATAAAAGTTACCCTAGGGATAACAGGCTGGTGTGGTCCGAGAGTCCATATCGACGACCACGCTCGGCACCTCGATGTCGGCTCGCCCTAGCGCCCGGCTGGAGAAGGTCGGAAGCGTTTGGCTGTTCGCCAATTAAAAGGGCACGCGAGCTGGGTTCAGACCGTCGAGCTCATAAAACGAAAGTTTTGTGGTCTGGACGGTTTGAGCCCGAGGCAAAAGAAGACAAAATAAGACATCATCACAGCGGCCATAGAAAGTAATTTTTATGGACCACGCTAACTAATATCGGTGGAATCCTATAATAATCCCATGGGACAATACCGAGGGAACTTCGACACAGAGACAAAGAGTCGAAGAAATCCGTAGAGACTATACGTTAGCCCCGAGCACATAAAGCGTTATGTGCGCGGTGAAGATATAGTCCAATGCACTTAGTAATAAGTGAAAACATGTGTGAAACAGGTTGGTCTCTATCTGTTGCAGGCGATGACGCTTGAGGGAAGTTGACCCTTGTACGAGAGGATCAGGTTGAACGAACCTCTGGTCTACCGGCTTTGCCACCAGGTGAAGCGCCGGGTAGCTATGTTCGGAAGGGATAAGCGCTGAAAGCATCTAAGCACGAAGCCCCTCCCAAGATTAGGCGTCGCAGACTCGTGGAAGATTACCACGTTGATAGGCTTCAGGTATAAACGCAGCAATGCGTGAACATTATTTAATCAAGGATTGATAATGGACAATTGACGGCTTCGGCCGAAGATTGAAAGTTTGAAATTTAAGATTTAATGACTAGCCAAGAAGTACTAATAAGTCGACCGTCTCTAGCCCATTAATGCTCCGTATTTAGCCGGTGATTTAGCCGCGCGTGTCCCACCCCTTCCCATTCCGAACAGGCAGGTGAAAGCGTGCGGTCCCGATGATACTTTCTGCCTCGGCGGACGGGAAAGTAGGGTTTGCCGGCTTTTTTTTTATTTTTTTTATGATATTATTTATTTAATGAGCGGAAGAAGATTAGTCAAACAACTTGTCTACGGTTCTGTTTTCGCGGCTTTTTTATTTTTAATCGGCTTTTCGGCCTATAATTCGTGGTTTAAGTCTGCGCCAACTTGCTCCGACAGAATTCAAAATCAAAACGAAACGGGAATAGATTGCGGAGGCCCCTGCCCCGCTTGCGCCATAAAAGACCTTGTCAACTTTAAAGTTAATCAAGCCCAAATCAAATATTTTTCCGCCGACCCCGAAAAGAAAACAACTGTTTTTTATTTTGAATTGCCAAACCTCAATTTGAATTACGGCGCGGATTTCTTTTATTATTACTTTGACCTTTTTGATAAAAACGGCAAAGAATTCCACATCACCGACAGCTCTTCGATTTACGCCGGCGGAATAAACTACATCGTTAAGTTAGCCTATATTCCCTACGACTCAATCGCCAGCGTTTCATCAGTCGACACCACCAACATCAATTGGAAAATAAAAAATGAATTTTCCAAACCGGACACTTCACTCAGGGATATTGAGACTTCGGCTTTGCAAGACGGCGGAGTTATAGTAACCGGTTTCGCCCAAAACAACGAAGCGTTCGCCTTATCAAAAATTTTAATTTCCGCCGTTCTCGCAAATAAAAATGGCGTTAAAATAAGCGCTTCAAAAACCGAGCTTGAAAACACTCCGGCTTTCACCGAAAAACAATTCAAACTGAATTTCCCGAAAAACATTTTTTTGGCGGGCGGAGAAAAAGCAACCAATTATTATAGCTTCCAACAAGATTTAACTCTCGGTGCAACCGGAGACGACGTCAAAAAACTCCAAGAGATTTTAAGAGGCGAAGGATTTTTAACAAGCGAAGCCAACGGCAATTTTGACCAAGCCACCAAAAATGCCCTTATCCAATACCAGAAAAAATCAAAAATCAGCCCAGCGTCCGGCGTCCTTGATCCAAAAACCAGAGATTACATCAATGCCCTTAAAAAACCGCTGACGGCTCCCCTTTCACAATTAATAGACCTGACAAAAGCCGACCCGTCCAAAACCGAAGTTTATATTGAAGGCATCAGATAAAGTTTAAAATGTAAATATCAAAGTTAAATTTGATTTTTCAATTTATGTCAAATTCATTCGATAAACCTTATAACCCTAAAGACGTTGAAGAAAAAATTTACGAGTTTTGGGAAAAATCGGGATATTTTGCGCCAGAGGCGCATCAACCGCAAGCTGGCAATCCAAACAACGATAAAACTTTTACCATCACCGTTCCCCCGCCAAACATTACCGGTTCTCTCCATCTGGGACACGCTTTAAACGCGACCATCCAAGACATTTTAATCCGCAAAAAAAGGATGGAGGGCTATAAAACTCTTTGGCTTCCGGGCACCGACCACGCCGGCATAGCCACACAAAACGTGGTTGAAAAAGATTTAAAAAAACAGGGTATCAGCCGGCACGACTTGGGCAAAGAAAAATTCCTTGAAAAAATCTGGGAGTGGAAAGAAAAATACGGACATATCATTTTAAACCAATTTAAAAAACTCGGCGCTTCAATGGACTGGTCGCGGACACGATTCACCATGGACTCCGGTTATCAAGAAGCCGTTAAAAAAGTTTTTCTCCACTACCACGAAAAAGGCTGGATGTATAAAGCCGAAAGAATAGTTAATTGGTGCAGCAGATGCGCCACTTCCCTCTCCGACCTTGAACTTGAATACAAAGAGATTGAATCTTCCCTTTATTACATAAAATACCCGCTTAAGGACGGCTCGGGTTTTGTTATTGTGGCGACAACCAGGCCCGAAACAATGCTTGGAGATTCCGCGGTGGCGGTAAATCCAAAAGATGAAAAATACAAACCGCTTGTCGGAAAAACGCTTATCTTGCCCATAGTGAACCGCGAAATTCCGATTGTCGCCGATTTCGCCATAGATGCTACTTTCGGCACGGGCGCGGTTAAAGTTACTCCGGCGCACGACTTTATAGACGCCGAAATCGGCGAAAGGAATAAATTAGAAATCCATAAAATCATAGGCCAAAATGGAAGAATGGTCCCCGAAGCGGGCGCGATTTGCGAAGGGCTGAAAATTTCCAAATGCCGAGAAAAAGTTATTGAAAAACTTAAAGAACTCGGGCTTTTAGAAAAAGAAGAACCGTACAAGCACAATGTCGCCGTTTGCTACCGCTGCGACACCATTATAGAACCTTTGCCCAGCCTGCAGTGGTTTCTTAAAATGGATAACTTGGCGAAAATGGCAATTGATGAAGTTAAATCGGGAAGAATAAAATTTCATCCGCAAAAATGGGAAGGGGTTTATTTAAACTGGCTGGAAAACGTCAAAGATTGGTGCGTTTCAAGGCAAATTTGGTGGGGGCACAAAGTTCCGATTGAAGGCGAAGAAGATGTTTTAGACACGTGGTTTTCTTCGGCGCTTTGGCCGTTCGCAACGCTCGGCTGGTCCTCCTCCGCTGAAGCTACGGCGGATAAACCTGACTCCAATGATTTCAAAGAATTTTATCCCACCCAAATTTTATCAACCGCCCGCGACATTATCAATTTATGGGTTACAAGAATGATTTTCTCGGGAGTTGAATTTACCGGAAAAAAACCGTTCAGCGACGTAATAATACATGCCACAATTTTAACCAAAGACGGCAAAAGAATGTCTAAGTCGCTCGGCACGGGAATCGACCCTATGACCTTAATTGAAAAATACGGCGCCGATGCCACCCGCTTCGGCTTGATTTGGCAAGCAATGGGCGGGCAAGACATCCATTGGGCGGAAGAACACGTAATGGCTGGGAAAAAGTTCTGTAATAAAATCTGGAACGCAACAAGATTTGTATTAAAACAAATTGCGGATTGCGAATTACGAATTACGGAGCCACAAATTGAAAATCAAAATTTGACCGAGGCCGATAAACAAATATTGGAAAAGTTAAAAAACGCAAAAGAATCCGTTTCTAAGCAAACAGACGCTTTTGAATTCGGCCAAGCGTTGCACGACCTTTATGATTTCTTTTGGCGGGATTTTTGCGATATCTATATTGAAGAAAACAAAAAACAAAACAGCCTGCCTGCCGGTAGGCACGGCGGAAAAGAAATCCTGCTCTATGTTCTCGCTTCTTCAATCAAACTCCTCCACCCCTTTATGCCGTTTATCACCGAAGAAATTTGGCAAAATCTGCCCGTAGAAAATAAAAAAGCGTTAATTATCGAAAGTTGGTAGTAGTAAGACATAAGACATAAGACATAAGAAACGAAAATGGAAATTTTTAGAAATTTAATAGCGTGGCAGAAAACTCATCAACTAGTAATAGAAGTTTATAAACTGGTAAAAACATTCCCTGAAAAAGAAAAATTTATTTTAATTCCGCAAATTTTACGAGCTACAATTTCCATAGCCGCAAATTTGGCCGAAGGAACAAAACGAAGAACCGTAAAAGACAGACGTCACTTTTTTAATATGGCAGAAACCTCCTTGGAAGAAGTGAAATATTATATCATTCTTTCCGCTGATTTAGACTACATTCCTAAAGATAAAGAAAATTATTTATTTGATATTTCTCGCGAAATCGGTCGTCTAATTAATGGATTAATTAATAAGACATAAGTCTTACTTCTTATGCCTTATTTCTCATTTTTATGTTTTATTCCTTAAACCTTATGTCTTATATCTTATTTCTTGCATTAGGCCTTCTTCCCTCTTTCGCATGGCTTGTTTTCTTTCTTAAAGAAGACGTTCACCCCGAGCCGAAGAAAATGATTTTTAAAGTTTTTCTTTCGGGATTTTTCGTAACTTTCATAGTAATCGCCGTTCAATTTCTTTGCCAGGATATTTTCAATTTTTACAAAGTAGCCGACAGCAACCCTTTTTCACTTTTTGTTTTCGCCTTAATTGAAGAAGTTTTGAAATTTCTGGCGGTTTATTTTGTAGTAAGAAAAAGCAGGTTCTTCGACGAGCCGGTGGATGCAATGATTTATATGATTGTCGCCGCACTCGGCTTCGCGATGCTGGAAAACTTGGCGATAATGCTCAGTATTACCCAAGTTTCGGAAGCGTTTGGAATAATCACTATCCGCTTTGTCGGCGCCACATTGCTTCACGCCTTAAGCTCGGCGATTGTCGGCTATTGGTGGGCCAAAGGGCTATTATCAGCTAAACGCGGGTCCGCTTTGGGCGTACAAATCGCGAAAGGCATTATTATAGCCACTATCTTGCACACTTTTTTTAATTATCTTATAATGACATTTGAAGACGCCATAGTTTATCCGGTAATATTCCTGACAATTGTGGCGATGTTCATTTTTTGGGATTTTGAGAAATTAAAGCAATCCGAAACTGCGAATTCATCCGAATCTACAAAAGCAATCCGAAAATAATAACACATTCGAATCTACGAATACGTTCGAATAGTTAATAATTTCGTAGCCATTCGAAGATTCGGATACATTCGTAGATTGGGATTATATTAAAATGGACGACGAAACAAAAATATTTTTTGAAAAATTAACGGGTGCGAACGGCAACGGCGGAAATTCCGATTTTGAAGAAAGCGAAGAAAAAGAGGTTGAAATGGAAGTTGAAAAGCCGGCTCCGAAAAAGAACGGCCGGTTTTCGAAAAAGAAAACCGAAGAAACTGTTGAAGAGCCCGGAATGCTCGTCGAAGAAAACTCGCTTGACGAGCTTGACGAACTTTTTGACGAAGCCGAAGGCGAATTGGCGATTGACGTTTACAGCACGCCCGCTTCCCTTGTAGTTGAATCAGCCATCGCCGGAGTCAAACCCGAAGACATAGACGTTTCAATCAATCCGGAATCAATAACAATCCGCGGCAAACGTGAAAGGATAGACAAAGTAAAAACAGAAAACTACATCCATCAGGAATGTTATTGGGGCAGATTCTCCCGCACAATAATTCTTCCGCAAGAAATAGACCCCGACAAATCGCAAGCCAGCATCAAAAACGGAGTCTTAAAAATCACCCTGCCGAAAGCCAATAAAGAAAAAACGAAGAGGATAAAGATAAAGTTTGAGTAAGACGCTGATTTATACAGATTTTGGCTGATTTATACGAATACAATAAAAACCCGGCGAAAGCCGGGTTTTTATAATCCCGATTGACTGTCTTCAATCGGATTTTCTTTCATTTTCTGCAAAACAATCTCTTTTAAAATTTCCGCATTTTGCTTTGCAAGCCCGGGGATATTAATTTTATTTCCAATAAATCCGGCAATTTCCATTTGTGTTCTTTGTCCCTGGAGATTAGCAAGCGCTCCGGCCCCCTGCGAAGCATTCTCAATTGTTAAGGAGGCGAGGCCGAAAATCCTATCAAATAAGTCTTGTTTAATAAAAAGATTTTGAATTACACCGTATGGAATATGCCTTTGCTGTTTTGAAAAAATACCCTGTTTCAAGATTAAAAATTTGTCTTCAATAGAATAATGAAATGTTAATCTTTGCAAAAGGGGCAAACCAAAGACAAAAAGTATTATAACTCCAGGGTATAAGATTAAATAAATAATCGATCTTGTATTAGATTTGCCGGTACTGATTGAAAAAAATAGACTTAGAATTAAAATAATGACAATTGGAAACAAACTAATTATTGTTTTAAAGACCCATAGCAGTTGAATTGGATAATCTTTTTCTGTAATAATTTCACCCATAGATTTTTAACTTATTGGATTATTAGTCGCAGAAATATTCGTGCTTCTGTTTTTACTAATTCTCTGTTGAACCGTTTGAAGAAGAGCATTGCGTAGTCCCTCCGCAGCCGGTTTTTCAACTCCGTCAATATGCGCTTCCATTCCTGAAGAAATTGTCGCGCTTGATAAATGAACATCGTAAAGCCCAAAAATTCTGTCGAGTAAATCCTGGTCAACGTAAACGTCTTGAATACGCTCGTATGGAATCGTAATTTCTCGTGGCGTGATTGGTCCTTTTTTAATTTGAATAAATTCCGGTGTTAAATCGTAAAAATAAACCGCGAAATACCAACGTTGGTAAAAATATATTAAAAGAAAGATTAAGAATAATAAAACAAAAAATCCAATCACTACTAAACCAAGCCAACCGAAAGCTTCTTGACCAATTGAACCCAAAGAAAATGTTATCACTCCAAAAATCACCAATAGTAAGATAGCATAACCGATTGTGCTTGCCATTGTCTTTTTTATTATCTTCCTCGTGCTTAAAGGAAACTGCCCTCTTGTTTTACTTTGTGCGATTTGCATATTTTTTTCTTAAAAATTAGTTAATTATTTTCTTACTTTTAAATTTGCGACCTTATTTATAGTTTAACTTCTCCTGCGCTTTTTACAATAGACCATTTGATTTATGCGCCCGAGGTGGGATTTACCGTTAATTATAATTTTTGAATCTCCCTAAAAATATCAAGCGTCCCATCTTCAAAAATATCGGCGATGAACCGCTTTTTATCATCAATGGAAATGTTAAAAATCTTTTCAAACGGCCATGCTTCAAATCCAATCGCTCTGTCTTTTTCCACTTTTAAATCTTCAACTCTGCCATCATAACAATAAGCATATGTCGCCTTAATGGCGTTATTCATCATTCCTGTCGCTTTGTCATGTGATTTGCGTTTCGTTATTTGGATAAAATCAATATTGTCTTTTGCCGCGCTTATTCCGGTTTCTTCCTCTAATTCTTGAAGCGCAGTACTTTCATAATCAGCGCCGATTTCAACGTGGCCGCCAACGGTCGCGTCCAATAAATCAGGGTAAGTATCTTTATTTTTTGCCCGGTGCTGAAAAATAATTTCGCCCCCTGGCGTGTAAAACCAAACATGGACTTCCCGATGAAGCAATCCTTTTCTATGAATATTCTCCCGCGTTTCTTCGCCGATTATATTTCCGTTTTCATCAACGATATTTAATTTTTGATTATCCGCCATAAAACTAGTAGGCCGTTGTTCTTGTTCGATGATACGGCTTATCACCATCAAATTTCTCTTGCGTTGCCAGCCATAAATGATCGTTTATTTCAAATGACATAATTTGCGGGCTGCGTTTCTTTACTTCTTCTTTAATAAACTCAACAGCCCAAATAGTGTTTGCGCGTATTTCTATTTCTTCCGGTGAATTATCGGAAATTTCAATTTCGCTATCAACTTTTTCCGCGAGCGTGGTTACATACTCCAAAATCCCCAGTTTTCGGAGAATTTGAGGCAATTTATAGTCAGCGCATGCGGTAATTTTATCAATATTTGCTAAAGCCCCAAAACTTTGCCCGTCAAAAATTTGATAAATATCTCCTACTAATAATTGCGCTCGCTTATAAAAATAAATTTCTTTCCCATTATATTGAGAAGTGTCTCGAAAGGACGGAAGATTTTTTACTATCAACTCCAAAAGTTTTAGCGCGTCGCCTCTCGCTTCGGCAATAAAATTGCTTGCCTTGCCGTTATATTTTGTAAATATTGTTGTTCCAATTTCCTGCAAAATTTTCCACCTTTTCTCCAAAAAAGGAATTTCCGTGTTTCCCCGCAAAATATGAATAAATTCTTCTTTTGGTATTTTTGAACAATAATTAAAATCAAGAAGTGCCGCGCCTTCCTCTATTCCTCTGCCCAATGAAATAATCATTCCCCATGAACCATCATAGTTTTCGCCTTTATATTCAATTGTCCATTTTGGTTTGCCCCAATAAGAAAAACTAAGCGCGTTAAAAATAAAAAGGAAGTGTAGTTTTTCTTCATTGGTAAAATGAGAAAAATTGAAAGGTGCGGCGCTCAGCCAATGCTTAGCTTTTCCGTGGTCAAAACCTTTTGAAAATTCAGTTATTTTTTCACGATTTATTTTTACGAAGTCAGAATTTTCAATTACAAATTTTGTTGTGTCCAAAATCTTAATCATAATTTATGAACGATTAAACAATTTTCCTATAAAATGAACCGCCAACAAAACCGTGGTTGAGGTAAAAAACGAAATGGCAACAACATTTGGGTTTGCGCCCGCTATAAATACATAGATAAACAGAGCAATAATTCCGGATATAAGTGAAGCAACTACGGAATATTGCTTCAAGCTTTTGATAAACCACTGGAAAAAAGCCGATGGTGCGATAGCCATGCCGCCGCCCAAAAATATCATAGCGACGGATGTTATGGAAGGCACAGCAAAACTGATAATTAAACCGAGCCCGAGCAAAACGATAATTCCCAAGCCGACATTGCTTCTAATTAAAGGTTTATTGAGCAAATCCTTATTAAATATTTGGCTGCCGGCAAAAGTAAGCGTATCTACCGTGCTCATAAGCGCGGCCCATAGAACTAAAGCGCCAATAATTGCTATTGCCCGTCCCCCAAGCTGAATAATGCGAAGAAAAGCTAAATCCGGGTCAATGTTCGGAAATAAATTTTTAGCTGTTATACCAATTATAAATAAAAAAATTCCCGGCAATAAAATTGCCAAACTACCGAGCCAAGTTCCTATTTTCGCGGCGTGTTCCGATTTGGCGGCAAAAACTCTTTGAAAATAAGTCGAAAGTGCGAAGGGCTCAAATACTCCAAAAAGAAAAAAGCCTATCGTAGTTCCAATCGGAACGGAAAATAAACTTAATTGCTCGGGTGAAGGATTAAAGTATTTTCCGCTAAAAAAAGCCAAAATACTTGTGAGAATAACTATAGCGCTCATCAAAACATAATCCGTCCAAATCACCGCCCTGAATCCGCTAAAAATCAGGTATGCGGCCACGACAAAAGTCGTAATGGCGACAGAAAAAGAATAATTCATTATCCCAAGAGATTCTAAAAGTTTTCCTCCGCCGATAAGCTGAATGGCAATGTCGCCAGCCAAAAGCAAAAGAGCGATTATAGTTAAAGTTTTTGCCGCAACCGGCCCGAATCTCCAATTAAAAAAATCCGGCAAGGTATGCAACCTCAAATCTTTTGTTTGCTCTCTAAGATGTTTTGCGAAATAGCCGAAAATAACACTGCCAAAAATCATTCCAATAAAAAACCAGGCCAAACCAAGGCCATAAAGATAAGCGTAAGCCGTGCCTGTTATGAAAAAGGCGGCGCCTATAAAAGTCGCCGCGTATGAAACTAAATAACCCAAAATCGGCAATTTGCGATTATATAAATTATATCCTTCGTCGTCCTGTTTTCTTCCCGCAAACCAACCCACGCCCAACATTGCCAAAGCGACAAAAATAAAAATTAATATTGATGGCATAAATTTATATTACAACTAAATTATACTATAACAAAGTCTGTCCCCCTGTTCCTACACTTTAAAATAATCCGCAATTGCCGTTAAAAGGTCTGCAGGCTTTTCAACAAGCCGAAAAGGCTTGCCCTTAAGTAAAGTTTCCGGCTTCTGGAAGCCCCAAGTAACACCAATTGTTCCAACGCCTGCGTGCGCAGCTTCACCATATCGCCCAATGTGTCTGTTATAAAAACACAATTATTCGAGCTAATATCATGTTTTTCGAAAACCATTTTTATTTTTTCGACTTTACTTTTGTGAATATCGTTACCCATAATTTGGGTAAAATGACTCGCCAAGTCATGCTTTTCTAAAAATTCCTGGATTGGGCTTGTAATCGTAGAAGAAACAACAATGAGCGTATAATTTTTTTCAAGTTCAGTTATTATCTCTTTCATTTCGGGCACGATTTGTACCTCATTTTTCATTCTTGGAATGTATTCCGTGAAGAAATCGATATCGTGCCGGCATTCTTTTGTATGAATATTTATCGGATTTTCCCAGTCATTGATATTACCTTCAAGACGTTTTCGGTAAATATCTTCAGTTAAATGCGGACATACCATTTTTTGAACTTCAAAAGCTAACTGGAAAGAATCCGCTATCACGCCATCAAAATCAAAAAGAATAAAAGATTTTTTCATCTTGTAATTTTTCAGGCCACGGATAAGGCATCATTTTTGAAATCGGTATTTGCTTTATTTTATTATTTTCTCTAATAATCACAACAACATCTATGTTAGAGCGCAAACCGCTTTCATAAATAAGTTGTTTACAAATATGGCAATTTGGCCCAGTAATAGCCACTATGTCTTTTTCTCCGTGAATTGCGGCATGAGCCAAAGCCGTCGCCTCAGAGTGCATAGTCAAAGTTTCCGTGTCCGAACCATAAGAAACGCCGGTATAAATATTTCCTGCTTTTGTCATTAAAGCAACGGCGTATCCTTTACTGCCTTTTGGATAAGTATTTTTCATCGCTTCATCTCCAAGTTCGAGAAGTTTTTTACATTCTTCCTCGGTCAGCTCGTAATATTTTTTGTTGTCTAAAATTTTTTCAATCATGATATTTTTTATTTATCTTTTTCGCTCCACGACTTCGGAGTAAAAATTTACTTAAAATTCCGTGCCCGGGGCCGGACTCGAACCGGCACGGGATTGCTCCCATAACATTTTAAGTGTTACGCGGCTACCGATTACGCCACCCGGGCAGTAATGTATAGTTTAAAATGTAAATATCAAAATGTAAAATGACAATGGTAAAATGTTAAAATTTTATACTTTAACCATTTTTTATTTTTAAATTGTCATTTTGCTTTTTGCCTTTTGATTTTTAAATTTTTTATGGAGGCCACGGCCGGAATTGCACCGGCGTATAGTTCTTTTGCAGAGAACTGCCTTACTACTTGGCTACGTGGCCGTATCCGCATAAATCAGCCGAAATCGGCATCAATCAGCGTCTTTATTGTTTATTTTATCATCTATAAGCAGTTTTTCAATCTTTGCGAGCTTTTCAATGCCGTGGTCGATTTCAAAAACAATTCTCGGCAATGGCTTGATATTCACTCTTTTCATCAAAAGATATTGCAAATGGCCGGCGGCTTTGCCGAGAATCCGCAAAACTTTATCCGCGCCTTCCGAAGGCAGAACACTGATTCCGATTTTGGCGTGTTCCAATTTTTTATCAACATCAACATCGGTGATTGTTGCCAAATAACCCGCCGGAAATTCAATGTTTTTAATAATAATCGCGCTTAATTCTTGTTTTATTAAACTGGAAACCCGTTCAGGACGATAGTTCATAGGCTAAAATTATCAATTATCAATTTTCTAATTTTCAATCAAATATCAATTTTACAATTTTCGAATGTTTGATAATTAACTAACTGAAAATTTATTGAAAATTGGTCATTGAAAATTGGAGTTTTAATATATCAACTTGTCTCCCGTTTTTATTTCCGTTTCAGAATCTAAAAGAATTCCGCATTCTGCTCCTTCTTCGACAATGCTCGTGTCTGCCTTACCTTTTTGGAGATTAATTACTCTTCCTCTGCCGACGCTCTTTTCGTCTCTCAAAATTTCAACCGAAGAATTTTTCTTGAATTCGCCCATTTCACACTTTCCGCCAACAATTTGCCTGTTCCCCTTTTTGCTGAAAACTGCCAAAATTTTCAACTCACCTTTTGTTTCGGGCGCTTTAAGCGCGTTTATCTCTTCTTCTATTTTTTTCAAAAACTCATAAATTATTTCGGAAGAAATTATTTTAACGTCCTGTAATTTCGCTAAGTTTTCCGCCGCCTTGCTCACTTTTGTTTTAAAAGCCGCGATAATCGCTTTTGAGCTTGAAGCGCTTTTAACGTCGGTGTCGGTAATGTCGCCTATTCCTTCATTAATAATTCTTACATCCGGCATTTTTTTGATTATTTCCGAAAGCGCCTCCAAAGAGCCGGAAACATCCGCTTTAAGCACCAGCCTTACCAATGTTTCAATATTTTCTCCTTTTTCATCAACTGGCAGAACAAAAGCGCCATTTGTTTTTTCAGCCCGCGCAACCATAAATTCCGCCAAATCCACTTTACCGCTGAAAAATTCATCGCCTATCTGGGGCAAACTTTCAAAGCCCAAAATCAGCGCCGGGCCCGAAGGCGAAATCTCGCTTACCCTTTCGCCCAAGAAATTTTCCAGAATTTTCACTTTACCAACCGCGCCCGAAGCCACAATGTCGTCTCCGATTCTCAAAACGCCATCTTTCACTATGGCAGCAACCGTTAGCCCTCTGCGATTATCCATTTTAGATTCAATGATAAATCCGTTCGCTCTTGCATTCGGATTATATTTTAAATCTTCAAGCTCGGTCGCCAAAAGAATCAAATCCAGAAGTTCGTCCACGCCCTCGCCGGTTTTTGCCGAAATTCCCTGCCAGGAAATATCTCCGCCAAAACCTTCAACCAAAACTCCCGCCTGCGCCAAATCGGCTTTTGTTCTGTCTATGTCGGCGTTATTCCTGTCTATTTTATTTATGGCAACCACAAATGGAGTCTTACTTTCAAGCAAAACTTCAATCGCTTCTTTTGTCTGCGGTTTAACTCCTTCGTCGGCGGCGACAACCAAAATTCCCAAATCCGCCGCTTTGGCTCCGCGCTGGCGCATTTTTGAAAAAGCCGCGTGCCCAGGCGTGTCTATAAAAGTTATTTTCTTTCCTTGATGAGTTATTTCGTATGCTCCGGTTGATTGGGTTATTCCGCCGGCTTCTTTGGCGACAACATTGGTTTTACGGATATAATCAAGCAAAGTTGTTTTGCCGTGGTCAACATGCCCCAAAACAACTACGATTGGAGACCTGGGAACGGAATTTTCAATTTTTAATTTTGAATTTTCAATTTTCATGATAAATATCTTGTAAATCCCGTACGACAACTGCGATAGCAATTTATTGCTTAATCGGCGATTATTGCTATAATAAATTTGCGATATTATGAAAAATTTGGCCTAAATGCCAAATAAATTGAGCTAAACAATCGCAGTTGTTCTACGGGATAAAAGTACCAGAAATTTGCGATAATTACAAGTAAATTTGGAGGAGTCGCATAGCGGTCTAGTGCGGCACGGTGCTAACGTGCTAACCTCGAAAGGGGTTCGTGGGTTCAAATCCCACCTCCTCCGCCTTCGCTCGCCGAAGCTTAACAAGCGAAGGCGAGATTCGCCTCGCCGAAGCTTAACAAGCGAAGGCGAGATTCGCCTCGCCGAAGCTTAACAAGCGAAGGCGAGATTCGCCTCGCCGAAGCTTAACAAGCGAAGGCGAGATTCGCCTCGCCGAAATAAAGCTTCGACGAGCTACGGCGGACAATGTCCGCCAGAAGAATACAAAAAAGAAATTTGCTAAAATGTATTTCGTTTATATTTTGAAATGTGCTGATGAAAAACCGTATACGGGTTGCACGGAAAATATGGAGGAAAGAATAGAACGCCATATGAATGGTTATGTGCCTGCTACCAAAAATCGCCGTCCTGTTCAGCTAATGACCTATATTACATTTAACGATAAATATAAAGCGTTTGAATTTGAAAAATATTTAAAATCGGGTTCTGGCAGGGCGTTTATAAATAAACATCTGTTGTAGGCTAATCCTCTCACCCGCCAATAAAAACAGCTTGCGGTAAAGCGAGCTGTTTTTGTTTCCTAATAATTGCCTTCTCTAAAAACCGGCTTCAATTACCACCCAGAGCTTCCTGTCGGAAACTTACACGCATCATCAACCACTTTTTGCAAGCCCTTATCATTTCCAAACATTTGATTAAAGGTATCCATATTCAAAGTTCCCTTCGGAAAATAGCAATTGAGGTCTGTAACATTGTTTATTTTTCTCTGAAAATGACATTTTTCGTTTTCCACTCCCAAAATTGTTATTTCAATGGCTGTTTTATCATCCGACCCTGTCATTTTAGTAGTTACGGGCAAACATTCGTTCATTCTGTTCGTAAAACACCCGGGATCTTTCGCCGTACCGCAATCAACCATCGTTTTGTCAGCTACCGGCGCCTGCGCCGCAGTTGATGGCGAGACCGCTGCTGGCTGGCTGGCTCCAGTTTTTTCTTGCGTGCCCTTGTTACTCAAAAAGAAAAATAGTCCGCCTCCAATAACAGCTAAAACCAAAACAATAATAATGATGTATAAACCTTTGTTGTTTGTCATATTTTTTTGTATAAATTCAATTTTATTATCGACCTTTAATTATAAACTGCCAGTTATCCCTGGATTGCGACAATATTCAAAGCGGAGGGTACAGGATTTGAACCTGTGATGCCTTACGGCATATTCGCTTTCCAAGCGAACGCACTAGACCACTATGCGAACCCTCCAAATTTATTTTCCTTTCATTTCCTCTTTTTCTAAAACTTCCGAATAAGTTTTAACACGATTTCTCCCTTCTTCTTTCGCCGCATACATTGCCCGGTCTCCGCGGTTTATCAATTCATCAAAATTAGTTTCTTCCTCAAACGCGCTAACACCGATGCTCAATGAAACATCCGTTCCTTCTTCTATCTTTTTCCTTAATTCTTCGGCTTTTTCAACTGCTTCTTTTTCGTCCGCACCCAATAAACTTATCACCATTTCTTCTCCTCCCCAACGACAAACTGTATCGCTTTCGCGCACATTTTCTTCAAGTATTTTCGCCACCTTTTTTAAAACCGCGTCGCCGGCGTCATGGCCAAATTTATCATTAATTTTTTTAAAATGGTCTATATCGCAAAATAAATAACTGACATTATGAAAACCCTCTTCTCTTTTTTCAGATTCAGGATTAGTGATTGCCGAAAGATTATCTTCCGCTTCTTCAGCAAAATATTTCCGGGTTTTTAAACCGGTTAAACTATCATGGATCAAATCCTCTTTTAACTTCACGTTCTCTATTTTCAAGCCCGCGTTTTCAGCTTCAAGCGTTTCAACTCTTTGCCTCAACGTTTCAGCTTCGCTGATTTCATTTTTTTCTACTCTTTCAAGTGATTCCATAAATAAAAATATTAAATCTTATTTTATATTACCACCTTCCGCTTGCGCCGCCGCCGCCCGAACTTCCGCCGCCAAAACCTCCAAAACCGCCAAATCCTCCCCCGCCGGAACGGCCCCCAAATCCTCCTCCGCCAATCCACCATGGCGGAACCTTGCCTTGCGATTTGCTTTTAGAATAAGTTCTTGAAGCGATAAAGTCAAAAAGTAAGCCAAACGGCACTAAAATCACTAAACTTATTATTCCAATATACAAAAAGCCTTTTATAAAACCGATTATTATTCCGGCGACTCCTCCCAAAGCACCGCCCAACCACCATGATTTTGAACGCCCTAAAATGCTGCCCAGCCAAACAAAAATGAAAATAACAAATGCCACTACGTTGAAATAATTTACATTTGCTTTGGGCGCAGGTTTATCTTCGGGAATGACTTCTCCGCCGATTACCGCAATAATTTTATCCGCCGCCGCGTTTAACCCGCCGTAAAAATCGTTATTGCGGAAAGCCGGCACCATTTGGTTATTTATAATCCATGAGCTTTGCGCGTCGGTTAAAACGCCTTCAAGCCCGTAACCGGTCTCAATTTTCATTTGTCTGTCTTCCACGGCTACCAAAATCAGCGCCCCGTTATCTTTGTCTTGTTTCCCAATTTTCCAATCTTCAAAAAGTTGAACGCTAAAATTTTCAATCGTGTCGCCGTCTAAACCTTTAATAATCGCTATTGAAATTTCGTTGCCTGTGCTTTTTTCAAAACCCGAAAGTTTTTGTTCCAATTGCTGTTTTTGTTCAGTATTTAAAATTCCGGCGAAATCGTTCACAAATCCGCCCGGCGCGCCGGGATTAACATAAGCAAAAACAGCAACCGGCAAAACCGTTGCTAAAACCAAAAAATTAAAAATTAAAGACTTTTTAAACATTTTGTTTATTAACAAAACCAATCCCTTGCAAATAGCATCGGTCTTGTTTGAGAAAACCGTCTCGCAGGTCGAGCGGCCATGGTCCCAGCACTTAACGAATTTAAGTGCTGGGGAGCGAGACCGAGAGCCCTGCCTGCCGGCAGGCAGGGAGCGCAAATTTCACGGTGGGAAATTTGATAGCGTGTTTTCGAGAATAAGACCGATGCTATAAAAAACTAAAATTCCACAACCGGGGCGTTCTCCGCTCCCGGAGCGGATTCAAAATAAACCTTTTCGGAAAATCCGAACATTGACGCGACAACGCTGCTCGGGAAACGTTTGGTCATAAGATTGAAATTCCTAACCATATCGTTGAACCTTTTTCTTTCAACACTTACTCTGTTTTCCGTGCCTTCCAATTGCGCCATCAAAGTTTGGACGTTTTCCGCAGATTTAAGCTCGGGGTAATTTTCCATTACCGCCAAAAGCCGGCCAAAAGCGCTTTCAACTTGGCTTGCCGCCATTGCCTTGTCATTAACTGTTATTGCGCCGGCATAGCGCGTGCGTGCGTCGGAAATCGCGCCAAAAACCGTCTGTTCCTGACTCATTACTCCTTTTACGGAATTAACAAGGTTTGGAATAAGGTCTACCCGCCTTTGATATTGCGTTTCAACCTGCGCCCATTGATTATCGACGTTTTCATTCGTCGTAACCAAATTGTTATAGGTAAGCCAGCCGTATCCTAAAATCAAAACTATAACTACAGCAACTCCGATTAATATTTTTTTAGTCATTTTGTTTAATTATTAAATTTAAAATCCGACCTTTTGATAATTTCGCGTAAATAATAGCATAATTTCCCTCGCAAATCAAAAACTCCGCGATAAACCGCGGAGCTTTTATTCGAGATTATTTGCGATAAAATTCGTGATTGATTAGAGATTAGTATTCATCACCACCCATCATTCCGCCATGCCCATGTTCCTGTTTTTCTTTTTTCTCCGGCAAATCGGTGATCGCGGCGCCAACTGTAAGATAATTCGCGGCAACCGAAACGGCATTAATGAAGGCTGTTTTAACAACCTTAAGCGGGTCTATAATTCCAGCTTCTTTAAGATTCACCCCGTTTTGATTAGTTAATGCGTCGAAACCCAGCCAGACGTTTTCTTCACCTGTTCCTTTTTTATTTTCCAATTCTTTAATAACGGCATTCGGCGATTCGCCGCTGTTTAAAACAATCGCGGAAAACGGCGCTTGAAGCGCGCGCTTTAAAATCTGCGCGGCGGCAATTGAAGTTGACGTTTCATTTTTCTCAAAATTTTTCCTAACCAAATAAACATTGAATAAGGCCACTCCTCCTCCGGGCACGATTCCCTCTTCCATCGCCGCTCTGGTGGCGGCAACCGCGTCTTCAACTCTTTGCTTTAATTCTTTTTGTGCCGATTCGGAAGGCGCGCCAACCTTAATGACCGCGACTCCGCCAGACAATTTTCCAAGCCGTTCCTGAAGCTTGTCTTTGTCAAAATCGGAATCCGCTTTTTTTATCTGCGCCTTTAATTGGTTGACTCTGTCTTCTATTTTTTCTTTATCGCCTTTTCCGCCGACAATCGTGGTATTATCTTTGTTTGAAACAACCCTGTGAGCGTGGCCCAAATCGGCAATTTCAACATTTTCAAGTTTTTTACCCAATTCGTCGGAAACCAAATTCGCGCCGGTAACAACCGCAATATCTTCAAGCATCTCTTTTTTCCTGTCTCCGAAACCCGGAGCCTTAACCGCCAAAACACTGAAAATTCCGCGGAGCTTGTTCAATATCAAAGTCGTAAGCGCTTCACCCTCAACCTCTTCGGCAATTATCACCAATTCTTTTTTGCCCGACTGGATTAATTTTTCCAACAGCGGCAAAAGTTCGTTTATCGCCGAAATCTTTTTATCTGTTACCAAAACATACGGGTCTTCCAAGACCGCTTCCATTCGTTGAGCGTCGGTCATCATATAGGGCGAAGTGTAGCCGCGGTCAAACTGCAAACCTTCAACAATTTCATACGAATTGCCAATTGTGTTTGAATCGTCAATAGTAACCACGCCGTCTTTTTTCACTTTTTCCATTACCTCGGCGATTAATCCGCCCATCTCGGCGTCTTTCACCGAAAGCGTAGCGACTTCTTTAATTTTCTTATTGTCATTTATCGACTCTTTTTGATCTTCAAGAGATTTAACCACGGCAACGCTTGTTTTTTTGAGCTCTTCGGCGAGTTGAATAACATTGAAACCTTTTTCGCGAATCAAACGTTCGCCTTCGTCTATCATTGCATGCGCTAAAACAACCGCAGTGGTTGTGCCGTCGCCGACATTATCGTTTGTTTTTTCGGCCGCCTGCTTGATGAAATCGGCGCCAAGATTTTCATATTTGTTTTCAAGCTCTATTTCTTTGGCAACGGTTACGCCGTCCAAAGTCACCTGCGGCGCACCATAGCCTTTTTCTATTACAACCGCTCTGCCGCGCGGGCCCAAAGTCATCCGAACCGCTTCGGCCAACTTATCTATTCCTTTTTTAAGCGCGTTTCGCGCTTCTTCGTTAAATAAAATTTGTTTCGCCATTTTTATCCAAGAGCGAAGCGATTGGCTATAAAAATGAGCGTCTCGCCGAAGCTTTCAGCGTAGGCGGAAGCCATATCACTTACTCAATTAATTATTCTACAATTGCCAAAATGTCGTCTTCGTCTCCGACCAAATATTTTTTGCCTTCAATTTCTATTTCGTCTGGGCCATATTTTTTAAACAGCACGACATCGCCGACTTTCACCGACATCGCTATTCTTTCGCCCTTGTCGTTAAATTTGCCCGGGCCGACGGCCAAAATTTTGCCTTTTACCGGCTTTTCTTTTTCCGCCGTTTCCGGCAAGACAATGCCGGATTTTGTTGTTTTTTCTTCCTCCAAGGGCTCAAGGAAAATATGATTTGAAAGAGGCTTTATATTCATATGTTTCGCTTAATGCAATCCCAAACTACGAATTCATCCGAATCTACGAAAGTATCCGAAAACGTTTTTTGTATGCTTTTGGATTTGTTCGGATTATTCGAATGCGCAATTTTCGGATTGCCTATTTGACCTTTAATCTCATCATTGTATAAGTAAACCAAATTTTGTCAAGAAAAAAGGGCGTTCCGCGCGAAACAAATCGCAGAACACCCTCGGACTATCGTTTTGAAGCAGCTTCAACCGCTTCTTCAATCTCTTCAAGCCGAACCGGCTTGAAAAAGATTCTATCCGCGCCAGCAGCTTTACCGACACTCTTCACTTCTTCCCTTTCATCGCCAGATATAAGCACGACAAAGGTTTTTGGCGAAGACCGTTTTATTTCCCGTACCACTTCCTCGCCAAGCATACCGCCGGGCATCGTGCGGTCCGTGAATACAACGTCAAAGCCGCCGCTATGCTTGAAAACATCCAAGCCATTAATGCCATTCGCCGCGGTGGTCACGTCGCCAAGACTCGACAGAATCTCGGCGAACATAACACGAATAGACTGCTCATCATCAATCACTAATATTCTCACTTTTCAATCCCTCTCTTTCAATTTTTTTATTTTAGAATTGCTGAATTTATAATAAACTATTATTTAACTTTTGTCAACCCCGTTAGAAGCTATTAATCTATATTATTTCTACTAATAAGATTTGGCTATTTTCATCTAGAATGAATAAAATTTAAAAAATTTTTATGGCTAAAGCTTCTAATGGGGTCAAGAAAATTTGTGTAAAAAAAAGAGGCCTTGCGAGTGAGTAAACACATTTACTCGCAAGGCGCTCAATCTAATGATGCCATCGCAGTTACCTGCAAGGCGTTATAAGGTGCAATCCAGCGATTGATTGTGTCAACCACTGTTTCGGATTCGGTTAACTCTGTATGGTCCACCCCCTCTAAAACAATCATGCCTGCAACTTTTCGCTTAATCTCAAGTGCAGACGAGAGATCAACCACACCGTCGGTCAGACCATTAGAAAACCAGCTTTCTGATCCCTTTTTGTAACCGGCGACTACGTATAGAGGGGTTTCGATTTTATCGTCTCCCGGCTCGTAGACAAACCAAGGACAACCCCAGACTCCACCACTCGGGGAACCGATGGTTACTACCGCAGTAACCATATCCGGATACTCAACTGCAAGTTTCCGAACAATATTCCCTCCCCAGGAATATCCCACTAAGACTACCTTCGTAGTTATCCCTTTTTCCGTAATTTGCCGCATTACATCCGCAGCCCCAGAAGAAAGAGGATAGCTACGTTTCGCAATCACCGTCACGGAACCAGGGATATTCTCCCTCAGATATTCCATACGGTCCTCGGTATTCCCGTATCCTCCAACGAGGACAACGGTAGCCCGATCCGCCGCTTGCGCCACAGTGGCAACAAAAAGCAGCAACACAACAACAATAATCTTTCTCATCGTCCTCATCTCCTTTCCTTATGAAATTGTTAATAGTACTTTTCTACTTAAACTGTTTATAGTATACCAGTTTTAGACAAAAAGTCAAGCCTGATAAAACGCCCGTTTTACGGCAATAAATGGCTTAAAATCCTGGAAAACCAGTTATTTTTTGAAATAGACCAGCCGCCCGATTCAAAAGATTGCTCGACGCCCAAAAGCAACAAACCCGCGGCAACCGCGAATTCCGGGTCTTCAACCTCTTTAACGGTTTCATCGTTTGGAAATTCAATTCCTTCAACCTCAACATTACCGGCCTGAACGGGCAGTTTAAGTTCTTTTTTCGCCAACGCCAAAACACCGGACATCTTCCCTCCTCCGCCCACTATCACCGCGCCGCTCGGAAGATCACCCGTTTTATTAATCAATTTTAAATCGGCGTTAACGAGCTCGAAAATTTCGTTAAGCCGGATTTCAATGATTTCGGAAATAAACCGCTTATTCACCGTTGAGTTCAAACTTTCGTCCAATCCATGAAGGTCTATTTTTTCCTTACCTGAAATTTCTTTGGAATCGGCGGCGCCGAAAAAAATTTTTATTTTTTCCGCGATTTTCACCGAACAGCGCAAACCAATAGCCAAATCATTGGTGATATGAGAAGCGCCTATTGGGAAAGTGGCCGTTGAAACAAGTTTGCCTTCTTGGTAAACCGCAAGATTCGTTGTGCCGAAGCCGATATCTATTAACGCCACGCCAAGCTCTTTTTGATTTTTATTTAAAACCGAACGCGCCGAAGCCAAGGGATTATAAATTATGCCGCCGATTTTTCCGCCCGATGCCTCAAGCGCTTTCACCAAATTATTAAGCGTCGGTTTAAAACAATCTATAATCAAACTATTTATTTCCAGCCGGTTACCCACCATTCCCAACGGGTCAATGATGTCGCCGATGCCGTCGACTATGAATTCCTTGGTTATTGTGTGAACTATCATCCTGTTCGGCCCGAGGTTTATCGCCTGCGAAGCTTTTATGGCGCGCTCAACGTCTTCGGCGCAAATTTCGCTGTCAGCCCGGGAAACCGCCACTATCCCTCGGGAATTTTGAATTCGAATATTGCCGCCTCCGATGTTAACAAAAATATTTTTGGAAGCGGATTTATCAACCTGTTTTATCCCGTCTATAACCGGCTTTAAAGCCTGAACAAGCTCTTCAATGTTTATAATTTCCCCTTTTCTGATTCCCGCCGAAGGAGATTTAAAAACCGCCGCTAACGACAATTTGCCGCCTTTCTCCGCTTTGGCGACCAAAACTTTTATTTGCGAAGTTCCTATGTCTAAAGCTGTTATGTACATTTTGCTAAAATTCCAATTTACAAATTTCAAATCACAAACAATACTCAATTTCCAAATTTAAATATTCAAACACGTTTTTGGAATTTTATTGATTTGAATTTTGAATTTGTTTGTAATTTGGTGCTTGTGGTTTGGTGCTTTATTAAAATAACTTAGAAATTACCCAATTCTCCATCCTTTCCATCTTTATTATATCATTTTTCTTTTTATGGTCATAACCGAAAAGGTGGAGAAGTCCGTGAACAAGTAAGTATTTAGTATCTTGTATTTTGTATCTTGTATTTATATAGATTTCGCCGATGCTTTTATTTTTTGATTTGGGAGAAATGAATCCTTTTGGCTCTTCAAAACTTAAAACGTCCGCGGTTTTGTTTTTCCCGCGGAACTTTTTATTCAAAAATTTCATCAACCGGCCTTCCGTCAAAAAAATCTCAACTGAAATATCTTTTTTGCCGAGAAATTCAATTATTTTCAGGGCCGTTTTCCCCAATTCTTTTTCAATTTTCTTATCCCCTTTACCCGTCAAATCAACTATTTCAACTTTATTCATTCCCAGTAGTAGAAACTCGACTGCGCAAAATAAGACAGGCCGAGTAATCTTTACTTAATTAAATATATTTTGTCATGATAACGATATTATGATTTATCTAAATTTTTATTTTGCGGGCGGGCTATGTCAAGTTTCACTACTGGGCACGCCCAGTAGTAGAAACTCGACTACGCAAAATAGAGCGAGCCGAATAATCTTTGTCTAATTTAATATATTCTTATCATAAGAACAACTTTGTTATTTATCAGAAAATTTATTTTGCGAGGCGAGCTTATGTCGAGTTTTCACTACTGGGCATTCGCCAAAAACTTCTTCGTCGCCTCGCTCACCGCCGAGGCGTCGGCTTTGCCTTTTAATTCTTTCATTGCTTCCGCCATCACCTTGCCGAATCTTGCCCCGTAGGAAGCTTGCTTTTCTTCGGGGTCTTTAACGATTCTTTCAACCGCAGCTTTAACTATTTTTTCAATCTCTTCGACACTAACCTGCTCGGGAAGATATTTTTTTACCAATTCCAATTCCTTAAGCTCTTTTTCCCCCAAATTCTGCCTTCCGGCATTATTGAATATTTCAGCCGCCTCTTTGCGCTTTTTGGCTTCTTTTGACAAAACCTCAATTATTTCTTCGTTCAAAAGCGCCGGATCTCCGCCTTTGCCCTTTTTCTCTATTTCTTTGTTATGCAAAGACGATAAAAGCATGCGTAAAGTATCAACAGCAAAACTATTGCCTGCTTTCATGGCAATTTTTAAGTCTTCATTTAATCTTTCTTTTAGAGACATTTCTTAATGCAATCCCAAACTACGAATTCATCCTTGCCTACCGGCAGGCAGGCGAATCTACGAATTTATCCGAAAGACGTTTTTGCATATTTCGGATTTGTTCGGATTATTCGGATGTGTAATTTTCGGATTGCTTACACTCTTCCCATTTTTCTGGCTTTCGCAATTTCTTTTTTCTTTTTTTCCCTGTGAAGCGCCGATAATTTTTTCTTTAATTTTGATTCGGGGCGAGTTCTAAATTTCCTTTTCTTCGCCTCGCGCAAAATTCCGCTTTGCTGAATTTTTTTAGAAAAGCGGTAAAGAAAAGCGTTTGTCGGTTCTCCTTCTCTTCGTTTTACTTCCATAGTTTTGTTTCATCAACTAATTACGAATTTTGTACTAATATACTAATCCATTGTTTATTAGTATATTCGTAAGTCATTAGCTATTAGCTGATTAATTTGTTTTTAACTTCTTCCAAACTTTCTTTGGGTCGGTTGTCAACGACGCTATGAATCGACCCTCCGCCATCACCAGTCCACCTTGGAATAACATGAATGTGTAAATGCTCTACTGTCTGCCCGCTCACTTTACCATGATTTATTCCGATTGTAAAACCGTCGGGCTTTAATTTTTTATTCAATAAACCAGTTGTTTCTTTAACAGCCTTGAAAACTCCTTCTATTTTACCGTCGGGCAATTCCAAGATATTCCCGGCATGAACCTTCGACAAAATCATTGTGTGCCCGGGCGCGCGGGGATTAACATCTAAAACTGCCGTGGCGTCGGCGTTTTCATAGACAATCTGCGCCGGAATTTCCTTATTCGCTATTTTACAGAATAAACAATCCACCGCTTCGCTTTATCAACTAATTACGAATTTTTCTACTAATATACTAATCCACTTTTTGTATTAGTATATTCGTACAGATTAGTCATTAGTTGATTTACTACAATCTCTTCCTGACTTCGTCCACCACCTTGGACAAAGGCACCGTTTCTTGGACTCCGTTTTTCATATCCCTGATAATTATGCTTTCTTCAAAAACTTCGCGCTGGCCGAGTATCAAAGCCATTTCAACCTCTTCTTTATCAGCGACTTTTAATTGCGCTCTCAAAGACTCTCTGCCTAATGATTCTATAACTTTTATTCCCGCTTTGTGGAATTCTTCAATTAATAAAAAAGCTTTTTTCTTCGCCGGCTTGCCAATTTGGATTAAAAATGCTTTCGCTTTAGGTTTAGGCAATCCGCTTATGTCCATGATTTTCATGAGTTCCACTATCCTTTCAACTCCAAAACTGACGCCGACGGCGGGCAGTTCGCTTTTTTTCACCCCCAGCAATTCCGCCAAATAATCATATCTGCCGCCTCCCCCCAAAGCGCCTGGATAAGATTCCGAAAATATTTCAAAAACCGTCCGATTGTAATAATCAAGTCCGCGAACGAGAAAATTATTAAGCGAGTAAGGCAGATTAAGCCCGTCTAAATATTCCAAAACTTCCCTGAAATGGCTCCGGCAAGGCGCGCATAAATAATTTATCGTTGCCGGCGCGTCTTCTTTTATCGGCTGGCATTTTTCGTTTTTACAATCAAGAAGCCTTAAAGGATTGACGGAAGCGCGGCGTTTGCAATCTTTACAGATTTTCGCCGAAAAACGGCGGTAATATTCCTGTATTTTTCTGCGGTAAACCTGCCGGCAATTTCTGCAGCCAACGCTGTTAATTTGAAGCGACAAATTTTTTATTTTCAATTCTTCAAGGGAGCGAATACCTGCCAAAATTATTTGGGCGTCATAAACCGGGTCATCTTCGCCGCCCAAAATTTCAAAACCGTATTGGTGGAATTGGCGGTAACGGCCGGCTTGCGGCTGTTCATGCCTAAAAAACGGCCCGAAATAATAAAGTTTTGTCGGCTGGGGCATATGCGACATTCCATTTTCAAAATATGCCCTGACTATGCCCGCGGTATTCTCGGGTCTGAGCACCAAACGGTCGCCTCCCTTTGTTTTTAAAACGAACATTTCTTTTTCAACGATGTCCGTTGAAACTCCGATTCCCCGCTCGAAAACTTCGGCTTTTTCTAAAATCGGCGTGTCTATTTTTGAAAAATTATAAAAATTGGCGGTGTCTTGGCTGGCTTTTTTAACCTTTTCCCACAAAGGCTGTTCTATGGGTAAAATATCACGCATGCCCTTGGGGCTTTGGAGCGAGGCTTTATTTTCTTTTTCCGCCTTTTCCGATTTTTTTTGCTTTTTTTGCTTTAAAGGCTTAGGCATAGTGTAAATTTAAAATGTAAACATCAAAATGGAAAATGACAATGTAAAATGTTAAAGTTTTTTATTTTGATTTTTGATTTTTCAATTTTGATTTTTCTAATATGCCGGTTGTTCCACCGCCATGGCCTTATTGAAGGGCCAGAGCCGCAAACGTACTAAGCCGACTATTTCCGATTTTTGTAAACTTCCCCAACTCCGCGAATCAAAACTGTAATTGCGGTTATCCCCCATTACAAAATATTGGTCGCTTTTTAAAATCACTTCTTCGCTTCCCGATGTTTTAAGGCCGGACGATAAGTAAAACTCGTCCAAAACAAAACCGTTTGAATTTTCAGGATTAAAAATTTTGATTTTGCCATTGCTTATTAAAAGGCGTTCACCAGGCAAACCGATGACTCTTTTGATGTAATAAACGCTTTCATCGCCGGGATAATGGAAAACTATCACATCTCCCCTGCCGGGCTGATTAAAACGGTAGCTGATTTCGTCTATCAATAAATAATCGCCTGACGAAAAACTCGGCTCCATTGAGGCGCCGCTAACTAAAAAGGGCTGGACGATAAAACTCCTTACGGCCGCCACAACCACAACGGCTACCGCCACGACTTCAAATATTTCCCAAAAAGAATAAAGAAAAGCCTTCATGTTAAAAATTTAAAATGTAAATATCAAAACGGAAAATGACAATGTAAAATGTTAAAGTTTTTTAATGTTAAAATCTTAACGTTTAAAACATTTTGTAATTTTGAATTGTAATTTTCCTGCCTGCCGGCAGGCAGGGATTTTTGATTTTTTAACTTTAATTTACAATATTCCTGCTCCAAATACAGAAACATTCCCATACAAGCAAATTTATTCTATAATACAAACATATGGAAATCAAGCCCCGTATGACAACGGCGATAGTAATTTTTCGCTTAATTTTCTACTATTACAAGGTGTTTCCGTTAATTCAAAATAAATTATATTAATCTGCGCAATACTATGAAAAATTGTATTAAGCCCATCGCCGTTACTCTACGGGGCAAGCCTAAACTAATCATCGGCCTGGGCAACCCGGACAAAGAATACGAAAAGACATACCATAATGTGGGTTTTTTGTTTATTGACTACATTACAAAAAACCCACAAACAGCCTCAATCCTAAATTCTCAATCCTTAATTCTTAAATCTAAGGTTTATATGAATGAATCCGGCGGATTCGTTAAAAAAACCGCAAAACAAAACAACGCCAAACCGGAAGAGCTATTGATTATTCACGACGATTCCGATATAAAAATGGGAGAATACAAGCTTTCTTTCGGCCGCTCTTCCGCCGGACACAGAGGCGTGCAATCAGTAATAGATTCGCTTAAAACCAAAAATTTTTGGAGGTTTAGAATCGGCATTGGACACGGACCAACACGGACACCACACGGACTCGTACGGAAAAAGGCTTCAGAAATCGTTTTGAAAAAAATTTCAAAAGCCGATATGGAAACGCTAAATAAAATTTTTAAGGAATTCGCATTATGCCAGGTAGTGAAAACTCGACACAAGCTCGCCCCGCAAAAAAAATAGATTTTTGAATAAATTAAGTCGCAATTATGATAAAAATACATTAAATTAAACAAAGATTCTTCGGCTCGCTTTATTTTGAGCAGTCGAGTTTCTACTACCTGGTATGTCTAAAATAAAAACATTTATTTTATTTATCGGCGACATCGCGGTTTTATACGGTTCGCTGATTTTAACTATGATTCTGCGTTATGGGCCGGCCGATTTTGATTATCGCTTATTTGCACACATTAAACCGTTTTCGCTAATCTTCATTTTTTGGCTTTTAATTTTTTACTTGGCTGACCTTTATGAAGAAAAAAATTTAAGGTTGGGAATAAATATTTTACAAACTTTTGCGTTCGCGATTTTTATCAGCGTTATCGGCTCAATAATCCTATTTTATCTTTTCCCTTCGGTTTTTGAACTGACGCCGAAAACCAATTTGGTCATTTTAACGCTGGTTTTCGGATTTATTGATTTGGGCTGGCGTTTCGGATTGGCAAAAATATTCATAAGCGGCGGGCTGAAAACCCGCATCGTTTTTATGGGCGATTCGCCGATTACCGAAGAAATCAAATTGTATCTTCAAAAAAACCCGCAAATAGGATATGAAATAGTTTCAAAAATTGAAGACGGCGCCGATATGGTTATCATCCAACCGAGCGCCAAAAACGACCCGAAATTCATTGATTTTTTCTATGGCCTTTTGGCGGCGAAAATCGCCGTTGTGGATTCAATCAAATTTTATGAAACGATTTTTCAAAAACTTCCGATTGAAGAAATTGAAAGAGGCTGGTTCATTGAAAAAATAACCACCCGCCGGCGGGCTTACGAATTCGTCAAAAGATTAACAGACGTCATTTTCTCAATAATTCTTGGAATTATTTTTATTCCTATCGGATTGGTCATCGCCGTTTTGACAAAGTTAAGCTCGCGTAAAGGACCGATAATTTTCAAACAGGAAAGAGTCGGACTTAACAATAAAAATTTCGTACTCTTGAAATTCGGCACGATGAAAGCGGACAAAGGGCCTCTTTGGACCAATAAAAACGACGACCGGCTCACGCTTTTGGGCAAATTTTTAAATCATACCCACCTAAACGAAATTCCTCAGCTTTATAATATTTTTAAGGGTGATATTTCGTTTATCGGACCCCGGGCGGAAGATAAAAAACTTGTTGAAATTTACCGTCAAATTCCCCACTACGAAATCCGGCACATGATTAAACCGGGCTTAACGGGCTGGGCGCAGTTAAATTACAAAGCGAGCGCTTCAGTAGAAGAAGCTAAGGAAAAACTGAAATACGATATTTATTATATTAAAAACCGCTCGCTTATGCTCGATTTCATAATCTTTCTTAAAACCACGAAATACTTTTTCTTTTCACAAAAATAATGCCCAGTAATTCAACTTCAAATGATTAAAAAAATAAAGGATTTGCTTTTCCAAAACCGCACGTCAAAACAGACGGTTGTCAAAAACGTTGTTTGGTTAAGCTTGAGCCAAGTTGTCGGAAGATTAATAAGAGGGCTATTCATTATTTTCGCCGCTCGGCTCTTGGGAGCGTCTGAATATGGTGTTTTTTCTTACGCGCTTGGACTGGCGGGATTTTTCACTCTTTTTGCCGACTTGGGAATAAATTCTATTTTAACCAAAGAAGCCAGCCGGGAACCGGAAAGGGCTTCATCTTATTTTGCAACTTCTTTTTGGATAAAAATATTTCTTGTTTTTTTCGCTGTTCTTTTGGTTATTTTTGTCGCGCCTTATTTTTCAAAAATCGAATCAATTGAAACACTTTTTTATTTTGTGGCGCTTTTGACGATTTTTGACAATCTTCGCGAGTTTTTTAACGCTTATTTCCGCGCTAAAGAAAAAATGGAATTTGAAGCGCTGGTAAATGTTTCAATGAATATTGCCATTGCCGTTATAGGCGCGATTGTCCTTTACCATTCACAAACCGCCAAAGCGATAACTATTTCTTATGTCGGAAGCGCCGGAGTCGGTCTTTTGATCGCCGGTTTTATTATACGAAAAGAGTTTAAAAAAGTAATCAGCTATTTCGATAAAAAGCTCATCCAACCAATTATAAAAGCCGCTTTACCCATCGCAATCATGGGATTTCTTGGGGTTTTTATGTTGAATATTGATATTATAATAATTGGCTGGTTTATGTCGGCGGCGGATATCGGCCTTTATTCTGCCGGCCAAAAAATAGTTCAATTGCTTTATACGATGCCTATTATCATCGCCAGCGCGCTTTTCCCGGCGCTCTCAAGAGCCGCTTCCAACAAAGACAGCCTGAAAGTATCTCTGATTATGGAAAAAGGAATGGCGGCGATATTCGCTTTTGCCATACCAATAACATTAGGCGGAATAATCTTGGCAAGGCCTATTATTAATTTATTGTTCGGCGGCGAATATCTGCCGGCGGTATTAACTTTCCAAATTCTTCTTTTAACCAATATCGTGATTTTTCCACAAACACTTTTGTCAAATTTTGTTCTTGCCTACAATAGGCAAAAAAAGCTTGCTTTTTACGTAGGTTTAGCCGCCCTAGGAAATGTTGTTCTTGATATTATTTTTATCCCGAAATTCGGCATTGCCGGGTCAGCTGCGGCCACTGTTATCGTCCAAGCAATATATATTTTCCTTACGTGGAATATGATTAAAAAAATTAATCCTTTTAAAACCATTGCCAATCTTAAAAAGATATTTATTGCTTCGGCCATTATGTGTATTGCCGCTTTTGTGTTTAATTATTTAAATATACCGGTTATTATTAATATATTGACTTCCGGAGCGATTTACTTCTTAGCGCTTCTGATATTAAAAGAACCTATCATTAAAGAAGGAAAGTCGGCTATTTTAAACATAGATTAATTATGAAAAAAGTATTAATTGTTTCAAGTTACGCGCCGCCGGCTATCGGCGGCCCGCAAAATCTTTATAACCTCTTTCGAGACCTGCCAAAAGATTTTTATTATATCCTCACGAGTTTTTATAATATTGATAATAATTCCGCTAAAAACGGCACTTGGCTTTCAGGAGAATATTTCTTCTATGATAATTTCAAGAAAACCGCGGCTGACCTAAAAGCCGATGCCCAGAAACAAGACGTTATAAAAAAGCGTTCTTGGGTCTCAAAAATAAAACACTTGGTCAAACGCTCAAAAATTCTCTGGGTTGTGATGGGGCCGTTCGTTATTTTTGGCCAGATTCTATTGATAATAATAAGCGCGATGAAGGTTTTGAAAAAGCGGCAAATTGACGAAATTCTCGCTTTTTCCGATTATGGTCCGGCTCTAATCGGAACTTATATTGTTCATCTTATAACAAAAAAGGCCTATTCCATTTTTCTTTTTGACCTTTATAAAGGAAATTTTTTCCCGTTTCCCGGCAACATTCTCGCGAATATTTTTGAAACTAAAATTTTTAGCGGAGCAAGAAAGATAATAGTTACTAATGATGGCACTAAAAATTTTTATGAAAAGCGTTACGACAAAAACATCACTGATAAAATAATAATTATTTATAACGCCGTTTTCCCCGAACCTTATCTTGCTTTAAAGAAAGATTCCAGCCGCAAGAACAAACCTTATTTTGATATTGTTTTTACCGGTCGGATTTATTGGCCCCAAATTGAAGCCCTTAAAAATCTTATGAAAGCGGTTGATTCCATAAACGACATTGATATTAAAGTAAAAATATACTGCCCAAATCCGCCGGAATACGTCCAAAAACTCGGGGTTAAAAGCGAAAAAGCGGTTTTTGACTCTGCCCCGCCGCAAGAAATGCCAATTATTCAAAGCCAAGCCGATATTCTTTTTCTTCCTCTTTCCTGGGGAACGAAAAGCCAAGCCATTATTGACACCGCTACTCCGGGGAAACTTTCCGATTATTTAATTTCCGGCCGGCCAATGTTAATTCATGCTCCTAAAACAACCTTTTTGGCCCGGTACGCGAAAGAAAAAAAATTCGCGACTGTAGTTGACGAAAACGACCCGGAAAAATTGAAAGAAGCTATTATAAGTTTATTGCAAGATAAAAAACTTGCTCAAATACTCGTAAAAAATGCCAAGAAAACGTTTATGAAGAATCACGACGCGAACAAGTGCGCTGAAGAATTTCGAAAGTTATTTATGGAAAATTAAACTTGAAGAGTAGTTTTTTCTATCCACTTGATTATCCCCGGCAAGGCTTTTTCCAGTTTTACTTGCGGCTTCCATCTTAAAATCTTTGCCGCCTTCGATACATCTGGTACCCTTCTCCTGATATCATGCTTAAACCCTTTGACAAATTTATATTTAAAAGGTTTGTTGCCGCACATCAATTTATATATCAACCTCGCAAGATCAAACATCTTTGTTTCTTCACTTGTACCGAAATTAAAATCTTGATTAATTGCCTTAGGATGCTCGGCGGCTGACACAATCCCTTTTGCGATATCTGAAGCGTGCGTAAAACATCTTGTTTGCTTGCCGTCGCCCAAAATCTGAAGCGGCGACTGTTCATCTAAAATCTTTTTTATTAAATCAGGAATTACATGGCTATAACCCACTTCGTCACCCGGAAATTCATTTACGCCGTAAGCGTTAAAAGGCCTTACTATGACATAAGGCAAGCCGAATTCTTCGTAAAAAGACTTACAATAAACTTCACCTATTAATTTACTGAAGCCATAAGCCGTGATTGGCGGAGGAATTTTTGGAATATCACTTTCTTTGCTTGGAAATTTACTTGTTGATTCAAAAACCATAGATGAGGAAATATAAACCACTCTTTCATATTTGAGCTCTGCCGCGCTTTCAAAAACGGTATTATAAAGCTTATTATTCTCTTTAAGGATGGTGGCCGGATATTTATGAAAATAGCCTATACCGCCAATCTTAGCAGCTAAATGAATTACGCGTTTAAAGCCCTTGAAATACTTAAAAGATTGACTTTTATCTGTAAGATCGACTTTTATAAATTCTAGATTTTTTTGTTTTTTGTAGCTAATAATTGATTTGCTTAAATCGTCAAGTACCCGGACAAAATATCCGCGGTTTAATAATTCATTTACCACATAAGAACCTATAAAGCCGGCTCCGCCGGTGACTAAAATTTTTTTCATATAATTGTTATTTCGCCTTTTTCCGGCCGTAATCTTTGTGTTCGTCCAAAACTACCATCTTTTTACCCTTCATTAAAGCCTTAACATTTATGATAAACGTTTCGTCAATGGCTTTTTTCAAAGCCGAACGCTTATTCACTATATCAATATCTTTAAAGGAGAGTTTAGCTAATTCTTCAAGAATCTCGGTCCGCCTTTTTGCAGGTAATCTTTTTTTATCTAATTCTTTTTTGAAAGCCATTACCTCGTCCTTCAAATGCCAAAGCCTCACATTTTCAATAGCCAGCTTGTCCACAAGCTCAGAAAAAGAAGTAAATATATTGAACATTTTTACTAACTCCCTATCTTTACTTTTTTTTGATTTTGCCATATTTTTATATTTCACAATGATTGCTCATTTTCTCTAAATTCAGGCCGCTGCGGATATTTCTTATTCAACTGGTCATTATCCGAAAGCATACCATTCAAAAAATCATAATTGACCCCCATTTTCTTCGCGAATGCCTGAAGGGCCAACGTATCTTTGGGCAAGCATTTACCGCCAAAACCCCGCATATTCTCATTACAATCCAAATAATAATCAATCATATTGTGCCTTCTAACGACAATGGATTTTATCTCGTTGTAATCAGCTCCAACTTTTTTAACCAAGTCATAAAACAGATTAGCAAAAACTATTCTTGTGGAATTGAAAACATTAAGAAAATATTTGACGAACTCGGCGTTTATAGGCGTAGTCCGAATATACTCCTTGACTAAATTACCATGGACAGCAACGATTTTCTGATATAAATCATTGTGTTCAGTGCCGATAACGCAAATATCCTGATTACAAAAATCATGTATCGCGGCTTGCTCTTTCAAAAATTCAGGATTAAAAGCAAAACGTAAATAGAATAATTCTTTCGCCAACCGGTCAGTTATGCCCGGTTCAACCGTAGATTTTATAACCACGTCCTTTTTCACACCTTTTTGTGAAGCCAAATTATTCAATTCAATACAAACTGACTCAACAGCCGAAACATCGCAAGCCCCGTCCGAACCGATAGGAGTGCTCACGCAAATAAAAATGACGTCCGCATTATTAAAAACATCTTCTATCGAAGTAATAGGGTCTTTTTTATCATAACTAAAAATCTTATGGCCTTGTTTTTTCTCAAGGCCGAAGCGTACCGCGCTACCAACTACTCCCAAACCTATAATTCCTATATTCATATTATTATCTCAAATATTTTCTTAAAACCTTTTTTATTAAATTCGGCAGTTTAGCTGAAATTCTTATTTTTATTTTACCAAAAACTGAAGCGTTTTGATAGGTCTCTATACCACCGCAATGATAACTTATGGCATTCAAGGCTTTTACAATCTCCACTCCTCCTGCTTTGCACCTGTTAAAAAAATCTACATCGCCCGTCAGGCCGTCATCTCTAACTAACGGCGACTGTGGACCAAATCGTTCCCAAACATCCATTGGGCAAACAAACGGCATCGCGTCAAACCTGCGCCCGTATTTTTTTTCATCAGTTACCAATTCATCCTTATAAATCTTCGCACAAAAATCCTCAAACTCCTTTTGTTTGAATTGATTCCGAGTAGTTAACCCAAAATTCACTGCCGTATGAATTGTTGGTAACGTTCCAGGCTCAATTAATTTGCAATTCACAATCCGATTGGGCTTTGCCCAAGAAAATAAATTAGCCAGCCAATTTTTGTAAAAAGCATGGTCTGTGGCTATTGGGCAGACATAATCGGCATATTTATAGCCAATTTCATACCCCAAATTCCAGCCTTTGTAGAGATTCCAAACGAAATCCTTATCCGGCTCATATTCCATATCCACGTATTTTATATTCCGTTTTTTCAAATAATCGTAAATCTCTTGGCTCGTCCGCCAACAAAGCACAACCAAATCGTAATCCTCTTCTCTCATCCCGGAATTCTTTACTGCTTGATTAAGCGAAAAATCAAGCATATTAAAAGCCTTTCCGGCCTGCAGGTAAAGAACTAATTTCGGCTTGTCCCAGCGTCCATTAAAAATCATATGTTTTAAATATTATTATAATCCTTCTAAAAAATCAAGTTGATTTTCTCTAAATTCCTTGAAAATTACAATTAATAGCTTATACTAATATAAACATTAAAAATCGTTATGCATCCTCAAGAACTTTGGACAAAAAATCAGCTTATACATTTCAGCTATATTTGGACAAAAATAATAAATGCCGTTCAAAAACTTAATCTGGATAAAAATTCGGCGATTTTAGATATTGGCTGCCACGAAGGAATGTTTGATAAAACTCTCCATTATTTAGGGTTTAGAAACGTCTACGCTTTTGATATTTCCAAAGACGCAATTCAAAAAGCCCAACTTGTTTTTCCGGAAATAAAAGACAGCTTTTTTATTCACGATGCCTACAATCCTAATCTTCCGTCATCTATTCCTAATAAATTTGATTTAATAATTTCTACTGAAGTCATTGAACATCTTGTTTCTCCAAAAACCTTTATTAAAAACATCCGCCATTGGTTAAAAGACGATGGATATTTAATAATTACTACGCCATATCATGGATATCTAAAAAATTTGGTAATCGCTTTATTCAATAAATTTGACAGTCATTTTGAATTCAAAAATGAAGACGGACACATCAGATTTTTTTCAAAAAAATCGTTAAAGAAATTTCTCAAAGAAAATGGGCTCACAACTTTAGCGTTTCGGGGATGCGGCAGATTTCCTTATTTTTGGCGGTCAATGCTGATGGTCACGAAAAAGAACCCCAAATAAATATATAAAGTTAATTTCCCCTATAAATTATTCATCCTTTTCCCCCTCTTGAATGTGATAAACGATACTATCAAAAGCAGTATATTTATGTACACCTATTTGTTTCAGTTTTTCATTAAAGAAAATAACATCGCCAGGAGTTTCACTGCCGTCAACTTCTTTCCTGTTGCCAATGGGGTAGCCGTCGCTTTTTATAAAAACGTCCTTATAAATAGCGCAAGGCATAAAGTGACCGCCCCTATGCAACTCCAGTTTCTTAATCCTTTCAACATATCTCTGAAAAGCTACGTCATCAAAATTCTTATATGATGTTCCAAAATTTTTCGTAAGAGCAAGATGCCCTCCTAATAATTTTCCCGACTCAACAAGTCGTGAACAGATAACACAATCTTTATCCAAATGTTTTAAAAGATTTTCTAGCCAATCAGACGAAAAAGCCATATCTGAATTGACAAAGACAATTATTTCCCCGGGAGCATTCATGCCGCCATAATTATACGCCCTATAAACACGCTTTAAGTAATGCTCACTCTTATCTTCATTCTCAAAAATCAGATGCGGTAAATTATTATCTTTTAAATATTTTTTTACCTTATCAGTAGCATTATTAGCAATAAATAAAAAATCGGCGTTTTTGGTGTACTTATTGAAAGATTTCCAGACAAAATCAATGTAGCCTATTGATTTGTAAACCGGACAGACCACGGTCACTTTAGGCCACGGTTGCTGCAATAATATTTTGTCGGTTTTAATCGGTTGATTAAAAAGTATGACCAATCGAGTTTGGGTATTAACAAGAAATTCCTGAATACCGCAAGGTAAAGATTCGATAATTTTTTTTACTATCCCTTTTAATTTTGTCATTTATTGTAAATTTTTCTTATAGATTCTTTATATTTTAAAGCCCCCCAAAGCTTCTTGAAGTAATGGATTTATTTGCTAAATCATGATAGATGTCAGCAAGAAAAAAATAAAATTTCTGTCTCAAGAAACTCGTTAGTAACTTAATACCTGCTCTTAAATTTGTTGGTTGCGCTCTGACGACTTTTAAGAAATATCTTCTGGTTAATTTAATTTTGCCTAAACCCATATAAATGCCGGCAATATTTTGGAAAATCATATTTTGGAAAATCATATTTTGGAAAAAATGAGAATACGCCACTGGATTATTTTCAAATGAATCGACATATTTTTCGAGCAAGTATTTCCAATCTTCCGTACTAACTCTTGCCATAGAGCCGCAATACAAATTTTCGTCGTGAATGTAACATTTTAGTAAAAATTCTGGAACAACCAGCAAATCAAATTCTTTTAAAGCTCTATAAAATAAATCAGTGTCAGCGGATAATTTCAGCTTTTCATCTAAAAAAGCTATTTCGCCAAAAACTTCTCTCTTAAAAAGAAAGTTGCTGAAATTCGGAAAAGGATGACTTACGCGCATAATTTTTAAAAAGCTAAAGCTTTCGTAATTTTTTTTAATTTCTTGAATTTCCATCTTCATTATTCGTTTTCTTACCTCATCGATTCTCGAAATAAAACATCCAGACATTCTAATAAGGCTTTATGCGGAGACTCTACATGTTTAAGGATGTCTAATACAAGAACTATCTCAACTGACTCCGAAGGGATATCAATATCATGAAGATTTAAAATTCTATCCACCCCAAGCCCTTTTCACATGTTGCAACCTACATAGACTTTATTTTTGAAAAACTGACGCATATCAGCAAAACCTTCTTGGTTAGGGACCTAAAAAACCCCAAATTCAAATATTGGTTCAGCTATTAGGAAGTTTTTTAAAACTATTTTTACTAATTGTTTTATTAAATAGCACATTTTTAAGTTAACGGTTCATTAATGATTAACAATAAGACCAATACCACATCCACCTTGATTTAAATCTTTAATAAATTCGACTGTTTGATATTTACTTTCTATTTCCCTCCAAAAAGCGGGCACTCCACCAATATTTTCTTCGGACCCAGAAATTATATCATGAAATGCGATAATACCACTACTCTTTACTAATGGACTATACATTTCAAAATCTTTTTTGACACCTTCATAGCTATGGTCGCCGTCTATAAAAAGAAAATCAACGCTTCGCTTATTTAAGATATCTTTTACTTTATTAATAGTTTCCTGAGCATGCGAATCCTGCCGCAGTAAAAACATTTTCTGACTAGCCACGGTAAAAGATTTGAAGATTGGAATTTTCCATTCGGGATACCCTCCGCTGAATTTACCTTCAGGCAAGTCAATACTAATTATCGTTGCATCATCAGGGGCAAGCTTAGAAAAACAAAAAAATGTTCCTCCGTTCGCCGTACCAATCTCAACCATTATTTTTGGCTCAATTTCTTTAAAAATTTTAAGCAGCTCCAAAAATTCTTCCCTTATCTGCATAGGAGCAAAAACACCCAAATATTTAAAGAAAATATAATCAAAGACTTTCTGATTGTCGTCCGACGAAAAATTTCTTAATTTATGCATAACTTTTTCCTTATTTCTAAATACAAAGAACTTAATATAAAGAGGGCGTATTGTTACTTTTACAAAGTTTGCAGTCTTAAATAGAAAGATTCTTAGTCCTTCTTCTTTTAATACTTTTATGCCTTTTTTTATTTTTTTAAACATAGTTGTTTTTTTTCTAATCCTTCTTAATAAACCTATCTGCTAAATGCGAGTCGATAAACTCGGTCTCGCCGGTAACTAAAATTGTTTTTATATTGTTATTAGTTATTATTTACTGATAAATTAAGCATACTACGGTTATTTTTGAAAAAGGTTTAGTAAGAATAATATTATCTGTTCTAATAGAAGATTCTTTAATCAGAATCAACTGCGATCAAATGTTACGCAGTATTTTTTGAAAAGAAAAAGGCAGGGATTTTATAATTTTCTTTGTTAATATTTTAATTCGTCTCATTGTTAGTATTTTAATTCATCTCATTGATTGTATACCCTTCTAATAAAATTATTATTTTTTAGAATATCTAAACTTCTTGAATTTTTGAAAGTTTGCTTTTAAAAAGCTAACTTATATAATTATCATGATGAAACTAAATTCAGATTGCGGAAATAATTATTTAGAACTATTTGAAATAAAAAATATAGCTTTAAAAATATTAAATTTAATTAAAAAATCATTTAATTAAATAAAAAATTCATAAGTAATTGGCAATTTTTCTCTGCTGTAAAAAATTTCTTAGAAACCTCCCTGGCCATTAAAGCCGTTTCTAAATATTTTTTCTCATTTTTAATAAATTCTCTTAATATCGATTCTACGGCCATTTTAGATGATTCGCTAACTACTAAACCTAAATTATAATTCATAAAAAACTTTGTTACTGCTGCATAAGAAGGCGCAATAAGTAAAATAGGAATCGCTGAAGCCAGATACTCAACGATCTTTCCGCCTACCATTATAGAAACAACAATTTTATTCTCTTCCAAAAAAGAAAATGGCATTAATAAAAGATCGGCTTTTTTTAATTCTTTAATTAATTTATCTCCTTCTGCATAATCCCAATAAACATTTTTTGCGTAAATTCCTTTTTCATTTAATATTTTAATTTCTGTTTTTTTATGAGGTGTAAATAAATAAAGTTCCAAATCAGAATGATTTCTAATAACCTCACAAAATAATTTGATAATATCAAATTGAAATTTACTAATCGACCCGGTATAATAAATTCTATATATACTTTTCTTTGATAAGTCTGTTTTCGATATGTAATATTTTTCGTATATTATAGAGGAAGAGATAACAAACATTTTTTGAACATCATCGGGATAACGATTTTTATAAAAGTCTTTCAAATCATCCCAGATAAAAAATAGATATCGCGATTTTTTTATTAAAAATTTTTCGATAAAACTAGCAACATAAAAAGCAATTCTACTTAAGGAGTTATTCCCCTTATAAAGGTCAAAAAAATAAAAATCAATCGGGATTTTTGTTAGAAAAAAGAGAAAAAAAGATGCCAGCATACAAGGCCCAGCATCGACAATAAGTAAAATGCTTTTGATATTATTCTTTCTACATAAATAAAGAGCTTTCTTGATGATATCAAAAATTTGAGTGAAATAAAATCCGAATTTAAAGAATTTGATACCAGAAAAGTAAAAAGTCCGGCCGGAATTAAATTCGGGGAAAAAACGCATCTTTTTTTCAGTCAAAACATAATAGCTGTCTCTAGGAAAATAAAAGAAAAGATCGCCCAATCTTTTTCCAGAACTAGTCGATAAAGGAGGAAAATTAGAAGCAATAATTAAAATTTTTTGTTTGTCCATATTATAAATTATAAGTTCTTCTGATAAATTTTTTATTTTTTAAAGTTTCGAAGCTGCGCGAAGTTTCAAAATAATTTGATTGAACTTTTAAAATAAAATCTTGATACGCTCTTTCACTCGGGCTGCCTCCTTCGGGATTTAAAATATTTCTATCCCAATCTGTTTTCATATTGTATGCCTCGCGCATTTTGTTATAAAGCGTTTCTTTACCTTCAAACCCTTCCAGGATTGTGGCGCCAGCCCAAATTGTTTCCGGCCGTTCGGTGGAACGGCGCGCAATAACACAAGGCGTTCCCATAATCAGAGCTTCTTCCTGGACCGTGCCGCTGTCAGAAACTATCAGACGCGCGGTTTTTTCCGCTTTCAAAAAGTCAAAAAATCCCAATGGCTTGTTTTTAATGAATTGAGAATCGTTAAGTAAATACCCCAATTCATATTTTTCAATCATTGCCGCGGTTCTTGGCATAACCGGAAAAACAACCGGCAATTTTTCTTCTTTGGCAAACCTTAAAATATCCGAAAGTTTATTTTCCAGAATTTCTTTTACGCTGATATTTTCTTCCCGATGAAGCGTAACTAAAATAAATTGCTTTTCCTTCACTCCCAGTTCTTCAAGAATTTTGCTCGCGTCGGCTTTTACTTCGTAATCGTTAACTGCGTCCATTATTATATTACCTATTACTTTCACCCTGAAATCGTCAATGCCTTCCGAGACCAAAATGTCTTTATAGCGCGGAAGATAAGAATAAAGCGCGTCAGACAAATGGTCTATAACGACCCTGTTTTTTTCTTCCGGCATCCGCCAATCAAAACTCCGTCCGCCGGCTTCCAGGTGAATAACCGGCACCCCGCAACGGGCCACTGTTATTGAAGAAAGAACGGTATTTGTGTCTCCCAGATACATTACGGCGCTTGGTTTTACTTTTTCAATTAAGTCATATACCCGCTCGCCGAGAAGAGCGGTTTGGTAGGCATGATTTGAAACTCCCCTTTCTTTAAGTGTTAAACCGATTCCCAGATCAATATCCGGTTGGCGGATATCAAATTCTTTCAAGAAATTTCCGAAGAGCTCGGGGTCGTAATGCTGGCCTGAATGAACCAAAAGATGCTCAAAGTTGTCTTTGTAGCCGTCAAGAAGCTTTATAAGCTTATACATCCTGATATAATCGGGCCGGATACCAAGCAAGGTTAATAATTTAAACTTCATAATCTAAATTATAATTCGTCAACCATTTGACTGAACGAAGGAACTTTAAGTTTCGCATTCAAATCTTTAACCGTTGACATTATACGATTCAGTTTATTTTCAGTATTAACGCTGATTTTACAATTGATTCCGAATTTCTCTTTAAATTTACTAACCATTTCGTATTTGGAGACGGTGTTTGAAAAGACATGATAAATGCCTATCTTGGGATACGCTTCCCTGCTTGACATAATTTCATCGCAGATTTTTCCGAATTGTTTTGTAGTAATGCCATTCCAATAATGTTCGGCAAATCCGCTTATTTCTTTTCCATCCTGTTGTAAAAACCATTCTAAAAGACCGGTGAATCCTTCCAATTCCCTGCCGACAATCGAAGTCCTTATAGTTAAACAATTCGTAGGCTCGCCTATGCTTTTTGAAAGGCCGTAAATATCAACCGGCGTCTTCAAAGAATTTTCGTCATAAGGAAATCCTTCTTTGCCATTATAAACGCAATCTGTTGTTATATGAATAAGTTTTTCGCCGAAAATTCCAGCGAGAATATGCGGCAAAGCGCCATTTATAAAAAAAGTTAAGGCCGGATTAACCATTGAGTAAGGAATCGTAATTCCTATAGCATTTATGACAAAATCTACCTCACCGGCTTCTTTTAAAAAGTTTGGAAGATATTCTCCGAGGCTGCCTTTTTTATTGATATAATCCTGATAAATCGGTTCGGCGTCAAAAAGAACGACTTTGTGTTTGTCTACCCCGCCGTATTTTCGGTTAAGCAAGTCTATTTTTTCTTTATCACGAGCAGTAAGAACAAGCTCGTATTTATCTTTTAAAACATCGTAGACGGCGCTGCCAAGCATTCCTGTCGCGCCCAATAATAAAACTTTTTTCATCCGTTTAATTTAAAATTAACGATTTTCGACCGACCAAATATTCATACCCCAATAATTATGCGGAAAACGGTAATCATCGTCCTTTGATTCTTCAAGCGTTGAGGTTGAATAAAACATTATTTTTGTGCCTTGTTCCAATGGCCGAAAGCCATTGGCAAAGCCGGACGGAATAAAAAGTATTCCGGGATTTCTAGCTGAAAGCACGAAACGATGCATTTTGTTGTTTTTGTTTGGAGTTTCATGATGGTCCATTTCCACGGCCGCGACAATCGCCGAACCGGAAACCACAAAAACATATTTCGCCTCATTTTTATGGCCATGAAAAGCGCGTATTGTTTCCGGGGAAAAATTTTCCACCATATAAAACCGTTTTACGCCGCTGAAGTCAAAATCATTGGCAAAGGTAAGCATCCCGCGATCGTCAATCGCAAATCCCCCTTTTATCAATGTCGGTTCTTTTTTAATTAAATTTTCCATTATTATTTAAATTAGTTATGTGCTTTTCATTTGAATAAACGTCGTTTTCAATGTATTTTACGCGACCCGAACTTACCAAATCATAAATTTGTTTTACGCCGTCCGAGACAGTGAATACCTTTTCGAAATTTAACAAGCCGGCATTTTCCGCTTTTTTAACGCTTACGTGATAATTCCTTTGGTCTTCAAATTCTTGAGGCGTATATTCAATTTTACAGCCGGTAATTTCTGAAACTTCCTTTGCCAAATCTTTTATCTGATAGTTAACCGTTGATAAGTTGTATATTCCTTTCAACGATTTATCAACATTATACGCCATCGCCTCGGCCACATTTAAAACATGGATTAAGGGACGCCATTGAGTTCCTCCAAAAACCGATAATTTTCCTTTAGTTACAGCACTCGCGGTCATATAATTAACAACTAAATCCATTCGCAACCGGGAATAAGAGTCAGAGACCCCGAAAACCGTACCTAATCGAAAAATTAAAGCGTTTTTATTTGCTAAAATCTTTTCCGCTTCTCTTTTTGTTTCGGCATAAAGGGAAAGCGGATTTAATTGCGAGTTTTCATCCAATTCGCCTTCGTTTTTACCATACACCGAACAGGTTGAAGCAAAAACAATTCTGCCGTCGTAATTTTCCGCCAGCCAACGGACTGATTCTTGGTTTATGGTAACTGTCAGCTCGGGACGAACCTGACAAGCGGCGTCTCCCACAATGGCCGCCAACCAAATCACATGAGTGTAATCTTTTAACAATTTTTTCAGTTTTTCGGTGTCACGGATATCGCCGTATACAAAATCAACCGGCTTTAAATAGTGCTGCTCGTAAAGCAAATTATCATAAACCGTAAACGGTATATTTCTCTTTGCGAGAAAATCCGTTACCGCTCCGCCGATATAGCCGGCCCCACCGACAACTAAAACTTTGATATTATCCATAATAATTAATTATTTCTTCGTATTTTATACGCCTCGTAAAGCTTCGCGTCAATAATAAAACGATACCACATCGCGCTTAAAAAGTGAAATATCAAACCTTCTTTGCCGTCTAAAAATCCCAGCCGGAAAAAATAACGGTAAATGAAATAAAGCAAAGCGCGGAAAAACATCGGCGATTTCATAAAAACTTTTTCTTTCAACCATCGCTTCCGTTCAGCCTGATTTCCAAAAAAAGACGGCGATACTCTAATTTTATTTCTTATTTCCTTCTCCCGCAATATCGCCGAAACCTCTCTTGATGAATGATTGTTTTGTTTTCCAATCCACCATTCCAGTTTCTGCCTATTTTCATCAACAAAATCATTTTTTAAACGCGAAGCTTGGCCATCTAAAAGAACCGCGTGCTCGTCAACCTCTCTTTCTTCATAACGAGCCTTACCATACCTAAAAAGCCTTAAAAACCAAGCAGGATAATAACCGCCATGTTTCATCCACCGGCCCATAAAACAAACCCTCCTTTTTATATAATAACCACTTACGCCGTCCGGCGCGTTTTTTAGTGTTTCAGTTATTTCGTGTTTGAGTTCGTCTGCCAAATATTCATCGGCGTCCAAGCGCAAAATCCATTCTGTTTTTATTTTTAAGTTATCAAGCGCCCAATTAAATTGTTTCGCCTGATTTTCAAACGGATGTTTAACAATTTTAGCGCCGTATTTTTTGGCAATTTCCAAAGTTTTATCTTTAGAATAAGAGTCAACGATAAAGACTTCGGTTGTCAAACCGGCAACGCTTTTAAGGCACTTTTCAAGATTTAATTCTTCGTTATAAGTTAAAATTATGACGCTAAGTGAAATTTTCATCTATACAAATTACTATGCGTATCAATGGCAACGAATATGATTATATCAAAAGATATTCGCTTATAAATTGACCTAATATCACCGGCGATATTAATGCTCCGATAGCTCAAATGTTTTCCTCTAAGCGGGTGGTTATTTAAAATCGGATTAAACTCGTCCTGAATAAATAAAGCTAATCGCTCTTTTACTTTTTCTTTCTCGTTAGTTCTAAGTTTTTTGTACTGCTTTTCAAAATTTCTATGAAATCTTATTTTCATAACAAGCTAAGATATTCTCTCATTTCTTCCGCCGACTTAAAAACGGGTGATAAATTTTTCTTATTTTTTATGTCCTTCTCCGCAATGCCTAAAAATTTTTCAAATTCAGGGATTATTTGTGGAATATCAGAAAAACGCACCTCGCGGGTTCTGATAAAATTTCTCAAAGAAGCGTTTATCACGTCGCTTAAAGAAATGCCAATTTCCTCGGCAATCTTTTGAACATTTTCCTTTACTTCTTTATCGGTTTTTACACTTATTACTATTTTAGGCATATATCTAAAGTATATACGATAGTTATCTATTGTCAACCAATTTTTACTGCTTTAATATCGTCTTTACGCTCTCGTCATCCGGCCAATATTTCAAAATTTCTCCGCGGATTTTTTCCGCGTTTACTTCGTCACCTTTTAATCTATACAAATCAAGCATCCCGTATAATACAGGCGGCAGTTTCGGCCCAATTTCATATGCTTTTTTATAATAAAACTCTGATTTTTGAAAACTGTTTTCATCACCGGAAACCTGCCAAAGCATCGTGTACAACTGCGCTCCAATGAGAATATGCCTTGTGTCATCCAATAAAAGATGGGGGGCGATGTAATCCGCCAATAATTGAACTAACTGCTTTATTTGAGGACTTTGTTTATTTTGAACGATTGCCGAACTAATTACATCGCTTCCCAAGAATTTCACAATCTCCTCATCGCCGATAGGCGAATAAAAATCCAAGGGGCGATTAAATTCCGCCTTAAAATTGTCCAACGTTTGTGTTTTCCCCGAACGCACGCCAATTAAAGCGGTAATGTACAAGCTTGATTTCATCCACGGCAAAACCGCTCCGAAAACAATGGAAAGAATTGCGAGAATAATAAGCGCGACTATGATGAATTGTTTTAACAGTAATTTGTACATAATTATTAATGGGTTTGGTTATGGCCGCTAGTATGGGCTTCGTTATTGTCTTGGTTTGACGATCTACGACTATTTTTAAATTTATCCCAAGCTTCGGCTAATTTATAAATTTGCCTTGCCGATATGTCATAGATATTAATTAATTCATCGCATAATTCCTCGTTCAATTTATAAATGTCGCGGCAGTGCGACAAGCTTACGATAGTTTCATTACATTCAGCCAATGCGTCGTCTAAATATTTTTGAAATCCCGCTTTTTGATGTTTTTTGGCGTATCCTTCCGCGATTAAACGAGGAACCGCTTTAGAAGAACGGCTTAATTGATCTGATAAATCAAATTTCTCTCGGGACGGCAATTTTGGCAAAATCTCATTTGCAACCCTTAAAGATGCCTTATAGGTATTTTGATAAACATTTAAATCGGTAAAACTTTTTATTTTATTATTAACCATATAACTAAACCCATACCCATACTAGCCGCTAAACCTTTAAACTATGATTATTTGTGAATTTATACACGGCGAATCCGAAAAGCAAAAAAAGATTCAAATAAATCGGCGAGACGTCAAACAAAACTATACCCTGCACAAGATACGCTATGGGAATGGCAAATAATAATCCTTTGACCAACACTGATTTATACGGATTTTGGCTGATTGATACGGATTTTTTATCAGTATAAATCTGTTCTTTATCCGTATTTATCCGCGAACTCCATAGGAGTTGCCAATAAAAAACAATAAATATGCCCAGATAACTTAACAGACCTAAAATTCCGGTTTCAACCAAATAATCAAGATAGATACTGTGAGCCCTGTCAAACCAAGCGCCAAAACCTTCAGCCGGTTTAAAATATTTAATATTAAAATCGCGGTCAAAGACCTGAATAAAATTTTCCGGTCCCCAACCCAAAATCGGCCGTTCTTTCCAACCGTCAAAAGCCATTTTCCATATCGTCATTCTATCTTCAAAGGTCTTTGTCGTGAAAGAAATATCAAGAATTCTGGAAAAAACCGGAGATGATTTTATTAAGGGCACATTTTTAAATTGGATCGATAAAACAACTAAAAGAATTAAAATCGCGGCGCCGGAAATAAGCCATTTCCGCCAACGCTTTGAAGAAAAAGCCAAATAAGAGATAAAAGCGAGAACCGCGGCAATAAGTCCGACAAAAGCGCCTCTGGTGGCGGCGGCAAAAAACACAACCAAAAACACGACCATTAACAGCCATAAAACAATTGCGCCGAAGGAAAGTAATTTATCTTTATATTTTGAAATTAAAAGATACGCTGAATAAAAAAGCATAAAAATCGCGTATGCCGCCACGTAAGCCGGATTGCCTATGGAGCCGTAAAAACGGAAATCGGGGTCGCCGAACTTGGGACCTATAAAACCTTCCGCTCCCCAACCGGCAAGCAACCCATAAAAAGCCATTCCCAATCCTCCAACAATCGTCATTGTAAATATTTTTTGCCAGTCTTTTTCTTCCCTAAAAAGGAGCGCCAGAAGCGCGAAAAAAACGTAAAAATGAAGAAGTTGTAGGCCTCCTTCTCCCCTTTCAAAATTAGACCAAAAAGAATATTGCGGGTCAAAACCGAACAAACACGCCAACAAAAAGAAAAAAATAAAGGCCGAAACCGCTATCACTAAAGGATTTTTTATTAATTGCTTAAAACGCTGATTCACGCCTATTTGAACCGATTCCTGCTGATTAAACAAAAGACCCAACAAAAAGAAAATAAAAGCCAAATCAACGAGTATCCGAAAATAAACGTATTTTCCGACGATAAAAGGAAAAAGTGTTTGTGAAGTGACAAGAACGACCATTAACGGAACCAAATAGAGCAAAAACTTGGAAATCTTGAATGAGTTGAACATATTATTGATTACCGCTGATTTATACTGATTTCAGCTGATTTATACTGATAAATTATTTAAACTTTATACTGATAAAT